>Ga0181537_10000074_pt1 | contig 82789 bp, 113 predicted proteins | sample PEATcosm2014_Bin_39_FD_119765 | JGI IMG/M metagenome (GOLD analysis project Ga0181537, IMG submission 119765) | Peatland microbial communities from MTU Mesocosm Facility, Houghton, MI, USA - PEATcosm2014_Bin23_10_metaG | ecosystem: Environmental > Terrestrial > Soil > Wetlands > Peat | place... | reverse complement strand
GCGCCGCTCCACGTACGCCTTGAGCGCGTGCCCGACGCGCGCGACTGCGACGCACGCCCCGAGCGCGTAACGCGCCAGGGTCAAACGAAACGTGTAAGCCACCACCAAAACCACGATGACGTTGCCGGTAATCATCTCGATTCCTCCTTTTGAAACCACGTCCAATGGGGCCCGGACGTCGACTCTTGCCGGTCTACTTCGCCTCGTTCGCCGCGTCCGCATCCGCCGCGAGCACCGCGACCGCAACCGCGGCTTGCGCGTTCTCTACCCCCGCACGGATCGCGTCGAGTTTGTCCCCCAAAAGCCCGGCGTAGCGATCTAGCCTCGCGAGCAAGTCTCGGCACTTCGTCTCGCGCGCCTCAAGCGCGCGCTTGCCGCGCCCTTCCGTAATCGTTTCGTTGACCTCTTGCACGGCGGTATCCGTGTCGTGCACGAGTGCCGAGAGAACCACCCTAAGGCTCCCTTCCGTCGAAGCCATGGGCGCGGCGTGCACTTCAAACTTGCCCCCCGTCACCCGCTGGACTGCGTTGACGAGCTTGGCGAACCGCGGGGCGCTTTCCGGTGGGAGGTAGTAGACGCCTCCCTTGATTGCGATGCCGCCTAGGCCGTCGACCTTCGCGGTAAACCAAGAGCTAATGTCCTCGTTCGTGAGCACGTCCTCTGCCGCGTGAAACGCCGCGCGAAGCTCTGAAACGATGTCCGGCCGTCCGTCGAACGATCCGGCCCGCGCCGTCGCGACGATGGGCGAGACGCGCGCGCCCATGCCCCCGCCGATCGAATGATTCACGTACGCGCCTTGGACGAGCTCCCACCCCTGCGTTCCCCGCTTGGCGCCTTCGATATTGCGGCGCGACACACACGAGAAGTCATGATCCGCCGCGACCTTTGCCGCGGCCCGCGCCGTGCGAAGGACCGTCGACGGGGCCTCCGGCGGGACGGCGCTAGAGCCCTCCGTCACAAGCGCACTCGTCAAGTCGGAGAGCGAAACGTCACCCCCCGGGGTTGCGAGGATATAAACGATCGCGCCCACCCCCTTTTCGCCGATCGCGTCGGCTTTGATCTCACCGTAGATCTTGCTGCCGATGTCCCGAACGTTGCTCACCATCGCCACCATGGGAATCTCTCTTTCTGACCCCGCCAAGGGCCGCTATTTACCTACTCTGCTTCGCTAGTACGCCTGAATCACTTCGGCCCACGTGGGGGGCCGTCCGCAGTAGGAAGGTTCCCGCGTGAGGACCACGATCACCGGGCACGCGGGCTCTTCGTTGGGCCACCCCGTCTCCCCGTCCGTAACGACCACGATCGCGTCGGGGGACGTCTCTTCTGCCCGGGCGATTCCAGCTACCATGTTCGTACCTCCCCCGCCGCGGAGGTAGTCCCGAAGATCGTCCACGTGCCGCACGTCCACGACGTCACCTGCCTCGGCATCACACGCCACGGCTTGCACGTGGCCCAACGCTAGGCACGCGTCGACTACGACCGCGAGGGCCGTACCGATGTCCCCCCCGCGCATGCTTCCCGAGGTATCCAAGACGAGCGAGACGCGCGGGACGGGCGCGCGGTAAACCGGCAGAATCATCGCACAACCCATGCCGCGCCGTGACGGGCGCGCGTAGCTCGGGGTCGGGCCGCGCTTGGCTTGCGTCGCATAGACGATCCGAGCCTGCACCATGGCACGCCAGTCGATCGTGGGCGCATCTCCCATGCTCTCGGCCCAACGGAGCATGCCCGCTCCTACGCTTCCAGGCTTCGTTTTGGCAGCTTCGATCGTGGCTTGCGCGACCGCGACGCGTACCAGGTCCCCCTCCCCCTCGGAAAGGCCCGGGGGACCGCCGAGCCCCGCGGCCGGAAGCTCGCTTTCCGCGTCGTGCGGTGCGCCAGCGCCTGATCCGCCCGAGCATCCTGGCTCGGGACCCTTGCGAGGGTTGGAAGGTTGCGAGTAATACTCTTCGGCCGCGAGGCTCGGCGCCCACCCAAACGTCGCGGCGCGCACGCCGCACGAGGGCAGCTTGAGGACCTTCACTTCGTCGATCCGCGCGTTGATCTCACAGTCGCCCGAGCAATTCCAGCGCGGGTGATCGTCGGCGCCGATCGTCTTGGCGCGCGGACCGTGGCGTAGGATCTGGTGAAGCGCCTCGTGCACGAGAGCCGCGGGAAGACTCCCATCCGCGGCGCACTTGACCGCGAACGTGGGGTTGACCAGGACGCGCCACTTGCTGTCTATCGCGAACGTCTCGACGTCGGACGATTCGACGTAGGAGCATGCCCAAAGACCCCGCGCGAGATAGGGGACGCTACGCGACGCCTGGAAGCGCGCCAGCGAGAGCAAGTCAGCGAGCTGGGGAGTCATCGCGCACCAGCGAGAAGCTTGGCGATGCGCGGGGGCATGACTGTGTGAGCTGGCGCCAGCTTGACGCCGGAAGGCGCTTGCTTGGGCAGCATGACTAGTTGCTGCGCGGCGAACATGGCGGCATCCGCCTGGCTCGCATCGCTGGCGACCGTCACGAGAGCCCACGCGGCGCGCCAACGCGCATCCGTGAGATCACGCGACACCGCGGCAAAGACCATGGCGAAGGCTGCGATCGTCTTGTCCACGCGGCCGACGGGAACCTTCCAGGCGCTGGGGTTGGACAAGAGGACTTCGGGATCGATCTCGGCATCCGCGACGAACGCCAGGAATTCGACCGCCGGGCCCATGCCCACGCATCCGCCCACGAGAGCCATGGTGTCTTCCACGTCGTATCCCAGCGAGCGCGCGACCGCGTACAGACGGATCGCGTGATCCCACGAGCGAGGGGACGGCCAGGCACGTCCGGCCGACACCGGATCCGTCGGCTCCTTCGAGAGAGTCTCTGGACGGCGGCGCACGAAAGCACTCGCCAGTGCCAGGGCCTTGCTCGTCTCGCTGGCGAGCGTGGACGCGTCAGGGTTGTCCAGGCTTGACCCGTCCGACGGCCAACCGTTGATCAACGCGTTCGCGTACGCTTCGGAATCGCTCGCCACGTCCAGGTGGCAGAAGCGGTTAGCCGCGGCCGACTCAAGCGAGCGTGCCGCTTGCCCCCGCGAAGGAGGGTTGCAGGCGATGACAACGGCCACGTGCGCGGGCGCCGCGTCGATAATGTCCAGGCTCGCGCCTTCCACTTCGCGCGTGCTCCGGTTGAATTCGTCCAGGAAGAGCACACCGAGCCGCTTGGACGCGAGGTATGCATCCGCCAGGCGCTGGACTTCGGGCATGGTCAGGACCTTGATCTGACCGTCGATCGCCAGGCGAGGCTTGACGTCGATCGGCTCGAAACGCGAGAGCAGGCAACGCTCGATCGCGCGGTCCGTCGCCTTCGCGTAGGACAGCACGCGGGCGGTCTTGCCTCCCCCAGGGGCCCCCCAGATTGCGGCGGGCACGTGGGCGAGGATGCAGGCGTGCAGCCTGCGAACGATCGGATCGGCGTGGCTCATGATAGGCCCCCCGTCCAAAGCCCTTCCACCAAGGCCCCCAAGATGGTCCGGGCGAACGCATTCGCCCGGATCATGTCGGGGAAGGCCCGTAGGAAGGCCCCCTCCAAAGAAACGACGTAAACCATTGACCTCTCCTCCTTCGGCCCCCGCCAAGGGGCCCGCGTCCCTTGCGGGGCGCACAAGGGTATATAGCAGCGGGCGTGCCAGCATATACACCACCTATATACGTGCACTTACAGCTCATCCGTAACGCCCCCTAGGGCGCAGGGGTCGCGGTGTTGCGAAAGGTATACACCCCTAGTAGCAAACGGTATACACCACTAGTGCGTACGGCCCCCCGCGCTGCGCCCCTATCGTGGGGCCGGTTGCGCCCCCCGCCGAAGGGGCCCTTTAGGGGCCGCGTGAACGCCCGTGGCCCCGTTCCCGGGCACGCGCTCCTCGGCGGGGTTAGGGGCCCGATCTAGCCGTGGCCCCTCTTCTTCGAGGGCCCTAACGAGCCCCACCAAGGTCACGCGCGCGAGCCCCAAACGCTCGGCCGCTTCGGCGAACGTGGCTCTCCCAGCGAAGGCTTTTTCGATGCGTCTACGCCACGCGGCGGGGTCTTTCTTGCGGAGGGTGCGGAGGTCTTGTGCGGCTTGCGAGGGGGTACCGGGCATGCACTGGGCCTAAGCACGCGGCGTGCTAGCGCACGTTTCGCCTCGGTCTCACTGCTCACCGAGCCGAGGTCGTGCAGTATGCGATTCCACCACTTCTCGAAGTCCATTGCCTTCTCCTTGCGCGCCTTCGCGCGCGGTCATCTGCATGTTCACGGCGCAGCAGAAACAACCAACCTGGGTGGTTGGCGTCGCAGGCTGACATGCTCGCCGATGACTGGTCGACGGTGGACGAGTGAGCGAGTCTTGCTGGAGCCCGCCCCAACGCCTCACGCTCGCGAGCGCCGAGGCGAAGCACCCGCCGTCGTCCCCGAGTTTCCGCTTCACCTTAGCGCTCGGACCTCCGCCCCAATACCGCCCCCACCTCTCACACGGAGGGTGCGCGACCACGGGGTGCGGACCACGGTACTGCCTGGCGTCGCGTTCCACATCCCAGGGGTCGACTCCGGGTAAGTCGTAGTAGCTCCCGCCCTTCGCGACGAAGAGCGCGGCCACCATCGGTGGGTCAGCGTTCGCGCGCAGTTCATCCCTCAAGTTTCGTTCTACGCACGTCTTGCACCGGCGGTCACCATTGACTCGAACTTGAGGGATCTGGGGGCTTCTCGTTACAACATCGCAAGGGCGTCCCGCTCGGCCTCGTCCAGGACCGCCATGGCCTTCGAGTAGCCAAGGATGGCCGCGACAGCCTTCAAGAGCTGCTCGGGGCTTCGAGCCTGTCGTCCGGTGGGACGCCCAGGGCCATGCTTCTTGGGCCCCGTTGCGTTTTTTCGGGCCGCTGCCCTCATTCGGGCCGTTGCCCTCACGGAATAGACGTAATTGTCGTCGTAGAAGATGTTCGCCTTAGCTCCCTTTGCCACGACGTCTTTGGCGGGCATTGTGAGGGGTAGATCAAGGATGAACTTGCTCTTTGTGCTCATGATCGGTTCCTTTCTTTTCGTTTCCTTTTCCATCGTGTTTCCTTGTCCAGCGCGCAGTGTTGTAGACGTCTTCACGACTACGCCACCGTCCTTTCCTGTTCAGCGCGCAGTTCATCCCTCAAGTCGTGCATACAACCGATGCCAACGCACCCGCCGTCGGGGATCGTGACGCATCGTGCGTCCGGCCTGGCTACCCGGCGGACCCCATCAGCCGCTTGCTCGGGAGACACTCCAAGCTCGTCCAGACGACGATAAATCGCGTCCTCTGGAAGCATCGAGGCTACGTCGTAGCAGTCGCGACACACCTCCACCGCGGTACGAAGGTCGGCGCCCGACGCGCCGCACACGTCGCAGTAGGGCGCCTCGGCAACTTCATCTTGTTTCGTTTCAGGCACCCCATCCTCCTTCGCGCGCAGGATTGCGTGCGGTTTCATTTCTTCTTACCCACATCGTCGCCTAGCCCATCACTCGCGTTGTCCTCCCAGACAGTCGCCGGGCGGATGTACATCATTGCCGTACGTTGGTCCTTCCAGCGACCCTGCCTCATGATCTTGGGAAGCGTCTTTCCCTTGACCGCAGCGGTCGTTGCGAAGCCCGACCGAAGGGAGTGGCCAGAGAACACCTTTTCAGGGTCGAGCCCCGCACGTTCAGCTACGGCTTTCACGAGGTTGGCGATGCTCTGAGGGATGAGAGCCTTTGCACCCATGCAATCGCTCCGAGGGTCAATGCGTCGAAAGAGGGGGCCGCTCTTGAGCCCTGAGACCTCCAGGTAGCGCTTGAGGAGCACGACAGGGCAGACTTCCGGGTCGGACTGTAAAGAGAGTCCTACGGTGTCGCCCGCCGCAAGCTGGTCTGTCTTGCTCTTCCGAATGTGCAAGATGAGCCCCTCGGGGGCGAACTCCAGATCCTCCACCTTGAGGGCAACGATCTCCCCACGACGGAGAGCGCCAAAGAAACCTAGAGAGAGGATCGCTCGGTCGCGGTAGGTGACCAAGTCCTCGAATCGCTTCTCTCGAAGAGCGCCAAGGCACTTCTTCAAGTCGGCGATCTGCATCGGGGCAACCCGCGTCTTTCGAGTCCCCTTCCGAAAGGCGATGCCCCGGAGCACCTTCGTCACGGCCGGGTGAGCGTGGGGCCAGTCATGGCCGTTCTGTCGCATGCAGAAGATGATCGCCTGGTAGGCGTGCTGAATCGAACCGTACTTGTACGCCTTCTTAGAGCTTCGCGGGTTGCCGCCTCGGTCCAACCAGCGCACCTCGACGTTGCCGTCTGCCAGGGCTGCGAGGTAGACCACGACGACTTCGATCGTTGTTGGCATGAACGGCAGCTCGCGCTCTGATGCCCACGCCACGAAGCGGCGGAACTCTTGCTGGTAGCAGAGGCGAGTCGCATCCGTGATCGTGGACTGCGAGTAGGCCGCTGCGCTGGCTACGAGTTCTCGGAGGTCATCACGTTTGGCGAGGTTGCTCACTCTTCGCCTCGGTCCCCGCGGGAGTCCCCGGAAACCACACCGACGATGTACCCATGAGCGGTGAGCCACTCACTGCGCTCGGCATCCGTCTTTTTCGTAAGAAAGTGACATTTTCGCAGGTCGCGCGCATTATCGGGAATCTGTCTCCCGCAACCGTGCGTTGCGAATTAGCTGCTCAATCGCCCCGCTTCTGGTCTGTCCCCGCGCTGCCCGGATGGTGTCTAGGCAGGCAAGTGCATCCGGCGACAGAGTAATAGTAACCATTGGTCGCGAACGCTTCGCGTTAGGCGTTGTTGATCCGGATCGGCTCATGACTTCGCCTCTATCAAGGTGCGGTAATCCCGCACCTGTTTCTCGAAGTGCGCCGACCAGCAAACGTGGCATGGCTCATGCTCCAAAGGCTGCGTACAGTGTTTGCAGAAGTGCGGCGCTGTCAGGGCTCGTGGAGCGGTGTAATGCGCCTCCACTTTGGCGCAATACTCCGCAATTTCTTCCGGCGTTGCTGGCCTACCCTCGATAGTAGGCCAGCCTTTCGGACGTCGTATTTTCTTCATGCCGGAAGCCTGATGCCGCGCTTGCGGGCGATGGCGACGATGATGTCAAGGTTGCGGAGAGTGTGGCCGAGGTTGCGCGACTTCACAGCAGCGCCGTTGTAGGCGAGCGCCTTGGTCGCGAGGTAGTTTTCGACGAGAGCGGCATCCGAGAGATCCTTGAAGAGCGGCGTCCTGTTCATGAGATTACTGTATGGTCGGGGTACGTACAGCGCAAGCGTTAAAACGACCGCGCGTATAGATTTGTCGAAACCGTCGAGTTTTGCAGGCCGCGCGCATTATCGTGACTCCGTCGCCGCGATTCTCGCTCGTCGGATCAGTTGCTCGACAGCCCCGCTCCGGGTTGTCCCTCGGGCCTGGGCGATCCGGTCAAGGCGCGCAATTGCGTCAGGCGAGAGGGAGACGTGGATCAGCGGACGCTTGCGCTGCGCGTAGGGCGTCGTCGGGGTGCCGGATCGTGTCATAGCGCCTCTCCCGATGGTCGCACACCTGATATCCACGCGGTCCCAACAGGAGCCTCGCGGGGTGCCCGCCCAACGACGTCCCACGCGCTTTCCCCGTCACGCGGCTCGAGCAACTGCGGGGCGCTCATGGGCGCGATCGACATGCCCCAATCGAGTGTCCCTCCACGCGCTCTGCAAATCTCCGCCACATCGCGATCACGTCGTTCCAGCCACGCACGCATCCCAGCCGTGATCGCCTCTTCACGCGTATCGTGAGCGCTCACCGCCTCGAGCATGCCGCCTACCCCGAGCTGTGCATGCCATGGGCGCTTGCGTCGCTGCACCCCGGCCGGCTGATGCGTGATCGCGAGCGATAAGCCGTATCGCTCCGCGATCCTAGTCTGCACGCTACGAGCACGATTCTCATCGGGCGTAACGAGCGTGCCGGTCGATAGACCGAACGCGCCGAGCATATGGCGTAGAGCGGCGGTCGCACTCTCACTCCCGAGACCCATCAATGTAGTCTCGTTGTGGCTACAGCGCAAGGGGTAATCGACCGGGCCGTGTCGATTCCATGGACGGCGGTCGTGACAGTCAAGCCATACCGCGCAGCGCGTACATCACCGTCGCGTGGTCCCTCTCGCCCACGAATCCGCCAATCGCTTCGTACGTCCATCCCCACGCCCGCAACTTCCGATAGAGCTCCCGCCGGGCAGTCACCAACCGAGGCGCCCTCCGCCGGCCGAGTAGTGCCTGTACGGTCGTACCATTCGCGTCGGCGACGAAGCCGGCGAGAACGAGGGGATCACGAGCGCCGAAGTTGATCATCGCCCACGCCGCGAATTCGTGACGGCCGCACCCCTTCGGCCCATCTGCTGGCGCGTCGTCACAGGACGTCGCCACATCGCGCATCCCATGCATCCTGATCGAAGAAGGATCCCGTTGCGATAGCCGGCAGTGAAATACGTCGTCCGGCAGTGGGGGCAACGCACCAAGGAAGACACGCCGAAACGGTCGTAGCGGAGAATCTCAACGGTCACGACGGCAGAGTTCCCCCCGACTCCGGTTCGCCTTTCTGCCAGCTCTTGTGCAGCTCCGGATGCTCTCTAAAAAACAGCTCGTGCGCGCAGTGCGGCGAACAAGCCCGTACAGAATTGTCTTGGTGCTTGTGCGCGACGATCATCTTGGTGCAGATCGCGCACGGGCGAAGCGGAGTGCCGGGTGGGAAAACGGTCTTACCCATGGGCCCTACCGTTGCCGCGCGACATCGCGCACGTCCCATATTTCGAATCCTGGCGGCAGGCCATAAACCGACAAGATCAGGTCCTTGGGGTAAGGATCTCGGCCGTCGAAGGATAATCGTCCTTGCAGTGCGAACACGCGGGCGTAGTTCCATACGTCCGCGGCGAACCAATTGCTGCCGATGCTAGCGGGCGTCAGGAAAAAAATCCGCCGGGGCCCCTTCGGACTGCGCGAGACACGACATTTCTCGGCCCACGGTGCGATCGATCCGAAGGGCGGATTCAGCCAGAGGTCCCCGCGGATCTTTGTCCAATCTTGAGCGAGGCTGTTTTCCTCTTCGCAGTAGAAGTGCTTCGCCGCTGTTGTTTCGGGCTCGGCCGCAAGATCGTACGCGAACTCAAGGATTGTAAATCGCCGTTTGACCGCTTCGAGGAACGGACGCGGTGTCGCGTACGTTTGTACAGACCGGCCGGGCTTTTGCGCGGGCATCTTTCGCGCGGGGCGCATCTTAGCGTCGGCCGTCATCGGAACACCGTGAGTGTCCTCTCTGCCCTTGTGGCTGCCGTATACATCCATCTTGTCCTGTCCTCTCGAGACATCACACGGTACATGCTCGGCTCGAGCACGACACCCACATCTGCCGCCTGCGACCCTTGCATCTTGTGGCACGTGAGGGCGTACCCAAAATCATACAGCCCGCCCAGCGCCGCAAAGGACACCCCCATCTCTTTCACCTTGTCGAAGTCGATCGTTTTTTCCTCGAAGAACTGGAACTCGGACATAAGCGTCCCCGCGTTGCGGATGCCATCTTCGGCGAACCAGAGATCCGCGGCGACTTTGGGGGTCTTTCCCCCGCCGGATCGTACCCCATCATTCTCTAGAATGGCCCGCATCCCGTTGTAGACCGGCGGGGTGTTTTTCAGGCACACGACGACCTCCCCCTTCGTGGGCGGCTCGTCCGTCGTCCCCAAGGCGGCGCGCACGTCATAGTTCAACGAACACCGGAGCCGGTTCGTCCACGACACGAGTACCGTCCCGAGTACGCTCTCCGGCGCGCAAGGATCCCTCTCGAGCCGGCTCGCCGGAAATCGGGTTGCGATCCAGTCCTCCAATTTTCGACGTGCGAGGATCGTGAAAAACTGCCCGTCTTCGAGCTCGTCGGCGATGTCGCCCGTCTCGCGAATTCTCTTCGAGAGCTGGATGATGGGGTTGCCCTCGGCTTGCCGATGGATCTTCTCCAATCGAAGATCAGGCGCCCGCATCAGAGATCCCGCCCCGCGCACGGGCGGAAGCTGGCCGTGATCTCCGACAGCCAGCAAGGGCACACCGTGTCTCAACAGCGTTTCGAGGATGTCGTCCGAGACCATCGACGCCTCGTCGACGATGATCAGCGAATAGTTCCGATCGAGTTTGTCTCGCCGGAGATATCGTGCGTTGTTGCACGTGCCACACGAGCTAAGGATCGGCTTGGGGGGCGGCACGGGCGGCGCGAGGCACGCCGGGCACGAAACAACCATAACCTTTTTGGCGATATCCGGAGCTCCGAGGTCTTCGCGGCAGCCCGCCGTCTTGGTGTGCTCCGGCTCCACTGTCGTGTTGTCGATCATGCAGACGGGGCACGGCCGGTACACGAGCCCGTGGATGGTCCCGCAATACGGCCGGACCTCATATCGCGCTATCCCGCCCTCGTCACGGGGCACGGCCCGCGATACCGTCTTCACCCCTGCCTGTGCGAGTTTCCTCGCCAAAACAGAGGAGGCCTTGCCGGTAAAGGCGCAGAAGGCTAAGGAGGAACCGTCGAGCTCCTGTGCGAGCACAGACAAAATGTAGCTCTTCCCCGTGCCGCCAAATCCCGCGAGGGTCAGAGTCCTCTTCGCACCCGTACCACGATCGAGCCACGCGCGCACCCCCGACAGTGCCGCATGTTGATCGGGCGAGAGATCTTTCGTCTTGGTGGGGCGCACGGCCCAGTGCGGCACATCTGTGCCCCCTCCGTCGCCTCCGTCGGCATAGCCCCCTTCGAGCACGTCGTTCATCGTCGGATCCCCTTTCTTAGAATTCGCTCCACCGTCGTCCGCGCTTCGTCTCTGTCGGGAGGAAAAACTCCCGCGCCTCCGGGCACACCTGACTTTCCGGAAACCGAACAGGTTCTTCCCACAGCGCGTTGATCAACGTCACGATTCGATCATCACCCTTTTTACCCTCGATGATCGCCGCGTCGTGATACTGCCCTACTACGCGAGCTGTCTTCGGTAACTGCCGCGAAAGCAATACGAGACGCTCGTTCATCACGTCCGCGATACCCCCTTGGATCGGCCGATTTGCGACATCAGTAGGTTTGGGCGCGTACCCAAACCAACTTTTGCGTCCGATCAAAGGCGACGGGAGAAACCCGTGTTTCTTCACGAAGGCGATGTTCGCTTCAACATAAGCATAATAGACTTTGTATGCCGCCTTTAGCGAAGAGAGCATCTCCTCGACATCCCCTAGTTCTACATCGAACCCTTGCGCCCGCAGATACGCGAACACCGTCGGTACCTCCGCGAGATACGCAACCGCAAAGCCAGCATTCTTCGCTACGTCACGGTAGGGTTTGCCGCAGTTGCACGCAGCGCCCGAAGATCCGCCGGCCCCATGGCGTAGGCAGTGTTTGCCTTTCGGGTCTCGCTCGATCATCTCGCGAGCGTCAGGGAACAGCACCAGAGCGTTGCCGACGTGGACATCCCCCTTGCATGTGTTCAAGAATGCGGGATCGCCAGAGAGATTTGCAGCCATGCGTGCTTCTGCCTGACTGTTTCTGACAAACACGCCGGCGGCGAGCGCGTAGTTGTGATCGGGGGCTACCGCGATACTCCAGACGTCTGCGCACCCGTCGGGCTCAATGGAAACAACCTTGTGGTTCAAGCCTTGTTCAGCGCCGACCTTCTTGCACTTGCGTGCACAAAACAGTGCGGTGGGTCGTGTGGGCTGTCGGCCGCAGATCGCACAAGGTTGTCGCGTCTTTGTTCGCGCCAACCCGTAACACTTGCGTGAGCAAAACTTGGCTAAGCTTGTCGTCTTATGGGCACCGCAGAGGGCGCATATCTGCGCGGGGTTGTAACGCCCGTTTGCGGCGCCATAGTGTGCGGTTTTCCCTTCAGCCGTTGCGCGCCGAAGCGCTCGGGTCATCTTCGCGCGCACCTTTGGATCGGCCCATTGTCGACGGGCTTGCACGCGACCGTGATCCGCCTGGTGCTCTGCCGCATGCTTGTACTCGAGATTGCTCGGGACATTGTCCGAAGAGTCTTCGTTCTTGTGGTGCACATCATGGCCAGTGGGGCGAGGGCCATAGACAGTCGCGGCGACCTCTACGTGTGTCCTTGAATACGTGAAGGCATCATGGGCATATAAACGTTCGCGACCTCCGACGATTTGCTTTCGGAGCGGTAACAGCCGATCGCCCGGCTGAAGATCCCGTGCGAGTCGGTCGGTTGGGCCGCCGCACGGCCATGGACCTTTCTTGTGCGGCCGCGTCTCGACTCGCGGCAGCACGATCCATTTATGCTCGGGGGTGCACCTGACCACTTCGCCATTGTCGAGCGTGACTTTCAGGATAGGCTTGCGGCCAACGTGCAAATGCTGAGTGATTTTTCCGATGGCCGGGCGACGTGTTGAAGCACGATATGTGTAGACGAGATCGCCAACCGCCAGCGTGCGTATCGGTTTGGCCCCGGTGGGCCCATCTATGAGCGTATCGCCGGTAAAGCACAAATCGAAGTAGTACAGATCGTGATTTGGAGCGGCCACGTACATTTCCCGAACGCGCTCTTCGAGTGCCGTGCTCCACCGCGGTACCGACTGCATGCGACAACTCCATCTGCCAGATACTGCCCCGAATGATTTCCAATTGAAATGCGCTCGGTCGTCCTTGTGCACCTTCACTGCCTCTATATACGTGCTGCGTATCTTTCCGACGACACGCCACCGCAATAGGGCATCGGCGAACTTGGCGGCTTTCCCTCGGCCCTTCTTCAATTCCTCCAAGGTGGCGTTTGACGTCGAAGCAAGCCCCGTCCCGGTCGGGTTGAGCATCGGTGCTCGGAGGCGTGTAAAGAGGATCCGGCGGATCTCCCCGAGTCGTCCAGGTGACAGATCCGGGACACCAGAGATAGATCTCAACCGCCCCTTCAAAGCGGCCGCACGCCTTTTCAATAGCTTCGACAAAAGGCGCTTTCGTTTTCGGTCTACACGAAAACCAGTCTCTTGAATCTGTTCGCACAAAAGTGCGGTGGCCTTGTCGTGTGCGTAGACCTTGGTTTCATCCCGAAGATCATTCTGCATCGCGTGCCACACTCGGGCAGTGAGGATCACGTCACAGGAATTGTAAAAGTGAAGATCGTCGGACGTCATATCTTGCGGGGGGAGCCCCTTCTCGGTGGCTTGACGCCGCCCGAATCGTACCTTCCATGGCCGCGCATCGAGGAACACGCTTACGACATGATCTAGCCGTTGCGGCATATGTCCCGCGAAGGCGTGGTGCGCGATGAGTGTGTCCTCCATTCGGGCGGGGTCGACCGCTGCACCATCACGGCCAAGCGCAAGCGCATCGAAGTTGTACCCGTTGTGGAACACCGTCTTGCGCGACGCGAGCGCCTTCGTCAGCACCCCCGCATGTATCTCCTCACGCCAGGGCCCAAAGACGACGACCCTCTTAGTATCCCCAACTCCCACGCAGAGGATCTTGACCAACAAGGGCGACAACGGGTCAACGCTTTCGGTCTCGATGTCACATGAGACGGTCTCATCAAGAACCGCCAAGGCGGCCGCTAAAGTGGCAGCGTCGTCCGTCGCGAGATACACCCGCTCGCGCGTACGGAACTCCTCCAGCGTGTCTACTCTCTCTATTCGATCCTCGAGATCTTCGTCCTTCAGTTCGCCGTCGGCCCACCGTCGCGCACGGTCGAGATCCAACTTGAGGATCGGCGTCCACGCATCCGCCCGCAGTACAAACGCCGGGTGGACAGTCGGGAACACCACCCTCTCTTTTAGATCTTGCCGCGCACGGAGGGTTTGTACCCTCAGTTCGGCTTCCCGGATTGCCCCCTTGTCTTTCTGCCGTTCGGCCTTCCGCAGTCCGCTTTCGGCCGTCTTGATGTTCGAGGAGAGATCGCGGCATCGCCATACGAAGCCCCGTACAAGCAAGATGCTCTTCGTCCCGAGCACGCTCTTGGCGGCCTGCTTGCCTAAAGGGACGATCGGGGTACCCGGATCGAGAGAAGAGAGCTCCCGCGCGAGCCGTGGGGCACAGCATTCCGCCGCTCGGTCGGCCTCCTTGTCGGTGTCCCCGCGGCACAGGGCCGCATTGGTCGCGAAGACGTCCCATCGCGAGATCCCGACGTCCGAAAGGGTGTCATCTAAAAGGGACCCGGATTGCCCGATGAAGCCGGTCTTGAAGACTTCCTCTTTTCGGCCAGGCCCCTCACCCACTACGATCAGCTTCGGGGCACGTCCCGACCGGGGGGGTTCGTAGGGGACGACGGGGTTACCCCGTAGGGGGCAGAGGTCGCAGCGCGCGCCGTGTTTGACGGGGTCGTATGACGAGACGTCACGGGGGGTGTGCCCGTCCCATGGGGAGAGGGCGAACATCAGTCGAGAAACCGCGGGCAGTTTCCACACGTGCACACCCCCCACCCGTCGGTATGGACCGCACGGGGGCACCCGCATCGCACCCTCGAACAGGTGTCGGCGTCGGTAGTGGCATCCCCGTCCTCATCGTCGATGAAGATCAGCTCATCGTCGAGATCGTCGGCACCGTCAACATCGTCAACCGTAGTCATCGGTCGGCGCTCCTTCCCTCTGTCTTCTTCTTCTTCTTCTTCTTCTTTTGCCGTTTGCTGTTCCGTCGAAAGCGTCCGCCGAAGTCGTGCCCGACTGCGTCAGGAAGGGGGAGACCGACGTACGAAGAACCCACGTGGGGGTAGACACGCGAGAGTTCGTTGCGGGCGCTCCTCGGCGGGCGCTTTCGACGGGGGAGGCTTGCGGACCTCCCCCATCCTTCTGCTGCACAAGATAAGAGATCCGGAGATCCGGAGATCCGGATATTCCCGTCAGCGGCGGGCCTTACCTCCCTTCTGCACCTTGCGCGGCGCCTCTTCCTCTTCCTCCTCTTCCTCTTTGCTCTTGGTCACGAGGCCGGCACCTGGCTTCGCGAAGCGCACATCCGTATCCGTGAGCTCCTCGCCGCTCTCCGCGATGCGCTTGGAGTGCACGGTCCAGATCGTCAATTTTTGCCCCTCGAGGGCATCGAAGAGCGGCCGGAAGTCCTCCTCGGATGTCACCTCGGTCGGGTAGACCTCGCCCATGTCGATGTCGAGTGCTGTGCACAATGATCGGAGGCGTTGTTTCATCATGTTGGCGCCGCGACGCTTGGTCGCGTCCTCGTCGTCAAAGATAATGATCGACAAGGACACTTCGGAGCCCTGAAAGCTCTCGTTCTTCTCGTCCGCCGCCGTGAGCAGCTTGAAGGGTACGATAAGACGAGGATCGCCCTTCTGGGTGATCAGCATCTTGCACTTCCCCTTAGGGATCTGTGCCTCCCACTCGCCCTCGGGGGCGTCGGGCTTGATCTCGGTGGATGTCTTTCGCGGCTTGAAGGCTAGTTTCTTCTCGCCGTTGCCGTGCCTGTTGGTTTCGTGCGTGCCGTTTGCCATTGTCATGGTCTCTTTCTTCTCTTCTCGGGTGTGCTGGATCCGGTGAGGCGTCCGGATCGGACGTGCGCTGTCAACACTTCGAGCCGCACCGCGCGGTCCGAAGTCGTGCCTCTACGTTCTTTCTTACGAGGACGAAGAGGAGGACGTCCGCGCAGAGCCGTTCGGTTTCTCCTTCCGCTCGCGAGGCGCGGGGGAGCTCATCGCCTTCATGAATTCGCCGAAGTCGGCCGGGATGTCCCTCGTCCCGTCTACGCTCCTGCAACCCGGCCCCCACACGCCCTGAGGGTTGATCTTGAAGACGCGCTCATCCCCACGCGCGGCCTTCTCCATAAAGATGACATCCTTGAAGAGGGCGGGGAGTTCCTCTCTTGCGCTGCCCCCGATCATCGGAACGATGCCAATCCCCGACTTCGGGCGTTGCGTCACGCCGGTCTCCGGATCGGTGATCTCGCCGGACTGTTCGATAAAGTGGGTGATAAAAACGGCGTGGGCGTTGATGTCCAAGGACCGCCGGACGATGTTGAGGAGCCGCGACTTGTACTCCGGCCAGTAGCGTCGGCCATCCGGTTGCTTGCTCTTGTTGGCGACGGCGGAAGCATCGCGCAACGCGCCCTCTAGCCACGAGGCGTAGAGAGAAAAGTCATCGTTGACGATCCACTTGTACTTGCCCTCTTTGACGCCCCGTCGGGCCTCCTTGAGGGCGGTCTCCATGTCGTTCTCGTCACGGATGAGATCCCACTCGAATTTTTTTGTCCGACGAACGGCGGGCTCGAGGCCGCTCTTATCCCCACAGACGAGGACGTAACCCGGGCCGAAGGCACGGACGAGCGAGTCGATCGCCGTTGTTGTTTTCCCGCACTTCGCGGCGCCCATAAGGAGCACCCGAAGGTACGTCTCGCGCTCAAGCGCGGAAGCTGCATGCGGCATTCTGATCCCCTTCTCCCGGCGCCGCGGGGAGTTCCCTTTGCTGTCTTTTTTTCCCGTCCCCTCTCGTATCTGCCGGCGTTGCGGGCAGCTCGTCACTCAAGCGGCGGGATGACCGTCCTACCTCTAGCGGTTCGCGCCCGCAAGAAGAAAAAAGACCGCCCCGCGAAAAGACAACGGCCCTCTCCGTGACGAGCGGAAGAGGGCCGTCTGACACCCCCAAGGGCGTCGAAGCGCGGGCGGCGGGGAGCGGGCCGCGCACTCAAGGTGGTATCACACTAAACCGCGTCGCGGTACGAAAAGAACTTGCCTTCTGCCCAAAACCCTTTCTTGAGCCAGAGGCACGACCCCGCAGTCGTCCGTCGAATGCTCTCCCGCAATTGCTTGTGCATTGCACGTGTTGCGCGCGTGGGTCGGCCCAGGCGGCGCCACTCTCGCCACGCGTGCCATGCAGCCCGGAGTACCTCGTTACGGTTGCCGCCTAAGGCGCGGAGCGCGGCGGCGAGCTCTCTGTAAGAAGAGGGCTCCTTGAGCAACGGTTTTTTGGCCTCATCGTCGGCCAAATCACCGATCCAGTCCTCGCGCCCTCGCTGGTGCCGGAGGTACTCGACGAAGGAATACCTACATCCTGCTACAAAAGTGCAACCCTTGCCTTGGTTGCAAAGGAGACAGCAAGCGATGAGATTTGACCCCTCGTCGGATCCGCCGGCTGCGACAGGGAGAATGTGATCAACTACAAGCTTTGTCTCCGGAGACCCCGTAAAACAAGCCCCGCAGTAGCCACACGCGAAGCCGAAACGCGAGAGGACGCGAAAGCGCACAGAAGGCCGGATCGAGCGCCCAGGGGGCTGCCGTCTCCTTTTGGACGAGTGTACTTTGCATGTCGGCATCACGATCCCCCTTGTTTTGTCTTGCAGATCGCCTTGTCAATAGACATGACGTTGGAGACGTTGGAGACACTAGAGACACCTGGGTCCCTATTATCGGCAGATCTAGGAGTCGTATTTCTTTTCGAGGATGCCCTAGCGTTTTGGGCGGTTATCCCCCCCGAGGCGTCTCTAGTGTCTCTAGTGTCTCCTGAAGGAACAGGTGCGATCTTTCGCGTAAACCCGCGCCATCCCCTCTTTTTTTCTGGCCCAATGTTCGTGGCGCGCTGAAAGCCCATCTCGAGGAGACGCTCCGCGAGCGCGCGCTCCGAAAAATTGAAGAGATTATTTTTCTCGCACCAACCCTTCGAGGTGCGGAAAAGATCCTCGTTCGTGATGGTGAGTTCAGAGCCGCGCGTCATGCGTTCCTCTACGAATTTCCCGACCCAATCCTCACTTTCGCGGTACTCGCGCGTCGCCTCCCGAACGGCCCCGGGAACGGGAAGTCCGGATTTCTGCCACAGGAGGCACCCGCGCACGCTCCACGCGAGGATGCCCTCAACTTCGCTCAGAAGTGTCTCCAGGAGGTTCCGATTCACTTTTTCGATGCGGACGGTGAAGGGCACCAGGGCGATCCGATCCCAGAAGCTATCCGACGTGTCTTTCACGCGGGGCTTGTGGTTCGTCGCGAGGATGATCTTGTGGGTCGGGTCGAACTCCCAGAAGTCTTCGCGCATACGCCGGGCTTTGAGGGTGTCGTTACCCGTAAGCCGCTTGACTTGCTCTTCGTCGAAAACCCGGCCCTTTTTCACTTCGCTTGCGATGGCGAGCCGCACCCCAAAGAGGTCCGCAACCTCGGTGGGATGCGCCTCGGTGTCTCGTGCCATCAAGAGCGTCGGCGCCGCGGAGATCGCATAGGCCCCCAAGACTGTCTGTAGAACGCGCAGAAAGACGCTCTTGCCGTTCCGACCCCCACCGAAGAGGACCACGAACATCCGCTCAGTGACGGCCCCCGTAAGGCAGTACCCGACGTAGCGCTGCAAGAACCCTCGTACCTCCTCGTCGGGCACGACCTCCTTTAGGAACCGTTCCCACTTCGGCGCCTTCGCCTCAGCGCGAAAGTTGAAGGGGATGATCTGTGTGAGGAGGTTTCGCGGCGAGTGCTCTTTCAGCTTGCCGGTGCGTAGATCGATCGTCCCGTTCCGACAGTTGAGGAGCATCGGGTCACGGTTCAGCTTCGAGTGGTCGATCGCAACGTCGTCCTCTGCTTTGGCGAGGGCGATCATCGCTTCGACCCGCGATCGTGCCCGAGAGCTCTTGTACCAGCGAAGGATCGCGGCCTTCTTCTTGTCGTCGACGACCTCCTTGGCGCTCTGACGAATGTGCAAAGCGGTCGCCTTCGCGAGGGCGATCATCTTGATGCTGCCGACGTCTTGCCGCCAGCGAGCCCCGTCCCACACGACGTACTCCCCCCACGCCGGGACATAATGAAACTCGTTGTAGAAGAGGGCGGCTAGCCGCTCGGCGTTGCCTGTGTCTGTATGATCGTAAGAGCGGCTCACGATCCCTGCCCTCGCGCAGTCGTGACGGATCTCGTCTTGCCGCGTGTTTGGCCCTTCGGTGACGCCTTCGTCATAGGCTCCCCACCCGGCGCTTCTCATATATTAGAACTTGCGCGAGGGACCCCGGGTCTACTATATGGACATCCCCTCAAGCAACCTCAAATCACCGAACCGCATCACGCACCGTACGACGCGCCGCAGCAAGCCAAGGAGCACCCGATGAACTACGTCAATTTCTCGCTCCACTTCCCGGATGCCGCGGTCCTTAGAGAGATCAAGAGGGCGGCCAAAGCGCGGGGCATCTCGCCGGGGATGTTTATCCGTTTGTCCGCTGAACGGTGCCTCGCGCAGAACGCCGTTTTTCGCGCAGAGTCCGACGAGAAAGAGAAAGAGAAGAAGAAAGAGGAGGAGAAGGAGAAAGAAAAGAGGAAGCGCCCGGCGAAGAGGGCCGCTTGACATGAACGATGCGAGGAGAACGCTGCAACCGTCCGCCTCCAAGACGGGGCTCCTACTAGAGTGCGCGTACCCGTTCGATAAGATCATCGCCACCACCGGCCCGGGTGACCGCGAGTCCGCCGACTATGGGCTCGCGTTCCACGAGCTCATCGCGTGGAGCATCGAGAACGACTGGGCATCACCCTCAACGAGAAGAATCGCCGAGACGGCGGCGCGGTGGGGCCTCGACGACAGCGCCAAAGACGAGGAGTTGGCCCCGCACATCGCCGAAGCCGCGGGGATCCTCCGACGGTGGCTCGCGGGCGCGAACCCCTTCAAGATCAACTTTCTAGAGGGAAAGACCCACACGGAGATCTCGTACGCGCTCGGCCCTAGGGGGGCGCGTCGGATCGCCCCGCCGACCGTGGACGAGCACATCTACGAGGACCTTCGGTCGGGGGAAATAGCGGGCACGGCTGATCTCATGATCGAACCCGCAAGGAGAAGTACGCCGTGGCTCGTGCTCGACCACAAGACGGGACAGTCCGATTTCTCCGAGCCCCTGAAGATCCCCCAGCTCTTGACGCTCGCGGCGTGCGTCGAAGCGAGAAACGTGATCGTGGCCGTCTTGCATGCCCGGCGTCGGGGCATGACGGCCGTCTACGGCGACCACGTCCCCAAGGAGATGTTGACGGAACACTGCCGGAAGGTGTTTGGACAGCTCGCCCGGATCGGCGACGGCAGCATGCGGCCGGGCACTTGGTGTCTCTCCGAGAGATGCCCAGCCGCGGCCGCCGGGGTATGCCCCGCGCGAGATGCGGAGCTCCTCGAGAAGGCCGGACATGTTCTCACGGGCCTCGTGGAATGGGTCGATCCTGACAAATCGTCGATGGAGCGGCGAGTGTTCGGCTCCTCGCGGATGACGCGCCCCCAAAAGTTGGGAATGCTATACACCGTCGTCCAGCAAGCTGAAAAGCTCGCCGTGGCCGCGAGAAGAGAGATCCGTACCGAGGTCGCCGCCGGGGCACTTCCGGAGCTCCCCTCGGCCAGCGGCGGGGGCTATCTCACGATCAGAAAGTACGAGCGCGAGACATTGTCAAAAGCATCCTACGTGCGCGCGTACGGCGCCGCGGCGGCAGAGCGCGCCTTTCAGAAATTACGGCGGGACGGAGCCATCGAGACGACAACGGTAGAAGCGCTGCACATAGAAAAGGAGCGGGGATCATGACGACAAAAACGAAAATGATAGACGACAACGATCGACGGTACGACGCACGCAAGGAAGATGGCCCACCCCCCGCGCCCGCGCCGATCAAGAGGACGATCGCCGTTCGCCCGGCGCACAGCATGAAGGTCGTCTACGTCGCACACCCCCTCGGTGGCGGGCCCGGCCGCGAAGACAACCGCCGCGCCGCCGCGAAGTGGGTCGGAGAGATCGGCAAATTGGGGGTTGCCCCCGTGGCGGACTGGATCATCCTCTCGGGGCAGTGGCCCGAAGAAGACGGCGGGAGGGAGCTCGGCCTACGGATCGACCGAGCTTTGATTGAACGCTGTGACGAGATCTGGCTCGTCGGGCCCCGTATCTCGCCGGGCATGACGATCGAGGCCGAACACGCCCGCACATGGGGAAAGCCCGTGCGCGACCTCACGGAGTGCGCGACGATCGAAGAGGTAAAAGACCTCCTCCGACAGGCCTCTAGAGAGGAGATCGTCTCCTCGTGAAGGTCGTAGCAGTCGGCGATGGGATCTACGCCTTTCGGTGTTCGTACTTCTCTCGTGCGCTCGTTGATCACGCGAAGATGGTGCCGGGGATGCGCTTCGATGGCCCCTCGCGCGAGTGGAGAGGGTACGCCGACGCGTGCGCAGCTTTGGCGGCGCGCCTCCGACACGCCGGGCTAAAGTTGGACACGGACGATCTCCCCAGGCCGGACGCTTGGCGGACGGCGCCTACACCCTTCTTGTTCGCGACAAATGGACTCCGCGACTATCAAGTCGAGGGCGTGCGCTTTTTGATCGCGCGGAGCACGCAGGGGGCACTCCTCGCCGACGGGATGCGGCTCGGAAAATCGCTGGAGGCGATTGTTGCCGCCCGCGCGATCAAGCAGAAGACGCTCGTTATCTGTCAATCACACGTCGTCGGGGTGTGGGGCCGTGATCCCGAAAGCCCCGTCGGGCCCGGTGAGATCGCGAAGTGGTGGCCCGACGCGTGGCTCTCCGGAGCCCTTCGGGGTGCCCCCGAGACGGGGGATGCGCCGGGGGTCGTCGTGCTTGAGGGCGTCCGTCCCGTTCCGAAGATGTGGCTGGCAGAGCACTCCTCCGCGGCGGTCGTCGTGGTCTCCTACGACATCGTCTACGCATGGACGGAGATCCTGAAAGAGTGGGATTTCAAGACTTTGATCATCGACGAAGGACACTGCATCTCGAACCACAAATCCCGGCGCAGCACGGCGATCGAAGAGCTCGCGGCGCACGCGAAAAGAAAGATGGTTCTCACGGGCACCCCGATGACGAACCGGCCCAGGGATCTGTTCAACGTGCTGGAAACGCTCGCCCCCGGCCGGTTCGGATGGTTCTTCACGCACGAAAGGCCCGACGGATCCGTTGGCGGATCCTTCTCGCGGCTGTTCTGCGACGCGAAGCAAAAGACGATCGGGAAGGGGCCCGAAGCCAGATCGGTTTGGGACTTCTCCGGCTCTAGTAATCTGGACCCGGAAGGGATCGGGGGCTTGGCGATTGCCCCCGAAGAGAGCCTTCGTTCTCGATTGGCGTATCTGATGCTTCGGCGCGTAAAGTCCGAAGTCGATTCTCAGCTTCCGCCGAAGACTCGCCAGGTCATCGACGTTCGTATCCCGGCCACCAAGATGGTCACGATAACGGGATCGATGATGTCCGATCGTGGGGCCCTTCGCAGGGCTCTAGATCTGTCGGCGGACGGGAAGATAAAGGCCGTTGTCGATCTTCTTCGTACGCACGTCGAGGAGGGCGAAAAGGTCATCTGCTTTTGCTACCGGCGACTCTTCGCCGAAACTCTCGCAAAGGAGCTCAAGAAGAAGGGCGCTTCGGCGGAGTACGTGCACGGCGGGTTGGTCCAACGTCAGAGAGACGAGCGAATCTTGCTCTGCCGCAAGAGCCCCGAACCGTGCGTGCTCTGCGCGACCATCGACACAACCTCGACGGGTATCGATCTATCCTTCTCGTCAGTTGCAGTGTTCGCTGAACTCTCTTGGGAGCCGCACGAACTCGTGCAAGCCGAGGAAAGGATCTATCGTTTCGGCTCTTCGGAGAAACCCCTCGTGCAGTACATCATCGCGAAGGGTACGGGCGACGAGCTCATCGTCCGTGCGGTAGTCAATAAGCTGGATGACTTCGAGAAGGCCATCGGGAAGACTGGGGATCGGATGAAGGAAGATCTCTCGGGTGGGCTCCGCGGCGAGGCCGCTTTGCGGCGGCTGGCGGGAGCCCTCGCAGAGATGCAACAGGCAGCGCCCCCGAAAGGGAGAGCCGGCAAGAAAAGAAAGAGCGCGGGAGTCGAGCGATGACCAACGGACGAGAACACGAACAAGCAAAAGACGGGCGGCGAGGGTGAAGATTCGATCGAGGACGTATGCCTTCTATCCTGCGACATTTGCGGCCAGGAAGAGATCGCGGAGGAAGTAGACGAGTTTTGGGTCACGTTCACGGCCCCTACGGCCTTCGAAGTGCTCGTGTGCGACGATTGCGCCGACGACTCGAAAAACCTCGAGAGGGCTCTTCAGATATTCCTGGAAACGCGTGCAGCTAGCAGAATGCTGGCATCATGAGCACGGGCATGCACCCGAAAGATCGTTTCGCGCAGCTAACCGCCCTCGTCCAAAGGGAGCTGCCCTCTTTGGGGGAGTGCGCCGCGCCCGCGCGGCGCCCCTCCAAGGCCGGCTGGAGCGCCTCCGAGGTGCTCAAGGCCCTCCAGGAGGGACGGAAGAAAGAAGACGAGGCAAGGCGCAAGCGACGCGGACGCATCTTGGCGATGATGGCGTGCGCATGGCGAGAACGAGCATACGTGGGTTTTCTTGAGCGACGACTCCCCGCGTTCCGGTGCGGGGATCAAACAGTCCGCGTGGTCACAATCGTTCAGGCAGACGGGGCACGGCTCGTGGCTGCACACGGCGCACGGTTGCTGCTCGCACTCGGCGCACGCGATCTCCAAAAGAGCATCGTCGTACTCGAGCGGCGGTTGCGACGTCCAACCGGAGAGGTGCGGGCGAATCCTGGCTCGTCTCATCGCGGCTTGCCGTGCGAGCGAATCACGCCGGAGTCTATCCGCGTCCGCTCGGACTTCTGCAACGGGTACCCCGTCGAGAAGGCAAACTCAGGACCTGGCAGTCGTCCTCCGCCGTCGACCCGTCAATCTCGACCAACAAGACGTTAGGATGTTCGAAGGTTGCTTCGCATGCTTGGCAACGAAAGTTCACGTTGCGGTTCTCTTGCCGTTGCCGATCGTGTACGTCGTCGCTCTCTTGTTGCCCGATTTCTTGATCCGCTTCTCTTTCAGAGCCAGGGCGATGGGCCGGGGAAGCTCTTTCGCCTCGAGTCCGAGTTTTTCGCGGAGCGCTTCGGCCCGGAGCCCTTCGGGGGCCTTTGCGAGCAAAGAGCAGATCTTGTCGACAACCGCGCCGACGTCAGCGGCGGAGCGACGGGGGAGCCGGCCCGAGGCATTCCTCTTTTTTCGAGCCCCCAACGTCGGCGACGCCGCGGGGGCGGTACCGTTCGGCTTCACCTTCTTAATGACTTCGTTCAGGACCATCGCGCGGATAGCAGCGACGAGCTCTTCCACCTTTTGCTCTACTTGTGCCGAGGTCGACATGAGTATTCTTTCTTCCTTCCTTCCGAGGCCACCGTAGCGTCCTCGTAGCTCGCCGTCAACCCGTGAGCTTGACTGAGCTACATAGGAGGTGGCACAATGGCGGCTGGCATGAAAAAGAAGGAGAGAAAGCCCAAGGGCGTCAAGAAGGACCTAACCAAGGTCCGCATGCTTCGTATGGGAGCCGATCTCGAGGCACGCATATGTGAACATCAGGCACGCGTCGAGGGGGAGACCGGATACGCGATTCAGGGGGGCTTTTCGGGTATGGTGCGCCTCCTGCTTGAGGAGGCCTTGGAGAGTCACTATGGATGAAGCGAATGACAAGAGCTGAGTTCATACAACGAGCCGTCCTCGCCGTCAGCGATCGCCGTTCTATATCCGACGCGGTTGACCTCGCCAACGCGCTTGAATCATCTGGAAAGGCACCGTGGGACGACACGAAAGAAAATCGCCAGAACCGCGAGCAAATGATGTTCGGCGGGTGCCCTACTTGCGAGCGGTATCTTGACATCATCGCCGAACTGAAGACCGCCGAACTGAAACGCAATCGGCAAGCGTAAGCATCATCGGGCGCGTTGCGGCCACGTGCCGCCAGGTAGGAAGAGAGGAATCCGCCAAAATGCTCGAGGCGGTGGCGCGCGAAGTAAGCGCACGTGACAGATGACTCAGCGACCCTACCGCGAACTAGCGCTTGTCGCGCCACGCGTCGATGAGCTGGCGACACCCTTGTCACCGCTCAGCAAGACACGGTGTCCAAAATGTACCGCAATACCTGAATTCTCAGCATTCGCTTCTTCATACAAATCCGATCCAATCGTATTCAGTGGCCGTGGCCTATGCACTGGGCGGAAGATCGGGCACGAGACGCGCGAGCATTTTCACGTCAAATGCAGAGTCTGCAAATCGCGTTTCTTGATGGCACCGGCGGATAGCCCCTCTCCGATGGATGACAAATGACCGACTACATCCGCACCGATGCCGAGCTCGCTCATCAGCACGCCTACGAGGCGCGCGAAGCCGCCCGGCATGCCGTCGCGGCGATCCACTACCGCATCGTCGAGAGCGCCCCGCCGCCGGCGGACATCATCACCCGCGGGGCCGCATGGCGCGTCGTCCGCGAGATCTCCAAAAAGCAGGAATGGAGCGGATGGTTTTTCAGACGCGTAGAGGCCGCTGCGTACCGCGACGAGCAGATGCGACGAGACAGAGCAGCGGCGCAGAGGCTAGGGATTCATGTGCACGTGACGGGCGATCGATGACCACCGTCGGCGTCTCCGGCATGGGCCGCGATCAACTGATTGCGCTGCTCCACGCAACCGCCGACGAGCGGGATGCAATGCGCAAGGCGCTCCAGGACACCCTCAGCGTCATCGCTAAGGAGGCCGAAACACCGCATGCACGCCATGGCGATCTTGATCGGCGCATCAAGGACATCGAACAGTTAGCTCGCGTTGCGCTTTGGTTGTAACGGAGGAATCCTATGGACGCACGACAGAAAGCAAAAGACCTGATAACCCTCGCCCTCGACGAGCGCACCCCAGAAAAGGAGCGGATTTCGGCCGCTTTTGGATGCCTGAAGGTGATCGCGAAAAACGGGCTCCTCGACAGTCCTCTTGACGGCATCCTCAGCAGCGATAACGAGACGGTACAGGCCGCTGCGACAATCTTCGAGGCGTTGTCCAACCCCGTCCTCGTGAAGAGCGTACGGAAGATCGCGGGCGGGTTCAGCCGGGGGCGGCGGCGATGAGCATGCGGGGTGAACCGGCACGAGAGTGGTTCACTTTATTTGAAAATAGAGTGAAAATATTGGAGGGGAAGGTGCGGCGGCTCGAAGAAAGGAGCGTTCAACCCTCCGTCGAGACGACGACGGGCACCGAGGACATGAACGCCGCCCGTGAGTGGCTCCGCCGCGAAGCGACCGAAGCGCCGTACGAGGGCCAGCGGGAGCGGCTTGCCGCCTTGCTCGCGAAAACGCGTCGGGATGCGCTGGAGCGAGCGATGCTATATGCGTGGAAATCGCCGCAGAATGTGTTCAGGAAGGCATGAGAGACGGGGCGTTGCTCTGTAAAGGATACATCGAGGCGCTAATCGGAAAGTAGGATCAGCTACAGAGCTTCGCGATCCCCTCCTTGATCAGCCCCTCGAGGGGCTCCCCGGCGACCACCCGCGGGCGCACCGTCGCGGCGAACGCCCGAACAGCGGGCGCCCGGAACCCCATCCCGACTAGGGCATGCGTGAGCTGCTCCTCCTTCGGGCCCTCCCCTGCCTTCTCGGCCGGCTTCGGCGCGGTCTCCGGGGCCCTCGGGGCCTTCGCCGGGCTCTTCATGGCCCCCGCCAGCCATGCTACCGCCCTCGTCATCGCCTGTAGCGCCCTAGCAGCCAGCTCGAGGAGTCCGGCGGTCAAGCCGAGCACCCCGGCGACGAGCCCGAAGACGGCAACCAAGAGGCGGATGACGGCACGTTTCATGATCTGTCCTCCTGCGCGCGGATCCTGTCTGCACCTCTATTCTAACCATCTGGGATTCGGCGTCAACCAGCGACGTTCTTTAGGTTGCAGTGGTTGACAAGGAATCGCACTGGGATTATTGTGAGGGTATGAAGACGGCGCGAAAGACCTCGACGACGAAGAAGACCACGAAGAAGTTTGCCCCGGTATTGGTTCCACCACCCACATTCGGAGATTTGCATGACCCTCGCCGATTTAGAACTCGAGCTCGCCAAGCGCGGTGTCGTTCTCGCGGTTCACCGATCAGCCGGCCGCTGGCTTGCTCTCGTCACGGGAGAGGTGAGTGGTACCGGCGAGTCATTGGAACTAGACGTGGCGGTCTATCGAGCGCTAGCAAAGTTCGACGAAAAAATAGCGCAGAGCTTCTGTAAGGGGTCAGCGTGACCTCCGGGCGCCCTCGTCGCGGCGGTCCTCGTCGATCAAAATACGCCCTCCAGCACCCCTATTGCTGCCCCGTCTGCGGCGGTGCGATGCGTGAAACTTCAGGGATGGTGCGTGTTCTGGTTTGCGCCGATCGCACGTGCGCACCGGCCTTTTATCGAAAGGGATGAAAATGTGGACGATCGAGTGCCGATGGGCGAAAGAGGGATGCGAGTGGGTGCGGCAGGTCGACTTGGATGGCCGACCATCCGTGTATTACTCGCACCAAGAGGCCGCACAGGACGCGGCGACGCTAAACGACATGGCGGGGGCGACGGGTTGGGAGTTCCGGGCGGTCGTGGCGCCATGAACCATCTGTCGCGAGACGAGCTAAGCCTCGTTCGGGCCTTTTTGCGGGATCGGCAGGGCCAGGTTGTTCCGACGCCGCGTGCTTGGATTACGGCACTCCTGGACGAGGTCGAGCAACGTCGACGCGCCTCCAACGAAGACGACGAGGTAGAGAAGAAGTCATGACTGACAAGGAAGAGAGCAGTATCCAGATAGCCGTACGCCTTCCGGAGTCCTGGCTCAGGGAGCTCGACGACTTCGCCAAGGCGGCGTCCGAGCCGGGACGGCAGACGTACCGTGCGGACGTGCATCGAATGGCACTTCGTCGCGGGCTTGATCTTTTGGCGAAAGAGCGCAAGAAGCGGGGATGAGAAAAGTAGAGGAGGAACCCGTCTGCCCCGCGGCCATTGCCGGGACGGATCCCTCGTGGGTGCCCCGAACGCCCGATCTGCGCTTCGGGCTGCGCAACGGCCGGCTCTGCTCACTGCCGCAGAGACTGTCGCTGAAGCCGACGGTAGAGGAAATGATCGTCGTCGACGAGCCCACCGAGGGGGACCGGAACGAAGAGGCAAGATGAAGACGTGTATCGTGTGCGATTGTCGCGACAGCGGCTCGGAAGGTTTGCCGGATGCGCTCTTACAGGGCGCGGCGACTACTACTCTCGCCTTTGTTCTTGAAGAGGGCGTCACGGCTGCAAGAGACGGTTTGTGTGGTCGACACCGGACGTTGGTAGAGGCGGCGCGGGAGATAGCTAGAGGAATGCGGCAATGAGACTCGTGGTCATCGAAAGCCCGTACGGGCGCAATGTAGACGGCTCCGTTGCCATGCGAGCGCATATGTGCAAACACGACCGAGGGGCCGAGTGGGAGTCGGAGGTGTGTCACGATTGCGGGATGCGGTTGAAGGGAACGGGGCGCCCTCATCCGGTAGAATATGACGAATGAACCGCGCCGAGCATGCGTACGCCGGTCTCCATGATGTGACGTCGATCGGCGTCGTTCGCGTGGTGGCAGTCGAACAGAACACGATTCGCGTGATAGGATGGGTACGCCGTCCGCGCCAGAAACCGTATCGCGCGCTGCGCCCTTTTTGCGAGGAGCCGTCATGAGCGTCCAATTCATCGTGCAAGTCTTCGTGTCTTCGAGGTCCAAGCTTGAAGCGCCCGACATTGAAGGAGTGGTGTACGACGTCGCTAGCACAAGCACGTTTCATGGATGTTCGTGGACCTACCACGACGGAACGGCAGTCGGGGGACTATATCAGTTCGAGCGCAGTCTCCACACGCCGGAGGACGCAGAGGCCTCGACGATCATCCGTGACATTCAACGGGGTATTCGGCGTGCGGTCGGCGCGGGCCCGACCATAGACGTGCGCGTTCTGAACGCTGATCAGGCTAGATGGGTAGTTGAATTGAGGCGGCGGGGATAGATCAGTCCCCGCGTACGGGGCCTTCGGCCGCGGACCGTTTCGGCCTCACCGTCGATCGCGGCGGATTCCGGCTCAAGATGAACTCCACGTATCCGCCCTCTTGGTCGGCGTGCTGCTTGGCCTCGCCGTAGTCGCGGAAGGGGCCGGCGACGGCGCGGCCGTCCACGTCGACGGCGATGTAATCGCGAACGGCATGCCCCCCGGCTTCCGCGATGGTTCCTCCTTGAGGGCCGCTCATCGCTCTACGGTTCGATAGTCCGTGCGCCGGAGAATGCTCTACGATCGGCTCCGCGTTGGCCGGCAGCCTATCGATCGTCTTCCGCTCGCCCGGCGCGTGCGTGTGCCAGTAGCCGCCCTCGGACCAAACGCAGGATTCGGCGTACCAGCCGTCCTCCAGCGGGAAGTAGAGTCTTGTTTCGCCGTCGACGACGCTTACGTGGGTCGCGCCCTCGCGCTGGGCGTGCGCGATGAGCTCGGGGAGGGTAGAGAAATCAGCAACTAGGTGTTGCGTCTCGCGAGCCCGCTTGCTCGTCAAAGGCGGATACTCATCGATGACATCGGCCCCGTAATGCAGGGTGACCCGATATCCCTGTCGTGCATGCGTCAATGCGGATACTCTCGCCCTACGTTCGTCGTGCGCAAACGTCGCGCTTGCTAACGAATGGGTCCCGTAATCAGGGCGCGAGAGAGTGAGCCACCAACCTTCATGCTCTTCGGAGACGGTCTCGTGCATTTCTCGCATTCCGCGCCCCGCCATCGGCCCATGCCCCGGCTGCGTCGTGGCCAGATTCGACGCCTCTTCGCGACTCCACCATCGTTGCCAGGATGGACCGAAACGGTGGCCGCCGTCGATCGGCTGAATCGCATGTGCAATGGCGCCATCGATATGGGCTCCATGCGACGCTAGAGCTGCCTCGAATTGATAAATCGACGGCGTGGATCCTTGCACATGCCACTCAACAGTGACCTTGTCAGACTGGATGTCGTGTGGCGTGGGGGCGCCTTTGGCGTAGAGGTTGGTAGCCTTGTAGTCGTAGATGACTACGTCGCCGACTTTCCACTCGAACGCCGTCTTGTACGGATCTGCGACCATGTGCGGCTGTCCGAACATGCGAACTAAGTCGGAGTATTTTGCAAGGAGGATATTCTCGTCGCGCAGGAAGACAGGTCCGGACGGTTCCGTCTTGCCGCATCGGCCGGCCACGGTTCCCCGCACCTCTCCGACTTCTCCGCCCTCCGCAAGTGCCGCCGCCAGCGCATCCCGGATGGTGTAGAGCTCGTCGATGTCTTTCTTCGAGAAGGTCCCCTTGCCGAGGTGGTACTTCTTCCCTGTTTTTTTCACCTTGCCGATGTCGGTCTCGATGTTCGCCAAGGCATCGCGAATGACCTCCGCGGGAGCCTCCCCGCCGCTACTGTAGATCGCATAGAGCGGATCCCCCTGCCCGGCCCACCAGTTCTGAAAGAGCTGCAACGCTTCGTAGTCGTAGATTATGATCACACGGTCGGCGTCCACGGGATGATGGTGTTGGCGAACTACGGGCTTCGGGCTCATCGGCGTCTCCAAGTACGAGGACTCTTCTTTCAGGCCTTCGGTGCTTCCGTAGGGCGCAGGGGCCACGACGGAGAGAGGTTCTTCAGCGGGGCGAATCGCGTCCTCCCATGTGAGCTTCTCACGGATCCACCATGCAGGCGCGCCAGTAAGCCACGCCTCGCCGCGGGGGCTGATCCGCACTAGCAAATCGATGATCTTGTCGCCGATTTTGTCCGCGCGTCCTTCGAACCGTTCAAGTTTCGCGCGCTCGGCCCGTGTGATCCAGTTCTGCCAGCGCGGGTCGGAATAACCGTACCGAGCTTGCAGCGAAGATCGGTACTCGTCGGCAGCGGCGCGCGCCGTCGCGTAGGACGCGTGCAGATCATCCCATCTTCGTCTGTCGGCCGCGGTAGGCATTTTTACCGGCGTCTCCTCGACTCCATCACGTGCGTCGGCGGGGTCGATACGACGGGCGGGGGCGGTACTTCCTCCTCTTCCTCTTCTTCCTCCTCATCGTTCTCTTCGTCGTTCTCTTCGTCCCCCTCGCATCCCTCGTCCTCTTCTTCCTCGTCTTCTTCAAACTCTTCCTGGATCTCGTCCCACAGCTCCCGGGCGCCGTCTTCGTGTTCGAACCATGTCACCTCGAAGCATCCGTCCACCTGCTCGAACACCGCCGCAACGCTCGTGTCCAAAAGCGCGTCGTCGCTGTCGTCGAGTGCAACGTTCTCGTCCGCGATGCTCCGGATGCGCATCCGCGTGGAGGGACTTATCCAGAGAAGTCCGTACCAGTTGCCGTCGACGTCCTCCTCTTCCTCGTCGGCGCCCCCGTCTTGCGTGAGCTCGTACGCGTACCGATCGAGGTTGTTGCTGAATTTTCCGGGCATCGTCATCTCCTCCAAAGTCCGTGCATACGATCTACGAGAGCACGATCGCGCTCGGCACCACCGGTACCGCAAGCGCGAGTTGCAGCGTACGCCCGAAGAGGCCGCTCAGGAAGGTCGGAGCGGGGTTCATCGTCTGAGGGCTCAGGGGCGGGTTAGGAGGAGGGATCGCCGTACCCGGATTGACGAACTCCCCCACGAGGGTCTCGAGTTGCGCCGCGTTCGGAGGGGACCCCAACGGCGGAGCGACGAGTTGCGCACTCGAGAGGATTGAGTTGTCATTGAGCCCGACCCACGGGCTCGTCAACGTCAATAGTCCAGGGGAGATCGCGGCGATGATGTAGCTCTGAGGGACGCCCCCGAAGGGCGTGTCGACGGTAGGCTGCGCCGTGAACTGAATTCCCTGGCCCGCGCTGAGGGTGCCTGTCAGATCGGCAGAGACGGGCACGCTCGGCGATCCGGGGCTCAGCGTGAACCCTGCGGGCAAGATCGGCGCGGAGTTGCCCTGTTGCGCGAGCGCCGCGAAAGACGGCGGCATGTACCCTAACGGCCGAGTGATCAGAAGTTGGGTTTGATCAGTCAGGAGTTGAAACTGAGCTTGTGAGATTCCGACGGGAATCGCGGGCGGTATCGTCGACAGCTCGCAGAGAGTGATCTGCCCGACGCTGTTCCCGAAGCTCCCTGCTGTCGCAACAGACATCGAGAGGATGTCGTAGATGTCAACGCTTCCCGCGGCGAGCGTCACGGGGGCGGGGTACTTCCCTGCGAGCGATGTTGTCACAGTGAAGGGCCCAGCTCCCGTAGAATCCAGGTACTCGATCGTGACGGACTGCGCGCCCGTACCCGGCGGGATCGCTGGAGTTGTCGGCACGCCGGCGGTATCGAGGGGCGACGTCGAGTAGATCGCCGCGGTGACGGCTGGTGCGGGGATCATCACTGCCGCCGTGCCGTCGGCCGAAAACGGGCCCGTATAGGGCGTCGTTAAAGCAACGAATGTCGGAAAGACCCCAGCGACCGTATAGAACACGCCCGGCTGTGAGGCGAACTGCACAATATTGCCGAGGGAGAGTGACGGCCTTTCGCTCACCGTTGTGAGGGCGTTCACGTCGCCAGGTGTTGTGAGGAAGAACCCCGGCAACGGCTTCGCCTGCAACAAAGGTCCCGGACGTCCCGGCGGGATCGCCGTGATAGGCCTACCGGGGAACGATGGCGGCGCGGTCGGCGTGTGCGTCGCGTCCGTGTTCAATACGATCGTTCGCGTGGCCGTCGTCGCCGTATTCGTCGTCGTGTCGCCCGCGACGGTCAACCCGAAAAGCTGGCCGAGCACAGGATCGGCGACGCCTCCTTGTGTGTAGAGCTCCACGTCGGCTAGCTCGGCTGCGGCTTGTGCGGGCCCATACGAGGTGCCGGCGACGGAGACGGTGTACGCGAGAGTGATCTGGGACGTCATGCGCCGAGCCTAGCGGATGCCGAAGACGGCGCCGAGGTCGAAAACGATAGTCGAAGCGAGTAGAGGGCCAGGGATAGCTCTGGGCCTCGCTCGGATCTTGTCCTTGGGCGTGCGTGGGGCATGCGATGGGGCGGGGTCGGCAGGGGAGCCAGAGACACGCCGTGAGACAACCTGGTATGTGCCCGCGGGATGCGGGGTATGCGTGTTCGAAAGGAAACCACGGCAGGGCCGGATTTGGCCTCTCGGGGGTACCTAAATTGATTGCTTGCGGCCAACCTTATGGTGCTAAGATTGGCGGGTGTCAGATGGTGTAGTATTACGTAGGCGAAGACGGCGCCAATGGGCCGCGCCAGGGGCCGTCCCCGTGCGGCGAAAGCGCTACCGCGCGCGCCCGCGGCCGCTACAGGGTCCTAGCGTCGCGCCCCCTTCGCTACCGTCCGTCGATACGGCGGGGCTCGTGTTGGCATCAAGTGCCCCGACGGTTGATGCGGTTGATGCGGCCCTCGCGCGCGACACTCCCGATGATGTGAGGGCACGTCTTGCGGTGCGGCAGTATGTGCAATCTCAGCTCTCCCGGCGCAGTAGGGAGAACGCGGTAGACGCGCTTCGTCGCATCGCTCGGATAGCAAGGAACGACCCGACGGCCCCAGCCGAAGCCTTCCCATGGCCCTCCATCTCCATGGAGATGGCTGAAATGATTCGGCGCGTGCTATCCGATCAGACGTTGCCTGGAGCGGCCTCGCCGATCTCACCAGGTACAGCCAACCTGACGTTGTCACATCTACGCGGCATCGTGCGGACGATGCACAAGATGGGTCTCATTGGCGAGAAACAGCTCTCTATCGCGCAGCCGATGATGATCAAGAACCTGCGAGCGACGCGCAACGAACGCGGAGACTCATTGTCAGTCGACGTGGAGCAAAAACTACGTCGGGCCGCTCGAGCGCTTGGCGGCTATCGAGGAACGATGCTGAATACGGCTATCGTGGTCGCGATTGGTGCGGGTCTTCGCCGCGAAGAGGTCGCAGGCCTCATGCTTCACGGTTTGCGTAAGCCGGGGTTGCTGACGGTCATCGGCAAGGGCAACAAGGAACGGGACCATGCGATCGACCCGCAAATGCAGGCCGCGATTGACGAATGGATGACGGAACGTGCGAAGCTTCAACCGGGCCATCACAATCTTTTTTGCTCGCCCGATCGCCCTGAACAGAAACTCTCGACCTGGAGCTTTTGGTCTTTGCTCCGCAAAGTCGCACACACGGCGTTTGGGGGATCTAGGCCGTGCGGGGGCGACTGCCCATGCTTGGATGTGCTAACCGGGCCGCACGATTTTCGTCGGACGTTCGCTACACGAATGTTCGCTGCTGGCTTCGACATACGCGAGGTGCAAGTGCTCATGGGGCACGCATCACCAGAGACCACGGCTCGCTACGACAAGCGAGCCAAGTCGGATCTCTTAGAGAAACGCCGCCGCATGCGAATGTTCACCGTCGAAGAGTCCGTGGGTGAGATCAAAGATCCTGAGGAGCTTCTCGCGCTCATTCCGAAAGAACCGAAACGACCGCGATCTAGAAGAGGCACATCATGAACGCGTGGGCGAACGGGGTGTGTCTAGTTCCGCACGTCCGGCGGCCGTTACTCGTCCTCGTAGCCTTCTCCCTTAGTCGACACCATTTCCACAACTACCAAGCCGAACATGACGAGGACAAGAATGGGCCACCCGATGGTAGCGACCATTACCCCGGGCCACGTACGGGCAATTCCCTTTCGCGAGATGAACACGAAGACACGACCGATGAGCAAGTACAGAAATAGCAAGAGCCCAGCAAGAGCCCCAGCATCAAAGCGCACCTCGAAAGATCAGAGTGACTTTAGCGCGTACACTCCGGTGATCGCCCCCGAGATGCTCGTCACGGCGTTCGCCACCCCCGCCACCGTCGCAAGAACATCGAGCAGCTTCTGCCAGACTTCCGGCCCCTCCGTGACAGCGGCGGTCGCGCGAGACGCGATCACAAGCTTTCGTTCCTCGTCGGTGCCGTCGAGGAGCACGGCGGCTTGCTCCTCAGAGAGCCAAGGGGCCGCGACGATCATCTGCGCGACGAGCTCGGCGCGGGTCATGATCGGCTCTCCTCGATCGCCCAGAGGAGAAGACCTATCGCGCAGCCTAGGGTGAAGGCCAAAAGATGCATGGCTATTGGGGGCAACCGGCGTCGATGGGATCGGTCGCCGTCGGCGTGATCCGGTGTCGTGCTTGGATTGCTCGCGCGGCGCACACGTTTGCCAGATCAAGAATGCGTCCGACGCCCCCCTCTTGCTGATGACTTGCAGCAAGAACCGACAGCCGCACCTCTTGGTCGAGCGCGGCTTTGTCCTCCGCATAGAGCTGATGACACGCGAGGACGGACATCGTAGCGGGGAGCGCCGATAGCACGGACAGGACGATGAGCTCTCTTTTCACAGCGTTCCCCCGTCCTCTACGGTCCATGTCCCCTGCGGATAGCAATACGCCCACGCAAGCGTCATCGCCACGGTCATGATGATGCAAGTCACGACGGAGAGGAGAGCAACGTTGCTCCAATCCTTTTGTGTCACGATTGCACCATCGATCGGGGTGTGTCCGGCTTCCGGCAAGCCTCGAGCACCGCCATCTGTACGTGCGGAGGGAATTCGGCGAGCCAGCCAAAGCACCGTCGAAGAAGGTTCGTCGAAACGTTCAACGATTCGGCGCCTTGGGCGAGGATCGAGGGGCTATAACGTTGCGGATCGAAAGGCATGGAAGAGCGCGGATTTACTCGCGCTTGCGTGAGGATGCAAGAGGCGCATCGAGGATCAACTGCTCGAGCGTCCCCGACCGCGTCTGTACACGCTCCGTTGCGAGTTTTTTTAGATGCGCGAGGGCCTCGCGCGAAAGCGTGAACGTCGCCATTTGACGGGTTCGCTGCTCGTTGGTGCGGGTTGGGGTGCCGGAACGTCTTCGCAGCGAATCGGCCCCGGACATCTCCAGCATCTTCTTCGTTGGTCTCACGACTAAACCTCGTCGTCGGATCGAGCGGTTCGGGTGGCTCGTTCGCGTAGCGAGGCGACGACACCGCGGTTGTACTCTGCGCATGCCCGATCGAACGCGCTAGTTCCCTCTTTGACGCCCCACTTCTTGGCGCACGCGGTCGCTCCCATCGCGTTGATCGTTGATTCGTTCCATCCGGCGGATTGCGCGGCAGCCTCCTCCGCTCGCTCTGCCCGGGTCACGCGGTCGCGGGCGGCCATGAGTCTGGTGCGCAGGGTTTCCCTGTTCATGACCGCACCTCGTCCAGGATCCAGCCGAGTCGTTCCCTGACGCGCGCAGGGACCTTTGCCTCGGGCACGAGTTCCCACTCCCCACCGCCGGTCTGGGGCCCGCTAACCGTCGCCCCGAATCCGCCGTTCCACGAGCCGTCCTCGTCGGCGAGATAGAACCCCCATCGCGAATCGGGGTCAGGCACCTGCACGAGCCAGGTTCGGCCAGAGCGAACGTAACCGAGTGCCGGCGCGTTCACGACGCCACCTCGGCCGCCCGCTCAGCGTCGGCGCGTGTCGCATAGACTTCGATCGTATCGTCGTCTACGTAGCCGGCGAGCAGATTGATCGTCGTACGAAACCCGCTGTCGGATCTCGTGCACCGACGCCTCGACCTCCGCTTCCGCCACCGACGTAGGCAGGGAAGTGTCGATCCACCCGTCATCGTCGCGCGTCGTCACGACGACGAGCGGCTGAAGGCGCTGCTCACACGAAACATCTACGTCGGTCCCGGGGAACGCCTCGGCAATCGCCTCGGCGAGCGCCGTCTCGTACGCCGCGAGGTCGTCTGACGTGTAGTCGCACCCCCAATCGAGGGTGTCCCGCACCACGATCGAGCGGCTCACGACGCCACCTCGTCAGCCGCTTCGCAGTGCGCAGGGAACTCGTCGGCCTCCTCACAATCGGCCCAATCCGCCTCCTCAACTTCCGCGCGGATCCAATCCCCTTCACCGGGGTATCGCCCGGTCTGTATCTGGCCCACGAGACGCATCACTCGATACAGTTGCCCGTTGCCCGGCACATAGGCGCCAACCGTCGGCAGCCCGTTCCCTCGCGCGCAAATCACTGCCTCGATCATCCCCGCATCCTCCTCGGAGCCCCGCGCCCCACGAGAAAGAACATAGCGCGGTACGTACCGCGCGCAAGCCCGGCGGGTCGGTTTCGGACGGATGTTCAGGTACGTACCGCGCAGCGCTAGGTCTTCGGCCACCCTGCCGCAAGCCCCTGCGTGGCGAGCTGGATCGCCTCCGTCTTCGTCAGGACGAACCCCGCCGAGGACAACCCCGCGACGGCCCAGCTCTGGGCCTGTGCGAGCTCCACAGCGGCCCCAGGGGTCGCCCGCGCGGCCGCGGGGGCCGGCTTCGGGGGGAACAGCGCGACGACCGCCGCAACCGCCTGTGCGTTGCCCCCGAGGGCGACCCATTTGTCGGCCTGATCGGCGACGTGGCGGCCGTGGCTATCGAATCCCGTCTTGTTGAACTGGAGCGCACTGAAGGTGACGAAGCATTCGGGATCCACACTAGCCACGAAGGCCGAGCTCACCCACGCCCATGAGCCCCACGTCCATACGCGGTAGAAGCCGTTCAGGGACGTCCCGTTGCTCGAGTCGTTTGGGCCGGCGATGTCCGCGAGGGCCGAGTAGTGGCCGTTGTTCGGGTTGGGCGTATCGGCGTTCGGCCACACGGTTCCCTGTGCGAACCCTGCGAGAAAGTCGTCCGGGACGCTCCATGCGAGGCAGATGCCGTAGAACTGATCTTGACAATACTGCGCAAGCGGAACGTTCGTCACGTCGACGTCGAGGTGATCCGCGATCACTGCCGTCGAGTCCCCCGCGATTCCTCCACCGGCCGGGGTCCAGATGCCGGAGGGTCCAACGAGCATGTCTTCGTCAGTCCCGTTGTCTCCGCCGCTTACGCTTTCATATTGGCTGATCAGGGCGGCTTGATTGACGGATATCTCTGCGAATCCTGGTTGCCCCTGGCCATAGGTGCGAATCTCGTCGATGTGCGCACACATCACGGGGCCGCAATCGCCATACTGATTGTTGCCAAGCATAGGACAAGAGACTGTTGCGTTACCTGTGCAGTCTACAGGTAACACTGTTGTGGGCGGCGCGACGTGTCCAACAGGCAATACCGCTTTCGCCATCGGCTTCTTGCGGCGAAGCAGATCGCGGTGGTGAAAATGGACCCACGTCCCGTGCTTAGGGAGCCATACCTTTTGTGAGGTGGACGTTTTCGAAGCCATGGTTTTCTCCCTTCTCTATTCCTTGTGCCGGATCGAGCGGAGCTTCACGCGAAAGTCGGGATCCTCGAGAAGCGCCGCGACCTTTGTGGACTTAATCACCAAAGTCCCCGCATCGCCCGCCGGCCCGTTCGTCCAAAGATCGATGATGTTCGCGATTTCTTGCGCCGTGATCATGCCGCACGAAGTGCCGACCGCCGTTGCGATGTCCTCGAACGTTGTTGTACCGGCTGCGACGGCTGCTGCGATGGCCTCCTCTACGCAAATCGTCACCTGGCCCACGTCGGCGGTAACGGGAGCAACCTTGTTACAGCCCGCGACAGCGGCAGCGACGGTTTCGTGCGCATGCGCATGCGATGGCTGTGTACGGGGCAACGCAAAGGCCAGCAAGATGAGCGCTGCCAGAGCGTAAATCATCCGCAAGGCGGCGGGCGCTTTCGTCTCCGCGGGCGGTGTGGGCGCAGGAGGCGGCACTACGGGCGGGGTGTTCGGCGGGACGATAATGCTCCGCGCGACGAGCGCGATCACGACCGCGACGAGCCCGCCCCAGGGGCCTAGCTTCGTCAGATCGAGGCTTCCCGGCTGAAGGAGCTGCTGCCCGACGGCGGTGACCAGAAGCGTCAGCACGGCGGCGAGGTGGGCCGAGTTGAGAGATACGCGCGAGCCTAGTTTCAGGTTCATCGGTCGAAGATACTACAAGAGTGCGCGCCTTCGTACTCCTCTTGGCCCTTCTGTCGGCTTGCGGCATGTGGGCGCAGACAGGGAGCATCTACCGCGGGAGTTGCGTCCACGCGGGCGTACGGCCGGCCAGTGACGGGGGCGGCGACTATGCCGTGACCTTGCAGGTCAGCACGGACTTCCCCCTCTGCAAGAACGTCTACCCGTCTCGTGGACGTTAGCGGGTCGGGGCAACCGTTGTTGCCGCGTGTTTTGCTTCGCTCGCGCACCAAGCCAGAAGGGGGCCCGCTGTCGAGATCCCCGCGAGCACCGCCAGCACGATCTTCAAATTTCGAACACGATTGCGCGAAAGCTTTTTGATCGCCTGTTCCGCCTCTGCTGCTGCGCGGGCTTGTTTCCTTTGCGCTTCCTCGGCGCCTTCCGCGCGTGCTTTGGACAAGGCGGCCTCTTTTTCTGCCGTCTCGCGCGCCTCGTGCAGCTCGTTGATCTGATCTTGGATCTGCGCGAGATAGTCGGGCTTGATTGTCCACGAACCCGTGTCCGACGGCTTGCCGGGGGGCGGCATCACCGAGCGCATGCCGTGGACGCTGCTGTACGCGCCAGGGTATGGCGAAGGTCGTCGCTTGGAGGACTCTTCGTCGAGGCGCTTCTCGAGATCGTCTGTCCGCTTCGCCATCAAATTCACGAGGCGGTGTTGCGAGGTAATCTCTTCGCGGAGGGCCTTGAAATTTTGCTCGTCGCGCTGCGAATGCGCCTCGATGGTTGCAGATAGGCCCGTGTGATTTTTCACGAGCTCGTTGCGCAGAGCATTCGACTCGGCGCGATACTCGTGCGCTGTGACAGGGCGCCGATTTGGATCCGCTAGGGTCTGGTAGAGCGCGTGGATCATCTCCTCTTGGCTCAGCAGCGGCGGGGACGGCATCCTCAGCTCCTTCGGCGGAAACGGCAGCAACGGCGACAGAAACGGAATCCTCCCCAAGTGTAGAGCGCCCCTCAAGATACCGCCGGCCTCTGCCGGACCCGCCGTCGTGAACATTAGGGAGCCTCGTTTCGCTCCGAGCGTACTCCGGGCGGGACGCTACAGCTACCGTCTCCTGCGAGGTGGTTTGCGGTATGCTTTTAGCATGCGAACCTCATCCATATGCCGCCGGTGCCACCGCCTTCGGGCCGTAGACGAGACCCGAGCCTGTGCGACGTGCGTGGCGGAGCTCCGCGCGCAGGAGCGCCGCCGTCCAGCACCCCCACCGCCCACGGTGGCTGTCGTGCCGGAGAAGCCGACCTAAGCCCTAAGAGCCCTCGTCGAGGGTGTCGCCACGGGTCGACATCGCCCCCTCGCCGCTCTTGAGCTCGTGGAGCAGCGTGAAGACGCGCTCGTATTTTTTCCGGCACGCCGCGAGCGAATACTTTTCGCGTGCCGCCGCCGCGATGTCTTCTCGGTTGAGACGCCCCTCTAGCACGAGCTCGACCGAGCGGATCATGTCCCCTAGCGTCCGGAAGCGGTACCCATTAAGACCGGGCTCGATGGTCTCCGTGAAGGCCCCCCAATCGCTCGCGAGAAGGGGGGTTCCGGAGAGAAGCCCCTCGACGCCCGAGCCCCCGAAGGGCTCGATGAATTGCGTAGGCATGATGCTCGCGACAGCGTTCCGCATCCATTTTGATCGGTCCTTGCCGACGAGGGCCCCGACGTACTCCGCTTTGCCGGCATACTCGCCGCAGTGTGCGCGGATCCATTCGAAGTCCCCCTGCCCCGCGAAGACAAATCGAAGGGCGCTCTTGGGATACTTTTGGAACCATGCTTTCAGGAGGGTCCCGACGATGTCCGCGCCTTTGGACGAATTGATCCGCCCCATGAAGAGGATGTACGGCCCTTTCGCGTCGCCTTCGCCTTTGCCGTACGGCCACTCTTCCGGATCGAAGTAGTTCGGGATCACGAACGAGTAGCAAGGGTTCGTTCCAAGTCCGTACGAAGTGCCTTCCCAGCGGCCGAGATGCCGGTACATCCACGCGTGGCTCTCATAGATACGTGCGGTCGTACCGGCTTGGGTGGGCCCCTCGATGGGGGCGTCCGGGTAGCCGATGCCGGTCTCAACGTGCATCGCCGCGGCGAATTCGGGGATGATACTCGCATGTGCACAACCGAATGGGTGCGCTACGAAGTCGTGCAAACGGACGCGTTTCCGCATCGCGCGACGAAGGCGCTCCTCGAAGAGCCGATGCCCCTCCGATCCAACCTTCGCATGGTTTCCGATAAAGTCGGCAGGGTCTCGAGGGTAGAGCTTTCGAACCTCGCTCTTGGTGAGGATCTTCACGTGTTCGTCGGCGAGGCTCTCCGACCCTTCGTTGCCGTACTCGATTACCCCGCCTTGGAAGAAGCCCTTCATCATCTTCGGGAAGCGCAGGGCCTTCATCGTGAAAGCGCAGTGGCTGAACTCTAAAGAGGGGACGGTGTGAAACGGCGCGATTAGATGAAGCGCGCCAGGCACAGACGCGCGCTTCATCGCTGGATCCCAGGCTGGGGCTGGGGGTCATATTTGCCACTGCTCGCGAGACGTGCGCAGGTACGAATCCATGCCGACAATGTTGCCCCACTCGCTCGCGCGGCCTTTGTAAAGATCTTCTCTTCTTCGGGTGTGATTCGAAGATGCACGCTCACCGTGCGCTTCGAGCTCTTCGGCCGCCCGCGCACCTGCCCGCGCGGCGTCACTTTGCTATCCGGCTAGGCCCATTATCTGTGGCGGCGGCAAGGCCCAACAGGAGATCGTCGTACCCGCGTACCTGAATGTAGACGAGGGGCGGCTCCCGATCGACCGTAGGGGCCTTGATCACTTCTGCGAGGAGTTTGAGGTCTCCCTCTTCGAGTTGCATCGTCTGTCCGACGCTCTTTTCGAACTCTTTCTTGAGCCGAAGCATCGCGTCGAGGTTCGTAATCGGTGTGGTCCAACGCTTGTCGTTGAGCCAATGCCCGAGTGCGTAAGCCCGAAACGAGTACGCGTTGCCCGCGGCGCCAGAGATTTGATCGCGGAGCACGACGGTCGCGGGGATGGGCGCTTCTCTCATTCCGCGCCGTGTAGACCAGAAAAAGAGGCGGGTCAACCCCCGGGCGTGTTCGTCGCGTAGAACTCATGCCCTCCCGAGTGCATGACGTGCCCTGGCCCGCCACACCAAAGCATCACGCGACCGCCGAGGGCTCGCCACCGCGCGCAGAAAGAGAGATCTTCCGAAAGAAGGCCGTCCCCCTCGGTCGGCCCCGTGTAGAGCAGTCCGAAGAGGTCGGCGCACTTCCACGGGTTGGGGTGGTCCGTGTAGATCCGCGCGGCTTTCGTCATCTCTTCGAGACATTTTCTCGAAGTGAGCGTGAAACCGAACCCTAACCCTTCTACCTCGAGGAGATCCCCTTCGCGTTTTTTGTCCGGCAGCGCTGCATGCGTAAACTTGATGGGGTAATCCTTTCCTACGTACGGTGCGCCGACGAGGTCCTCTCTCGTATCGATCATCCTCTGTATGATTTCCGGTCTGTCTGCCCACTGGTCAGCATCGAGCCAAAGAACGTGCGTCATCTTCTCTAGGCGGGTGTCCTGAAGAATACGCGCGGCGAGACGGTTCCTCGCTCGTACGGGCTCGAACGATACCGCGGTCTTTGCGAAGCGGGGTGGCACTAGGTTCGCGCGGAAATCCGCGAACCCCAGTGTGACCAGCGCATTTTTCGGGTTCGTTCCTCGAACGGGCGTGGCGACGACGATCACGGCGCGGTCACGGCGCGGCGGTTGTACCGCCGACGTAGAAGGGTGAACCGCCCACGAGCACCTCGAAATAGTGCGTGGGCGCTGTCCCGGTACCGCCGATAGTCTGCCCGGAGAAGTTGACGAGGCCGCCCGACGTCGCCGCCAACACTAGGTTGCTTCCGCTTGCCGCTGCGAGCTCCAAGATACCGCTCGTCGCGAAGATAGATGCTGTTCCTCCGGCTGACGCCAAGAAGTATTGACCGCTGCTCGCGTTGAGCTCGAGTTGCCCGGTTGTCTCTAGCGTCGCTACTCCACTCGCCGCCGTGATGAAAACGGTTCCAGTGTCCGGGGTGAGTGTGATGTTTGTCGAAGACGTCTCGAGCGTCATGCCCCCCGCGCCCGTCGCATCGAGAACTACCGTAGAGCCCGTCAGATGTGCTGCGCCGGCCGCCGCGAGAAGCAGTGTTGCGTTCGCACCATTGCCCTCCAGCATGAGGTCACTCGACGACGTGAGCGTCTGCGCGCCACTTGTGCCGAGCGTCGTTACATCCGTGGATGGGGCCAGAAGGATTCCGCCGCCTGAAGCGGAGATCTCTACAGACAGAGCTGCGTCAATGTCGATGTTGCCGCCCGACGACGTGATCGTGAGCAGAGCGCCGCCCGTGAGCGTCTCGTTGCCACCTGTGCCGAAAGTCGTCGTGTTGTTGGAGGGGGCGATCGTGATGCCGCCCCCCGCGGTCGAGATGTCTAGACCGCTGCTTCCGATGATTCCGGGGCCGCCGTTGATGGTGACGGCGCCGTTCGAAAATGTTGTGTTGCCGCCCCCTGGGTTGACCGCGATCGATCCGGAATTCGTTTCGATCGTGATCTGCGCGCCCCCTAGGGGGGACGACGTGAAAACTGTAAGCGTGTCGTTATCGTTGTTGCCAAGAGTGGCGCTTCCTCCGCCGAAGCTGTTGCCACCGTTGATCCACGCGTTGGCAGCACCTGCGCCGGTTGCGCCCTGAGGGCCGGTCGCCCCTGTCGTGCCTACTCCCGTAGCACCGGCCGCGCCCTGCACGCCAGTTGCGCCCTGTACGCCGGTTGCGCCCGTCGCGCCGCCCCCCGGGCCGGTCGGCCCTTGTAGCCCCGTCGCGCCGGTCGACCCCGCCCCTGTGGCACCCGTCACTCCCGTTGCGCCCTGCACGCCGGTTGCCCCGGCAACACCCGTCGCTCCCGTGGCCCCCGAGCCGGGCCCCGTTGCTCCCTGGACGCCCGTGGCGCCGGTCGCCCCTGCTCCCGTCGCACCCTGTACCCCGGTAGCACCCGGCGGGCCCGCAACGCCCGTCGCACCCGTTGCGCCTCCGCCGGCCCCTCCGCCGCTGCTGGGAGGGCTTTCGTAGGTGTTGGGCGACTTATTTTTGATCCCTGCGATAGACCCCATGGAAGAAACTCCGCGTTGGCTGTGACGGTTAGCGGACCGGAGGCGGTGCCGGGAACGCCGGGTGCGTCACTACCGGAGTCTCCATAGGCGTCGCTGGGTACCTTTCAGGATCGAGCTTCGGCGGTCGAAGGGCGCGCTCGATCGGATGGTCCAAGAGGAAGCTCGGGACATCCGCCGATTTGATCGTGGGGCCAAGTGGCTGAAGCCCCGGGACGGGATCGCTTACTCCGACGGGCCCTTGCGGGTAAGGCCCGTACGCTGCGCCCGAAGGCTGGGCACCTCCGCCGTCGAAAAAGTGCCCATGCCTGTGCCCGTGTCCGTAGTGGGCCGCCCACTGCCGGAGACGATTCCACTTGTCCGATCCGTGCACCGGGGGCCGAGGGCGACCCACGATCGCCTCGAGCCGATGCGCGTGCACGAGGGGGGCGCCGGGCACCTCGTGGCTCACTCCGGCGAGGGCGGTACGCGCGATGGGCTCCGGGATACCTAGCTTTTTCGCGAGGTCTATGGAGGAGAGCCCCGCGAGGGCTGGTTGCGATACGAGCGCCGCGGCGGCCTGGTGGGCCAGATCTGCGGCGTTCGCTGGGAGATTTTGTTTCACGTCACGGATGGCGGAGGAAAGGAGATCATTCGTCTGCGCGCCGAGGGCGTTGAGCACTTTTCCGACGGGGCCGCCGCTAGCCGCGGGGGGAAGGAGCTGGTGGGCGGCGGCGTAACCCTTCTTCTGGAGGCCTTGTGCTGTCGAGAGCGCCAACCCCGTGTCGAAGGCATGCGAGGAGGCCTGATCGAGCCCCTGCTTCGCAGTCGCGATCTGGGCCAAGACGGGACCGGCTGCCCCCTGCGCGGCTTGCGTGAGCTGGTTACCGATGGCGGCGCCTTGCTGGAGCGCTTGCTGGGCCGCCGGCCCCGCGGCTTGGCCGATGACCGCCCCAGCGGCGCCCAAAACATCCTGAGGAAGAGGCTTGCCCTCGGCGAGGTTTGCTGCCGCCGTGAGGCCGGAGGTGGCTTCGGGAGGAACGCCTGCGACCTGAGAGGCGTATTTGGCCTTGTCGCTGAGCCACTGCGTCACTTGCTTCTTTTGATCGAGAATGGCTTGGCCGATGTTCTTGCCGTGGAGCGCTTCGTCGGTCGCGCCGAGAACCAAAGTTTTTGCGAAGAAGGCGGGGTTGGCCTGCATGTAGCCAGACTTGTACGTCTGCGCGAGGGTGTTCAGGACCTTGTTCTTCGCGAGGTCCTTACCGATCTTCTTTCCGGCTCCGGTGTGGCCCGCCTCGACGGCGCCGGTGGCCAGGATCGCGGCGGCACCCGCCCCTGGAATAAACGCCACGGGGCCGACTTTCGTTGCGTCTTGCGCGATCTGCTTGAGGGCTTTCAGTGGCTGGAACTTGAACCCTACCCCTATCGATCCGCCAGCGCCGGAGACACCCGGCGTTCCGGTTCTGCCACTTTCGAGCTTCGTGGCGCGCGCCTGAAGCACGCTCGCCGCCGCGGGGTAGCCAGGCAAGAGTAGTGTCGCAAACGACCGTAGCTTCGTCGGATCGGTCTCTTGGTGCGCCGCCGTAAGGACCGCGCTCTCGAGATCCTTCGGCAGGTTCGCGTCGAGGACGGGTTTACTAGAAGCAACGATCAGATTCGACGGACCGCTCACGCCGATTTGGAACCCGATCGCCGCTCGGCCGCCCCTAGAGATACGCTCGTGCATGGGCCGAGCGTACCACGACCTACTCGACCACCATCCTGAGAAAATGAGGGGTTCGTGAGCCCGTCCCGGAGAAGTCGGATGCGCACCGCCGTCTTCCCCCGCCTGGTGTCCCGGCGAGCCATACGTCGGATGCGGTCTCGACGATCTCACTCTGCCGGGGGTACTTCTCTCGTAGGGCTCATGGAGGACGGTCTCCGTGAGTCGGCTCGCCGAGAGCCCGATCGGCTTGGCTGCCCTGTGGTGGGGCGCCAGGCCGTTCGCGTTTCGGCGGTGGTGAGAGCCCATCTAGTTTTGTGCGTACGGATGCTCGCGCCAGTAAGTCATCGCGCGGCCCATCCTCCGCGCAGATCGGCGCTCGGCGCGCGGCGTGTTCCACGCGAGCCCGTCGGTGTACTCGGCAAGCCACGTACGAGGGTCCGATCCGCGACAAATTCGAAAACTTTCTTGCACCATTTCGATCGCTACGCCTGATGCCCCCAGCATGCCCGAGCACGTACGGTCGCGCGACCGTACGGTCTGAAAGAGACCCCAGGATTTGTTTGAGTCGCCGCCCTTCTTGCACATGGTGACGTCGTCACGAAAGTGACTTTCGTCGGCCGCGATCGCGACGAGGAGCAAACCCGTCTTTGCCCGCGCCGCGATGGGATCTCGGTCGGCGAACACCGGCTGCACGTACGGCTGGGAGACGGCGAAGGCGATGTCCCGCGCGATGGCCTCGTAGCGCGCTTCGGTCACTTCTTCGTTCTCGGTCCACCGATGCTCCTCTACGGGAACGAACGTGTGCATCGCGGCAAGAAGCCAGAGTGTGAGGTGTAGGATGTTCGGCATGACCGGCGCTTCTAGCGCGGCAGAGACCGAAGGCCAACCCGTTTCATTCACGGGGCGGCGGTCGCGAGCGCTTCTTCCTTCGCAGGATTGCTTCGACGAGAAGAGTGCGCACGGCATCTGATCGCGAGACGCTATGAGTTTTCTGGGCTCGTTGCATCTCCTCCGCAATCTCATCGATTTCCTTCATGAGATCGCGTCCAATACGCAGGCCCAGATGTACACCCGTGTCTTCGTGGCTCATACCAATATTGTTGCACAAGCTTGCACAATGTCAAACAGCATCTAGTATGAGCGTCGGAGGCGGGACACGAAAACATGAAAACCCTTCTTTGCGCGACGATGACGGTGTTTGCGGTGGCGACAACGGGTTGTATGGCAGCATCATCGCCATCGCCATCTCCTGTAGAGGAGGCCACAGGAACGACCGAAGAGGCCGCCACGACGACATGCACGAACGACTCGCAGTGCTCTGGCACCACGCCGTTCTGCACTGGATTGTCCCTCGCGTTGAACGCGAGCAGCACGACGCAGACCATCAACGGAGAGTCCGTCGCCGCGGGCAACTTCGCCGAGTACATGCCGCAGACGGTCGGGGAGTGCACGGGATGGTCCACGACTAATTCGCGTGCGTCGCAAGTACAGGGATCCTGCGCAGCGGGGCAGATCTGTGTGAACCTGAATGGCGGAGCTCAAGGGTCCTGCTACACGACGTGCACGGGATCAGGGCAGGGCACGTGCTCGGCGGGTTTGATCTGCGATTCGAACACGAACGTGTGCTCTACGAACGCGTCGGCGTGTGCTTCTGGGCTCGCGGTTTTCGGAAGCACTCCGCTTACCGTGACGTCCAAGGCGACCTACTCGGGTGGCACGGTCACCTACGGACAAGAGATTGGTGGGTCTGCGATTCCCTCGGCGGGGCACTGGGTGCCTGAGGTGTGGGCAACAACCCCGTCTTGGTCGACCAAAATCAAGGTCAACTTCAACATGCAAGGCATCTGCACGTGGATCTCGAACAGTGACACGCAAGCGACTTGCACTGCGAGTGACGAGTCTTGGTACGCGACCAACGGCGTCGACGTGTGTTCGTACTACACGACGGGTGCTGCCGAGGTCTTCTGCATGGAGTCCGACGTGTTCGGGGAGACGGGCGAGCTCGTCGAGTACAGAGCCCTCACTACGACGACGCCCTTCGGCGTCACGCAGTCAGCGCTGACTGCCGTGAGCCCGCCCGCTAACTTCACGCTTCCCGCCCGAGGAACCGTTCCTCCCGGTGTGGAGGGTGTAACGGGCTCGAGCGGGACGACGTGGCAGACACTCGAGGGCCCCGCTGGCACTTCGGGCGGCTATGCCGGATACGGCGGCTATGGCGGCTATGGCGGGGCCGGCGGCTACAGTGGATATGGTGGTTACGGTATCTACGGCAGCTACGGCGGATACGGCGGGGACTGCGCCTACGGCGGTTGCGGCGGCTTCGGCGACTGATCCTGAAGTCCTATTTGCAGGGGTGCCCGTCCGTACCCGTCGTCGGGTGCCCCTTGCAGGCGGGACGGCCTGGCCACCACGTCCCGGGTTTCGTGGGGGCAGGTTTGGAAGCGGGTTTGCCGTTCACGTACTTCGGCAGTCCGGGGCCGCAGTGCGCACAGAACTGGGTTGTCTTGGTAGCCGGTCTCTTCTTGGCCGCCTCGGCGTTACCGACGGCGGCTACTGCGATAGCGACCGTGAGGGCTAGGATGATAGTTCGCATTGAATTCTTCCTTCCTCACGGGGCCGACGAGTTGAACGTTGCCGTGAAGACTTGCGGGTAAATGCCCGGGGCAGTTTGGCATGTGCCTCCCGTGCAAACGTTTGAGGCACAATCAGCATTGTGCACGCACGTGATGCTCTGTCCGACGTTGGGGACGTTTTGGGTCTGGCAGAGGCCGTTGATGCAAGCGCCAACACCACCAGTTCCTGAGATAGGCGGACAGTCGGTCGAGAGCTCGCAAGTGGATCCCGTAATGTTGGCCTGGAGTGGATCTAAACCGTTACGGTTATCGGCCCACGTCGTTACCCATTTGCCCCCGCCAACGCCTACTAGTCCGAAGTCATAATCGCCGATCGTTGTGTTGTATGTCAGGACGCGTTCTGGGGCGGGTGTCTGCGAGCCCGAGCTGATCGTGGTAGTTCCGTGCGGACAAGATCCGCCCGTGCACGGGGCAACACCGACCTGAAATCCAAATCCGACGATTTGATACTCAAAATCTTGAGTTTGATTTCCGTAATTACACGAGGCCTGACCTGCGCCAGGAAATGGGGCCGACGCACCGCCAGAGCAGAAACCACCAACGCATTGACTGGTCGGTCCATTGTAGGCGCAGTCTGCGTTAGAGCCGCACGCGCACACTTCAGCGGGCGATGAACTGGTGGGGGGAACATCTACGCAGTTTGCGCAACTTCCGTTAGGCCCATTGCAGCCGGCGGTGCAATCGTTGTAGCCGAGCGTGGTATTATACGTACAGCCGATTCCGAATCCTAATCCTGTTGGGATTATGCAATCCACATTGATGCCCAATAGCCCGGTAGCAGGCGGCGTTCCGTTGTTGGTGGTGGGGATTTGGGTGCGATACCCGTAGCCCGTGCACTCGTTGAGCAACACGTTGTTGGCTGCTGTGCCGTACCCCTGCGCTAGAACGCACTGCGGGTAGCCGGCGTCGGGAGCGATCGGGTCTTGGCCAACTCCGGGGGTGAACGGGGCTGTCGGGAGTGCCGTGCCCGCATCGGTGGGGAAATTGACCCTGACTGTCTGGTGAAATGTCACGGCGGCGTAAATGTTGCTCCCACCGCTGCCTTGTGTGATTGCGATGTTCGATCCGTACTGATTGCCGGAGATCTCTGCGATACCAGATGTGGCCCCGTAGCCCGTATCGTACGTCGGAACGACGAGCGCTCCTCCGTATGCAGCAACCCCTGCTGTGTAGTTCGTGTTCAGGACTTGTACCGGTTTCGTCGTGGATGGGGATATCATTGACGCCCATTCGTCCGCAACCTGCCCCGCTGTAGCGGCAGGCCATTGCCCCGCGACAGCGCGAAGACCACGGTATTGCGTCGCGGCGGCCTGGTATTGCGCTTGGTTGCACCCAGGTTGTCCGAGCACGCATGTGGACGTGAAAACCGGACGCTCGTACACGAACACGAATTCGCCGGGCGCATTTCCGGGAGCACCGTTAACGAGCGACGAAACAGAACCGGCCCAATACGGATTGACCGCCATTGACACGCGATACCAATGATTGCCGTTACCGCGAGGAGTAGGCCCAAGTCCTTCGAACAGGGATCCCTGCAGGGATACCTGCGGGACGAAACCAGACCCTGCCCCGTTTGCTCCGCTGTTGTTGTTCGGATTGCTCGTAAGGACGAGGGGGTAAGCAGGATTGCCAAGAGTATCCAAGTCCTTGCCCAGAACGTACGTAGTCCAATCGCTAGCGTATCCGTGATACGGGTTGTCTGAAACGGACAGATACCAAACGAGTCCGACGTTTGTAACCTGATCTCTGGTAGACGAAATCGATCCGGGGGCCAGGAACGGCGCATTGCCCGGCAATTGATTGCTCGGCGCTGCACCGCCATTCCAAACCACAGGATATTGCGCCCCCACGTAGATGAGGTAGATGCGGGGCGCACACGGCTGGGTTCCGTTGCCACATGTAGCCGGCTTATGGCGCACTGCCATATTCATTTGCCATGGCTGTTGCACCGGCAGGCAATTGCCGTATGTGCCGTTGCCGAGGTTACAGCTATCGAGATTCAAGAAGTGCAGCCGGTTAGCGTCTCGAGAGCTATTGTAACCGTTGATCGGCGCAACAGACGGGTCTGCGTCCGTCGCAATCGGCGTTTGGTGCACCCCATCGACGGCGAACTGCCCAGACGGCAAGCATGCGTCCTGTACGAGCCCACACTGCCCTGTCACGGTGTTCGGTGTCGTCACTGCCGAACCCAATGCCAACGTGCCGTTGCCTCCTCCGGTGCATCCAGTAAAGCTGGTGGCGGTCATACCGGTGCACGTGACGGTTTGTTCGCCCGGAATCCCGGGAGGAGAAGTGTTGACAAGGATACTTGCGGGCGCTGCGGGGAAGCCGGCGGTCGACGTGACATTGATCGTTGCTTGGGGAAGTCTCTTGCCCGCAGACGCCGCCGCGATTGCCGTAGTGGCGGTGCCGATACATTGCACGCCCGCACAGCAACGGGTCGCGTTGCTTTTTTGGGACGCTACGCACGTAGATTGCGACGCACCGAATGCGGACTGAACGTACCCAGCAAAGCTCGGTTGACAACTACCGTTTTGGTCTCGAGATGCAGAGGTCCATTCGTTCCAACCGTTTTGCTTGGTTGCAGAGACGCCCGCTATAGGACCGCAGTTCGCCGGATCTGGGACAGGAAAGGCGTAAGAGTTGTTGCAGGGTACGCCGTTCAAGCAATGCGGGGGGACGGGTGTAAAATGAAAACTGCCCGTCGGATCGACCGGAACCTCTGCGAGATATGGGCCTGCCAACGGGTCAGGTAGCCCTGGATTCCGGATCGAGAACGTGCCCGTATTTTGATATTGGATGGGTTGTTGTCCTGCGTTTGCAGCATCCCACACCACCTCGAGATTCGCTGGCTGGTTGGGCGTCGGATTGCACCCAGACGTTCCTATGACACACGTGTTACCGTCGACGCGCACCATCGGCGCGTCTGCGATTCCAGCTCCGTAAGTCACGTCGTCCATGAACGATCCCATGGAAACGGTGGCGGAGTTCGTAAAGCTCTTACCACCGTTTGTGCTGACGGTCAGTGTGATGTCCTGGATGCTGCCGCCAGTGGCAAAATTGGATGCTAAAGTTGCCCAGTTATAGAACCCACCGCCGGCAGCGCTGGCATTTAGCGTGCCATTCTGGGTTGTCCCGCATACGCCAGTCCCACATGCGTAGTTTTGCGGCCCCGGTGCAGAGATCCCGCACGTTCCGTTAGATATCCCCGGGCACACTAGACCTTGAGGGCAATCGGCATTTGTGTTGCAACTGAAATTCAAGGATGGAGGCGGGAAACCGGAGCCCAACAACGCAGTTTGCATGTTCCCGCAAATCGAATTGCATCCACCTGCGAACAGTCCCGATCCGCTACTGAGGCTATCATCGCAGAACTGCTCCGCCGCGGTCCCGTCTTTGCCGTGCGGGCATGTCGCATCGGCGGCGGCTTGTGTAGATCCGGTACAGACACAGAAACCGGGGGATGCCGATGTGCATGTCGAAGGGGTACAAGGATCGGTGCCGTCTGGAGTGCAAAGCATCGTTCCGGGACAATCGGATTGCACGAGACATGTCGGCTCGCCGTAGAGAGATCCGTTTGAGGCACACGTCGGCAGCGTCGGTCCTATGAGCGGTGCTGCTCCCGCCGGAGGTGGAAACGTTTGGGCCTTCGTCTGTACGTAGCTCGCGATGACAGCAAGGTCGTTGCCGGTATTGCCACTACCCCCCTTCGTGTTGTTTGCGTACGGGACTGCTGTGATCGTGCCGTTGAACGCAAAATCCCCAAACGCCGCGTTGCTCCCGTGGTCTCCACCAGCACCCCACTTCTGCGAGCAAGCATTTGCGCCTGCCGTGATTCCGTTGGCAGGACAAGCCCACTGGTAAAAATTTGGGTTGTTGGCCGCTACCGTGCTCGTAGTGGGCCCAGATCCGACACTGACCGTAGAGCTCCAGTTCGAGAACGTGGGCCCCGAAGCCGTCAGTGACGCCTCCGAAAAATGCAGTATCTGCGACCCTGAAGCGTTTGGATCGCTCACGATCCTCGTCGCGAAGTTATTGACGTACTGCTGACCCCCGCCCTTCATATTCAGGAGCGTTCCGTTGATATCTGCGCCCGAGATGAGCCCCTTCACGCAACTCGTCGGCGGGGCGCATCCGTTCTGCCCTGCGCCTGTTCCTGGGGGCAGCGTCGGGTCGCACGTAATCCACGAACCGGAGCAGTGGCTGGGGGTTGTCAGCCACGTATTGCCTGACACCCCCGTGATGAGCGGCCCCGAAGCGCCGAACATCCCCGGCGCGAGCCCCATTCGGTTTCCTGGGCCGGTGTTGCGACAACACGCCCACACCGCAGCGGCGATGACGAGAAAAGAAGCAGCTAGAGCGGCAATCTTGCGATTCATCACGCGACCTCGGTGTAGCGGTTGACACATGAAATGTGCAGCGTGACAGGCACAGCAGTGGCTGGCGCCTGTGAAATTTGAAAGAGCAATGTGCCCGTGAAGGTGCCATCATCGAGTGCCTGGAAAAGCCAGTTCCCCGTCGCCGGCTGCGCGCCCGCTGTTCCCGTCGTGGTCGTCACAGCGATCTGCCCTGGCGGTCCTGCGACGGGGAAGATGATGGGGCCCGAACCGGGCCACGAGCACGATACGGTCGTCTCGAAGGTCGCGAAATCGGCGTAGCTTGCGGAGGTGGCTGTGGTGCTCGTGGGGCCGCTCGTGAGTGCTGCGCCATTGGCGAATGGAGCGGGGGTTGGCGTGCCGGTAAAAGTCAACGTTCCCACCGCGGCCGACGTCGGCGCGATCGTCGCAGAGTTCGTCCCATCCGTGACGACATCCCCGGGCGCGAACGCCGGGCCCGTCACGGCGCCAATGCTGATCTCATTCTGCACCTGCCCCTGCGCGACGACGGATATATCGAGCAGATAGGCCTTCCCGGCCTGGAGCTGAAACGGCCCCGGGGTCGTCCCCGACGCCAGATTAGAGGCGGCGCCGGTGTTGGTGCCAAGAAACGGCTGATCCGAGAACTGTGCGTCGCCCGGGACCGAGATGGCCCCGCCCGCGAACGCGCGCTGCGTGCTCCGCGTCGCAACGGCCTGATAGCCAGCCGCTTCTGCCGCGTCTGCGCGCGCCTGGCACTCGATGCCCCGCGCAAACGCGGCGCCCATGTTGACGGAGATCGCTACGGACTGCCGGCCGAGCGCGACATCGCCCGGCGGAAGCCCTGAAACAGGGGGTGCGATAGAGCCGGCGATGCAGTTGAAGCCCGCGACGAAGGCGTAAGCCGAGTTGGCTTGACAGGAGCCGAATGCCACGCCCCACGAGCTCAGGACGGACGCTTGAGGGCCGTACGCGAATCCGCCGATTGCGGTCGGAGCAACAAAGCTGCCGTTGCCGCCTGCAAACGAGTTCTGCCCAGCCGCGATGTTCTGATTCCCACCTGGCACATAGGCGCCCATGCCGGCGGCGATGTTTCCGATTCCGCCCCCCACACCCGATGCGTACCCCGTGGCGGAGTTCTTGAGGCCGCCGGCAACGGTTGCGTACGCGCCGACAGTAGGATCCAAGAAGATCCCGCTCGTAGCTGTCGCGGTAGCCCCCGACAACACCCCTTGGAGGGAATCGCCGCTGCTGATGGTCCCGCCGGTCACCCCCGCAAGGGTCAGGACAGATCCGGTATCGCTCGCGACAACCGCACTGGCTCCGGAGGTTAGATCGTTGACCGATTCACCGACCTGAAAGGTACCGGTAAGAAGATCGTAGCTGACAGTCGCGGCGCCGGCTTGGTTCTGGTCACCGCCCCCTATCGTCGTGTAGTTCGCCGTTGCGCCGGGGTTCACCCCCGATGTGTCATTGCCCGCAGAGAAGATCCCCGTGGCGTTCGGGTTGACGGCGCTGTTCGTCCCACCGTTGCTACGGTTAGACTGAATGTCGACCGCCCCGGAGACGGTGTTGAAGACGAACGGGAGCAAGCCGATAACCCCCCCGCTGCCTACCGCCGGCGAAATCGGATAGGTGATCGGAGACTTGTTTTTTAGTCCAGCGACTACGGCAACCATGTCTTATCTCCCTGTCCTATTTCCTATTTCAGTTGGCCAGATTGCAGAGACTACCGCCGCCCTCGACCCATAGGCACCCCAGCGTGGCGCCCAAGTTGGAGTCGGCGTTAGCGGCGCTCGCAGTGATGTTGCACGTAAGCGTGGGTGATGCGACAGTAGGTACCCCCAGACATGCTTTGGTCTGACCGTTTAGGGTGATCCCGCCAGTCTCTAGAAACGTTGCGGCGGCCTCGCCAGCTCCGGACGGGTAAGTCACGTGGCCGTTCGATGTAACGCCTAGGGTCCCTGTGCCCCAAAGGAACGGCCCCAGAGTGGGAAACGAGTCGGAGCTGTTGAGGTTCAGCGAACCGTTTACGGTGAGGGTCGATCCGTCCAAGTACGCGGTGCCGAGGATCCCGCCGCTGACGTTGATGAGATTCCCGTGGCCCTGCGCGAAAATCACGTCGTTCGTAAATTGTCCATAGTTTGGCGTGATGTTGTACGAGTTCCCGGTGCCAAAAAAGCCCGCTGAATAACAAGTGCCAGACGCCTGTAGGCCTGTGACAATAGACGTATTCGAAAGAGGGCCGCCATACGACGGCAAGACGCCGCCGAGGATTGCCGAGTTGATGAATCCATTTCCTACGAGAGGGCCGGCGTTGGGCGTTGCCACGTAGACCGGATAGTTGCTCGTACTCTCGACGAATTCGGTAGCGGCACCGATAGTAATCCCGGCGAAAACATTCGTCGTCGTCGGCGTACGCACGCCGATGTTGTAAAGAACGAGACCGTTCGCGAAGGTTGATGTGCTCTCGCCTTGCACTACGGCTCCGGCTGTGGCGATGTTGATTTGCGGCGTCGAGTTGATCGTGACGGTGTCCCCCGTCGTCCATACGTCTTGCTCTTGCGGATTCTCGCAGTTCTTGAGCTCCGGCGGGGATATTGAGATTGCGCTTGCCGTCTGGCTCATCAGCCACGTCGTGCCAGACACTAGCTTGTAGAGCCATCCTCTAGAGGCATGCGTTGAGTTGATGACGAGTAGCCCAGGTGAAAGAGAGCCCGCATCGGCACCAGCAAAGGTCACCTCGAGAAGCTGCGGCGTAGATCGGTTCTTTGCGGCCACGACCGTGATGGTGGTCGTCTGCACCGTAGTAAGGGCCCCTTCGAGAAGAACGCTTGCACCCGATTCGAGGAAGTACGGCCCCACGTACCATACGTCAGAGTCGCTCGTGTTCGAACTCATCGCCTTGATCGTCGTGTTCTGCCGGATGCGCGGGCTCATCGTGCCCCATCGCGCAACGATCTGCGTATACGAAAGGCAGGGGCCGTCGGCGATCCCGGGAATCCCCGACGTGCACGTCGACTGTCCGCACGTGACATTACCGTCGCTCGCGCATCCGGAGGTATTGCTGGGATCGACGTACCATGCCGCCTGGCTCCAAGAGCTCGGGCACGTAGGTGCCCCGCCATCACCGGGAGCTGTCGAGCACAGAGGGGGAAAAACAACAGGGGGCGGCAGAGCGTTTGCCGCACCGAACGTCTGGCCATTCGCGCCGGCCGCAGGGGCAGTTTCGATGGCGGTACGTTGGCCGTAGATGCTCACCACCAAGGCGAAGACAGCGCACCCCAGAACGAAAAACGAAAACTTCTTCGACATCATTGCAGTACCCACGCTGTGCCTGTGTAGTAGAGGGTCGCGCCCCCACCGGCGGGGATAGACGCGAGAGCGCCGGTGCCGGCATCGAGGACGGTCAACGTGTTTCCGGAGTCATCGGTCCGCGTGATCCGTAGTGTCTGCGCAGCAGGCCCGGAGTCGAGAAGCGTGATTGTCGTGTTCACCGCAAGGGACTTGACGGTGTACCAGTTGCCGCCTTGCGTGTAGCCGGCGGTCGCGCCCGCACCGGTGATCGACAAAGACACCGCACCGCCCGCGGGATTGTTGATTGCTGCGCCTGGGACAGGCCCTGCGAGGTAGCCGCCCACTACAACCACGACAACGTTGGCCGAGTAGCTCCCGCCTTGAGCGATAAAGGTGAGCCACGATTGGCCGTCGAATGTGGCGACGGTGCCCGGCGCTCCTGACAGCGCAGTCGCCTCTTCGAAACGCGTTCGATAGAACGTGAACTGCGTCGCGACGAGGCTAGGCGAGTCGATCTGGCAATCGTCGTAGGTCTGCGTCGTGGTCGTCGTGATCGCGACGGTGTCCAAAACAGAGCATCCCGAGACGGCCTGGACGCTCCCACATGACAAGTTGGTCGAGACCCAATTCACGTCATTGGAGAGTCCTAGCTTCCACGTGGGTGACGCGCCGGACGTGACGACGAGCTGGGTGTCGTTGTTCTCCACGAGGAGCGCAGAGAAGTTCGTTGCGCCGGAAACGTTCAAGGTGCTGTTGAGAAGCTCGCCGTCCTTGAGGAGGAGAGCGCTTTGGCACGAGCCCGGACCGTCAGTGACGGTCATCGCCATCTCGTTGATGGCCAGTGCTTCAAAAACGAGGAGCGCTTGCGAGGGGATAAACGCCGTGACGCCGTTGGCCCAATTGACCGTCAAGCCGGTCATCATCACGGGCCCCGTGAATGTCGGAGCCGCGGGGAAATTGGTCGAAGTGATCTGGATCGATCGACATGGAGGAATCGTCCACGTTTGTGGATCTGGGTCCCACACGTCCGCCGCGGTAGGGGCTATCGATCCGACCTCGAACGTGGCCGCATCGTCAGCACTCGTCGGATCCCCTAGCGTCGCAAGCCACGCTTCGGGACTAGAGTACGGGGCGCTCTCGGTGCCGTTCTGAAAAGCCGCCGGCACGAGGGTATTGCCGTCGATCCAACGAAATCGCGCAAGAGGGACCGCGCCGCCGCCATCCGAAGACTGCCCAAAGATCTGAAGAACCCAATGGCCGCTTTCAAAATATACTACGACGCTCCCAGGCCCCGTCAGGGTGATAATCGTACCGCTGCCAGCATCTAGGATTTGGAGCTCAGCGCCCTCCGTATTGTCGGTGCGCGTAAAGCAGATCGTGTCTCCTGGATCGGCGGTGTCCGCCACCGTGATGGTGGTAACGCCCTCCGCAAGGGTTGGGATGGTGTACCAGTTGCCGCCCTGTTCGTATCCCGACGAAGCACCGGTGCCGATGATCGAAACGGTCACCGATTCCGTAATATTCGCGCCGGGTACTTGCCCCGCGAGAAAGCCGCCCGTGACAGCGACGATCGTAGAGCCGTACGTGCAATCCGCGTCTTGAAACGCCTTCCACGAGATGCCGTCGAACTCCGCGGTGGGCGCGGAGAGTACGCACGCTTGTGACCAACTCGTCTGGTTGAAAAAGCACTGCGCCCCCGCCGTTAGACCGGGCGCGCCGATAGACGCTCTCGTGTAGTTCTGGTTGCCGCTCGTCGTGATCGTACCGCTGTCAGAGACGATCGAATCCTCTGCCTGCAACCCCGCGCAGGTTAGGTTCGTAGAGCTCCATTGACTCCCCTCTTGAAGCGTGAGCGACCACGTCGGAGTAGCGCTGGACGTTACTTGCAGCTGCGCTTGGGTGCCGCTGATGTCGAGAATCTCGAAAAGAGCCGCTCCTGTCACGTCGAGCGTGCCTTGCAGGTTGCTGCTACCGAAGATCAACGCAGATGGGGCGGATCCAGCCGCGTCCGTGATCGTCATCGTGAGGCCGGAAATGTTGGCGTTCTCGACGATGAACGTGGCGATCGTGGGCACGAACGCCGCCGGGGCGTTGTTCCAATTGATTGTCAGTGGTGCGAACGACGGCGCCACCATGTTGAACGCCATGAGGATGACGTTTCGGCTACTGGGTACAGTCCACGTTTGCGGATTCGGACTCCACGCATCCGCTGCAGCCGGGGAGATGACGCCTAGCTCGGCTGTCGATGCGTCGTCGGTGCTCGTCGGTGCGCCCAGCGTGTTGAGCCATGCCTCGGGGCTTTGGTACGGCGTCCCGGGTGCGCCGTTCTGCATCGCAGGCGCGACGGTCGTGTACGCGTCGATCCATCGTAGCCGCTTCAGCGGAACGTCCGAGAAGGGACCGGAGCCGCCCATGCCCAGCGACCTCTCGTAGGTGAGAGGCGATCGATTCTTGATGCCGAGAATAGAGCCCATGGATCCCTCGTTCGCCCGCGCTTGGCCTCAGACGCTCACGACTTCGACGGTAAGGCGCGCCGACGGCGAAACGGAAGGCGGTTTACCCAAAACCGTCGCGCTCGTCGCTCCGTCCTGACAAATCGCGTCGAGTTGCACCGTGTAACTACCTGTCGAGGTCACCGGCACTTCGAAGACACGCGTGACGGTCTGGCTCGGCATGATAATCGTCGAGTTTTCAACACCGTCCTGAATAACCGGAGGTCCGGGGGGTTGAGATATGAATATGCCCGTGAAGATCGTCCCATTTCCAGCGATGGAGGTGTAATTGACCGTCGCATGGACGATGATCTTCTGCCCTGCGGCCGCAAGGATCCCAGTGATCGTCACGAGGGGCGTATCGACGGAGTCGCTAACCGTGATCGTGTCCGCCCCGTTGTCCCCGTAGTACGTCGCGACGAGTCCCGGCGGTACCGCCATCCCCGAGCCCACGGCGGGAGATTGCTCATAGGTGCTCGGGGAGCGATTTTTGGTGCCTGTCAGGTAGCCCATCGAAGATCCTTTTTCTTTCTTGCCGTGATCCACTGCACGAAGCCGTGTCGTGGCAGATCACGGTTTGAGAGTCAGGATCTCGACGTCGTCACGTTTTGCTTGCTGCCGATCGACTTTTGAAAAACTCGCGTTTATCCCGGGTACGTAAGAACGACTCCAACGTCCGTGACATCTGCTCCCGCAACGGTCCCGGGGTTGTTGGAGATCGGGCTCAAGAGACTTGCGCCTAGTGGGAAAGTCAGCACGGTGACGTTGTACGGAGAGCCGTTCGGCAACGGGTCAGAAAACGTGAACGGGCCGTTTGCAGTGAGTGTGAGATCGTCTCCGCCGTTGATCTGCAAAACGAGCGGACCTGTCCCGGTGTCGTATCCCGACAACGTGCCCCCCACGGTGAACAGGTCAGCCGCCACTACGGAGGCGCGTAGCGAGATCGCTTGGTCTTTCGGCCGCGATGCGTTCGACCATCCACTGTACTCCGTGTCGTAAACCGAGCCTGTGGCGACGAAGTTCGCGAATTCGCGGTACACTGCCTCGTCCATGAGCTGGCGCGAGCAGCCGTTTTCGCTAGCGCCTCCCTTCGCGCGAAGCGTGGTCAACTTCCTTCTCATGACACTTTCTCCTCTTCGCCCGGGTCTCCGAGCAGCTTGAGCAAAACCGCATCTGCTAGCAGCGCAAGAAAGCTCGTCGCCGCCCCTACGACCGCTGCGTCCCCTATGCGGCCGAATCCTACGGTGACAATCCCGCTCGCCCCCGCCGCTGCCCCAACCCATGTACCGGTGCACTGACTGCACTCGAAGAGGGCCGGGAAAAGCCGTCGGATCGGACGCGCGATCGTGCTGCGCACGACGAGGAGCGTCGCGCCGATCAGCGCGGAGAGGAGGAGGATCGAGGTCATCGGCGTGCGGAGAGCACCTCGAGAAGATGCGCAGCTACAGCGGGGCGGAGTTTGATGATGCCGACCGAACCGGCTTCGGCATCGTCGTCGGTGAGCTCGACAGAACCGTCCTCGAAGAGGCGTATTTTCGGACAGCGCTTGTAGCCACAGCACATTGTCTCTCCGTGGATGACTTTCGGGTTCATCGCTTTCACCTTCTCCTTCCGCCGCCGCCGCCGCCCGAGAAGACAGCGCCCATCGCCAAAAACGCAGCGACACCCACGCCACCCAGAACGAGCGTGCTCTTCTTGAGAAACCACGGCGAGGGCTCCTCGATCGGTGCCGCTGGTGCCGCCTGTGCCGTCGCGACTGGCGCCGCAGAGGGCCCGTCCGCGGCCGTACCGCTGTCAGCCGGATGCGCCTTCGATTGCGTGTACTCGTGCTTTGAGCTGCGCTTCGCCGTTACGATTCCGCCGCCGCAATTGCTCTGCCCATGCCCCGCCCACCACGATGGTCGCGGATGGCAACCTGCCGGGGCACCCGGGGATACAGCTTGCGCGGCCTTTGCCGTGGACGCGCCGTACTTTCCATCGGGCGTGAGCCCCGCGGCCGTCTGGAAGTTGCACACGAGCTGCACGTTCGCGAGGTCGCACGGATCTACCTGTGCGAGTGTCATGGCGAACGCTTGCGATGAGCCCGTGTCGTCGCCGATCCCGACGGCGCGGACCGCGCGCCCGTTGTACCGAAGAGAGAACATCAGCGCCAAGCCTTCGCAATAGTCGCAGGTAATGCGGGTGCCGCCGAGGGCGCGGCTCGATGTCCGTGCGATCTCGATCCGCCCTTCTTTCGGGCCATGTGAACGACACCCGCAACGAGTGCAACTCCGGCCAGCCCGATCCCCACCTTGGCCGGCGTGCTGAGATTGCGGAACTTGTCGAGCGCCGACGAAGCGGACGGTGGCACCGGGGAGGGAGCCGCTGCTGCCGTCGTGGGAGCAGCCGGCGGCGCCGGTGTTGCCGCTGCCGATGCATCGGGCGGGACGGGCGAGTCGGACGCCGGCGCCGCGCCGCTGGGAAACTGCGTCCCGAAATCGCTCGGGTGTGCCTGCGTCGTTGCGACCAAGGCCTGGACGGTGTTCGGATCGAGGTTGCCGTCCGTGGGAAGGGTTCCCCCCGAGTTCGCGTTGTACCAGCCTTGAAAGCAGGAGACCGCCGCTTGCAGATTTGTCCCCGGATCTTGCCAGCTAGGACAAGTTGTCCCCGTCGCCGCGCCGATGAGGGTGTTCAGCGACGTCAGCGTAGCGACGACCCATGCTTGTTGGTCGCTCGTCAGCGCGGGCGCGTCGGCGAGAGAAAAGCCACGCACGCATCCGCCGCCGTACCAAACCGGCTCTTCCCCGCCGCACCCCCGCCCGCCGTACTCCGCGGGCCCTCCGGACCACCTCGCCGGGTTTCTGGCCCAGCGCGGGATCGGTCCGTAGCAGTCGACGCACGACGGCTTCCGTACGGGAAGGACGTTGCGCGACCACCAACAGTCAGCCGCGCGGATCCCCTCGTCTGTAGGCCCCTGGATAGGATAGTCCCGCACGAAATCATATCGGCCGGACGCTTGCGCGGGGGTAGTCACGGGAACCTCACGGGCCAGCGCATCGCCGGCGGAGTCGGAAGAGGGGGGCCGCTGAGCGCGCCGCCGTACGTGGGGCTCTTCTGCATGTTGGCGAGCGCTCCCATCAGAAACGCTCCGAGGACACCTCCGACGAGCGCACCGCTGATAGGGCTCTTGCCTTGCCGGGCGGCGTACTCGACTCCAGCGTAGGCGCCGAGGCCGGCAATCGCTGCCGTGCTAACACCGCCCCCGATAGCGCGTAACAAACTCATGGTGTCTCCTAGGGGATGGTCCTCGGGTTGATGCCGGCGAAGCCGACGAGATTGTCTTGAGGAAGGTTCTCGTCGAAGGCCATGGCCCCATAGATCGAGCCGTACTGGGCGAAGTCGCTATACGCGACGAGGAATTTGTCTTCTTCCGATAGCGCGGCGAACTGCTGAAGTTGAAGAGGTGTGGCGTTCAGAAACGAGGGGTTCGTCGTCGGATCGTTCTGCCTGACGCTGGCGAAAAAAACGACGTCGCACGGCACCGGAATAGGGATATCGAGCAACCGCTCGGACTGATCTGTTCGCCCGCGATACCGGAGATCGTGGATGTTGCCGAGCGAAGCCGCCATCGGTACGCCCCAAGGCCTTCCCCCGTTGGGCGGCGTGTACGCGGTCGGCGCGAAGGGCGGACCCGCGAAGGTCTCGTAGAGGAGAGCCGGCGAAAGGGCGTCCTCGTAAATCAGCCCGTCGGTGTTTGCAGGATTGCGGGTGTCCCTGCGGGACCGATTGATCACCATAACGTGCCAGGAGATGTTGCCGCCGGGCGGGTGCCACAGCGGGTTTTTGATCTCCTTGCGAAACGTGACGGTACTCCCGACGGGCGGACCCGGAGGGGGCGGAGGAGGCAACTCACTGTTCGGCGTGAGGGGATCTGTCCCCGACGGGAGCCGCGCAACCATCTCGACGTACTGCCGAATTCCGACGAGCCGCACGCCGACCTCGGCGGATCCGAACGTCGCACGGGCGAGGATGAAGAGATACCGGCCCCCGAGCGCCGCCGTTGGGGTCGAAGGGACAACGAGCCCCGTGTACGCGTTCGTCTGGTACGGATCACTTCCGATGAAGCCAAATTCGGGGTTGGGCCCCGCCGTGATGAGCTCGTAACGACCACGCGCGAGCGGCTGACGGATCCCTTCGCCGACCCCGCCGGGCCAAGTGCGGAGTTCGAGGATCTTGTCGCTACGGGCGTGAGAGGACATTACGCCGGCTTCTTTCCGCGTGCGAGCAGGCGGCACAGGTGCGTGGTCGACACACCGACCTGCTCGGCGATCACGCGCAGACTCGATCCTGCGTCACGCATTGCGTGCGCGCGATCGAGCACCTCTGACGATACGGCCGATTGTCGCGTGCGCCGAACAACACGATCGAGAAGGTTGAAGCGAAGAAGGTTCACGGGGCGCGCGGCGGATTCGCGGGCTTCCTTCGAACGTCGTAGGGCCTCTTTTATCTTCAGACCCTTGGCGCGACTGCGCTCGGCGAGTGCTTCGGGCGACAGCTTCGCCTTAGCTGCAAGCGCGCCCTCTTTTGTCCTGCGCACGCGTTCGACACGTGCTTCCGGCGTCATGGCGGCCCATCCCTTTTTCGTAGCCGCGCTGTATTCCTCTGACGATTTTGTCAGTACCTTTTTCCCACCTGTGCTGCCGTATAGCTCTCTGCGGATGGCCCATGTCTTCTGAGCCGCCTCTCTACGCTGCTCCGTCGTCTGACTCTCACGCATACGTTGTCTGGTTTCAGGGCCCAATGAGTCCAGCCGACTTTTTCGGGCCTTCTCGACTCTCTCCGTACGCGCTTCGGGCGTCATGCTTGACCATTGTTTGCGCACACGTTCGCTCTTCTGCTCAGGCGACATGCCGGACAATTGGTGCTTAACCCTGTTGCTCTTCTCGACAGAAGAGAACTGCGACCAAAACGCTTTTTGGCCCGCGGAGAAGGATGCGCCGGCCTCCTCTGATTTTAGCCATTTCAGATGACGAGACAGACGCTCGGGCGACCACGCATGAATGTTCTTCCGGAAGTATGCGACACGTTCTTCGGGAGTCATCGCCTGAATACGCCTCTTCGACATATCGCCGATTAGACGTTTGCTTTCTGCGTGGTGATGCCCGTTGCCCCCGCCTCCCGAGGAGAGATTGTACCCGTGCGGTGTGCGCGTTCGTCTCTGTTCAATCCATCGAGCTTCGGCGATGTCCACTCCCTCTTGAGTGGTTACGACGTCGAGTAACTCATGGACAAAGGCCGCCGCACCGTATTTGCGAATCGCGGCGCTCAGAAGACGAGCGCCGCCCTTGTTACGCTTGGCGGCGTTGACGTGTTCTTTCCAGCGACCTTCGACCGTATGCACAGTCTGTCCGACGTAGCGTTTTCCATTCACCGTATTGGTGTGGATATAGATATGGAATCTGGGCCTCATTGCGCGATCATCAGAACTGAAAGATCTGGAGACTCAATCCCAAGTTTGCGCAAACGGCATCGACATTCCGCATCACTGAGATCGGAGACGCTCTTGTCCAACAACTGTTGGCCCAAAAATGTGAGCGTTACATTGAACGGTACGCTCACCGGAGTTTGTGTGAGAATAGCGCTCACCTTAACATTAGATTGCTTCAATAGAGGCCAGCCATTCGGCCACGCCAATGCGATTACATCGAACAGATTACCCAAATCTGTAAAGTCATCGTTTATCGAATATTTAGGGCCGCCATATACATCCAACTGAATCCCAACGCCAGTTTGACCCGATTGCTTCAACTGGTTGAAGTACAGCGATTGAAACGGCGACCCGGGAAACGAGTTCTGCTGAAACAGGTTGTACGATACACGCTGAATCAGCGTGTCCTGCGTCAGGTTATTGTCGAACGATCCGACAATCGGTGGTGCGTTGACAACCGACGAGGAGAACTGGATCGGGACGTCGACCACGAACGGGACGATCGGAACGCCGACGACCAACCCGTAAGCTAGTTTAGGAGCCCACAAGGCGAGCTCACGAATATTTGGCTTCGGTTCCATCGTCAGGTTCTCCTCAAGCGCACTCTACCAAAATGAAAACGGGCGACGCAGCGTTTTCCGCCACGCCGCCCGGCTCAACTCCTGAACGTTCGGATCGGTTTTCGATCAGCCGGCCGACTGAGGCGCCATGATCGTCGGCAGGTTGGTCTGGCAGTACGCCTTCCACCCGCCGGGCATCTCCCAGCCCTTCAGCTTGATCGCGAGCTTCAGCACACCGCCCTTGAAGACCTCGCGGCAGGTGTTGACGTCCTGCCGAACGAGACCGGGGACGGTATCGAGCGTTTGCTCGAGCATCTGGTTCTGAATTCCGGCAGTGAGCGGGGACGTCGGCACCGAGTTGGAGCTAGAGGCCGAAATCCCCGTGTTGCACGTGAGGTTCACGTCCGCACTAATGTTCGTGCCGAGAGGCTCGTTTGTGATCGTGAGGGCCTCGAGCATGGATGCCTGGTGCACGGCGTCCTGCGCGACGAAGAGCATCCCGATGGGGATACCGCGCTCGAGGAAGCACGGGCTCTCCACGGGGCGATACATCTGCCCGCGGCACCCGTACCCCTGCCACCGGAGACCGCCCCAAGTGACCGGCGCGAGATCGTAGTCGCGGGTCGGGTGGAAGATGCCGACGTTCAGCACATTGGCAGGCGCCGTGGCGTTTCCGCTGTAGCCGACGCTGCCGACGCGGCGATGCGTGACCGGCAAGAAGATCGTGCCGGATCCCTTTGCGCGGTAGTTCGCGTTGACCTGCGCCACGTACTCGATCACGGGGACCTCGGACGTGCCGGACGCCATGGCGTCCGCGAACGAGCCGAAGTAGGAGACGTCCGCGGCGAGCTCGTTCAGCACGAGTTCCCTCTGCGACGTCTTCCATTGGAACTGGTAGGCGTTGATGAAGTTCCACCCCGCGCGCCACACTTCCGAGCCCCACGCGAGATCAGCCGGCGTGAGGACGGTCCCGGCAAACGTACCGACCGGGGGGATCCCCGTTCCGGTGTTGCCACCGAGGGCACCGCCAATCTGATCATTGAGCGTGAAGACATCCGGCGAAGGGGGAGGCGTCGTCGTCGTGGCGGGTGCCGCGAAGGCGTTGCCGATCGTCGAGAAGCTCATCGGCTCGCAGAACACGTGCACGCCTACGCCCTGCGTGAGGATGTCCGTCTGGAGAATGCCGTTGATCAGGAACGTGCTGTCGATGCTCTGGACGCCCGGGACAGACGAAGAGCCCGACAACAGATTGACCGTGTCGCCGAAGGTCGCGGTTGCTTCCTCGATCGTGAGCGGCAAGGGGATCGTCCACACGACCTCCTCGATCACGGGAATATTGCCGAAGGAGCAACGAAGGCACTTCTCCGCAGCGCCGAGAGTCCCGGGGGCTTCCCCGAGACCAAACGGCACGCGGCGCACCTTCTCGCGATCCTGACCCCACTTCGCGGACTTTTTACCGATAATGGAACGTGACATGACGATCTCTCTTTTCGTGTGCCCGCCGTTTCACAGGGCCGACGCAGGCGTTCTTTGTTGAACTTCTTTCGTTCTTCCGCTTCCGCTCGTTCGTCTAGTCTCTCAAGAGAGGACGAGAGAGTCCTTTTCCTCGTCGCCGATGAAGCCGAGGAAGCTGTTGTTTTCGCCGACGCAACCGCAGCCTTCACCGCCCGCGGAGTTCATGGGGACGGGGCCAGGGCCTGGTGTTGCGGGAGGGCCGGGTGAATAGGTCGGCGGCCCGACTGGATTTGCCGGAGGCGGGGCGGTCGGGAGTGCTCCGTCGCCTGCTGCCGGCGGTGCAGCGGAAGCATCGGCCGGCGGGGGCTCCCCTCCACCGCCACCATCAGCCGGCGCATCGCTAACGCCACCCTGGATGGGGGGTGCGGGAGGCGCAACCGGAGAAGCGGGGGACTCGTAGAGGTACGGGTAGTGCCCATACGGATGGGCAAGACACCACGCGTGGAGCTGCGCATCCGTGTACGTCGGGTACAGACCCTTCGCGCGCGCCATGCAGTGGTGATGGTGGTGCTTGTGGTGTGGCGCCGTACCGGGCGCACTCGGGATGGCGTAAGGAGTGTTGAATCCAGCGCGCGACCAACGGTTGCTCAAGTTCGCGAAGTGCGCGACCCCGCCGGGCCTGTACATCGGATGGGAGAACTGAAACCGCGACGCTCCGGGAGGGGCAGGACGGCGGACATAACCGAGTCCGGCTTCATGACGGAGGGCCTGAGCAGCAGACGGGTAATTCTCGTTGTCGCTCACCCCGGCTTGTCGCCGAAAAACCTGAACCGCATCGGGGTAGGGCGAATCACCACCGAGGGCTAGAGGGCCGACATCGCCAATCGGAGCGGACGAAAGGGCCCCGAAAGACTGTCCACTCGCGGACGTTGTGGCGGAATCGAGATTCAGCTTCGCGGCCACTTCCGAGGGATACAGACGCGCGATGACGCTTCCCTGCAAAGCAGAGGTATCTTTCGGCGCGAGCATCGGGACAACCACGTTCGTCCAAAGCGTCGTGAACGCCTTCACCCCCGCGCCAAGAGCCACGGCTTCAAGAGAAGCCTTCAGGTAATGGTTCTTGACATGCCCCGATGCAATCGCGGGAACGACGATCGCACCAGCCAGCGCGAGAGCGCGGTGCAGATGCGGGGGCGATGCGACGTTGAGGGCGTTGGCCATGGTACCAGCGCCGTCGGACGTGAACTTGTTCGTGGGCTTCTCGTCTCCCGCGGGGTTATAGGTTGCAAGATACCGATCGAGCGCATCGGACAACGAGTAACCAATGCCGATCGACACGGCCGAGATGGCGAGTCTTCCGACTGACTTGACCGCTCCGCCGATGCCGGCGCGTGCGTAGTGACGGCGCGTCGCACGAACGCGACGAGCGGGCGTCCGAACAGCGTGCACCCGGCGACGACGCGACCGCACCCGACGGCTCGGGGCCTGCACCAAGATCTCACGTACGCGCGTGCGCGTCCGCGTACGAACCTTGTTCGCGCTCGCCCTACGGTGTCGGCGACGTGCGCGGACCACCGAAGTAGCCGCATGCACCCGACGACGCCGACGCGCCATCACCCGACGCGGAGCAGCAGCTCGAACCCGCGCACGAACCCGACGCCGCCGACGCGCTACCGGAGCGGCGGCGCGCACCCTGCGTCGTGCTCGCGCCCGAACAACCGTGGACGCACGCACCTTGCGCGCCGCACGGGCTTTCCGGTGACGCTTGCGCGCACGCACGACCGGCGTAGCTGCGTGCACTCGACGACGACGGGTGGAGCGGACCTTCTTCGAGCTGCGAGCGCGATGCTTGACGACCATGTGATCCTCTTCTCGTGCGATGACGGCCTGAATTCCTCGGCCAAACAGGATGGTCCGGAAGGTTTTTAGGCCCCTTGGAGAGAACTGCCGGAGGCGAATGTGCTGATCGGTCGTGTGCACCTTGCCGTGGTGGTAGCCGTGAGCTTTCGCCCAGGCCTTTGCGGCGGAAGGTGTCCACTGTTGTCGGTCGAACAGGAGCGACTGAACGTCCGCGCGCGGATGTGACGCGGGGGCCGCACGGGTGACACGACGGCGGAACGCGCCGGCAGCGACCCGACGGGACGCAGCACGACTACGGCGTGCAGAGACGCCACGCTCTTCTTGCGTTTCCTCTTCATACCGAGCGAGCCGGTCGTCATAGAGACCCATGCCACGACTCGACTAAGGTTTTCGGGGCGTCTTTGTCGCGTCAATCCTTATGTTTTCGGGCGGTCCGTGCGCGGTGCACGCGGAGTGATTAGGGTACGCGCCTGGCGTGCGCCGTCAGCCGGTAAGCTGTCGGGGAAAGCCGCGGATCCAAACCGTATAGTTCGTATGGGTCGGCTGTTAATGCGCCGCACGCAGACGGGCGGCAGACGATCGTCGGAATCGTTCCGTGTAGTCCGCCTCTTTCGAGAGAATTGTATTCCGGTTGTATTACTACCGGATTCCGGGATACCGCAGACCCGGCGCGCTCATCGGGCTACCTGACACGCCGACATCCTTTTCGCTCATCCCGACGAAGTCACCGACGCCTTTTTCTTTGGCGTCTTTGCCGGGCTCCAGCCACCACTCGCGAAGATGCTGCGCGGTCTGACCCACGGGGTGATTTGTAGTGCCGTCCGTGCGCACCCAGTTGTCGAGCTCGTCCTGGAAGGCACAGAACACATGCGTGGGAACGTCGGCCGGTTCCTTGTGACTGCTCCCAATAATCATCGCGGGGATCCCGATACTCATGTATGCCGCCGCAAGTAGTACGCTGTACTCGTCACAATCAATGCCCTTTATGCAAAGGCCTTTTTCTTTGTCGAGACACAGAATTTGATCGGGCGTTGCGATGAACTCCCCCATGAGAGGGTCGGCGACGTAGAAAGTTTGATTCCTCGCCGCATCCAAGATCGCTGTCACCTTTTGACGACGTCCTCCCTTCGCGGCGCCGGCCTTGTCGATCACCTGTGTCGTCCATGCACGAAGCCGGGGGGACATCCGCGCCTTCCATGCGCGATCGGCCGTCTCTTGAAGCGAGATCTTCGCGCCTCGTGCGCCGGCAGGATGAGACCTCGCATCAGTCTGGATCCCCTCGAGAGGTTTCTCTTGAATCACGGATGATTCCCTTTCGTGGGCGTGGGGGGTTGCAGTGATCCGTACATCGCTTGAAGGGCAAGACGCGCGGAGTAGAGCGCGCTCTCAAGCGCATCTTGAATCTCGGCCCGCATCCCCGCAAAGTGCTCGGGCGATCGAAGTGCGAGATCAGCGGATAGTGCTTGCGCGCCCTTGATTGCCCAATCGGCGACATCTTTCGCGTACTGCGCATGCCACCCCGCATCGGCGTTCTCTGAAGAAAAGGCGGGGGACGCGGCCGCGATGATCTCCGCCGCCGTACGCGGAGCACACGACAAGAACTCCACGCCGTCCCTCTCGTCGAGGTCGCGCACTTGTTCGGCCGCGTCGTCGAGCGCTCGAAAGTGCGAGAGGATGACAGGTGCCATTTCCCCGAACGGGCTCGGCGTCACGCCGTCCGCGTAAGGCAAGCTCGCGAAGTACGCCGGGGGGTAGAGGTTGTCGTCAGCGAACGCCGGATCGAACCATTTCTCAGGGAGGAAGAGCTCTTCGCCGACGCGGAGGTCGCGAAAGGTCACGAAGCCGTTGCGGTGCGCGACAGTATCCTTGTGGCCGTTGGCCCGGGTCAGATCGAACGAGGCGCACTTGGGGCAGCCGGCGTGCTCCTCCATCGCCGCGATCGATGCCGGAGTGTCCCCATCTCGAACTACGTACGTCCTCCGCATCCGCATTCTTCGGGAAGACTACGCGCACGCATGGCCCCCGTCTACGTCGTGGGCGCCATCGAGGCCGGCGTCGCCGATGTTGAAGTTGAAGGATGCTCGGTGTAATGGCGCGGGTGATTGATCGGATCGCTCATCTTTTTCCCCCGTCTACGCCGTACCGAAAAGCTGCACGATCGACCCTGTCTCACCGAGCGGCTGTTTGCACCGCGCGCACCGCGTTCCGTCTGGCGGGGCTGAGTACCCGAGCATCTCGTCCCCTGCTGCAAACAGGCGTGGTGCACGCGGAGACGACGTGCGCGCTTGGCGTCCTTTTGACCGACGCGGAATCTGTTTTCGGAGGAGCCCACGACGGACGATTAGAGTGGCGCTACTTCGCGCGTTGGCGAGTACACCACCGGCCGTCCGTCCCCGTGCGCAAGCCGGATCCCCTCCCCATCGATCGCCATCCTCACCAAAGGGGTCTTCAGGAGCTTGTCGAGCGTCTTCGCTACTGCTGCTGCGTCTCGATCGTCCCGTGCCTCGATAATGACATGCATCAAAATCTTGTACTTCACCGGGGGCCCCCGGGCATCGGCATCGGCGGAGCGCCCCATGTGCGCGGGCTTTGCGGCGCGATCGGCTCCGGCATGTGTTCCGGCGCGGGCGGGGGTGGCAAAGAGTCTACAGGCACCGCCACAAATCCCGGCGGTGGCGTGTAGCCGGGGGTCACCTCGACGTAGCCCGGCGGGAGCGTTCGCTGCGGCCCGCGCCGCGCCTCGACGCGGTTCTGCAGCGCTTCTCGCTGCTCCGAAAACCATTTGAGGACGTTGCCCATGTTGGCCGTCACGGTTTCGAACGCGCGCACAGACCCGTTCTCGCGGTCCATGACGATGGGCCACCCGTTACCAACGTCCACGACCTTAACGGGATTGCTGTCGTCCCCGTCGTCGCCGACGTTGTAGCGGCGTCGTGCGCCATCGTCCTCAGGCGGGGGGCGAAAGCGGTCCGCGATCCCCATCGCTGTATCGATCACCGAGGCGGCCTCGCGGAACTCCTCGACGGCTGACTTCTGCCGCATGGGGGGCCCTGGGGGCGGACCTCCGGACGGGCCGCCGTATGCGGCGGTGCGGTACGCACCGGGACCTGGCGGTGGCGGAGCAGCGGGAGCGCCGAGGGCCTGAAAAAGACGATCCGCCGGAACGAAACCGAACCCCGGAACGAAAAACATTCCGGGCGGCGCTTGGATCGGCGGCATGCCCGGCAATGCTCCGGGCGGTCCCGCGTGCGGCGCGGGGGGCGGCGATGGAGCGGCGGGTTGCTGCATCCGCTGCATCGTTTGCATCATCCACGACATCATCGCTATCGGATCGGCGGACGATGGGGGCGGGGCTGGCGCAGCCGAAGGAGCAACCGGCTGCTGCTGTAGCTGCTGCATCTGACGATACATGTCGAACGTCTGCTGCATCATCGCGATCGGATCCACAGATGGCGGGGCCGAGGAGGATGGTGCGGGTGACGGCGGTGGAGCACCTGGAGCCCCCCCGCGTGCCGCGTTTTGCATGTCGAGGAACATCCCGAACATGCGCTGCATGAGGGTCACGGGATCGCCCATTCCTCCGTTGGGCGGCGGTTGCATCGGCTGCTGCATCATCGTTGGTCCCGTCGTCGGTTGTCCTTGGTCGCGCGTGTCCGTCAGGACGATCCGCCCCTTGCCGCGCTTCTGCTTATCGCTCGAGTCTACGAATTCGACCTCGTATCCGGCCTCTTCGTAGCGCCCGTGGTGCGTCATCAGCACGGTGTAGAGCTCTGCGCCCGATTTCGGACGGCTGCGGATCACCCACTGCACCGGCGAGCCCGTCAAACGCTTGACCTTGATGTCGATCGTGTTGGCCGGCCAGAACTTCAGAAGCCCATCGTACTTCTCGAGAAGGTCTTCGATGTTGAAGGGCGCTCTCGCCTGGCCGGACCGCTTCTTGTTGACGAGATCTTCCATACGGCGGTTGTCGCGCACGCTCTCCGCGTCGACGGCGCCTAATTCTTTGATCTTGGACTCGTCGGCGACGAGAGCGCCTGGCTCTTCGCCTTCTGCGGACTCCTCGGGCACCGCGCCGATCTCGGCGACGATATCTGCCTCGTCTTGCTGCGCGGGGGTGTTCGAGGGCGGAGCTGCGCCGCCGCTGTTTCGACGTCCCATCTTCTTTCCTCGTTTCCTTCCTTCTGCCTGATCAGGATGGGGCTACGGTGCCGTTCGTCGCCGGAGCGGCAGCGACGGACGGAGCATCGGAGGGAGTCTCGGGCTCCTCCGGCTCTCCGTCCTCTTCGCCCTTCGTCTCGTCGATCTCGAGCTCGTCTGCGAAAATGTCGGCGGGCATCGCCTCCTCTACGTAGCGGACAGCCCTCATCGGGATGATGCTGCGGATCCCCATGGAGAAGTCGGGCGCGAGGCAGTACACCCGGATCTCCTCGGCATCGCGGTCCAAAAACATGCGGAGGACCTTGTGGCCCGAGATGAACGGATGCGTGTGGCCCACCACCCACATGACGGGCTCGTCTTTCTTGCCCGGTTCCGACGGGAAAACCGCATCTGACACGGCGCGCATGATCATCGGGTAACCGGGCTCGATGAGATCGGGCGGCTCGGGCTGGGGAATTGCTGCCGTCGCCGGTGCGTGGGGTTGCTGCATGGCCATGGATACGAACTCCTGAAAGTTGGTTTGGCGGACGGGCTCTCCGTCAGTCGAGTAGTCCCTCTTCCGCGAAAGAGAAAAACGATCGTTTATCTTCACTTCCCCCGACGATCAAATGATCAAGCAAGATCACATTGACCGCCTCGAACGCTTTTAGAAAGGCGTCCGTCGTTTCCTTGTCGGCTTCACTTGGTTCGGCTTCGACACCTGAAGGATGCACGTGCATGAGGATCACAGCGTGCGCACCGTCGATGAGTGCTGCTTGTAGCGTAGGGACCATCGGGGCCATGGTTGCCGTCGCCTCCCCTCGGCCTGTTTCCGCCACAGACTTCATTCGCAGATGTAGATCGAGTGTGATGAGTCCGAAGACCTCATTTACCTCGTCGCCGATCGCATCCTCGATGAGCTCGAAGGCCTTCTCTGGAGTGTTCAGCGGTCCAATCTTGTCAGCGAGCGCGTTGCACGCCGCGAATCGCGCCGGGTCCTTATGTACAACGAGAAACGGCCGGCACTTCGAGTCGGGGCCCGCCGAAAGCACCACTGGCTCAACGTCGTCCGGCCGGTGCGGCGCGACCGTTTCGGCCACCCGGCGCGCCTGAGCGGGCTCATGACACCCGCACTCTGCACCAATGCGACGTCGCTTCTCGCCGACCGCGACGAGGTTGTAGGACTTCCGTTTCATGCGATAGAGCCAGTCGGAGCGGCGTGGTCGCGATGGACGTGGTTGATGATCTGCTGCGAGGGTTGCTGGGCTTCCCCAAGGGACACCGCCGCATCGGCGCTGCCGAACGCGACGAAGTTGCCCGCGCTCTCGGTCTGCACGACGAACTCCTCCAAGGGCACGTCTGTAACGATGAGCCGCACGTCCTTGTCATCCAGGATCGGGCGAAAGCGCACGCCGCCATCGAGCACAATATTTTGGATCTGCACAGGCAACACCACGGACCCCACGACGATGTCGGCGCTCACATCTTTGCCGACCGCGTCGACGAGGACAAACTTCGTCGTGTTCCGCGTCTCGTCGGGCCGGACGATGGAGGAGAGGACACGCTTGATCACGATGCGGCCCAAGATCTGGGAACGACGGGGGATGAATTTCACGGAGCTCTCCTTGTCTTCGGCTTCTGCCCGGCCTTCTTCTTGGTCTTCTTCGTGGTCTTCTGCTTCTTGGTCTTCTTTTTCTTGGGCTCTTCGAAGTCCGCCATGAACGCCCTGAGCGCCCTCGTCTTTGACGCCGTCGCTTCGGTGAGCAGCGACACGGGGCCGGCTTCGAGTGTGGCCACGAGGGACAATGCTGTCGAGGTCGTGGCCCCCCCTTGCGAGGCCTTCCGAAGCTCCTCGAGCTCCGCTTGACACGCCATGAAATCGGCGATGACTTCCGAAAAATGCTCCCGCGACGGGGCGTAGTACGGGCCCTCCGCCAGCCGCTTAGCATCGAGAGGTGCAAACTGCCGCGCCGCCGTAAGGATCACAAGAGCACTCATGCGCATCTCCCGATCGCGGCAAGCTGACACGCACGCTACTTTTTCGTCCGCCTTGCCGGGGCAGGTCTCCACGTGCCGGCATTTCTCGAGAATCGAAGCGGCCTCTTGCACAGCGATCTGCCAAGCGACCTTCGACCGCCAAAGCTGGCGGCGCACGCCGTCCCAGTGCCGTACGAAGACAGATACCTTCTCGTCGCCGGGCGTGGCCAGCCCCATCATTCTGTCGTTGTTCATCATCCCCGTTCCTCAGATCGTCTTTCCGTTGGGCTCCTTGATCCTTAGGTAGCCCTCGCTCGTCTGGTGCCGATCCGCTGCCTGAAGCAAGATCGACCGCATCCATACGCTGATCTTCACGCCGCATTGCTGCGCGCGCTGATCTACGTTCCGATATTGCTCCGGCGTCATCTTCAGCGTGACGACCTTAGTTTTCGCGGAGACAGCGGTGTGTGCCATCAGGAGGGAGGCCAATCGGATGGCCGTCGGCATACTGCTCTCTGGTTTCGCATCTCGTCAAGACGGATAGTTGATGAGGCGCCAAAAAAAAAGCGCTACTCTTCTCTCGTGACTGGGCACATTCGTCGAGGAGATCGCTTCACGGTGGGCTTCGGGCAAGCCATGATCACGGCCCCGCTTCTAGCTACGGGTGCCGCCGCTGGTGAACCGTCGCCGTGGGCTATGGCGCTGGCGACGACGGCGTTCGGCGTGGCGACTGGATGGGTGCTCGACGAGGTGTCGCACCGGATGCGCGGCGGCAAAGGTCGAAGAAGCCGAGGACGATGACCATGGAACATGTGCGACTTGGAAATCGACGCGTGGCAGGGTTCGATGTCGGCGTGGGGGGCCTCTTCGACATCTTCGGCGGAGGAAGTGGGACGAGTCCCAATCCGGCCTATCAAGCTACTGCCACGATCACTGGGCAAAAAGTAGATCCGAACGCGCCCCCGGACGCCCCCGCCGGCCCGACAGTCCAGGATGCTTGCGCCAACATCCCGACTTGGGCCCAAGCCATCGCCGGCTGTTCAAACGCCAACGTCAAACCCGCGCCGGGTCAAAGTGTGGCGACAGCGCCTGCATCGCCGTTGACATTGTTCTTCGGGGGCGGCGTGGATGCAAACGGCAACCCGATCCAGACCCCGCTCCAATGGCTGGAAGCCCACAAGACAGCGATTGCGATCGGCGGCGCCGTCTTCGCTGGAATCGTCGTCTACGGGGCCATACGGCGATGACTCTCCAGTGGGGTGGACGTCGCGTGATGGGCTTCGGAATCGGCGAAGATTCTGTTGCACCTACGTCCACCGCGGAAACGTCGACGGATACGACGGCCGGGGAACGTACCGGTACGTTCACGCGAACGCACGACGCTGAGACGCCGTTGACGGAGCAACAGCGCACCAACATCGTCGACACATGGAGCGCCGCGGCAGGCTACAAAAAGATCGTCCTTCCCGATGGGACTCCCGGGTTTCAGGGACCGGACGGAAACCTCCTTCGCGCAAATGGTCTGCCCTACGTTGCCGAAACGCACTTCCCGATCGGGGTCGTCGCAGTTGTAACCATGGTTCTGACTGTCGGGCTTCTTTACGCAATCACGCCGCGAAGATAAGTCTCTCGTCATGAATACGGTCACGTCCATCGCTCGACTCCTGGTGCGCCCATCTGCCCGAACGATGGGGCACTCGGTCGCCGCATTGTCCGTAAAGCAGACACTGCCATCTCTCATCACGACTATAGGGCACGCCTGTACGGTGGCCTGGCTAACGACGGGGGCTTACTGGCTAGCGTTCGCCGGCCTCGCATGTGACATGCTCGATGGGGCGGTTGCGCGACACCTTGACGTCGTATCCGAGTTCGGTGCGCTCTATGACTGGACGGTAGACGTCACGATGGCGGCGATAATTTGCCTCGTTGCGCTGCACGCACCATGGCTCTTGATCGCTTTGGTTCCGATCGCTGTCTGGTGTAAGCGACGAGGTCTTCGTTTTTCGGGGCGGGCCGCGTTGACGTTGCTTGCGGTAGGTCTAGGGTGGAGGGGCGGGGTGCCGTGGTAATCCGTCGAGGCGACAAGATCGTACGAGGGTTCGCCCTCGGCGCCGACGACTCCGTCGACGCTCTCGTCGCGAGCAAGCTGTCGGAGCTCGGTTACGGTTCCGTGTCCGACTTTCAGAAGGCAAAGGGACTAACTGTCGACGGCGTTGCCGGGCACGACACCCTGACAGCGATGGGACTCGGGTACCTCTTCGATCTCTCTTCGAGGGGGATGCTTTCTTCGGGGCAAACCCAGCTCGAAACGAAAAACACACCGCTTACCCCCGAGCAAGCTGCGCAGGCACTCAGCGAGGGCTACCAGTCCATCACCGGCTCTGTACCGTCCCCGGACGTTCTGTCGTTGCTACTCGCGCAGTCCGGGCACGAAACAGCCAACTGGCAAAAGCTCCCCAACTACGCCTTCGGGGGCGTAAAAGCGACATCCGGAACGCCCTACGTCCAGGCCTTCGTTACCCCCGAGGGGGATCCGCCGAAACATTACGTGCTGGCTTTCGCGGCGTACCCCACGGCGGCGGCGGGGGCAAAGGCGTACATCCGAACACTGAAGAACCGATCGGCATGGTGGGACGGGCTTCAGAGCGGCGTCCCGCAGACCTTCGTCGACGCTTTGGTGAGCATCCCCGGAGCGCTCTACTTTACCGGCAATGCCGGGGACTACCTCGCGAGCATGCAAACCCGCGTGCAGCAATTCGCCGATCTCGCAAAAGAGTACGCAAGGCCACTCGCGCGGCCCGCTCAGGCGGCCGCCGCGGTCGTTGCGCCGTACATCGCGCCGATCGTGCAAAACCCAAAACGTGCACTTGCGGTCGCGGCGGGGGTCGTGGCGGTCGCTACCGCGGCGGCGTGGATCGCGACTCGTCGCCGGTAGATCGCCGGTAGGTGTCGATCTAGTTCTCGGCGGCCATCTCCGCCGGATGCAAAAACGCCCCGATCGCGCAGCACCCGACCGCATCAAGCTCCGGCATCTCTACGACGAGCCAGAAGGCGATCCCGTCCCGCGGAAGCTGCATCTTCTTGTGCGCAGACTCTCGTGCGAGAGGATGGATCTTTTTTTGTGTGTCAGTCCAGCGGCGGAACGCTTGCTCGATATATGCCGATCGCGAGAATGCCTGGAAGCCGTCCGCATCCTTCGTGTCGCGCGCGACGACGACGAGCACGATGTCAGGGGTACCAAAGTGCTGGCGCGCTTCGCGGTACGCCTTGAGCAAATCATAAGGCGGGAGCGCTTCGGCGATCTCCTTCATCTGGGGGGAGGTGCCGGGGGCGAGAATGAGTTCCGTCTTGGTCACGGGATGGAGATACCATACTTCCGGTCCGATCGTCGATCGGCTGGTGTCGGACCGCCTCGTTGCCTTGATCCCACAGCGATCCGGCGCCTCTTTCGACGCGGAGCGGCGGCGAGCTGGCCGTGGGCCTTCCGGAGAAGCTGGCGCAAGATGTCTGAAGCCGATAGGCCCTCCATCTCGGCAAGCTCCTCCAACCATCCGAAAGGAGTAACCCAAGTGACGATCACGCCAGCACTTCCGCTCGACGTTGGGGCCCATCCGAAGCCCTCCGTCGATCAACTCAAGCGCATCGGTCTCGACCCGAAGGCGATCCCCTCATGCGCGATGGAGCGCGCCTATCTCGCATGGGCGCTCGAGCAGCACAAGGCCGACCCGGCGGGATGGCCACTCGAGCGCGTGGTTGCCGAGTTCGGGGACAACGTGCCGTGCGCGTCGGACGTTCTGCGTTCTGCGGTCATCCGATTCAACGATCGCGTGGGGCTCCATCCGGCCGGGATCGAGCGACGAGCTCGCGCCTTCACCGATGAGGTTCTGAGCGCGATCGCAACGTCAGGACGGGACCGTGCGATCGAGCGCCAGCGCGGATACGCGCTTGCCGATTGGGGCCTCCGGTTTGCGACGCCACTCTTCCTCGAGCTTGGGACGACGCTCGTCCCGTGGGCTCCCAAGCTGCGAGCTCTCGCGCCCATCGTGGACGATTCGAGCCTTTTCGAAGCGCGGAAAATGACATCCATCCTCTGGGATGAGGCGGTTCGCGCACGCGGGGCCATGTGGGACAGATTGCGAGCGGCGGCGATGGCGGAGGCGGGGGCGGTAGCGGTGGCGGCGGGGGCGATGGCGGCGGCGATGGCGGAGGCGGAGGCGGCGGCGGAGGCGGGGGCGGTGGCGGTAGCGGTGGCGGTGGCGGCGGAGACGGTGGCGGTGGCGGTGGCGGCGGAGACGGTGGCGGTGGCGGTGGCGGACCGCGCCTTCACGGCTGACGTTTGGGCTGCCGCGAAGACAGCAGCAAAAAAATCTCGAGATTTGGGCCGATCGCCGTCAAGCCAAATCGCCGCCGCCCGTACTGTTTTCTCTGCGTCGATTGCGCAGATGGGTCCGTTTCCCCCGAGGATCGTTGCCGTTCGGGACCGCGTCGACGATTCCTTCCGCTCGAAGTTGCTCGAGCTGTGCGCGCTCCGATGAGCGCGGGCACTCCGCGCTCCGAGGAAGAAGACGACGTGCGCCGTCGCCCTCCCCGTGTGTCTACGCTCGTACTTGGGGTCGAACGGGTGAAGGACCACACGCGCAATCGTCTTTCCCACGAGGGCCCTAGCCTTCGCGCGCATCATCTCAGTCCGGATCCTTCGCTAGACACCTTCGTCAGTGGACAAGCGCGACCGGTGGCGTCATGATCCTCACAGCACTCGAAACCGGAACAGCCATCCCGCCTCGGCGGATAGGTCTCGATGTAGTGGGATGCGTAGGTAGCCCCGCACACGGCACACCGCTCCGCATTCGACGCACGTCGGCATTGCTCGTCCTGGTGGTCGCGCCATGCAAGCGCCGCACGATGTGCGGGGCCCTTCAACACGTACGAGACCTCGTCAAGAAGTGCTCGCAGCAACTCGTCCGCCGTCATGTTGGATTCCTTCGCGCGCACGATTGTCACGTTCTGGCCGACGACAGCCGCGTAGTAATCCCCCTAAGAGCCCCCGCCGCCATGCCCCGGACCTCTGCCGGCGTCGCGTTCCGAGGCTCGGCGCTCACCCATTCGGGGCCAGAGTAGTAGACGTGCGCGTGTTCGGTGTCTGCAGTGAAGCGACGCGTGATGATCGTGACAGTCCCGTTCTCACCGATGACCGTCTCGTGCGGCTGATGCGCGAGGAGGTCGTAGCGGTCGCCGGTCACGAGAACGCGAGACGAGACCAACTCGAGCCGCGCCGGCTTGGCGGCTTCTGGTGTCACCCCCCCGCCAGGACCGCACACGATCTCTTGGCGCTTGTGCGTCAGCGTGAATCCGCTCGCGCCTTGTACCTCGTGGTACGTGCGGTCCTCGATGCGCCCCGAGACGATCTCGGACGTAAAGTGCCATGGGTGAGTGTGGATCGTGCTGACGACATCGCGACGAAAGCGAGCGTCCCACACGTGCAGACGTTTCTCGTGCGAGAGGTACAAGCGGAACATCCCGAGCCCCTGTAGGGACCATCGGCCGTCTAGCCCACCGTTGACGCTCGCCTCCAGAACCATCTTCACGAGTAGTAGTCGTGTCGTCTCTGCGTCCGTCATCGGTTGTCTCCTTGCTCTTCCGTCGTCGGCTCGAACTCGGCGCGCATCAGAATCGTCTCTGACGCCCACGTGGTTGCTGCCCTGGCGATTACGAGACCGGGATGTCGTCGTATGAACTCAGCCTCGCGCGCATATTATTTCTCGGCCCACGCCGACAGCGACTCAGGCCGATAGCAGCGCCCCCACTTCGGATCGAAGAAGACCTCCGTATCGCACCTGAAGACGGGGTCGTCCTTGATTATTAGCGGCATGGTCGCCATCCACCACCAACGGCGATGGTCGCCGACCTCGCGCCTGCTTGTGCGGAGCGCTCGTCGCACCTCGCGATTCACCCTGGCCTTTCGCCGACGCTTCATCGCTTCTCCTTCGCGCCCACGACTACACGCTCGATTTCGTTTCGGTCGACGTCCGTTGCTCACGTCTCCGCTGATGGTACCTGCGCATCCCTGCCGACCTCGACCTCTGCTCCCCAGACTCTCGCGCTAGCAACATGACCGTCTCCCGATTCACGCCCGCGAGCCGAGCAACCTCCCGCTGCGTCTCGCCCTGAGCAAGAAGCCACACGGCTAGGTCCCATTTCGCCTGCGGGAGAGTGTTCATACACCCGAACGCAGGCCGATCGACGCAGCCTGTTCCTTCGTCAAGATAACGCTCGGCATCGGTCCGAGCGGAACTACCTTCGCTTGCGGGTAGTGCCCCAAACAGTAGACACTCGGCGGCCTACAGCCGCACGCCGGACTGGCCCTGTTCTCGTTCGGGCGGCCACCCCCGTCACAGTCTTCGCACCTGTACGTGTGTTCGTCGCCATCGTCGTCCGCTAGGCTGTACTCGCCTTCCCCAGCGCACGTATCGCAGACCTCGGGACCGTCCCACCAGTGCTCGCAGTGCACCCCATCCTGGCGCCTGAAGCATGGCGTTGCGTCAGGACCGGAGTGGCCACACGAGCAGCACGTACCCCCTAACGGCCCCTCTCCACACGTCGGAATGCCCGGCTGAGTCACGTCGTCTCCTCCTGTACCGCGCGCACAATATCGCTCGGATCGGCATTCAACGCGCGTCCCACACGTCGCCTGGATCCCGTCAGGCACCTTCCCCTTGCACACCTTGTTCGGGTCACCCAGCTCCACCTTGCTCAGCTCGAAAGTCGTCATGGCTCGTCCTCTTCCTCTCGTTCACTGTGGCTCGTCGCTCAACCACCTAGTTCCTCGTCACCGTCGATGTCGTCGGGCTCCTGACTCGCCTCGATGCCGAGCGCGTGAGCTTGGTCAACCCAGAGCGCCTTGCCGTCGATCGTCCTACCCCAGAGCCAGTAGGATCCGGGCGTCGACGACGTGTGCTCCCACCCACGCGACCGTAGGAACGCGTCCACCCGGAAGCTCAGTTGCTCACCCTGCCACTTCGCCTCCGCCACGCTCCCAATCGCGCCAGCGTCGGACCACTCCAGCACGGTCTTCTTTTTTGCCACCGCTCGCGGATCGATCACGTCATCGGCGGCGTAGTTGCCGGACTGCGCCTTCGCCGCGTCCCATGCCCGTCGCGCGAGCGCTTTCGCCTCGGTCTCACTGCTCACCGAGCCGAGGTCGTGCAGTATGCGATTCCACCACTTCTCGAAGTCCATTGCCTTCGCGCCTTCGCGCGCACGACTACGCGCCTGATCCTTCTTCGCTCAACGACTCACCGCGCCGCCTCTTCGAGCGCGTCGGTCGCCTCATGCTGACTCTTCATGCGGACCACGCACGGACGGAGACGGAAGCGACGCATGGCGCCGCAGGCGCGGCACGTGTTGTCGTGGTCCCAGTCGTGCGTGTCGTCGTGCTTCCCCATCGCGTCTCCCTCGCCCATTCGTGTCCAGCGCGCATGTTATTGCGAACTCGCAGCGGTGGCGCTCGCACGAAGTGCGGACTGTAAGCGCGCCTTGAAGACCTCGGCCGTCTTCTTCCCAATGGCGGCCCTTGCCTCACGGCTGTCCACGATCTCTCCCGCGCCCTCGCGCATGACATCCTCGGTCATGGCGGCGATGACGTCTCGCATTCGTTCGATGCCTGCGTTCGGATCGAGCTTGTCGAGGACGTGGGCAAGGCGTGTCGGCGTGACCCACTCGTCGGCAATCTCGGTCGCTCGCGTGAGCACTTGGAGCTTGTCCGGGTCGACCACCTTGCGCGGCGACGCCGTCTCGCGCTCATCATCCCTCTTGTGTTTCGCGATGATACGGCCGCCGCCGTTGTCCTTCAGTTCGATGAGCGGACGCAGCACCACGCCCTCACGCGGCTTGTCACTATCGACGACGCCGTTGCGCTTCGCCTGTTCGCTCGGCGCATCACGCTCCGCGTCGAGCGCTACTAGGTCCGTCGAGACCTTGGCGTAGTGCACGAACTCCAAGCCGAGCTTAGTCGCGACGTCATGAGCCTGCGGGACTGCCAGAAAGATGCCACCGATCTCGACCTCGAACGCGACGAAGCGAAGCGACTCCCCGTAGCGCCACTTCTGACCCTGCTGGCTACCGCCGTACGCCTCGCCGTAGACGATGACGCCGTCATGCCCGAGAGCCGCGAACAACTCCCGCAGCTTCAGCTCGTCGAACAGCTTCGCGAATCGATCGTGCTTCTCCCCGCCAGACGAGAAGTGAACGCCGTTGTCGCGCCACGCAACATGGGCGCTCGTGCCGTGGATCTTCTCCAGCGCGAAGCATTCGCGGAACATGAGGATCCGCTGGTCCTTGTACAGGTTGTTGATGTGCATGTAGCCCACGAGCCGTTACCTCCCTTCGTTTCCGTTTGCTGGCGCATCTAAGCGCGCATCACTGCGCCCGGATCCTTGCGTTCACGCCCACATCATCCCAGAAACGCCACTGGATGTTCCGGTCGGTGACGCACCGGCAAACGATTGCCAGCACGTCCAGCGCCTCATCGAACGGCAACGCCTTAAGGTAGTAGAGGATGCGAGCCGCGACCTCCAAGTGGAGCCCGTACCGGACGGTCATCGCTTCTTCTCCGGCTCGTCGTCGCTGAGCCCCTCGGTCGGATTGTCCTGCCATACCGTCGCCGGGCGGATATACATCATCGCCGTCCGCTGATCCTTCCAGCGCCCCTGCCGCATGATCTGCGGCAACGTCCGCGTAGGCCCCGTGCCCGCCCGCAAGACCGGACAGACCGCCATGATCCGTCGATTGGATAAGTTTTTCTTTCTCGTCGTCGGCATGTGCGTCTCCTGACCCCCCAAGTCCGCCCCCCACGCGCTTGGCGAGGGTCTCCCACGCGGCGAGGTCCACGCACGGGACCCAACGGGCGGGGGGCGGGCTTGGAGGGTCACGTGTCTCGTTGCCGCGGGCTCAGCTCCGCGGGCTCAGCTCCACCAGAAAAGCTGCTTTGATCTTCTCGCCCAGCTCAGCATCCTTGGCGATGTCCTCCGACGGTTTCGTCTAGGCTTCCTCCGCCTCGCCTTCCGTCTCGCCCTCCTCTCCCTCGCGCCGCTCCACGTACGCCTTGAGCGCGTGCCCGACGCGCGCGACTGCGACGCACGCCCCGAGCGCGTAACGCGCCAGGGTCAAACGAAACGTGTAAGCCACCACCAAAACCACGATGACGTT
>Ga0181537_10000073_pt1 | contig 82824 bp, 86 predicted proteins | sample PEATcosm2014_Bin_39_FD_119765 | JGI IMG/M metagenome (GOLD analysis project Ga0181537, IMG submission 119765) | Peatland microbial communities from MTU Mesocosm Facility, Houghton, MI, USA - PEATcosm2014_Bin23_10_metaG | ecosystem: Environmental > Terrestrial > Soil > Wetlands > Peat | place... | reverse complement strand
TCGGCGGGAACGAGCAAGGTGTACTCCGTCATATCCTGGCCGCCATTCTTCATGGTCGCCTTGGCGAGCTTGAGTTGGTAGTAGCGAGCAGAACCTGCGTCGGCATGTGGTCCCGCCGCGGCGGCGCCGCCCGGGCCGGGCGTCGGTGCAGGTGACGGAGTGGGTGCGGGTGAGGGAGCGGGTGGGGGTGACGGGGTGGGTGCAGGCGAAGGCGCAGGCACGGGAGTCGCGGCGCCGCCGGCTTGTCCCTGGAGCACTTGCATGACTGCCTGCTTGCAGCTCGCGGAAACCTGATCGCGATGCTCCTTCAGGCAAGCAAGGATGCGGCCGCCACCGGGCTGCACATTGCTGCAATAGCGCTGAAGTTCATCCGAGCAGGCTGCCCGCCCCGCCTCGAGTGCGGCCGATGACTGGGGCCAGGCGGCTTGGCTGGTCAGGATGGCCAGAGCACCGGGCAGGGCTGTGATCCAAAGTGCACGACGGAATCGAGACATTTGCGACACCTATTCGAAGCATTCGGGACGGAGCGAGACACGTCGATGTCACACATGGTAGCTTGCGGTGGAACGCGGCTACAAGGGATGATTGTCACCGCGCACGTGCACGCGCACACGCACGGGCAACTCGACGGGCGCGACGCCCAGGAAATGGGGGACACTCCGTATGAAGCAAGCCGCTCTCGCTCTAGCCTTGGCGCTGCCGTTTGTAGGCCATGCTGCAATTGCGGCCGACTTCGATCTTTGCGTGCGCGGCACGAACTTGGACGAAACGCGCACCTTGCACTTGAAGTTGACCGTCGACGGCGCCGATGCCGCCGCATTCGCACCGCAACTGGGTGCCGCGCTCGCCAATGAGCGCATCTGGAATCGCGCCGCGCGCAAGGTGTACGGCTCTGCCTACGATCAGGATTTGTGCGGTGAGGCGGTGGCGGAGGAACAAAGCCTTCACGTAACGCTGACCGATGAGCAGGCTCGCGCGCTTGCCGCGGAGGCGACGCGGGGCGCGGATGACGGGCTGCTGAGCGTGATCGAGCGCGTGCTCGGGGTTGCGCCTGCGGTCGCGCCGCCGGTGCCGGCCGCGCCCGAGGCGAACGCGCAGCCCGACGCCGAGGGCAAGGAGCCGTATCGGGTGATGCGGGTGTTTTACGCGACCGACCGCCGCGCGACTGCGAGCGCGGTTCCAGACGAGCATTTTGGCGGTGAGCGCGGGACCCTGGTGCTTGGCGTTGCCAACGTGACCATTCCCGCAATTCACAAGCGCGGCAGCATGGAGTCGCCATCGATCCTGCGCCTGGAGCTTCGCGCCGACCCCAACAAACACATCCTGCTGCAATCCTTGCGTGCACTGGATATGAACGATTGGCGCGCGGAGGTCGCGCGGCAAGCAGTCGGATTGAGCAACCCGGGAATCCTCGTGTTCATTCACGGTTACAACACCAGTTTTGCCGACGCCGCGTGCCGCGCAGGACAACTTGCGTACGACCTGAATTTCGCCGGCGCGACGGTCGTCTTCTCGTGGCCTTCGCGCGCGACACTTTCGGAGTACACGTTCGACGAGCAAAATGCCGAATGGGCGATCAGCGACATGAAGACCGTGCTCGGTGCATTGGCGACCCTCGCGCCCGGAACGCCGATTTACCTCATCGCGCACAGCATGGGCAACCGCGTGCTCACGCGCGGCTACAAGGAGTTGATCGACGAAGATCGGACCAAGCGGCGCGCGTTCAAGCAGCTCGTGCTCGCGGCCCCCGATCTGGATGCGGACGTATTCCGGCGGGAGATCGCACCAAGCATCCTCGGGCATGGCCCGCGCGTAACGCTGTACGCCTCGAGCAACGACAAGGCGCTCGTGGCGTCGCGCGACGTGCATGGCGGCTACCGGCGTCTGGGTGAAAGCGGCAAGGACATCGTCGTCATGCCGGATCTCGATACCGTCGATGCGTCCTTGGCCAGTACCGATTTCCTCGGCCATGGCTACTTCGCGGAAAGCGAGGGTGTCGTATTGGACATCAAGCACCTTATCCACGAAAGCTCGCGACCGCAGGACCGGGAGCGCTTCTCGCTCGAGCCCGTGCGCGATCTTGCGATCGGCCTTTATTGGCGCATCCGAAGTCAGCTTCAGCCCGCCCCGTGATCTTCGGTGGCGGGCGTCGTGCCCTCGCGCTGCTGGGCGCATTTTTTTGCCTCGCGTGCGAGCCGGCCTGCGCTGCGCAACGCGGGGACACCCTCGCCGACGCGAAAGCGGCGATGGATGCGGGTGTTCGCGACTACTCGAAGGGCGCGTTCACCGCGGCACTCCCGTCGCTGCGCCGCGCGGTCGACATCGGGCAAGGCTTGCTCCCCGACGACGATCTGCGGCTTGCCAGGGCGCGCTATTACCTGGCGGCGACCTACTACCAATTGGGCGATCCCACGAGCGCGGAGCCACCGGCGCAGCGCGCGCTCGGAGTCGGTGAACAGCACCTCGCGCTCGACGACGATCATCTTGCCGCGGCGCGCCTCTTGCTCGCCTCGATTCATCGGGACCGCGGCGATTTCGACAAAGCTCTTGCGCTGGACAATCGCAACGCGGAAATCGTCAAGGGCAAAAAAGGCGCCCAGAGTCTGAATTTCGCGCTTGCGCTGAACCAGATCGCGGTGGACGAGCAGTCGCAGGGCCACTACGCGCAAGCGCGCGAAGCGATCGAGCGCGCGCTTGCCATCGGTCGGGCGAAGTCCGACACGCGAGGCCAGGCCATGGCACCGGGCCTGAACAACCTGGCGGCGATCGACGCCGCGCTCGGACAGTACGATCGGGGCCTGCCCTTGATCGAACAAGCCTTGGAGGCGTACCAGAAAGACGGAGGCGCAAAGGACGAGCTGGTCGTCATGATGCACATGGTGCATGCACGAATCCTGTGCGGCCTGGGCCGATGCGCGGACGCGCTGCCCGAAGCCCAACGCGCGGTCGCGATCTACGAAGAGCTGGCGAATCCGAATGGCCGCGCCTACCGGTGCCTGATCCTGCTCGCGTATGTCGAAGTGCAGCTCGACCGCTATGCGGACGCACGCCCGGTTCTGGAGCGCGCGCTGAAGATCCGCCAGGCCGCCGAGGGATCGCGGCATCCCGATCTCGCTTTCATCCTGACTTTGCTGGCGCAAGTGCGCGTAAAGCTCGGTGAGCGCGACGCGGCGCTCGACCTGTTGCAGCAGGCACTGCCGATCGCCGTGCGCGGCGGCAATCTCGAATATCTATGGCGCACGCAGGATGGGCTGCGCGAGGTGTACACGCTCGCCGGACGCCCGGCCTTGGCGATCTATTGGGGCAAGGAGGCGATCAACACGATCCAGTCGATGCGCGGTTCGCTGCGTGGGATCGAGCAGGAAGCCCAACTTTCATTTCTGCAGGACAAGCGCCGGCCGTACAAGGATGTTGCGGCACTGCTTATCGACGCCGGGCGGCTGCCCGAGGCCGAGCAGGTGCTGGCGTTGCTGAAGGACCAGGAGTTGGCGCAGTTCGTTACGCGCGGCGATGCGCCGCGGCCGAACGCCGAACTCGTGGGCGCGGAGCGCAGTGCGGCCGACGGCTACGACCGCCTGGTGGCGGACCAGGTCGGACGCGCGCGCGAGCTCGATGAACTCGAACGGCGCAGCCGCTACGAAGCTCTGCCAGCGGCCGACGAGGCGCGACGCCGGGAATTGCAGGAAGAAGCGACCGAGTGGCGGGAAAATTTCCGCAAGTGGATGGGAGACCTCGCCACGCATCTTGCGGGCGCAACGGGTACGACCGCGTCGCCCCAGCAGGTCGCGAATCAGTCCGGCACGCTCTCGACGCTGGTCCGGGCGCAGCCGAGTGCCCTGGGCCTCTACTACGTGATATCCGACGATGCCTTGTCGATCGTCGTCGTGTCGGCACGCGGCTCTTTCGGCCTGCGAACCGGCATCGGCGCGGCAGAACTCAATCGCCGCATCGCCGACATGCGGCGGGCACTGACCGATCCTGCGAGCGATCCCCATCCGGCCGCGCAACTCCTGTACCAAACGCTGATCGAACCGGTGGAGCGCAACATCGAGATGGCGCACGCGCAAACCCTCGTGCTTTCCCTCACCGACAATCTGCGCTATGTCCCGTTTGCTGCCTTGTTCGACGGCAAGCAGTACTTGATCGAACGCTACGCGCTCGCGCAGGTCGCGATAGGCGCCCGCACCAACCTGGATCCTTCACGCAAACCCTGGCAGGTGTCGGCGTTCGGTGTCACCGAGGCCGCGCCGCCGCTGCCGCCGCTGCACGGCGTGCGCGATGAGCTGCAGGCCATTGTGCGCGTGCCCGGCGCCAGCTCCGGCGTACTCCCGGGCTCGATCTGGCTGGACCGGGATTTCGATCGCCAGCACCTTGAGGCGGCGCTGCGCGGCCAACACCAGGTCATTCATATCGGCAGTCATTTCGTGTTGAGCGCGTCCGGCGACGAGCAGGATTCGTACCTCCTCCTGGGGGGCGGAAACCGCCTGAGCCTGGATCAGATCGCCACGCTTGATTTCTCCGGGGTCGATCAACTGACGCTTTCGGCCTGCAACACCGCGAGCGGCGGCGGGCGCGACGAGAGGGGTATCGAAGTCGAGGGCATGGCCGCAGTGGTCGCGCAACAAGGCGCAGGCAGCGTGCTGGCCTCGCTGTGGCCGGTCAGTGATGACAGCACGGCCGAGCTGATGCGCGGCTTTTACGAGGCGCGCTCTTCCGGCGCCGGCCTCACGCGCGCCATGGCATTGCGCCAGGCCCAGCTGGGCTTGTTGCACGGGCGGTTTCCCCACCCCTTTCATTGGGCGCCGTTTGTAATTATTGGCAGCTGGCTCTAGTTCATACCGGCCCTGGTTACACATCGTCAGGCGCTTGCGTCAGCCGAGGTCCCTCGCGGTAATCAGCTTGACCGGCGTCTTGACCCAGCCCGAGAACTTCTCGCCCTTCACTTCCCTCAGACCGTACTCGATGCCGATCACGGCCATCTGCGCGCCGAACTGATCGACGGTCGCCAGCATCTTGCCGCTCTTGATGAGCGGCTGCACGGCTGGGATGTTGTCGAAACCAACGACCTTGATCATGCCGGTCTTGCCTGCCGCATCCAGGGCCTTCACGACGCCCAGCGCCATGGAATCGTTGGCTGCCATGACTCCCTGGATGTCGTGGTACCGGGTCAGAAAGTTCGTCATCAGCGTGTTCGCTTCCTCGGTCTCCCAATGCGCGGTCTTGCTGTCGAGCAGTTGCAGCTTGCCGTCCTTGACGGAATCCAGGAATCCCAGCTTGCGCTCTTTGGCATTGTCGGCCTCCGGATTGCCTTCCAGGACGACGACCTTGCCGCCGGTGCCGACCGCGCCGACGAGCGCATCGCCCGCGAGCTTTGCGCCCGCACGGTTGTCCGGGCCGAAGAATGCGAGGTCGACGCCGGCGGCGCTCTTCGCGGCGCTATCCAGCGGCACGTCGATGTTGATGACTCGAATGCCCGCCTTTTGCGCCTTGGCCAGCGGCGTGACCATCGCTTTCGAGTCGGCGGGCGCGATCACGATGATGTCGTACCTTTGCGTGACGAAGTTCTCGACCGCGTCGACCTGGGCGGCGAAGTCCCGCTCGTCCTTCATGCCAACGGCTTTGAAGGCGAATTTGTCGGCGTTCTTGGCGGCGTAGGCATCGGCGCCGGCCTTCATTTGTCGGAAGAACTCGTTGGAAAGCGACTTCATCACCAGCCCGACTTTCGGCTTGTCCGCCGAAAACACGGGAACGCCCCAGGCGAGTGCGATGGCCCCCATTGCACCGGCGCCCAGGACGCGACGGCGGAGCATCTGCTCCGGCTCCGCGGCAGGCGGTTTCGTGATCGGGTTCTTGATGTGCGACTCCTTGGCCGTTATTGTTGGTTCGCAGGAAAGCCGAGAAGACGTTCGCCGCGGAAAATCCTAAGGTAAGCGCTTGCCGTTTCTCATTTTCAAACCGTTCCAAGACACCTGTCAATGACTGCAGTGCCGACCATATTGACCTTCGGCAGCGTAAACGTCGACGTGATCGCGCGCAGTTCCCGGTTGCCGCGTCCCGGCGAGACGCTGCACGGCGAGCGGTACACGATGTCGCTGGGCGGGAAGGGTGCAAACCAGGCCGCCGCTGTTGCCCGCCTCGGCTGCCGTTCCGTGCTGATCGGCCGGATCGGCGCGGATGCGTTCGGTGCGTTGGCGCGCGAACGCCTCGCTGCCATCGGCGTCGAGCAGGTGTATTTGCGCGAGGACAAATCCGGTACGGGCGTGGCGCTCATCGTTGTCGATGCCGCCGGTGAGAACAGCATCGTCGTCATCTCCGGAGCGAACGGCGCAGTGTCGCAAGCCGACGCGGAACTCGCGCGCGACACCTTCTCGCATTCGGCCGCCGTCCTGCTGCAGTTCGAGGTGCCGCAGGCGGCAAGCCTTGCCGCGGCGAAGATCGCGCGCGACTCCGGCGCGATCGTCATCCTGGATCCCGCGCCTGCGCCGGCGTCTGCCTTGCCGCCGGACTTCTGGACGGCCGTCGACATCGTGACGCCGAACGAAACTGAAACGCAAGCGCTTACGGGGGTTCGGCCCGGCTCGCCGAGCGAGGCGCAGGAGGCCGCGAGCCGTCTGCGCGCTCTGGGCGCCAAGTGCGCGGTCATCAAGATGGGAGCGCAGGGGGCGTACTGGTCGAATGCCTCGGGCCATGGACATGTGCCGCCGTTTCCGGTCGAGGCGGTCAACAGCGTCGGCGCCGGTGATTCGTTCAATGGCGCCCTGGCCGTCGCATTGACCGAAGGGGCGACGATGGCGGATGCGGTGCGCTTCGCCTGCGCCGGCGGCGCGTTGGCCACCACCGGTTCCGGCGGCGCCGAGGCTGCGCCGGGTCGCGAAGCCGTGTTGCACCTGCTGCGCGCAACACGATAACGCTCCTTACCGGAGCGGCTCGAACCGTGCAGTGAAGTGACGCAGTGCTGGCGCCTCGTACTTGATCCGGTACCCGGGCAAGGATTCCTTCTTGCCTGCGACTTCGAGAATCGATTCGACGAGATAGTCCGCATGGGACTGTGTGTATACGCGCCGTGGGATGGCGAGGCGCACCAGGTCCATTGCGGCCGGACGTTCGCTTCCGTCCGGCTGACGGCCGAACATGACGGTTCCGATTTCGCAGGCGCGCACTCCTCCCACTTCATACAATGCCACGCTCAACGCCTGGCCTGGGTACTGGAGAGGCGCGATGTGTTGGAGCATGCTGCGCGCGTCGATGAAAACCGCGTGCCCACCAACGGGTTGCACGATGGGGATGCCAGCGGCTGTCAGGCGCTCGCCGATGTACTCGTTGGCGCGCACCCGGTAGCGCAGGTAGTCCTCGTCCACGATCTCCTTGAGACCCTGCGCAATGGCCTCCAGGTCGCGTCCCGCAAGTCCGCCGTAGGTGGGAAATCCCTCCGTAAGGATCAAACGGGTCCGAGCATCTTGCGCAAGCGCGTCGTCATGGAGCGCGAGCCAGCCGCCGATATTGGCAAAGGCGTCCTTCTTTGCGGACATCGTCATCCCATCGGCAACCGCAAACATGTCGCGAACGATGTCGACAATCGTGCGATCGGATTGGCCCGGTTCGCGGCATTTGATGAACCAGGCGTTCTCCGCGAAGCGGCAGGCATCGATGTACAGCGGCTTGCCGTATCTGTGTGCAAGCGCAGCCACGGCACGGATGTTCTCAAGGCTCACGGGTTGCCCGCCGCCCGCATTGTTCGTGACGGTCAGCATCACGCAGGGAATCTGCGCGCCATGCTCTTCGAGCAGGCCGGCAAGACGTTCCAGATCCAGATTGCCTTTGAACGGGTGCAACTTCGCCGGATCGCGCCCCTCCGGGATCAGCAGATCGATCGCCTGGGCGCCGGAGGCCTCGATGTTGCCGCGAGTCGTATCGAAATGCGTGTTCGAGGGGATCAGCTTGCCGGGGCCGCCGATCAACGAAAAAAGGATTGCTTCCGCGGCGCGGCCCTGGTGCGTCGGTATGATGTGGCGAAAGGGCATCAAGTGCTTCACGGCAGCCTCGAAGCGATCGAAGGAGGGCGAGCCCGCATAGGACTCGTCGCCTCGCATCAGCGCCGCCCACTGCTCGGCGCTCATCGCGCTCGTGCCCGAATCGGTGAGCAGATCGATGATTACGTCCTCGGACTTGACCGCAAACAGATTGAAATTCGCCTGGCGGATGATTTCCTGGCGTTCCCGTGGCGTCGTCATGCGAATCGGCTCGACGGACTTGATCCGGAACGGCTCGATGATTGTTTTCATGGTTCTGCCTGCTTCCCATTTCACCTGTCGACCTGGGCGGCCGAATTGCCGTACCCGCAGAGAACCGAAAAATCATAGTCTCTGCGCGCTCCGCGGTGCCAAAGGGAAGAGGCGCTAGTCGGCCCGGAAAGCCCTAGCGCCTCGAAATCATCAAATGCTCCGATCCGGCGAGCGACCTGTTCAACTCTCCAGGTTCACTCCGGTGATTTGCAGGCGAAGGCTATTTTCGTTCCGTGGTCGGCCGGCGCAGCCAGGCTTCTTGTGTGATGGCGATCATCGACGGCACATCGATGATGCCGATGGAGTTCCAGGTGAACATGGCGTAGCCCGGCTTGGTCCCGTCTACACCCGAGGGCACGGCTACGTGCAGATGGTGCGCCAGCCAATCCATGGTGCCATAGCCGCACAGGCTGACGCAGTGATCCTCGGCACTGTCCGGAACGAATCCCACCGCGAACCAGCCACTCTTGCCGCCGGTTGACCAATAGGCGGTGTCCAGTTGATCCGCCGCGATGCCCAGTTTCACGGGGCCGTGCAGGATCGCATTTTCGAGGAGGGCGGCATTGGTCCAATCGACCGCATAGGGATTTCCGTCATCGTACTTGTGGTGATGTTTCGGGAAGCCGTCGGTAAGCATCGTATCGAGCACGTTGATGAGGTAGGCGCCATTGAGGTAGCCGTGATTCGTCGCCCAGTCGATTGCCTCCTGGTTCGGGATGAAGATCTCCCTGTCGTGGCAGGCCTTGGCAAACGCCTCTTCCGCCGTGACGCAATCGCCGTAGACGTCATTGCCCCAGAAGGACAACTTGTGGGGGATCTTGATGTGGTTGGGCGGTGTTGACCCGATCACATGGTGAGGATGGGCGGCGGCAAGCCTGTACCGAGGGGTGGCAATTCCGCCGCGCGGCATGCGATTTCTTTCCATGAGTAACTCCTTTTGCCAGGGATTGGACCCGTTGACGCGGCTGCGTCGGAACGTGCGGATCTACCGGGTAATACGGAACAGGAGGAACAAACCGGACATCGGGACAGACAGCCGGCCGGACACCCGGAGTCCTGGCGCAAGGGCGCCCAGGCTCCTTGGGCGGCCCAGGCCTCGGACGGCCTTGTCTGGCTTCGGGCGGTCCGGTAACGTGGGCACGCAGCCAAACATGAGAAGAGAAGGGCGCGAACCGATGAATCGACTGGACGCAATCCTTGCCCGGTTCGCAGCGGCAACACTCGTTTTTCCGCTGGCGCTTTCCGGGTGCATCGCTGCAAATACCTACGTTGACCCCGGTACACCCACCGTGAAATACGAGGATATTGTGCGGCCCGCGCAACCTCTCAAGCTGAAGGTTTCAGCGGAGTTCGAGCGCAATGGGGATCACATTGAGCGATCCGGCAGGTTGCTCAAAGACAAGGTCGAGCGCGTTCTCCTGGAATCGGGTCTCATTGTCCCCACCCTGGGTTCGCAAGTCGGGGAGATCGACGTGGTGCTCGATTGTCTCGAAGACCGGGACGTAGCGGCATCCAAGGGCGTTGGCGCAGGTCTTACGTTCGGCCCCGACGGAAGCAAGCTCCAGTACGTCTTTGAAATGTCGGTGACCATCACAGTCAATGGCAAGACATTTACCCAGGAAGGCCTGCGTCACTCGGTCGTTACGGTCAACGGCAGCAACGGTGCGCCCGAGGGCGTCAAGATGACGACGCTGGGCACCGCGGTCGACAAGGTCATCGAACAGATGCTCCTCGCCGCGCTCAGGGATTTTCAAAAGAAGAATCCGACTATTGAAGCGGCGTCGGATCCGTCGCCGTTGCCGAGCTGGACCCGCCACCACTCACCGTCGCCGAATTGACGACCGTCTGGGCGGAGACAAGCGGGCTGACGTCGACGGTCAATGTGATGTCGGGCAAATTCGCGCCCGCAGCGAAGACTGTGCTGGTCGTGCACGTCACGGTCAGGATGTCGCACGCCCAGCCCGAGCCCGACATCGCAACCGCCGTCAACACCGGCAAGATTCCGTTCGACGGCAGAGCATCCACGACGGTGATTTGCCCGGACGTCGGGGCGGTTCCTGAATTGCTGACCGTGATGGTATACACCCCGCCACCGCCGATCGAGAAGGTTGTCGGCACGTGGAATTTCGTTATGGCAAGCACGGGCACATACGGCTGGATCGTTGTCGCGTCGTTCGCCGTGCTGCTGTTGGCGCTCCCGCCCCCGGACGCCGTTGCCGAGTTCGTCACCGAAGCGGGTGCATTGGCCGCGACGTCGACGTCAAGCGTGATCGGCGGATAGCTCGCGCCGGCGGCTATCGCATCGGAACGACTGCAGGTGAGCGTGCCAGCATTGCATGTCCATCCGGTGCCGGTCATGTTGCTCGCGGTCAAGCCCGTGGGAAGCGTGTCCACGACCTGCACCGTGCCGACCGGTGCGCCTGTTCCGGAGTCGCTCACGGTGAGGGTGTAGGTCCCTGACTGGGTTTGTACGAAGCTCCCCGTGTGCGTTTTGATGAGCGCAAGAGCAGGCACGGCCGGCGGATTGACCGTTGTCGGGTCGCTCGCGGAATTGTTGGCGCCGTTCGTGTCGCGAGCGGTGGCCACGCTTGCCGTGTTGGTGACCGTCGCCAGCGCATTGGCGGCCACGTCCACGGTCAAGGTGACCGGGGGGTAGGCCAAGCCGCCCGCCAATGCATCGGAGCGCGTGCAGCTCACGGTTCCCAGCGTGCAGGTCCAGCCCGATCCGCTGATCGCCGTCGGCGTAAGTCCCGTGGGAACGGAATCCGTGACGGTTACGGCGGATGACGTCGGCCCCGATCCGACATTGGCTATGGTCAAGGTATAGGTGGCTCCCGTCTGGCCTTGAATAAAACTGCCGACGTGCGACTTGGATATCGCCAAGTCCGGCGCAATGACCGGCCCCATGGCCGTTACAGAGCCGGTGCCGGTGGACGTGATGTTGCTGCCGGGCGTCAGGTCCGTGACGCGGAACACGACGCTTCCTGGAGTGGCGATGAGGGAAGCAGGGATGTCGGCGGTGATTTTCGTGTCGCTGACGGTAAGCGTCGGCAATGCCTGCCCGTTCACGATCACCGCCGCGCTCAGGAAGCCGCTGCCATTGACCGTGAGCGTGAATCCGCTGCTGCCGGCCTGTACCGACCGTGGACTCCATGATGCGATGACGGGGGCGGAAATGCTCGAGCTGCTGCCGCCGCAGGTACACAGCAGGAAACCCGCAAGTGTCGCCGCCATCGCCTGGAGAAATCCCGCGCGCTGGAGCCACGCCAGCTTGCGCCTCGCGCGCCATTCGCCGCCCGATTTCTCCCTTGAACCTCTCATGTCATTTCCTCCGTGGCGTGCTGGCATTCATGGGCCTGCGCCTCAAAACGGCGTCACGATCAGGTCCAGCGTCAACATGTTCTCCTGGGCCGCGAGTGCCGGACTTTTGCTCGCCTGGAAATGCAGGTAGTCGAGCTGGACCGAGAGTTGGGAACTGAATTGATATTGCAGTCCTGCGCCAAATGCGAACGAGGCGCCGCTGAGAGATGCGGAGCTGGATGCCGAGGCGGTACCCGACGCGTTCGTCACGCTTTGGGTTGCGTTCAGCGCAGCTTTCCAGAATGCAAGGCCCAGGTCGGCATAGGGCGCGATGCCCAAGTCGGTTGGAAACCGGACTCCGCCAAGCAGATATCCGAACTGCGTATTGAAAGTGCTGTTCTCACCTTGCACGCCACCGATCAAGGGTGCGCTGGCGTTTCGCGTCGCCTCGCCCGAGACCGAGTAGCCGGCACTCACCTGGAAGTGGCCCATCTGCACATCTGCGCCCGCGCGATACGTACTCGGGGTCTGCGAACTGGAGCAGGAATTCCTGGGATACACCGCAGACCACGAGCTGCAGTCATTGACACCCGAATACTTTGCCAATCCGACTCCCAGATCGATGCCCACAACGGTAGGCGAGCTCTCGGATTTTCTTTCGGTGTCAGGCTCCTTTTCTCTCCACTTATGCTGCACCTTGTCCGGTTCGCTCGGCGCTTCGGGCGGCGGTGTGTATGCGAGGCCGCCTGCGGTACAAATTTGCGGAGCACCGAGAACCTTGCCGGTTTTCGCTTCGACCCATCGGTCTTTGCCGCGCAGGTAGGTAGTACCCGTCTGGGGATTGGTTGCGAGCGAGGGGTCCGAGGGGTCCAGTTGGCTGCCCGGCGGCGGTCCGGGTGGACTGTCGGCTGGAAAGTAATTTTCCATGCCGTGCGGAGGACCCGAGCTCGCGGGGCCGCTTGCATTGGAAGCTGCGCCAGCGCCAGCCCCGAACCACTGGACGCCGACCGCTTTCCATACCTGCTTTGAGCAGTCGAAGTGAAACGTATCAACGCGACGCCACAGCAAATTGGCGCCTTCACCCGGCGGCGGTCCGATCACGAGGTCATGGTTGGCGCTGACATACAGCGCCTCGGTGATCGTCGCCGTCGAAGGGTCGTTGGAATCCTGTACGGCCCCGACTGGGGGAAAGGGGGCCGTCCAGAACGTGGGGCCATCGTCCTGTGCGCGCGCCGTGCAGACCCCGAGCGCGAGAACACTAGCCGTTGCGACAAGCGACCAGCATCGAGCAATTGATTTGGGGAGATTGTGCCAAGACCGTCGGCACGCAGGAGCAAGCACCGCGGGAAACCTTGTGAGAAACGTCGACCGTACCACTGCAGGGATTGAGGTCGACATCGAATATCCTCCGCAAATCAAGGCGCTCACGATAAGCGGTAGGAGTGAGTGTTCCGACCCGAATGTTGATTAGTCCTTTGGGATGGGAAGACCCTACTGAGTATTCTCACTAAATTTTTGTCGGGATACTTCAAGCGCCCGGCAGAATGCAATACTGCAGGAATGAGTCAGCAATTTGTTCCGTACGTGCTTGCTCTTCGACATTCGTGAAATATCGAGAACGATGCAGCCGATCTACATCTATTTGTTTCCGGCCATGTGGCTCGCGTGGGGTTTGTACTGGATCGCGTCGGCACGCGACGTCAAGACGCCGGTGCGGCGCGAGTCGACTCTTTCCCGCTGGGCACACTTCGGCCCACTGCTCCTGTGCGGTTTTCTGCTCTCGGACGGCGGTCGAATGTGGCCACCGCTCGCACGGCCTTTTCTCGTTCAGACCGAAGCCAGCTTCTGGATCGCCGCCGCGGTCACGGCGGCTGGCCTTCTCTTCGCGATCTGGGCTCGGCGGCATATCGGTCGCAATTGGAGCGGTAGCGTCACGATCAAGAGCGATCACGAGCTCATCACCACGGGGCCGTACCGCTTCGCGCGGCACCCGATCTACACGGGACTGCTGATTGCGTTTGCCGGCAGCGCCCTTGCCGTGGCCGAGGCACGAGGGTTGTTGGCATTTGCGATAGCCTTCCTTTCCCTGTGGCGAAAACTCAAGCTCGAGGAGCGCTATTTGCGCGAGCAATTCGGCCAGGCCTACGTCGCGTATTCGCAGAGGGTCGCGGCGCTCGTTCCGTTTCTGCTCTGACTACCGCAACGCGGAACCAGGCAAAGGCTCAGCTGCCACCGGGCCATCCTGGGTTTCGACCGACCCGACCGTAACTGCAATTCGGGCTATTGAGCTCTCGAAGCGTTTCGGGGTCTACGTCCGTCCCCGGGACTCCTTGTGAGGAGCTGGATCATGACTCGACTGCATGGCAGTGCGTTCGTCCTCGCGTTGGCGTTGGGACAATGGAGCACGGCACCGGCGGGCGCGTGGGACCGCGGGAATGTCGAGACCCTGGCCGTTCTGCCGGACGTCGCGCCGGGCGTGCAGAGCGGTGCTGAAGGCCTTACGGTCGGGCCGGACGGAATCATGCTCGACGCGCACGACAACATCCGGATCTGCTCCAACCAGGGAGATGAGATCGTCGTGATCGACAAGACAGGCAAGGTGATTGCCAAGCTTGGCGACTTCGAAGGCATCGACGCGAACGGCATTGCGCGCGGCCTGCTTTTCCCGGCCAGCCTGGATTTCAGCAAGGACGGTTCGACGCTGTACTTGCCTTACGCGGGCGCCGACCTTGCGGTCGACTCGGCCTGGACGTTGAAGGTAAGAGGCTTCACCGTGTCCAAGCTGCGAGCACGGATCCCGCCGCTGGCGGACGGCAAGTAGCGTGTTCCTGGCGACGCTCTCAGTCGCGCACGATGCGCCCCAACTCGCGCCGGTCGCGCTTGGTCGGACGGCCCTTGATGGTGCGCGCCGGTTCAGTCGCGCGCTGCTCCTTCTGGCGTTGGCGCCGCGCCGCGCTTTCCGCGGTTTCCTCATAGAGTTCACGCGCAGTGGGTGCCGGGCCGCGGTGCGCGGAAAGGCCACGGACAATCACGCGCAGCCGCTGTTCGCCGATTTGGATGTCGACTTCCTCGCCGACGTGCGCCTCTCGTGCCGGTTTGACTCGTTCGCCCGCTACGCGGACCCGGCCCAGCTCGATCGCCTGGCTGGCCAGTGAGCGCGTCTTGAAGAACCGCGCGGCCCAAAGCCATTTGTCGAGGCGGATACGATCGATGCTCGCAGTCATTGGCACATCGTACGCAAGTCCATCCCTTGCGTGAACAGAGTTCGGACCTTGCCAACCAATAGGCAAGTGCTTCTGGATAACCGCCCCAAAGGCGAGGCGTCGGCCGGCAATTTCAGGATTGTCAGGTGGTGGAAAGCAGGCATCCGCAGTACGCCGTCGGCGAATTCCGGCCGCGAGAGTCCGTCGCACAAGGCCTCGCGTCGGCGCCGGAGGCTCTCCTGGGCTTGCCAAAGGGCAAGAACTTCGGCAAGCAGCTCGTGAAATTGATCTAGCGATCCTCAGATCCTAGAGCCCGCCACGCCTTCTGCCGCGATAGTCGAATACGAAGTAGGCAACGACAATCGCAAGGACGATCAGCCCGATCGGACCGAGCCCCCAGCCTGCGCCCAGACCCCAATACAAGCCGCCACCGCCGCCAAACAGCAGTAGCAGTACGACCAAGATAATAAGAAGATCCATTTTTTTCTCCCACCCGTGCTTTTGCTTCCACGGCACCCATTCCAGCACGCTGAAACGTATCGGGTCTGTTTGCTGGCGCACCTTCGCGCATGCGTGGGATTTTCGTGCGCCAGCGCACGGACCGGAAAGTGCCCGCGTTGATATGGTGGATGCCTTCTTCGCATTTCTCTTCTCTCATCGCCACCTGCTGAGTCGTTTCCAGAAAGTTGTCCGTCTCCATGAGTCTCGACGCAAACCCGGATAGTCAGGGCGACACCCTCGACGGCAACGGCACGAGCTGGAAATCCAAGACTTCCGCGGTGCAAGCGGTGGTTTCCGGTGAGCAGAACGTCGGGGGCTTCTTGACGCCCGCCGCGTTGCATTGGGACCGGCTTCGCAGTGCACTAGCGGATCGTCAACGTCAGCTTTCTTGGGTCTGGAAGAAGATCAGTGAATTGCATCATGTCGTTTCGGAACTTTCGCGCCAGCTCGAGGAGGAACGCCGATTCGGTTTTTGTGACCCCTTGACCCATCTGCCCAATTGGCGCCTCTTGACGGACCGGTTCAATCAGGCAATTGCCGGCGCCTGGCGACGGAACAACAAGATAGCGGTCCTTTTTGTCGATCTCGAGGGATTCAAGGACATCAATAACTCACTCGGGCATGCGATCGGGGACAAACTGCTGAAGCAGGTCGCGGGGCGTCTGGTCGGGTGCGTACGCAAAACCGATACGGTCTGCCGCCATCACGACGATGAGTTCGTGGTTCTGCTCACGGACCTTGAGGATGAGGGACGTGCCCTGGCGACCGCCAGCAAAGTGCGCCAACAGATGGCGGACCCATTCCTGATAAACGACAACTCCATTCTCATCACGACAAACATGCGCGTGAGCGTCTATCCAAGCGACGGCGCCCAGGACGGGAAATTGATCGAACTTCTGCAACCCGCGCCGCGCCAATCGCTCGAACGCCGCGAATCCGCTCCGACGGCGTAGCGCTATTCCAACCCGTAGTGCCGGTGGCAGGCAGCGCAGATCCCGTCCAGCCGGTCGCTCACGTCCGATACCGCCTTCAGGTCGTGCGCCTCCGCGGCGCGATAGGCCTGATCCGCCGCAATCCCGAGCTTTTGTGCATATCGTGCCCATTCGCGATCCCGTACGCGTTCGGGAATCATCAAGGCATTGGTCGCTTCCGCCAGCGTCGCAGCGCCGGTGACGACCCGCTCCCAGTCGCTGTCCGTCCTGGGCGACAGGTCGTGCTCGCCGCTGGCATCGATCACCACTGCGTTGACCCGCCAGATGACGGTCGCCGCCGGCGTCAGCACGTGCTCCATGAACGTCTTCATGTCGACATGCGCCTGGAACGGAGCCGGCGGGGGCGACTCGCTGCGCGATGGCGCGGACGTGCAAATCGCCAGAACGATTCCGGCAATGAGAGGTGCGGGCGTACGACGCAGACGCATCTCAACCGACCTTCATCGTGAAGCCGATCCACCGCCCGCACGCCACCACCGCGATCCAAAGCAGCATCGAAACCGCGCCGGCGAACCGTGCCTTGGCCGGAGGCAGCATTGCGCTGTCCCAACGACGCTGGTCGCGCGCTCCCATGAGGTGAAAGGCCATCATGTTGGCGCCTGCCGCCGCAATCAGTGCGAGCTTCGCGTCGAAGAATCCGTTGGCGAGATACTTCGTCGCATTGGAGATGAAGAGCAAGCCGCCGGACGCCACGGCAACGAGGAACGCGCACCAGGTCAGCGGCAGGATGCCGCGCAGCACGCGGCTGGCCGGACGCTCCATCCAGGCCACGCCGATCAGGCGCAGGTCCACCGCGAGGATGGAGCCCACGACCAGCGAAATGGCCAAAACGTGGATCGACTCGATGAGCGGAAACAGATTGTCGTTCTCGCGGATGCTGTCGGCGATGCCGCTTTCCTCGGCCAACGTGACGAGATCCCGGAGCGCCATCATCCGACCTGGGTGTACGCGATCCAACGCCCGGCGAAGAGGACCCCGCACCAGGCCAGAACCGATAGCGCGGCGGCCAACCAGGCGCCGTACTGCGCACCACCGCCATCGCTCTCCCGGAACGTGCGGCGGAAGGATCGACCCAGCCACGCGGTGAGCATGAGGGCAAGGAGCAGCAAGCCCATTTTCCAATAGAAGGTGTCGTTGAGCAGCGCACGGCGCGGCTCGCCGATGATCAGCAAGCTACCGGTCACCAGCAGCACCAGCACGGCCGGCACCACGACGGGAAGGAAGCGATCGGCGACCGACGACAGCGGAGCGTCGCGCTGCAGGATACGCAGCACGCGCAGGTCGACGATGATGACCGATGAGAACAGGACGGCGACACAGAGAATGTGGATCGTCTGGAGCGTCGGGATGATCCAGTGCCGGGTCTGGATCACGTTACTGAGCGTCGTCGCGCTCAGCCATCGGGAAAATCCGACCAGGGCGCCGTGGATCATCTCGTCATTTGTCGGAAGACTGGTCGGGCGGCGTGAGGCTGTAGTTCAACTTCCTTCCGTCCGGCAGCGTGACGTCGAGCAGGTAGCCGCTGGATGTTCCGTCGCGCAACGGCGCGTAGCGGAACACGCCGTGGTCGCCCGGTTTGAGCGAATGCTTGGTCCAGCCCGAGCGGGTCAGGACCCCCGGGCTGGAAACCTCGAAGACCCAGGTAGCGGCAGGCTCGCCGCCTGCATTGCCGGCAGCGGCGTCCTTTTCGATCACAAAGGTGATGTGCGGGTTGGTCCAGTTGACCTGCTTGACGGTGCCACTCATCGTTCCCAGGTGGTCCATGTCGTAAGCCGCATTGGAATGGTGCGCGAGGGCCGTGCCGGTGAACCCGAAAACGATGCCAACCGCCATGCACGCGCGAAAGCCGCGCACCGCCATGGTTCTCATTGCTTTCATTTCACGGCCCTCACGGAGCCGTCCGCATTCTGTGGATTCGGCACAAAAATGTCGTTGCCGAATTTGTCTTTGCCTGGCACCAGATCCTCCTGCACGCATTCGCCTTCCGTGACTTCGTAGTGGCGCTGCGGGTAGCGCCGAAAAATCCGCGTCGTCTTCCAAGTGGCGCTCAGGACCTTCGGTGCCGTGATCTCCATATCGTCGGCCATGACGTCGGGCTGGGTCAGGTGGATGCGCTCGACGATATGCATGCCGCCATCGTTCGGGATGCCCGCCGCTTCGCTGGTCGCGATATACGCCTGCGGCGCAACCGCCACCGTGTCAATCACCAGCGAGTCGCCCTCCCAGCGGCCGATCGAATGACCGTGCAAGGTCAGGTCCGGATCGTCCGGATGCGAACGCCCGTCCATGTAGATGCGCCGCATGCGGTTGCCATCGACTTCACCCAGCATCGTGATCCGCCCGGGCGTTTCCAGCAGTTCGAACGCGTTGTGCGTGATCAGCATCCAGCTTGGCATGCCATGGGGCAGGCAGTGGCTGAGGACGAGGAACGGCCTGCCGGCCTTTTCCTCGTCGAGCATGTGCTGGTATTGCGTACGGACCTCGGGCTTCCATGGCGGCACGTTCTCGAACTGCTGGCGATGCTGATCCCTTACATCCGGAAGCCAGACGCCGCTCAGATCCGGAGGCGCGGCGTGCGCGCAGAGGGCGGCGCAGGCTGCGGCTGCCAGCGCAAGCACTCGAAGCGACGCATACGCACTGCCCGTTTGTGGCATCCCAATGGCCTCGCGAGGAGATTGCGCGCGTACTGTACCTCACGATTTTTGATGCCGGGCAAGGGGAATCCGGTAACCGAAGCAGTTGCCCTGCCTCACCAAGATCGCGCCAATTTCCCCGCTAGGCGTGGCATGCTTCCGGCGGTTCCCAATCCGCTGGATGCGCTCTTGGAGGGCTTCGCCGAGCGACAACGGGAGATCGAAGGTGGTCGTGTTCGGGGCAAGTCGAAGCAGTCGTAGCTCTTGGTGCTGTTCGAGATTGGCTCAGCGGACAGGTGCCATCAACCTGGGTGGAGCGAGGAATGGAAGTCAAAGGTGCGACCCTCTTGTACACGTTGGCTGGCCTGATGATCACATTCGCGGGGTTCTCCGCCCTCTTGCTGACGCTTCGGCCGGCGGCAGGCGCGAGGTTGTCGCTGCTGGACAAGTACCTGGCCAAAACGGTCATGACGTTCATTTTCGTATTGACGGCGGGCGCGCTGCTTCCGCCGCTGCTAGCCCTGTATGACATTCCGGAGACCCGGGTCTGGCGGGGCGCTGGCGTGCTCTTTGCAGTTTCGATGCTGTCGCTCCAGCTCACTTATCCGTACCGGCGCCGCAAGGTCATGGGCAAGGGACCACCGCCAGCGATATTCGCCGTCCTGGTGGTATTGGGTGCAGCCGTCACTCTGGCGATGCTTGGTTACGTCCTCGCGGATCTCCCCTACAGCGCTGCGGCGTACATCACGGCGCTGACGATCGACTTTTTCACCGTCATCTTCGGTTTCGTGGTCGCGCTCAACATGATCATGGACCAGCCCCTGGAAATTTCAGAGCGGACGGCGGCGCATTGACTTCGAAGGAAAGGACATACACCGTGAATCGCAAGGTTTTTCGCATTGTTGCGTTCGTCTTGTTGGGCATCCTTTACGGGGGCGTTGGGGCAAAGGACCCTGGCGGACATTACTTCTTCGCATGGATGGGCGATGCGGATAAAAAGGGTGAGGACTTTCTTGCGGTTGTGGATGCCAACCCTTCATCGCCGGCATTCGGTTCTGTTGTTGCCTCGGTGGCGACCGGAGTGCAAACGCAGCAGGTGCATCACACGGAATACTGGATGCCCGAGTCCGGTTTCCTTTTTGCCAATGATCACGAGTCCGGAACGACCGCGATCTTCGATCTTCGTGATCCCTTGCATCCCGCGGTTCGCACCCGGTTCGGGGATCTGGGCGGGTTCAGCCATCCTCATTCCTTCTTGCGATTGCCCAACGGACACGTGCTGGCCAGTTTCCAGGTCGAGGGGCACATGCATCACGGCGCGGATCCCGACATGGATAAGAAAGGCGCCATGACGCCGATGACGGACGCCGGCGCTTCGAAGCTTGGCATGCACGGAGGTCTTGTCGAGATCGACGATGCAGGCAGTGTCGTGCGCACGGCGTCCACCGCGGATCCATCGCGACCCGATGGCCAGCTCATGGCCTACAGCCTGCTGCCCCTGCCGGACATCGACCGCGTGGTCGTAACCAATTCTTCGATGCGCAGCGAGGATCGCAATGGCCACACGTACCAGGTCTTCCGTCTTTCGGACCTGAAGCTGCTCTCTACGACCGATCTGGATCGTGGCTCGGGAAACTACGGTGAGCTCAATCCGGAGGAGGTGCGGCGAGGCCCCGATGGCGCGGTGTACGTGCAGACCTTGGGCTGCGGCATCGAGCGAATCACCGATATCGCGTCCCAGCCGCATTCACATTTGGTGTACCAGTTCCCCGGGTCGTACTGCGGGGTGCCGACCATCGTCTCGCACTATCTCATCCAGACGGTACCGATCCAGCACTCCGTGGTGGTGCTGGATATCGCGCATGGCGATGCGCCTGTGGAGGTTTCGCGCGTGCAGATCGACCAGCAGATCAATCCGCACTGGACCGCCTACGACCCGGTAACGCAGCGCATTGCGATCTCAGGGTATGGCGAGAATCGCGTTTTCCTGCTCACCTTTACGCAGGACACCGGGGCGATCGCCGTCGACACCGGCTTTCACGACGCGCAGGGACACCCGGGAATGGATCTCGCCGACCGGGCATGGCCGCACGGATGGAAGGGAACGGCGCGCGCGCACGGAATCGTCTTTTCGCGGCAATGAGGTAAGCCCGTTCGCGCCCGTCACACTGCGGACAGGGCGCCGTCCAGATCCTCGATCAGGTCATCGATATGTTCGATGCCGAGAGATAGGCGCACGGTGTCTTCCGATACGCCCGAGACGGCCAGTTCCTTCTCCGAGAGTTGACGGTGGGTGGTCGATGCAGGATGCGTGGCCAGCGAGCGCACGTCGCCGATGTTGACCAGGCGCGTGAAAAGCTGCAGGGCGTCGAGAAAGCGGGCACCCCGCGCGCGGCCCTCGCCTGCCGGCCCCTTGAGCGCGAACGTGAGGATTCCCGACGCGCTGCCGGACAGGTACTTCCTGGCAAGCGCATGGTCCGGGTGGCTGTCCAGGCCCGCATAGTTGACCCAGCCTACTTTCGCGTGCCCTTCCAGGTGGCGTGCGACGCGCCGTGCGTTCTCGCTGATGCGATCGACGCGCAGGGCAAGAGTCTCGATTCCCTGCAGGATCTGGAAGGCGTTGAAGGGCGAGATCGCAGCCCCGATGTTTCGCAGGGGAACCACGCGCGCGCGCCCGATATAGGCGGCCGGCCCGAGGGCCTCGGTATATACGACACCGTGATAACTCACGTCGGGTTCGTTCAGACGGCGGAAGCGGTCCTTGTGCTGTGCCCACGGAAACTTGCCCGAATCGACGATTGCGCCGCCCACGCTGGTGCCGTGTCCACCCAGGTATTTGGTGAGCGAATGCACGACGATATCGGCACCATGTTCGATGGGACGGCACAGGTAAGGCGTCGGAACGGTGTTGTCGACGATCAGCGGGATCCCGTGACGGTGCGCCAACTCCGCGAACCGGGATATGTCGGTGACGTTGCCCTGCGGGTTGCCGAGCGATTCGACGAAGATCGCCTTGGTCCTTGCGTCGATCAGCGGCTCGAACTCGTCCGGCCGCCGGTAATCGGCGAAACGGACCTGGATGCCGTACTGCGGCAGCGTATGCGCGAACAGGTTGAACGTTCCGCCGTAAAGTGCGCTCGACGATACGATGTTGTCGCCGGCCTCCGCGATCGTCAGTACGGAATATGTCACTGCCGCCTGCCCCGAGGCGAGCGCAAGTGCGGCGAGCCCACCCTCAAGCGCGGCTAGGCGCTGCTCGAGAACGTCCTGCGTCGGGTTCATGATGCGCGTATAGATATTGCCCGGCACCTTCAGGTCGAACAGGTCCGCGCCATGCTGGGCGCTATCGAATGCGTACGCCACGGTCTGGTAGATGGGAACCGCCACCGACTTGGTCGTCGGGTCCGGTGTGTAGCCGGCGTGTACCGAGCGTGTCTCGAATCTCCAATTCTTGCCGCGCACTGCGCCTTCGCCATCATTCGCGTTCGACATGGTTTGCCCTCCACCTTGGGAATCGGAAGCCGATCCGGCGGTTCAGCTTATGAGGACGTGATGCGGAAGTGAAATGCGCGCGGCGAATATGCGCAGAAGTTTTTCGTGCGATCGTGTTCCGGCACGAGGCGATCAGCGTGTCAACGCATTTGACCGATCAAATCGCTCCCGCGCCTCAAGAACCTGCGCCCGATTCGCGAACGCCCATTGGCCCAATGCCGTGATCGGCTCGCGCAAGGAGTGTCCGAGCTGCGTCAACGCGTAATCGACCCGCGGAGGATTCGTCGGCGTGACGGTGCGCGTGAGCAATCCGTCGCGCTCGAGTCCCTTGAGGGTGAGCGTGAGCATGCGCTGCGAGATTCCACCGATCAGCTTGCGCATTTCGTTGAAGCGCTTGGGTCCGTTGCCCAGAAGCATGACGATGAGCACGCTCCATTTGTCGCCGACCCGCGCGAGGATCTCGGCCGCAGGTTTGCAGTCGTGCGCAACGCCTTCGTGATCGCCCTCGCGCAGTCGTTGCTCGATTTGCTCGGCCGGATCCGCGGGTGCCTTGGCGCGTGTCTTCAGGGATGCGCGCGGGGCGCGTAGAGCGGTTACTTCCTTGTGCCTTGATGTCATGGGTGTGCGTTCTTGCGCGAGGGCAAGCGACTTCGTACGATGCGCAGCAGTATAAGGCTCCAAAGTTGCCCTAGTAACCTTTTTATACCAAGGAAATTTTATGAAGCTCCTGCATGTCGATTCGAGCATTCAAGGCGAAAGCTCGGTCAGCCGCCAGCTCACCGCAGCCATTCGTGCCCGCTTGCTGCAAGGCAACCCCGATGCAAGCGTTACCTATCGCGACCTCGCCGTTCAGCCACTGCCGCAGTACAACTCCGAGGCGGTCGCGGCGAATCGCACGCCAGCCGGGGCTCCTCCCGGAGCGGATTCGCACGCGCTCGGACTGTTGCAGGTGGCACTCGATGAAGTCCTCGCGGCAGACGTCGTGATCGTGGGTGCGCCGATGTACAACTTCGGAGTTCCAGCGCAGCTCAAGGCCTGGGTCGACTCCATCTGCGTGCCCGGGAAGACCTTCCGCTATTCGGAGAAGGGTCCCGAGGGACTTCTCGGCGACAAGCGCATCATCATCGGTTCGAGCCGCGGCGGCGTGTACGCAAAGGACAGTCCGATGGCCGCGCTCGAGCATCAGGAGACCTACCTGCGCGCGGTGTTTTCTTTCCTGGGCGTGAAGCGCATCGAGGTCGTGCGGGCCGAGGGCCTGCTGATCAGTCCGCAGTCGCGCGAGCAGTCGATGCGTGACGCGCTTGCGAGCGCCGCAAACCTGGAATTGGCCTGAGCGATCGGGCGAGACTTGTTTCGAGTCGGCGGTCAGTACCTGCGGCGCGGCGCCGCAGGGGCCGATCTCGTTTCGAGATGGCGGAAAGTAATGCGACCCTTGCTCATGTCGTAGGGCGAGATCTCCAGCGACACCTTGTCGCCGGCAAGAATTCGAATATGGTGCTTGCGCATCTTTCCGGCGGAATAGGCGACCAGTTGGTGCCCGTTGTCCAGCGTGACCCGGAAGCGCGAATCGGGCAACACCTCATGCACGACGCCGTTCATCTCGATGTGCTCTTCCTTTGCCATGCCGGATCCTTTGGGTAAGCGAACGTTGGCGGGATCGCGAATGCAGAACCCGCAGTGCTGACCAACGCGACCGGCACTCGGGCGTGCCGTGCAATCTTGATCGTCCATGCGTCGCGCCTTGGGCGCGACGCATGATGGCGCGGGGCGAGCGCGGCTAAGCGTGCCGCGACCGCCCCTTCCCTACGTCGTCAGACGACGCGGATTTCCGACGCCTGCGGTCCCTTTGCGCCTTGCTTCTCGACGTACTGCACGCGTTGACCCTCGGTCAGCGTCTTGAAGCCGCCGGCCTGGATCTCCGAGAAGTGCGCGAACAGGTCCTTGCCGCCGTCTTCGGGGGTGATGAATCCGAAGCCTTTCGCATCGTTGAACCACTTTACTGTGCCGTTTGCCATTTCTTCGTTCCTTGATGAATAAAAATGAATAATCAAGCGCAAGAACGTCCTGCGCCGAGCTGACAATCAAGAAACGTAAACCTGGGGAGAATCTGAGGAGCTCGCCCCCAGAGGGACGGCAAACGAATCAGGAAAGACCGAAGGAAGAACGAAACTCAATGAGAGCTAGCTGATTCTACACGCAGCCGCGACCTAAGTCCAGCAACAATGTTCTATTTCTCAAGCGGATACAGCAGAAATCGTGCATACCGCATTAGCGTCGCCGCCTAGGCCGAATCGACCATGATCGTGCCTCGAGTGTCCGGGCAGGCGATACTGCATGGGTATCCAAGGGAGAACTCTCCATGCGCAATGCAGCCAGTTTTGCCAATCCACCGTTCACGGCGCCGCTGCGCTTCGACTGGACCGATGAGAAGCTCCGGGCGCTCAGCCAGGACCAGTTGCTGAACCTGCTCGAGAATCTTGATCAACAGCGTGCGATCGGCCGCATTGCGGCGGACGTCGCTGCCGCGCTCGAACCCCGAATTTCATCCCTCCTGACGATCCGCAACGGCACGAAGCGCCGAAAGCAAGTGGAAAAGATCGCAGCCAAGTGAGGATGCCAACGATGCTCGTGCTCGTGTCCCGCTCAATTGAAGAGCCCATTCGTTGATCGCCCGCCGTCGGACCTGGCTGTACCGTCTCCCCGGGCAGCAATTCGCGCAAACCGTCTCCTTTGATCGAAGAGTCACCGCCGCCAAGGCGCGGGAATTCCTTCGTCGCAACGTCGGCGAGCCCCTCGAGCTATGGGGGCGCAATGCCACCGAGGCGAAGCAATCCTGATCGAAGTCACGGTCTTGTAAGGGATTGACGAACGATCCAGGGCCGACACGAATTCAGGAATGACGCCTGAGGCCCGCTCATCGCGCCGGGGCATCTCCCAGGTCTTCGTAGGCTTCCGGGCGATACCGCGGCGTACAGATTGCGAGGAATACGAGGTCGTCGCGCGCAATGTTGGTGATCCGCTGGCGTACGGACGGCGGAATCAGGACGACATCTCCGGGCGCAACGTCCTGCGGAGGCAATTCGCCGATCTCCACGCGTCCCCGACCTGAAACGATCACGTAGCGCTCCGCCGTATTCGCAAGTCGATGCCACCTGGTGGTGACGCCCGGCGCAACCAGCGCCCGGGCGATCGATACCGCCGGATCCTCCGGAATATTGGACAGCTCGACGATCGAGCATCGCTCCGGCGTGTCGAACTCGGCCAATGGATCGAAACGTCGGATGCCTTCCTTCATCGCCGCGCACTTTTCCAGTAAATTGGCGAGCATACAAGCCGGCGTCAACCTGCGAGCGCTTCCATGAATGCAGAGGCCAAATTCTCGATCGTCGAATACAGCGACGAACTTGCCGGGGCTTTCCGCGATATCAATGCGCAGTGGATCCAGGCGATGTACCGCATGGAGGATGTCGACCGCGACGTTCTCGACCACCCCAAGGAACGCATCCTCGATACCGGCGGCACGATCCTGTTCGTGAAGGCGGAAGGATTGGGAATTGTCGGGACATGCGCGCTGCGCAAGACCGGGCCCGGGGAGTACGAACTGACCAAGATGGGAGTCCTGGAATCCGCGCGAGGCCTCAAGGCGGGCGAATACCTGCTTGCCGCCGTGCTGGAACGTTCCGAGTCAATCGGCGCGAAGCTTGTCTACCTGTTGAGCAACCACAGATCCGAAGCCGCGATTCATCTCTACGAGAAGCTGGGTTTCGTCCACGACGCCGACATCATGCGCGAGCATGGCGCACATTACGAACGGTGCGACATCGCGATGCGCTACGTGCCGCGTACGGAAATCGACAACGACAAGGACCGCGAGGAAACGGGCGATGGCTCCTTGGTAACGGTGGCCCGTTCCTTGGAGCCCTTGCAGATTGAAATCCTGCGCGCCCGTTTGCAGGCGGAAGGTATTCCGGCGTTCTCCGCCGACGCGGGCATCAATCAGACGAATGCCTTGTATTCCATTGCGCTGGGCGGCGTGCGACTGATGGTGCCGCGCGAATCGGCGCAGGATGCTCAAGACATCATCGCCCTGGTGAACTCGGGTCAACTGGCAGCGCGCGACGACGAGGAACCTGATTGAACTCCGGCAGCCCATCTGGCCGCAATTCCCGGCCTCGACATCGAGATGTGGAACTACTTTCGAACCGTTGATGGGAAGCTGCTCTGTCTGGGCATCCTGGGCTGCTTCATCCTGCCCTGGTTGGTCGTGGGAACCGCCTTCGGCGCAATTCAAGGGCTGCCCAACGAAATCAGGACCTGGGCCTCCCCCTTTGCGATGTTGTTCGACCTCGCAGGGCCTCCTTTGTTTGCCGGTTACATCGCCGCCCGCTTTGCCAGGAATCGTCCGCAACTGCACGCACTGTTGCTGACGATGCTCGGGATCACGGCCTATTTTCTTTTTGGCTCCGGCACCACGCTGGAGGGTGTCGCAACGATCGGCGTGGTCTATCTTGCTTGCGCGGCCTTGGGCACCATCGTTGCCCTGCGCAGAGCGCGTCGTCGTCGTGCCTGAGCCGCGGGGCGCAAGGCGAATTTATTTCGGCCTCTGGGGACGGCGCACCGCGCGGATCTTGCCGCTGCCTCCACCCCCGCAGAAGAACTGATCGGCACCGTCGGATTCGAGTCCCGAGATTGCCGTTCCCGTGGGCATGTCGAGCTTCTCGAGCACATTGCCTGTTTCGGGATCGATGCGGCGCAAATCGCTTTCGTCACCCTCCCAGGTCGCATGCCACAGCTCGCCGTCCACCCAGGAAACTCCAGTGACGAATCGATTGGATTCGATCGTGCGCAGGATCTTGCCGGTCTCGGCGTCAACCTGGTGAATCCTGCGATCCCGATGTTGGCCTACCCAAAGCGTGCCTTCCGCCCACGCCATGCCGGAGTCGCATCCGCCTCCGGGTGCGGGAATCGTCGATAGCACACGCCCAGTCCCGGGGTCGATCTTCTGGATCATCTTGCCGGCAATCTGGTACAGATGCTTGCCGTCGAACGCGGTGCCCGCGTCGGCTGCGACGTCGATCGTGCGCACAGGCTGGCCGCTTGCCGGATCGACGGCAACGATCTTTTCGCCTGCGCCAAACCAGATTTGCTTGCCATCGTAGGTGACACCCGCAACGCTCTTGATCCCGGGGAAGGGGCCGTACTCGCGCAGGATTTCGGCGGTGGATTTGCTCATGTTGTCCTCCATGTCTTCATCCTAGTCGCCGGCGAGCGGCGCGGGGAGTAACAAGGTCGTCGTGAATCCGGGAATGGGCGGCGTCATCCAGCGCCGCGCCCGCCCGCGCCCGATCGCTTGCACCTTGTGCGCTTGCGCGAGCTCATCGAGCGAACGTTGCACCGTACGCTGGCTTGCGCCCAGCGCAAGGGCCAGGGATGAGCTTGACCAGGATTCGCCATCCGACAGGAATGCAAGAACCGCCGCGTGCGGCTCCTCGACGGGCCGCGCGAGCACGCAGACCTCGCGCGCATTGCGGGCCACCAGCGCGAATCCCTGCTGGGTCGCCGTGATGTCCGCCAGCGGCCGCAGCAGGGCGCGCAGTCGCCCGATCTCGACGCGCAAACGGGCTCGGTGCGTCTCGTCGGGTTTCCTGGTCCGAAACGCACGTGCAATCAACACGCTCCGCGGCGCGTCCGCCGGCCACGCTTCGCCGAGAGCGCGAGCCAGAAGAAGCAGTATCGGGCGCGTCGCAAGCGATACGCGCGACTTCGCGTCGCGCACGACGAAGCGGCAGGCGTCGACCACGAGGGATCTCGATGCGAGCAGTGCCTCGACTTCCTCGAGAATCAAGGCGCGCTCCTCGCCGCGCGCAATCCGTCGGGCCGCCGGCATTTCCAGGATCCGTGCGGCACTTTCGATTTCCGCTGCGAGCGCGGGAATACGCGCCTGTGCCGCTGCCCGTCGCGCGCGCGCGAATGCTTCCCGGGCCGTACCGGTGCGCAGGTGACGCATCGCAATTCCCGCGACGACAAGCTCGTGTGCGGCCCGCAACGCCGGGGGCAGCGGTGCCGGATCCAGGACAGCCAGCACGCGCTCGGCCTCGAGCAGATGGCCGATGAGTATCAGGCGCCGGATCTGCAGGTAGCGCGCATGGGCCGCGTTCGGCAGGTCGCCCTGCTCCTCCAGCGCAACCCGGGCGGCTTCGAGAGCCTTGGTCGGAAAGGCAAGGTCGCGCGCCGCGAGCGCAACTTCGGCTTCGGCGACGACGCAGCGCGCCCGTGACTTTGCTTCACGGGCGCCAAAGCCGCGCGCCGCATCGCGAAGGAGACGCCTGGCACGGGCAAGGTCACCCAGTTGCGCCATTGCGATCCCGCGCAGCGCGAGTGCGGGCGCATCTTCGCGCAGGGCAATCCGCTTGAGCGCGCCGAGGGGATCACCCGCGGCAAGTGCGCGCGCCGCGGCGGCGATCAGTGAATCCATCCGAATCCCGACACACTTGTCACTCTCACCTCTGCCCGGCTCGAACCTAATCTATCACGCATCAATCAACCGCCGCGACGCAAGGACGCAAGGACGCAAGGTCAAGGTCGAGGCATCAGACGGGAGCGAGGAACATGGCGATGCACGCAATCGGGACAAGGCAGGAATGGCTGGCAGCGCGACTGGATCTGCTGCAAGCGGAAAAGAAACACACGCGACGCGGTGACGAACTGGCCCGCCAGCGCCAGGCGCTGCCCTGGGTGCGCGTCGAAAAGAAATACGAGTTCGACACGGAACAAGGGCGCAAGACGCTTGCGGAGTTGTTCGACGGGCGCACGCAGCTCATGATTTATCACTTCATGTTCGGCCCCGACTACCAGGCAGGCTGCACGTCCTGCTCGTCGATCGCCGACGGCATGAACGCCATCGCCGTCCATCTGGCCAACCATGATGTCACCTTGATGGCGGTTTCGCGTGCACCGCTCGCGAAGTTGCAGGGCTACCGCAAGCGCATGGGCTGGTCCTTCCCATGGGCCTCCTCGTTGAACAGCGAATTCAACTATGACTTCAACGTCTCCTTTACGGAAGAGCAGCAGCGCGAAGGACTCGTGGATTACAACTTCGTCCAGGGGCAGCACGTGATGGTCGAGGAGCCGCCACACCCGGTCGTCGTCGAGTTCGCCGCGCGCAGTGGGACCGACGCTCGCACCTACACGCGCGACATGCCGGGTTTGAGCACCTTCCAGAAGGAGGACGGCGTCGTCTACCACACGTATTCGACCTATGCGCGCGGCCTCGACGGCATTTGGGGGATGTACCAATGGTTGGACCGTGCCCCCAAGGGACGCAACGAGACGGGCCTCTGGTTCCGGCGCCATGACGAGTACGGCGCCAAGGAACCGGCGAAGCGTTGAGGGCGGCCGTGGCGACCTTGCTTGCAGCGGATATCGGCGCTTGCGCATCGCCGCCTGTGCCGAAAGCGCCCGCGTTCCGGGCGTTCTACGTCGCCGCCGCGCTGCTCTTTCTTGGCAGTGCAGCGGCAACGATTGCCTGGTGCGGAGCGATGAGCCGGATGGGCGAAATGAGCATGCCGGGCGAATGGACGATGTCGATGGCGTGGATGCGAATGCCGGGCCAGGATTGGTTCGATGCGGCAGTCCCCTTCGAAGCGATGTGGATTCTCATGACCCTCGCGATGATGCTGCCCGCCGTATCGCCCTTGTTGGCTCGACTGTACGGCGGGTTGCAGCAAGACCGGTGCAAGCGCGCCGGTCTTCAAGCCGCGCTTGTGTTGGCGGGGTACCTCGTCGTTTGGGCCGGGATCGGCATCGTCGCCTATGCAGTGGGCACAAGCATTGCGGACCGGACGATGCAGCTATCGTCGCTCGCGCGCGCGGCTCCCTTCGCATCGGGAGCCGCGATCACGACGGCCGGAGCAATGCAATTCGCGGCTTGGAAGAAGCGCGTTCTGCGTTGCTGCCGGGCAGTCCCGCCACGCAGCAGGCGTTTTCGATCCAACGCGGCGGCTTCGCTCCAGCAGGGCCTTGTGCTGGGAACCCGGTGCGCGGCGTGCTGCTCGAACCTGACCTTGGTTCTTCTTGTGGCGGGGATCATGGACCTGCGCGTCATGGCGCTGGTCTCGATCGCGATCGCGGCGGAGCGACTCACACCGAACCCGGTTCGCGTTGCGCAGGGAACGGGCGCACTGCTGATCGGCATCGGATTGTTCGCGGCCTCGCACGCGCTGGCGCAAAACGGCTAAAGCAAGCAAACTCCAGAACGCCATCCAAGCAATTCGATTACGCTTGCGCCAGACGCGCGGTTTGGAGGGCGAGGGAAATGGGAAAGCGGCTTCTGGCGTATTTCCTCTTGGGGATCCTGCTGGGTCCGCTCGCGGCCGCGGATTCGGCCGATGGCCCGTCCAACGCTCTTCGCGACGCGCAAAAGCTCGCGGATTGCATGGCCGCGATGGACGGCAAATGCACCGTCGACCACATGTACGTCCCGTTCTTCGAGAAAAACGGCTTGTCGCGCGCGGAAGCGGCCGAGAAGATGGTAGAGATGTACGACAGGGCGAAGGCCGCCGGTATGCCATCGCCGAAATACCAGTTGACCAAACCGGAACACGTCATGACCGGCGACGATCGCCAATACGTTTTCGTACCCTACGTCGTCTCGGTCGACGAGCCGGACAAAAGCGCGGACAAGAAGTCGATTCGCATGCGCGCGTTCTTCATCGGCATTTCGACCGACAGCGGCGCAAGCTGGCAGTTTCTCGACGGCATCAGCGTCAATCCCGACTCGATGAAAACCATCATGCCCAGTTATGCCGGGCAGGCCTTGCCGCCGGTGGGCCCGGTACCTTCCGGCCTGTAACGGTTCAGATCAGGTCGGCGAGGGGGTCGGTGTGGGCGGGCACCCAGCCCAACTCCCTTCGCGCTCGTTTGCCGCTCATCTGCTGGTCGACGGCGTAACCGAGCGCCCATTCTCCCCAGCGCGCGACGGCTTCGCCCAGGCTGAATATGCGCGGCTCCGGATCGATGCCCGCCCGCACGGCGAGCGCCCGCGCAAGATCGCCAACCTTCACCGCCTCGACCGCAGCTCCGTTGTAGGTGGCGCCGCGGGCGCCCTGCTCGAGCGCCAGCACGTACAACTCGCCGATATCCTCCCAGTGCACCATCGGCCAGCGAACGTTCGGACTGGCGACGATGGCCACGCGCTTTTGCTTGCGAATCTCCTCCAGCATGGGCGCGAGTACGCCGCCGTCGCGCGTGTACACCATTGCCGGGTGGATGACGATTCCGCGCACGACCGGCGAAGAAATGATCGCTTCGGCGTGCCGCGCGCTCCAGGCCCACTCCGGAGGCGGGTTCAAGCGCGACTTCTCGGACGCAATGCGCTCGCCGGTATTGCCATAGAGCCAGCAACCGCCCGTGTAAATGTACGTGGCCTCGTTGCCGGCCACGCGCGTTGCCAGGCGACGCAGCAGCGAGGAGACGAGCTTCGCGTCCACCGCGCCTGCATCGCTCGAGAAGTCGCCTATCGTCTGGATGACGGCGTCCGCCTCGTGCACCACGTCCGCCCACGCCTCGGGATCCCGTACGTCGCCGCGCAGGACGCCGAGCCCCTGCGCGCTCAGTCTCTCCTCCGCCTGGCCGGAACGCGCGAGGGCGAGGGTCTTATGGCCGTGACGGCGCAGCGCATGCACGACGCTGGCGCCGATCGAGCCTGTGGCCCCGAGGAGAAGCACGTTCATGGGCCATAATGGTAACGACGCCAAAGCGCTGCGGCCACGCTATTTCCTGACTAAGCGCGGTAATTCTTTGTAATGAGCAGGCGCCTGCAATGCTCGTTCCTGGCAAATTCCTGGGCAGGAAAATCGCGAGCCTCACGGTTTGCTCGATTACGCTGGCGGCTTGTGCGATGAATTCGGCGCCGACTGTGCCCGTGAGCCAGGAATTCGATCACTTTCATATCCAGCCCGTCCGTCCGGTCGAGGAGCTGATCCCGCTCGCCCTCGCGGCGCAGCCGCCGGAAGAGAGAGGCGATTTCCGCAAGCCGGAACTTGTGGAACTCATCGCGCTCGATCCCGGCATCAAGCTCGACATCCGCTATGCGAGCAAGCGCAATTTCCTGAATGCGCAACTGTACGGACAGGCGCGCGCGTTCTTGCAGCGGCCAGCCGCCGAAGCACTCGTGCGTGTGCAGGACGGTTTGCGCGCGCAAGGCTACGGCTTGCTCGTGCACGATGGCTATCGGCCCTGGTATGTCACGAAGGTGTTCTGGGACGCGACGCCGCCCGAGCTTCACAATTTCGTTGCAAATCCGGGTGAAGGCTCGCGCCACAACCGTGGGTGCGCGGTCGATCTCACACTGTTTGACGTGAAGACTGGGGAGCCTGTCGACATGCCCAGCCTGTACGACGAGATGACCGAACGGGCGTACGCGAACTATGCCGGCGGTTCCGCCGAGCAGCGGCGTCTGCGCGACCTGTTGCGCCGGCACATGGAAGCGGAAGGATTCGCCGTGTACGAATTCGAATGGTGGCACTTCGACTATCGCGACTGGAAGTCCTATGCCATCCTGAATGTGCGCTTCGAGGACATTCCGCAGCCTTAGCGTTCGAGCTTGCACTCCAGCGATCGCATTCGGCGGCGTCCCGGACCCAGGACGCGACCGCATCGAAATCGGCCAGGGTCACGGGGCGAAGCGTGCGTCCGGCTAGTGAAGTCGACTCTTCCATACTTTTCCCAGCTGGGCAAGGGAGAGCACGATCAAGGACGCGTTGAGCGAGGTCTCCGCTTCTTCATTTCGCAGAAGAGTTGGCAATTCTCGAAAGTCGTGAGCGGCCAGTTCTATCGCGATCGAGCAAAGCGCCATGGCGGCCGAGACGATGTGCAGGCAAATCTGGCCGAGTTGGCTGGTGACATCCTGGTGGACGCGCGGGCCAACGCCTTCCCGCACATAAAGAAACGCCACTGCCAAAGAAAGTACCATGCCTGCCGAAGCCTCCGGCATCGGCACAGGCGCGCCGAGCAAAAGCGTCCGTAAGCCCGGGCTCAGAGTCTTTGCAACCCAGCCGAGACCGAGACTGATGCATAGAAGTCGATGGAACATGGCGAATCCCCTGCAATTGGGCAAGGTGCACAAGCGCAACCCGTCCTACTGCGTTCAAAGCATGCATCGCTGGATATGCAAACGCGAGCACGGGCTAGGTGCGCAACGTCCTGATTGGTAGCGCCTCCGAAGCGGAACTTCGGTCCCTATCCCCGAAGCGGGGCGGTTCCAGCGCGCAATGTCCGGAAACCGAGAGAGAGCGGCGAATCGCTAGCGGATCCTTGGGATCAGCAACTCGGAGAAATTTCTTCGCTTTCGAGCAACTCCGAAGAGGCATCCACGGCCCAATGAAGCCCGAATAGCTGGCGCCGGTAAATTGCGTCCCAAAACGGATCACCGAGTGACGTGGCTCGCAAAGACGCGAGTGCGTAGTTGGCGAATTCCAGATGACGGCGGCATTTCATCGCACGCGCGATTGACCGAAGTTCGGATTTCGTTTGGGAGAAACTGACGATAGCGTTGGCGGTGCGCGCGACGGGCGATTTCGGGTCGCCAAATCCCAAGGATGTCGGTGACAGGATCCGCACCAGGGTAGTTGCGAATTTCATGCGTTCGACCAGGAAGCGGCGCGCATGTGTACGCTGAAAGCCATGGGCAAGCAAGGTTCGCTCCGCCTCGTCCAATCGCGTGGAAGACTCGCCGAGGATTTCGCATTGCGCACGAATCTCGGAGATCAAGCGTCGCGTCGCGGCTGCGCCGCGCTCGCGCAGCCGCGCTCGTTCGCGCTCGATTCGCGCGACCGCCCGGCTTGCCGCTTCGATTTCCGATTGGGCGAATTGCCGGCCGGGCTGCACGCCCGTCGGCCCGATTCGCTTTGGGCCCTCCATACGGGCCAAGCGCGCACTTGCGTCGACGAGGGCTCGTTGCGCCGATTGTTGTTCCTCGAAGTGGCGGCGGTCGGTCTCGTGCAGCTTCTCCCATTCCATCCAATATTCGGATACGGAACGTTCGACACGGATCCGTACCCAACTGCGCAGGCGGTTGGATTCCAGCAATAACGCCGATATCTGCTCCCGTTGATAGCGGAAATGATGCCTCGTCAGAACTCCCAAACGATTCTGACCAAGCCGCATCAGTCCTTCCGCAATCGGCTGGACGGCTTCTCGCTGGCTTCTCGGGGTGCCGTCGAGGACCAAGCGCGCCAGCTTGAACAGGATGCGGATGTAATAGCGAAAGGACTTCGCACCGGAAATCGGCCAATGCAGGCTCACCGACGCGTCGATCGCCAACGCGGAGCGCATCCGGTCCGCAATCCAGTAGATGGAGCACGCAATCGCGAAATCCACAAGCGTTTCGAGCGGCACCACGTTGGTTGCGGATTTTTCGCCTGCCGCGTCCATGCGATTCGTGTCCTTGCCGTCGGCAATGGTTGCGAGGATTTCACCGAGTCGGAACAAGATGTCGATCGCCGCGCGCCGCGATTTCGGCGTGGCGACGCGCCTGCCCAGATCGTCGAGCGCATCGCCCAGATGCTGGAAGATCCGTTGCGCCAGATTCGAGGCATCACGCTCGGCTTCCGCGATTGCCTGGCGCAAGCCGAGAAAAAGGCTTTCAATCGAGCCTCGCGAAACCCCCAATTCCAGCAGCTTCTGCAAGCATAAGTCCTTGCCGACCTCCAGAATCTCCGGGGAACCGCTCGCCTGGAAGAAATCCAAGCGCAGCTTCAGTGCGTATCGATCAAACTCTTCCCATTGCGCGGTGGGAGCTTGCAGATGTGTCGCGAGCGCGGCGAATTTCGCTTGCTCCCCGTAGTTAGTGGAAGGGGTCGACGGCGAGGGCAAATGCCAGCCTGGCAAAACGCTCAGCGCCCAATCCGCGGTCTTGCGACCGTGTTCGGTCCCCACGTCCAGTGCGGCGCGCCCCAGGGCAATCAGCAAATCGCCGCGAATCGCGATTTCGCGATCGGGCAATGCGGCTTCCGCGACATGCAAATCGGGAAGGGCAAGAGTTTCGCCGGATACATCGGGAGTCGCGAGCATCGCGACCCCGGACACGGGGAAGGCGAACAAGGTCAGCAAATCAAGCCGCAACTCCGATCGCCCGAACGAACGGCCAAGCCTCCAATCGCCGCCCTCGATGCAATCGCGGTACAAGAATGTCCATAAGTAGCGGAATCGCTTCTGCGCTTGGCCAGGAAGAATCGCCGGATGGAAGCCATCCTGTGTGTAGCCGGTTCCCGTCAATTTCGCGACGTGCAGATGGGCGCACATCAAACCGTGATAGACGCTCTGCACGAAACGACGTGACGTATCCCCGTTCTCGCTGGAATGGGCCGCCTGGTGTCGGGCCTGCGACGTCGCCTGTTGCAGGAACTCGACGGCCAGGATGAAGTTCACGCGCGCGACGGTTGCAGCGGCGTGAAAAGGATTGGACTCCTGTCCGAACGGCTGCTCGTCGAATTTGACCCACGCGCGAAAGAACGCGCCCCGCGCCTCGCGCGAGCGGAACTGAATCGTGGAATGGACTTCGGGAAGGGACGGCGCAAGAGGACGTATCGAAGGATGCCGGTTCAATTCCAGGTCGCGGATCCGGGTGGTCAAGCCCTCGATTTCCTCTTCGCCGATTTCGTGCAACGCCCCCTCGCAACTTGCGATCAGCTCCCGCAGCAGGCCGCCGAACGATTCGGGCTTGAGGAAGCCGAGCGCCTGGTCGCCATTCCCCACGCGACTCGCGTCGTGCGCGTTGCCGATGGAATCGGACGCGCAAACGGATGGCCAACCGAAGGTCTCTATCCAATTCGACAGGCAGCGCGCCAGGGTCGAGCGCTGCAGGCCGTTGACGCTGGCCGCCACGAAACGCAAGGCAAGCATCTGGATCGCCGCGTCGGCGCCGCGCGTCGCGGCATTCGTGGTCCGCGCGAAATGGGTTTCACCGGCCCCGGAGCGAATTTCCTCGCGAGGCAAAGAGGGCTCGATTTCCCGAGATCCCAGGACGCCATTGGTATGCCAGCCTGCGCCGGTGGTCGGTGGCGTTGACGCAATTTCCTCCGATCTGCACAACCAGGGCTCTAGCTCCGCGGGTGTCCTGGAACTCACGATCAGGATCCGCGACGGGGGAATGGCGGGCCTGCTACCCGCGATGAGAACGCCGCGCGCCGGCTGTGCCAGCACACGAAGAAACTCGCCCCAATGGGAATTGGAAAGGTAGTCATGGAGCGACCCGTAGGGGCCACCGACGTTGTCCCAGTCTTCGAAAATCAAGAGAATCGGGAGCGCCGTCAGGATTTCCCGGATTGCGCGTAAGTCGCGATACAGATTGACGGGGCGTCCGCTTTGCGCGAATTCGTCATCGCCGGGCAGGGCGACGCCGAAATGTCCTGCCAGCGAAGTCAGGACCGAGCGGCGCGACCTTCCCGGAGCGAGCGAAACGCGCACGCACAATCGCCACGTCCGATTGACGCCATTGGCGTGCGGTTGCCAGGCGCGGTACACCTCCGATTGCACTGCGGTAGCCAGTTGTTCGCGGGCCGGAGCGTTCGCGGGAGCGTGAATGCATGCAAGGATACGATGCGCGTCGGGATGCCCGAATCGGTCCTTGAGATTCTCGACGAACCGGCACGCCTGGCATGAAAGCGCACCATCCAGGTTCGCCTCGCGCTCTGAATCGGCGTCCGGCGCCACGGGCAAAGTGATGCCGGTCCGTAGCCAGTCTTGAAAAACATCGATTGCTCTTCGACCGACGCACTTGGCGCCTTTCGGCAGCGGCGTCGCGTACGCGAAAAATTCATCCGGGGTGATTCGCCGGAAGGCCGAAACGCGAATTTTGGCGTTCAGGAGCTCCAGCAGCTGGCGCAGAATTCCATCGCGCCGCGAGTCACGTTTTTTCGCGGGAATCGTCCAGTTGTATTGCAGCTCCAAGCGGAGGAGACGCTTTTGTTCGCTGCTGGCATCGATGTCGGGGTCGAAGAGCCTGCGTAGATCCTCGTTTCTTGGAATCGTCAGCCCCAGTTCCGAGGCGATATCGGCGTCGCCGGATTTGTCCGGCAACAGCACCTCGACGGCGGCAAGCCATTTCGCATAGGTGCCAAGACCGATCGCGTGCGTATCTGGCGCTTTCGCGCCGGGTGGCCATTGCAACAGCAGGTGGGACCGGCGCTCGGAATATTGGGATTGGTCGCCGAGAAGAACGCTTCGCTTGCACAGATCGGCGATCTGATCCGCGATCATCTTCCGGGTGACCGGTTTGGGCTGCGTCGATCGCTGGAAGGAGTCGACGGGTGCACTTTTGACGGTCACGATGTCCTCAGATCCATGCTCGACTGCCAAGTTGTCCCGAGACCGGGACAGTCCCATTACACGCAATGTCGGTCTCCTCGGGCACCCCCCATTGGTGGGAACGGAGTCTTCAGAAATCCTCCTGGAGCACTGAGAAAGTGGACAAAGGTCACATTCAGTAAATTGCACCTTGATCCCGCCAGATCGGCTGGATTAGATTGCTTCGGGGGTGCGCGCATGCGAAATCGTCGTGCCGTAGCAATCGGTCTGGCTTGCGCCGCACTCGCTCAATTGGCGTGGGCGGGTGCCGACAACGGGATCCACGTCGGACGCCCGAAGGTCTACGACGGCCGCGATCTTTCCTTGATGCTGGACAGATTCTCGCGCCAACTTCCCGTCAACGGCTTCATAGACACGAAGGCACTCGCGAGCGCACTGGGCAACTTGCAGGGATATGCTGCTAGCGATTCCAGCCTTGCCCTGTTCGCAAACGCGGCTGTCGGGCCGCAAGCCTCGGCCCTGTTCTCGGGTGGGGACTCGACCGGCGGCACGACCAATACCAACACGGCCGGCGCCAACGCGACCCCCGGTAGCCCGACGGTTACGATCAACCTCGCGCCAGCCGCCTCGGCGACGACCACGCCGGCAACCGGTTCGGCCACACTCGGGCCCCAGGCGCCGGCACTCGCCCCTCTGCAAACCGCTCCTGCGTATACACCGGCGTTTGGCGCAAGCGCGTCGGATCTTCTATCGGACCAGGTCAGCCTTACTTACCAGATCAGCAACTTGCGAATGTTGCTGGATCGGTCTCTTTCCGACCGGCTCTACCACGGCCGGACTCGCTTACAGGCGGTCTTGGGGTTTGATATCGACATTGAACCGGATGCGGCCGCGAAGCGTGCCGCTGCGGTCGTGGAGGTAAAGGTCACACTCGCTGGAAATAACGGGGACCAGGGCTGCAATGCCGACGACCGTGACGGCCTCTCGTTGATTGCCCTGATGCCCGAACAGGGCTCGCACAATGCGGCAACACTCAGCCAGAAGGCGGATGCGTACGGCGGAGCCATCGCGGGAAGCGTATTTTCCCTTGGCGTTTCGGACCAGGAGCGGTCGCAGACGTTTTACTTGTATCGCGACATGGATACGGTCTCGTTCCAAGCGTCCCATGCTTCGGGAAGTTCGGCGGATCTTACGTTTGGTTGGCAGTTCCGCCCGGTTCTTGGCCGTCAAGCAGTCGACCCGGGAATCCGCCACCTGATCGCAGTGGTGGGCTTGCCGTGCGCGGATACCGGAGCCCGGGAAGTAGGCCTCGATCTTGGTGTCCGAACGTCCTGGGTGAGCTACGACGACAAGGCGCGCGTTACGACCGGCGTGAAGCCGCATTTTTGGAGCCCCGATCTTCCCGACGCAACAATCGGGACCTATGCAAACGTCGAGGTACCAACCGCAGATGCCGTCCAATCGGAACTCGGTGCTCGCATTCGTCGTGTCCGCTGGATTCCCACGGATTCCAAATTCGGTGTTGCGATTGTCGAAGGCGAAAATTTCTTCCAGGATACGAGTGTTCGCGTCGGCTCCAAGTCGTTTGCGAACGTTGCGGATGGATTGGTGATCAAGTCGGACCGGGAGCTCGAACTGACGCTCCCGGTCGCAAGCGCAGCTGCGGGCGGAGTCGTCAGCGGGCGTTACGGAGCCGGCATTCCGCTCGAATCCGCCCCGGATACCTCGAATGCCGTTTCGTTGGAAAGGATCGCGTCGATCTGGCTCGGCCAGGAGGGGAAATCGACGACGCAGATCGAGGCGGAATTGGACTTTACCGTGGGGCAAAGGGCAAGCCTGGAGGCGGCATTGCAGAGTCGAAATGATCCCATGCTTCTACTCAATGGCGATCCCATCGTCGGCTTGCCCCGTCCCCAGCTCCATTCCTGCCACCAATTGAATGTCGACGACATTTCGGGAGAAGTTGCCGGGCCTTCAGCGCTCGGTGGCCCACATGAGGTTCGGTGCACATTGACGGCGTTTGCACCCTCCTCTGCGTTTGCGGAGGTCTCGCCAGTCGTTTCGGTCGTGTTTCCGTTTGCAGGGCCGGACTGGTCCGCTAGCCAGATCACATACAAAACCTCACTCGCCGTGTCGCGCTTGGGTGGCGGCGAGAATTCCGTTTTACTTATCCAGGCGACGAATCCGGCGGCCGAGCTGTGCCGATCGGCGATCCTTCAGTTGGGCGGCAACGACGTATTTGAATTGCTTGCGCAAGACGCAACCGCTCCGAGGGCCGGCGCACTGCGATGCCTGGACAAGAAGGGGCAAATGCTGAGGCTGGACCTTCCCAGCAGGACTCTCAAGCCCTACCACCACTTCCTGCTCTTGACGAATACACGTGACGGAAAACCCCGCGCGCCGTTGATCGGGGACATCCCCCCTGCCGATGCTCCTCCGCCCGGCCCGACCCTCGACAAGGGGCAAGTGGCGAAGGTGAATCAAAACGATGTCCGGACCGTGAAGTACTCCGGCAAGAACCTGGATCAGGTTACAAAGGTGCTGTTCGACAAAACCGCTTTAACCATCGTGTCGCAGACCAAGACCGAGATCGTGGTCGGCTTGTCGCGTGAGATCACAAATCGTCCGCGGGAAGACGTTGAGTTGCAGTTGATTTCCGACGGGAACGATCCTGTCCTTGCAAAGCTCGTCGTTTTGGCAAGGAAGCCACCCCCTGCGGAAACGAAGAAGGGTTGACGATATGGCCGGCATTACTTCCAAGAGAAATGTAAAGGCAGGCAAGCTCACCCCGGAGCAAGTGCACAAGTCGATCCGGAGCGAGCATGAGCAAATTCGCAAGGCCGCTCACGGCGTGCTTGAGAAAGCCGGGCTTCGCGGGGTGAAGATCCATTCGATCCAATATTCCGTGCCCCGCAGCTTGGTAACCGAGCCAATGTGCAATCCTCCTTGCGAGGACGACGAGCGGTGTGTGATCGACAACGACGGCGGTCAGTCGCGGCCGGTTTGCATCAAAAAATGAAGGAGGGGGGAGTGCGATTAGCTTGTGGACCGATGGTTGCAGTGCGCCTAGAGTTTGGGGTAGAATTGGACAAATTTCGGATGAAACTGCCGAAAATGCCGAAGGGAGGCAGGCATGCCCGAACTGCGACTCGACGTTCCGCAATCTGTCATCGATCTCATCAACGAGAAACTACGCAAAATCAATGCGGACCCTTCTCGAAAGCCCTTGAGCGCCAACGACATTGGCCGAGAGGCGCTAGCGGTTTACAACTGGGCGGTCGATCAGACCAGCGAGGGCTTGGCTGTCGTCTCCTCCGACAAGTCCCGTGCTCCCGTCGTGCAGATTGCGACGCCCAACATCCCTGGGCGCGCGCCGACCAAATAATCGCCGCATCTAGGGCGCATTGACGGATCCGGTGTTCGAACGTGGCGAACTCCGGACCGCAAGTTGCAGGGACGCCTGAACCGGGCGCAGCGCGCGAGTCGCTGACCCTGCTGCACCCTGTCGGCGACGAAGTACTCGAACCGACCGGCAATTCTGTACGGCTATTGCAAGGGATCGGAAACGAGACAAGTCGCGATCACCGCTCGCAACGCGGTATGCGCGAAACAATCACGATCTGGTTGCTCGGCTTGCTGTGTGCGGTCATCGGACTATCCTTTGCCGCGCTGCTTCTGGATCAAGACATCGTCGCCGCCGATCGGCGTGTCGCGAACCTGAAGGCATTGCTGGATGTGGTCGTTGGCCCCGTCGTGACGCTGTTGTCGTCGGTCATCGGCTTTTACTTCGGACTCCAGTCGGCCCAGCGGCGCTCAGGCGACGACGCCGAGTCTTCCGGCTCCTCAAAGCGCGATGGCGGCCAATAGCCTCGCGAAACACATGCGCAAACCCGGCGAAATGGCAGACGATTGGCTTCACTCGCTGGCCCAAGCGATCGGCCGCAGTTCCGAGCTGGTGGCCAATTCGGTGAGTCGAATGATTCCTCTTCTGGTCATCGGCACGATGTTTTTGGGCGTGTACTGGTGTGTCAAGGGACTGCGGGGCGAGTCGCAGCCTGAACCCACAGTCATCGTGATGCCGTCGCGCAGCGACGGCAATCAACCGATCACCGTTCCCAATCAACTGTTCGATTTCGATCGCCCAAACCTTACGAATGAAGGCAAGGAGGAGGTGCGAAAGATCGCAGACAGGATCGCGACGCTGGGACCGGTCGATGTCCTCATCGTCGGTCATACGGATCGCCTCGGCACGGCAAACTACAATGACGCGCTGGCGGCAAAGAGAGCGCAATTCGTGCGGGGCGAACTCGCGTCCAAGCTCGCCAGGCAGGCGATGGTCGCCGTCGGCGTCGGCAGCCTGTTCCCCCTGACCAAATCCGAAGAATGTCCCGGTCTCCCGGTGGATCCTGGCGTGCGCGATTGCCTTGCAAAGGATCGTCGCGTCGAGATTTGGCTGCGGCCCTCGCAGCCCAGATAGCGTGGCCGTCTCATTTGCCCATCGCGGGGCGCCTCTTCACTTCAAGCTCGCTGACGTAAAATCGGACCCGGACGATTCAGGAGCAAGCAATGCCGATCTACGAGTACGCCTGCAGCGATTGCGGCAAGCAGTTTGAGACCCTGGTGCGATCCGGCACGACGCCGGAATGCCCAACGTGCCATTCCCATTCCCTGGAAAAGAAGCTGTCGGCGACGGCTTCGACCCTGGGCAGTTCCGCGCATAGCCATGCCGGTCCTTGCGGATCCTGCGGACATCCGAGCGGGCCGGGTTCCTGCGCCTTGAATTGAAGACGACGCTCGTGCGCAAGGCGGCTGTAGCATTCCTTGCGACCACAACGAGCGTCCTGCCGCTTGCCGCGCACGCGGACACTTGTCAGTCGGCACTGCCGCAATCGCTGTCGGCGGCGCTGACGCGCAATTTTCACGGCTATCGCATCCCGCTCGAATACGACAACGCACCGCAAGACATCCAAAACTCCGCCTTGAATGGCGGCGAACCCTGCTTGGGAGTGGGTTCCGCGGAATTCCTCGGCGACCACAAGAAGGACTACGTGGTCGCCATGACCTCCAGCCGCGGCGACGGCGGTATCGCGGTAATCGCGATGCCGGTCAAGGGCGGATGGCATTTGCAAAAGCTCGAGACGTGGCCGGAACATTCGCGCTCGTCGAAATATGTCGCCGTCGGTCGTCCCGGTCATTACACGCGCATGCAAGGCGCAACGGCGGCTCTGCAGGCCGAAGAACGCGAGTCGCTCGATTGTCCGAATGCAGGTGCCATCGTGGGCACCGTTGGCGTCCAGCGAATGCTCTACTGCTACACGCAGGGGCGCTGGCTGCACGTGCAAGTGCCCGAGTAATCGCCTCCGGTTACATGGCGCGCTCGACGCGCGCGGCAAAGCAACCGCGCTTGGCGTAGTGCGCGTGCAGGTACAGCACGTCGGCGCGCCCAAACATGCGCTCGATCAAGTCTTCGATGTCGATGCCGTCGACCAGGTCCGCGTCGACCATCATGTCGTCCTTGTCGAAAGCGCGCAGCGCGATCACGCGACTTCGCAGCGAGGGCGGCACCTCGTTTCCCGCATAGGCCTGCGTCGCACCTTCGCGCACGTAGATCGCGTGGCGTGACCGGTAGGGATTGGCGGCGGGCAGATGCTCGTAGTTCAGGAGCAAGACGGTCTGTCCGGGTTCGGCGTCGCGAATTTCAATGCGGTCCGGAAATCCGGGTTGTGCGTCCACGCAGACCCTGAGTATCTGGCGCTTCGCGAGGTCCAATTCCGGCATGCCGTACAGGTCCAGAAACGGTGCCGGGTCAAGTCCTTTGATGAGAAAAGTCATTTCACTTCCCTTTGTTCGGGCAGCGTCGAGGAGACACCAATTTCTTACTAAAGTCCCCTTGGCGCCTCCCGCTTCTTGCTTCGAAATCCCTCGCAAATTCAGCCGCTTGGCGGTGCCAGCCGGCCGCTCTCCGAAATGGGGGTATTTCCTCCCTCAATTCCTTCCAACCGGCGCCGACTACCGGGGGCAGGCTTCGCGCAGGCAGCAAAAAGCAGCCGTACGGCCTACCTAATCCGGGTCTTCGGATCCTTCGTGCACCGGCTTGGGTTTCGTTTCGGCACTGTGCGAAAGCGGCACAGCAAACTGGTGCAGCACAGCTTTGGGATATGCCAAATGGACATCTCGACCTTTACCTACCACCCCGAACGCCGTTGGTCGGTCGCGGAATTTCCTCGTCTCGATTCCGTCCAGACTCTTGTGCTCGTATTCGCCGCACCGGAATACATCGAGCACCCCGCGCCGCTGGAAGATCTGGCGCTTGCCTTTCCGAATTCGTGCGTGATCGGATGTTCGACCGCAGGCGAGATCGCGGGGGATCGCGTCCAGGACGAAAGCATCTCGGTTGCGGTCGCACGCTTCGACCACAGCCATCTTGCCGTCGCATCGACACAGATCAGCGAGCCCGACTCGCGCGCTGCGGGGGAGCGCCTCGCGCGCCAGTTCGATCGGCGCGGCTTGCGTGCGGTATTCACGCTGGCCGAAGGCTTGGACGTGAACGGCAGCGAACTGGTCGCCGGCATCTGCGCGGGGCTTCCGCCGGGTGTCGTGGTAACCGGTGGACTTGCCGGAGACGGCGCGCGCTTCAAGGGCACCTGGGTATTCGGCAAGGAAGGCATCTTGCGCAATGCAATCGTCGCAGTCGGCATGTACGGCGAGCGTCTGCGCGTGGGCATCGGCTCGCACGGCGGGTGGGAAGGATTCGGCCCGGAGCGACGCATTACGCGTGCGCGCGGCAACGTGCTGTATGAACTCGATCACAAGCCCGCGCTCAAGCTCTACAAGGAATACCTGGGCGAGCACGCCGCGCGCCTGCCGGGCGCTGCGCTGAATTTCCCGCTGGCGATCCGCGAGCCCGATAACACGGACGAGCAACTCGTGCGCTGCATTGCCGGCGTCGACGAGAAGGACCAGTCGATCACCTTCGCAGGCGACATGCCCACGGGCAATATTGCGCGCCTGATGCGGGCCGATACCGAGCGCCTGATCGCCGGCGCAGGCGAAGCCGCGAGCGCCGCCTGCCGCAGCTCGGCGCAGGCGCAGCACGGCCCGACGCTCGCCCTGACGGTCAGCTGCGCCGGCCGTCGGGAAGTGCTCGGCGAGCGCGCCGAAGACGAGATCGACGCGGTCAGCGATGGCCTCATCCAAGGCACGGCCCAGGTCGGCTTCTACGCATATGGCGAGATCGCGCCGTATGCGAACCGTGCCTGCGACCTGCACAACCAGACAATCACCCTGACCACGCTTTCGGAGGCATAGCCGCGGACGACACGGTCGCGAACGGCGCAGCCATGGCTCTTTACCACCCCCTGCTGCTGCGGCAGCTGGAACGATTGGGCATTGAACCCGACGGCGAAGTCCTCTCGCAGGAGCGCTTCGTGCCGCTGCTCGCGCGCGTGAGCCGGGCCTACGAGGACGCGGACAAAGGCCAGTACCTCCTGCGCCGCGCGCAGGATCTCTCGTCCAAGGAGATGGGCGACCTGTATCACCAGTTGTCCGAGGCGCACCGCATCGCGGGGCTGGGCAACTGGAGTTTCGACCCGACGACCGGTGTCGGCACGTGGTCGGAGGAGTGTTCGCGCCTGTTCGGGTTTGACGCGGCAGCGCCCGTTCCGGGACTGCGCCCCTTGCTTGCTCTCATGCACGAGAGCAGCCGCCGCCCTTTCCTCTGGGCGCTGGGCGAGGCCCTGTACGAGCGACGACCATTCGAATTGGAACTGCGTCTCCTGCCGCGCGGCGGCAACACGCGCTGGATCTCGGTCCTGGGACAGGCGGTGTGCGGCGAAGACGGCAAAGTCCGCCGCCTGCATGGCACCGTCATGGCGATCACAAGGCGCAAGCAGACCGAGCTGCGCCAGGCGGTCGAACACACCGTTGCCCAGTTGCTCGCCGAGATCCACTCGCCGACCGACGCGATGCCGCGCATCCTCGCGACGATCTGCACCGCGTTGGGTTGGAGTTGCGGCGCGTATTGGAAGCGCGAGGCGCCCGCTTTGGATGGAACCAAGGGACAGGGTCCCGATGTGTTCCGTCGCGTCGCTGCCTGGACCGCTCCGCGCAGCAATGGCGAGCAATTCCTCGAAGAATCCGCAGGCGCCGTCTGTCTTGCCGGCGGCGAGGGCCTGGTCGCGCGCACGGCGGATCTGGCCGAGCCCCTGTGGATTGCCGACGTCACGCACGATCCGCTTTTCCTGCCGCGACGCCAGCAGGCGTGTGCCGCCGGATTGCGGGCGGCCTTTGCGTTTCCGATCCAGGTGCAGGGCTCCATCGCAGGGGTCGTCGAATTCCTCGACAGGCGTGTGCAGCTTGCCGACGAAGGCCTGCTCGATAGCGCTCGTTCGCTGGGGCGCCAGATCGGGCAGTTCCTGCAGCGCAAGGCGGTCGAGGAACACGTCCATCACCTCGCGTTCAACGATCCGCTGACGAACCTGCCCAACCGGTCGATGTTCAACCGTCAGTTGGGTCACGCGCTCATGCAGGCTACCCGACACAACAAGCGCCTCGCGGTCTTGTTCATCGACCTGGATCGCTTCAAGGTCATCAACGACACCCTCGGCCACGACGCAGGGGACCGTCTGCTGCGCGAGATGTCGCGCCGGCTGAGCGCGTGCCTGCGCCAGGGCGACACGCTTTCCCACCTGGATCGCAAGGAGAGCCGCGCGCTGGGTGAAGGAACGGGCCGGGAGATACTGGCACGACTCGGTGGCGACGAGTTCGTCGTGCTGATCGAGGATCTTCAGGAAGTCGAGCAGGCCGCCCAGGTCGCGAGCAAGCTGCTCGATGCGCTGCTCGTGCCCTATCGCCTCGATGACTACCCCGTGCATATCACGGCGAGCATTGGCGTCGCCGTATTCCCGGAGGACGGTCGCGACGAGCGCACGCTGATGAAGCATGCGGACATCGCCATGTACCGCACCAAGGAAAGCGGCAAGAACAATTTCCAGTTCTATTCCTCGCAGATGGACCAGCACACGCACGCGCTGCTGGCCCTCGAATCCGACCTGCGCTTCGCCCTGCATCGGCGCGAGTTCCGGCTTTGCTACCAGGCGAAGTTCGATATCGCGACGGGCCAGATCACCGGCACGGAGGCGCTCGTGCGCTGGCAGCATCCGACGGTCGGCATGATGGCACCCGATCAGTTCATCCCGATCGCCGAGGAAACCGGCCTCGTCGTGCCCCTGGGCAAGTGGGTGCTGGACCAGGCCTGTGCGCAGAACATGGAGTGGCAGCGCCACGGCGTCGAACCGCTGCGCATCGCCGTGAACCTGTCCGCGCGCCAGTTCGCCAACGAAAGCCTGCTCGGCGACATCGCGGCGAGCCTGCGCAACAGCGGCATGCCACCAAGCCTGCTCGAGCTGGAGATCACCGAAAGCACGGTGATGCGCAACCCCGACAAGGTCATCTTTGTGCTCGATCGCCTCAAGCGGATGGGCGTGCGCGTCGCGATCGACGACTTCGGCATCGGCTACTCCTCGCTGGTCCAGCTCAAGCGCCTGCCGATCGACATCATCAAGATCGACCGATCCTTCATCAAGGATTGCCCGGATGACTTTGCCGACGTGGCCATCACGCGCGCCGTGATCGGCATCGGCAAGAGCCTGAACCTCCAGGTGGTGGCGGAAGGCGTCGAAACATCCCGCCACTGGCATTTCGTGCGCGACAACGGCTGCAACGAAATGCAGGGCTTCCTGTGCAGCGCGCCCTTGAGCGCGGACGATTTCGTCGAGTTCTATCGGCAGAATCGGCGCGAGCAGCGCAGCGCAACGCGCTGGTTCCTGAACGCCGACGGCCGGCACGATCCCGTGCACGGCTGAACGCCCCCGCTCCGCCCCTAAGGAACTGAACGGTCATTTTTCCGGTCAATAATCGGCGCGCCAAGAGCTGCGCGGCAATTGATTCCGCGAACAATAATTCTGATGACCCTTTGACTGGACCATGAGCTTTCTTGCCAACCACCCCATTTCCAAAAAATGGCCTGCGCGCCACCCCGAGCTGCTCCAGCTCTACAGCCTGCCGACACCCAACGGGGTGAAGGTCTCCATCATGCTCGAGGAGACCGGCTTGCCTTACGAGGTGCATCTGGTCGATTTCGATGCCGGCGACCAGAATTCGCCGGAGTTTCACGCGCTCAATCCCAACAACAAGATTCCCGCGATCATCGATCCGAACGGTCCGGACGGGAAACCGCTGGCCTTGTTCGAATCGGGCGCCATCCTGGTCTATCTCGCCGGCAGGACGGGGAAGTTGCTGCCGCAGGACACCGTACTACGGTACGAGACGCTCGCGTGGCTCATGTTCCAGATGGGAGGCATCGGGCCCATGTTCGGCCAGGTCGGCTTCTTCCACAAATTCGCCGGCCGCACGTACGAGGACAAGCGTCCGCGGGATCGGTATGTCACGGAAGCGCGGCGATTGCTTGGCGTGCTCGAGGAGCGGCTCGCAGGACGTGCCTGGTTGATGGGCGACGAGTACACGATCGCGGATATCGCCACGTTTCCCTGGGTCCGCAACCTGGTCGGCTTTTACGGTGCGGGCGAGCTCGTGGGGTTTGCCGATTTCGGGAACGTCAAGCGCGTGCTGGATGCTTTCGTCGCACGGCCGGTGGTCGCGCGTGGCTTGAACATTCCATCGCGTGTTAAACCGTAAGCTGCGCGTAACTGCGCGCAACCGCGAATGAGCCGGAAAATCGCCACGGTCTAGCGCCAGGCGACGAGCTCCCACTGCCGTTCGTCTTCGTAGGTGCCACCGCCACGGTCGGGCAGATAGTAGTGGCCGCTGGTGCGGCGGACCACCCAACGCCCGATGGTCGGTGCGAACCATACCTCCTCGTCACGCCGGCTATTGTTGTGCGATACGTCATTGCTCAGGAAACGCACGTGGTTGTCGTAGCGCAGCACGGTGAACGTGCCTGCCGGCACGGTAATCGACTCCCAGCCGCGAATGGTCACGTGCGGATTCCAGAACTTGTAGAAACCGTCGTCTGCGAGCAAGGCGTACTCGTCGCGGTACCAATCGGTCTGCTCGGTGGCGCCGAGGTCCGGAGGCCAGACGGGAAGCGGCTTCTGAAGGCGTATGGGCGGATCCCAATGCGGGTCTTGCACAATCAGGCCCCATTGCGACTGGACTTCGTCCGGCAAGGGACCGTACTTCAGGCTTTTGCGTTCGATGCGAATCGTCGGATTGGTCGTCGCGACGGTTTCCACCACTTCGTCGATGATTTCCCGGTTGTACAGATTGCGTATCCGATACACCCATTGCTGGCCGACCTGCGCAGGGCGCACTGTCGTGTTATCCGGAGGTGAAACCCTCGCTACTTCCGTAGGCCGGAAGCCTGTCGACATGCAGCCTGGAGGCAGGCCGGCCAGCAACAGGAATATGGCGCGTCGCCGCGGCAACGAGGGGGGCGCTGCCGCGGCGTTGCTTACATCGCTTGCCGTGCGCACGACCACGGCTTCCATCCTCATTCTTCAAACCACGGCTCTTTTGTACGCCTCCGAAAGGATGCGTGCAACGAGGTCATTGCAGCGTTTGCGCTATGCCAGCGGCCGTCCCCCATCGACGGCGAAGATCGCACCCGTACTGAACGAGAAATCGCGCACTACCGCGATGACGGCGCGCGCAATTTCCTCGGGCGCGGCCAGGCGACCGAGCGGTGTGCGCGCGGCTTGCTCGTCGCGCCAGCGCGCGTCGAGTGATTTCACGAATTCCGTGTCGACGAGGCCAGGCGATACCGAAACCACGCGCACTGCCGGCGCAAGCGCGCGCGCAAGCGATTTCGTCATGTTGTCCAGCGCTGCTTTCGAGGCGCAATACAGCACGTTGCTGCCCATCGCCGTGACCGCGGCGATCGAGGAGATATGCACGACCACGCCGCCTCCGGGCAGTTCGCTCCTGCGCAGCAAGGGAAGGAGCGCGCGCGTGAGCGCGAACGGACCGCGCACATTGGTCGCGAGAATCGCATCGGCAAGCGCGTCGTCGAGCTGATCGAGGTCCGCATGCGGAACGAAGCGCGTCGTGCCCGCGCAATGCACGACGACATCGGCGCGACCGAAGCGTTCGGCCACGACCAGCGCAAGACGCGCCAATGCGGTGCTATCGGTGACGGGAACCGGCAGCGCGATGTGGCCGTCGCCCGGGAGGTTCGCGCAAAGCGCGTGTGCGGAATCGGCGGACCGGTTGTAGCCAACCACCACCGCGAAGCCTGCCTCGGCGAGCCCTTTGCAAATCGCGGCGCCGATTCCGCCCGCACCGCCCGAGACCACCGCAACAGGCCGGGTCAAAGCCACCGGCGAAGACACTGCGCCGCTCCTACCAGTGCGCCAGGGGCAATCCGGCAACCGGCGAGCGGAAGCAGGGCAAGGTGTGGCCCATCAGGCTTCCCAGGTACACGGTCTTCAAATCCGGACCACCGAAAGTGACGCTCGCCATCCACGGCGCGACCGTTCCCTGGCAGGCACCCATGACCTCGGGTGTCATGGTTCCGGCCCAGAAGTGCCGGTCGAAATTCGCGACAGCGTCGGGCGTGCCGTCATCGAGCAAGGTCAGCAGATCGCCTTGCGGCGTCAAGGCGACCAGGCGTTCGGCCATGATCAACGTGATCCAGAGATTGCCGTGGCTGTCGAAGGCGAAGCCATCGGGAACACCACCGAGATTCGAGGGACCGAACACTTCACGCTCGTGCAAGCCGCCGTCATCGCGTACGCGCAGGCGCGTGATGCGCCGCGCGTTGGATTCGACGACATAGAGCCACTCTTCCTTTGCATCGAGGCGGATCTCGTTGGTGCCGATGAATCCGTCCGCAACGATGCGGATGCCACGCTCATCGATCAGGCCCACATAACCGTCAGGCATCTTCTCGTTGATCGAACGCGTCCAGGGTTGCAGGCGCGTGGTCACGGTGAACCAGATGCGCCCGCGCGAATCGGTCAGTACGAAATTGGTCTTGCCCAGCGGCTCGCCGTCGATGCTGTCGTACAGCGTGCGCGATTCGCCTGCGCGCGTCATGAGCTCGATCGCATCCGTGCCGAAGTTGGCGATGACGATATTGCCGGCGCGATCGAAAGCGATGCCGTTGGGCAGGGTTCCTCCCAGGATCGACTCTGCGCCGCTCAAATTGACGCGCGATTCCTGCCCGTGTTGCGCGATCAAGGTCTGGGAGCCGTCCGGAGCGATGCGCACGACGCCGCCGCGCGCATCCGCCGTCCAGAGCGTCCCATCGCGCTCGGCCAGGATGCATTCGGGTCGCTGGAGATCCGTTCCCCAAGTGCGGATCTCGCGCCTGTCGACGCGCCAGCCGGCAAGCGGGTTTCGATTTGTCGTCATCGGCGAGGATGCTATCCAGAGACAACGGGCCTCAGAAATCAATTCTCACGATGGCGCGCATTGACCGATGCCATGCATGCCAAGGCATGCGCTGCCATGTTCGGGTGCGTCCGCGAGACTAAAATGGTGCGGCCATGCGTTACCAGAGACTCGACTTGAACCTCCTCACGGCGCTGCGGGCGCTGCTGACGGAGAAAAACGTCACCCGCGCGGGGGAAACCCTGCACGTGACCCAGTCGGCCATGAGTGGAATCCTGGCCCGGCTGCGGGAGTATTTCGACGACCCCTTGATCGTCCCCGTCGGCCGGCGCATGGAGTTGACGCCGCTGGCAGAAGGATTGGTGCGCAAGGTCAACGACGTGTTGTTGATGATCGACGCCACGCTCGGGACCAAGCCGGAATTCGATCCCGCCCTTTCGCGACGGCATTTCGTGATTGTCGCCTCGGATTACGTCACGACCGTGCTGCTGCTCGACGTTCTTCGTGCGGTGCACCAGGAGGCGCCCGGTCTTACGATCGAGTTTCGCCAGCCAAGCGCGCTTGCCTACCAGGAGCTCGAGGCCGGCGAGGTCGATTTCGTCATCAATCCGGAATCCTTCGCCGTTCCGACGCATTCCAGTTGCGTTCTGTTCGAGGATACGTATCACGGCGTCGTCGATCGCGACAACGACCAGGTGGGCCAGTCGGTGACGCTCGAGCAGTATTCCCACCTGCATCACGTCATGTTCCAGAACAACGGGCGGCCGTTCTTCGAGACCTGGTTCGAGCGCTTGCACGGCGAGGTGCGCGTGGCCCAGGTCATCGCGCCCAGCTTCAACCTCCTGCCGCAGCTCGTGGTGGGGACGCAGCGCATTGCCACCTTGCACACGCGCCACGCGGTTCAGGCTTGCAAGACCCTGCCGGTGCGCATGGTGCGACTGGAATTCGAGACGCCGACTTTCGTTGAAATCCTCCAATGGCATCGCTACCGGGACCACGATCCCGGCAGCCAGTGGTTGCGCGAGAAAATCCTGCAGTTCGCGCAGCAGATGCCGCCGGTACCGCGCCCTTCTAGATAGCGGCCGTCAAGGCATCCATGGCGTGCACCATCACTTCGCGGTGTTCGTCCCTGGAGCCGCCTGTCTGCTCGAGTTCGCCCATGCGGATGGAGCTCGAAACAACCAGGCGCGAACGGTCGTAGCGCCGGCCCGCATACGCATGCAAGGCGCCTTCGAGGAAGTGGCAGCGCCCCAGCTCTTCGGCGAGGACGATCGCCCCCTCGACCGCAAGGCCGGCGCCGGAGGCAAGGTGCGGCGTCGTGGCGTGTACGGTGTCGCCGAGCAGCACGACACGGTCACGGTGCCATGGCGCGTTCATCATGAGGCCGAGCAGCGGGCGATGCACGATGCGTAGATCGCCGGCGCTGCCATCGAGCAGCCGTTGCCGGATCGCGCTCAAGTCCCCGCCGAATTCGGCCAGGCACTGCGCCAGCAGATCAGGGGCGCGCGTTTCGTCGACAAATTCCGTGCGGTTCTGGTGGTCGAGCACGAACAGATAGCTCTCGGTCGCACTCACCGGATTCAAACCCGCCTTGGTCGTCTTGCCCATGAAGATCGTCGAGTTCTTGCGGGTGCGCGGCACGACGGCACGCCACGACACCTGACCGGTGAAGCGTGGCGCGGGCGCACCCGGGAACATCGCGTCGCGCACCTTTGAGCGCACGCCGTCGGCACCGACCACGAGGTCATAGCGCTCCTGTGCACCATCGGTGAAGCGGACATTCACGCCGTCGCCGTCGCAGGCGAGCGTCGCAAACGTGACACCCAGGCGCACCTGGGTGCCCGATTCGCGCGTGGCCCGGCTCAGAATCTGGGCGAGTACGGGCCGCAGAATTCCGGCGGCACCCGGCAAGGATTCGGCGCCGACGGACGCCTTCACAGGCACGGTTGTCATCACCGCCCCGTCCGGACTGCAGATATCGATCGCGGACCAATTACCGCCACGGGCAAGTACTTCCTCGATCACACCCACGGTGCGCAAGGCGCGCAGGGTCGGGCTGCTGATCGTGATGCCGGCGCCATAGGCGGTCCATTCCGGAGAGATTTCGATCAGGTCCACGGCGATGCCGAGCTTGCGTATCTGGATCGCCGCGCACATGCCGGCGATGCCGCCGCCAATCACCAGGACCTTTTTCACGATGGCCATGCGGATCCCCGCTTTCAATCGACACGGCCGCCGAGTTGCTCGGCCAGCCAGTCGGCGATCATCGCGCCGGCGTTGTACGGATTGTCCAGAGAACTGTGCTCGACGCCACCTTCGCGCTCGGTGAATAGGTACAGATCGCGTTTCGGGCTGTTCACCAATTGTTCGTAGGTCTGATGCGCGTAGCGCACGGGGATCTGGCGGTCGTTGGCGCCATGTGTGACCAGGAACGGCACACGGATGCGATCCAGGATGCCATTGAGATGCATCGCTTCGGCCATGACAAAGAATTCCTCGATGTCCTTGGCCCCGAAAACCCACTGCACGTGTTTCCAATAGTGCGGAACCGGGTTTTCCCCTTCGCGCCGGCGGCGCGCCTGCTGCACCTCGCGCCAGTCGTGGTTGGCACCCCATACCGCGCCGCAGGCAAAGCGCGGTTCGAATGCGACGGCGCGCGGACAGTAGTACCCACCGAGGGAAACCCCGAGCGCCGCAATGCGTGCCGGGTCGACGTCCGTGCGTTGCTGCAGCCAATCGACAATGGGCGCCGCCCAGGACTCGGTATTGGGAACAGCGTGCAGGTTCAGCAGGCGCAGCGCCTCACCGGTTCCCGGCTGGTCGACGAACAAGGCATGCAGTCCGCGGCGCGCGAACATCGTTCCCATCACGCTCTGCTGCAAAAGCTCCTTCGTACTGTCCAGGCCGTTCATCACGACGACGATCGGGGCGCGCTTCCCGTCCATTGGTTCTGCGCGCACGAACAGTCCGGCGAGGCGCACGCCGCCGTATGGAATTTCGACACGCTGGCAATTTTGCCGCGCCAGCGTGCGCGCCTGCTCGAACAACTCCAGCGAACGCTTGTACAGCGCCTGCCGCTCTTCGAAGCCATGCGCCTGCATGCGTTCGGCAATGGCGTAATACAGCGCAGCGCGGCCCGTCTTGTCGCCGGCCGAAAGCCTGCGCCCCGCTGCGAGGTCGTCTTTGGCCAGCGCGAGCAGGCGATCGGCGCCTGCGCGCCAAGCCTCGAAGAACGCCTGCGTTCCCGGGTCGTCGCCCGCGCGTGCGGCGTCGAGCAAGGGTCCGCACATCGCGTCGACCTCGCCGATATTGCCCCCGTGCGTGAGGGCGATCATCGTCGACAGGCTCCAGACGTAGTTGGTGGGGAAGTACTGGAACATCGCAAATCCCTCGGTTACCCGGCTGGTTTCCTATGCGCCGGCACGCAGACGCTCGGCAAGCGCCTCGTCGATCCACACCGCCCCGTCCTCGACGCACACCGCGACCGATTCCAGGCGATCGCCCCAGCAAGGTCCGGCAAAGCAAAAGCCTGTACGGATCTCGAAATGCGCGCCATGCGCAAAGCACACGATGTGCTCGCCTCCGGCGGAAAGAAACCGATCCTGCCGGAACTCGAGCGGCCGCTGGTTGTGCGGACACGCATTGCGCCATACGAATACCTCGTCACCCTGGCGCACCGCAAAGACCCGGTCCTCGTTGCCCACACGCAACAGGCCACGCGAGCTTCCTTCGGGAAGCTCGGCGAGCCGGCACAGCATGGTTCGTGCAGCCATGAGCCTGGAAGTCCTCGCGCCATCAGCCGCCCGGCGCCCACTTCGGACGGTATTCGAACAGGAAGATCTGTGAATTGTCCGCTCCCGGCGGAATCGAGCGCGGCACCCAGCTGTCGTCGTGCAAGTCCATGTCGGCGTCGAACTCCATGGTGCCGCCGAAGGGGCTGTTGAAGTACCAGAAGTAGTTGCTGCCCATGATGTGCCGGCCGGGGCCCCAGAAGCTGCGGTAGCCCTTCTGTGCGAAACGCCAGCCGGCATGCAAGACCTCGTGGCCGGATGCGAGGTGAAACGTGAAGTGGTTCATCCCCACCATGTGAGAGTTGAAGCTCTGGATCAGGAACAGGCAGTGGTGCTCGAGCGTGCCCTGCGGGCGCAGGAATGGCCCGAGACCCGTGAAGCGGTCCGTGACGCGAAAGCCCAGGCGCTTTACGTAGAAGTCTTCGGCCTTTTGCACGTCGGGCACGAAATACACGACATGCGAGAGCGAGCGCGGAACGATGCTCTCGTCTTTGTCGGCCGCGCAGATATTCGGACCGCGTCCCGGTTCCTGTCCCGGGACATTGATTCCTACCTTCGGCGCTACGATGGGACGGCGGCGCGTGACCCGGAAAGCGATCGCGAATCCGCTGTCGTCGACGGCGTGGATCGTGCCGTCCGCATCCGCATGCACCGCACGGTCTCGCGCCAGCTCGTCGGCGACGCGCTTGAGCGACGCGAGGTCGGGCACCGCGTAGATCGTTTCGCGCAGGTTCGGCGATGGCGCCTCGAGCGGCGGCAACGATTTGTCGCCGGCGTTGCGCAGGACAACGGACGTTCCGTCGAGACCTTCGAAACTTGCGCCCGCGGACGACTTGTCGACCGGCTTCAGGCCGTAGTCGAGCAGGTATTGCTGGCCGGCCGGCATGTCTTCGACGCCGAAGACAAGCGATTCCAAGCCCAGGATGTTCATGCAAATTTCCTTTCGTGCGCTGGTTCATGCTTCGGGCCATGCGCTGTCGCGCGCGCAATCAGGTTCGCGACAGTGCCGTCATGTCGAAATCCAAGCGATTCGGCCTTGGGCGAGCGCAAGGGCGGGTAGGCGCCAAAGTTGCGCTCGACGGCTTCGTCAGGCGCGTAATGCACGAGGCCGAGCCGGTCGGCACCGTGGTGCGCCGCCAACGCCGCGACCAAGTCGCCAACGCTCAGGTGCAGGACGGGCATCTGGTAGCAGCGTGGCGCATCGAGCCGGTCCGGATCGATGGTCGCGGCGTGCAGGAGATTGTCGACGCAGGTATCCACCGATATCCACCAGGCCATCGCCCGCGGCGAGACCGGCACCGTAAGCGCCTCGCCCGCTGCGAGCTTCCAGAAAAGTTGACTCATGAAAGCCGACATCATTCCGGCGCCATCGCCAGGCCGGGCGACAACACCGGGCAGGCGCAGCGAACAGCCTTGCACCCAGCCCAGGCGCGTTGCGTCGGCAACAAGAACTTCCCCGGCGAGCTTGTGTGCGCCATAACTCAGACGCGGCGCGGGCAGGGTGCTTTCGTCGACGAGTGTCGGCAGCGGCGCACCGTAAACGGCAACCGTGCTCGCAAAGACGAACCGTGGCGATCTGGTTTGCTGTTGCAGGTCTTCCAGAAGCCCTAGCGTGGCATCGAGGTTGATGCTGCGCCCGAGGGCGTAGTTCTTCTCCGCGGCACCGCCGGGCACGCTCGCCAGGTGGAACACGGCGTCCACCGGATGACGCCACGCCTGCGCGCGGACGGCGGCTTCTGCGATGCTGCCCGTGATCGGGACGATCCGTGCATCTGCGGGGGCGTGGTCCAGGTTCAAGTCCATTAGTACGAGGCGCTCGACCTTGCGCCCGCCCAGTCCCTCATCAAGCAAGCGCCGCGTGAGCACGCTGCCCACGAAGCCGGACGCTCCGGTGACGACAATGCACGTCATCGCGTCCCTTTGCGAAACGGCAGCGTCGCGAGGAAAGCGAGGCGCTTCAGCCCCAGCAACTTGAGCGCGGCGCGCGCGCCCTTCGCATCGAGGCGCGCCTGCATCGGCATCGTGCCAAAGCTCTTGCCCTGGATGACGAGCTCGTCACCGACCCGCTCGAGCGATTCGACGTGCATGAGCTCTTCGTCATTCGGACCGCGCAAAACGAGACCTTCCGTGGAAGTGGTTGGTGCCGTACTTGGCCCCGCGCCGTTGGCGCCTGGCGCGCCGGATCTGCCCACGCCAGAATCCTGGCGCGTCCCGGCAACGGTCGCCTGGAAATCCAGGCCGAGCTGTTCGAACATCCTGATCGCGGTCGCGCGCCCCGCGCCATAAACGCCGCCGCCCGGATGCTGGAATGGACCAACCAGGAAGAGCCGGTCGACGCCCGGCACCGTGAACTGACCCAGGTCCGGCGTCGGGCGGTGCCCGGCACTCTGGTAGAGGTAAGGCGCAACGCCATGCACGTCGCCGCGCATCATGCTGTTGGGCGAATTGCGCTCGAGGTCGAGCGGGCTCACGACGCTGCGCGCAACAATGTTGGATGCGGTGAGGTTCGCGACGAACTTGCGATAGTGCGCCAGGGAAAGATCCGCGACTTCCTCTTTCACGTCGTCCCAATGGCGGCCGTCCGCGAGCTTGTAGGGGGCGAAGGTGATGCCGTGGAACATGCCTGCGCCCGGCGGCACGCGCGTCTTGTCGCCGATGCTCTCGTCGCCGCCTGCGCACAGGCGCCGCTGCGTGATGCGGCCACGCCGCAGGCCCTCGAAGTCGTCGAGCATCTCGCCCAGGCGATCGGTCGCCATGAACTCGAGCATGGTGGCGTATCCGACCTCGTCGCCGGCGAAGAAGCGCGCGTTCTCGCGCAGGTCGTAATGGCTCACCAGGATCGAAAACGGAGCCAGGGTCGTTCGTTCCGCGCGCTGGAGTACGGGTTCCGGTACCCCCTCGACGAAGCGCCGGATGACCCAGGGGTGCAGTGCTCCGATGACGCCATCCTTGGCAAGGATCTCTTCGCCGTCGGCGAGGCGCACGCCCACGGCGCGTCCGTCGCGCGTGAGGATCTTCGCTACCTCGGCATTGCAGCGAACCGTGCTGCCCTGCGCCTCGAGGCATTGCACCAGCGATTGCGTCAACTTGCCGCTGCCACCGACCGGTTGGGAGACGCCGTACGTGTGGATGATGCCGGGCATGAGCAGTACGCCCATGCCCGTTCCCAGGTCGTCGGGACTCTGCAGATTCTCGCTGACGAGGCGCAACAGGTGGATCTTGATCTTGTCGTGCTCGTAGAGCTCGTTGACGAGTTCCAGGCAGCTGCGGTTCATGAAGTCCAGCATGAGCCGGCCTTCCTCGCTGCGGTCGAGCATGGCCATCAACTCGCCCAGCGGGGGTGGCGGCGCGTACAGGCCCGGCAGGAAGACCTGCAGCATCTGCTGGCTCGTCTTGACGAAACGCCGATAGGTCTCGGCGTCCTTCGGGCTTACCCGCGCGAAGCTCTCGCAGGTCTTGTCGACGTCCTTGTACGAATACAGCACGGACTGATCCGGGAAGATCGTCGCGTGCGGCACCGGCGAGTATTGGTAGCGCAAACCATGCCTGGCGATGAGCCCCAGCTCGTCCTGGCGCAGCATCGGATTGCCCTGGATCATGATGTGCACGCTGGAATGCTCGTCGTGCCAGTAGCCGGGAGTGTTCAACTGGCGCGTGGACACGCCGCCGCCGGGGTAGGACTTGCGCTCGAGCACAAGCACATTCTTGCCGGCCTTGGCCAGGTAGGCGGCGGCAGTCAGGCCGTTATGACCCGCACCCATCACGACGACGTCGAAGCTCGATGCCATCGCTCAGTCCTTCTGTTCCGCCACGTAGCGCTGATCGATGGCGCCGAAGACGGATTGACCGTCGGCGTCGAGCACCTCGAAACGCAGGCGTTCGCCCGATTTCAGGAAGGGCGTCGACGAATCGCCCGTGTCGATTTTCTCGACCGCGCGGCGCTCCGCCAGGCACGCCGACCCGACCTCGCGATGGTTGCGGTTGGAGACCGTGCCCGACGCCATGATGGTGCCGGCGCGCAGGTTGCGGTTGTAGGCAAGGTGCGCAAGGAGTTCACCGAAGCTCCAATCCATCTCGCGTCCATTGGGATGACCGAACCACGCGCCGTTGCGCGTCACCCGCATGTCCAGGTGCACGCGCCCGTCCTGCCAGGCAGCCCCAAGCTCGTCGAGGGTGACGGCCACCGGCGCAAAAATCGTCGCGGGCTTGGCATTGATCAAGCCAAAGCCCATCTGCAGCTCTCGAAACAAGTGCGTGCGCATGCTCACGTCGTTGAGGATCGTCACCAGGCGGATCTTCGATTGCGCCTGCGCGGCGCTGCTGCCCATCGGTGTGTCGGCGACGATGACCGCGAACTCGCCTTCGAAGTCGCAGTTGTCGGCTTCGGTGCGGAACGGGTAGTCGTCGCACGGCCCCCAGAAATCGTCGCTCTGGCGTTGCACCAGGATCGGAATTCCCGGCGTCTTCTTCACGCTGAGCTGATAAGCCCGCTCCATGATGTTGCCGTGGTTGAGAAAGGCCGAGGCATCGACGAACTGGTACGTGCGCGGCAGGGGTGCCATGGTCTGCTGGGGTTCGAAGGCGAAGGCGCGCTTGTGCGTTCCCGCATTCAGCGCCTCGTGCGCGGGTCGCAGCGCCTCGATCAGGTGGTCCCAGTCCTCGATCAGGTGGTGCATGGTCGGCGCGATCGGATCGGCATCGGCGGCCAGCCGCAAATCGCGCGACACCAGCACCAGGCGTCCGTCGCGCGAGCCGTCCTTCAGGGAAGCGAATTTCATCGTGAACCACCCGGGATTCGTCAGTGGGCCGGCGCCGACCTCTTGGACGCACCGCCCAAACGCCGCACGCGGATGTCGGCCTGCTCCTTGTGCCCCGACAGATGCTCGAGTGCACAAAGGCGCGAGCAGACTTCGCCGATTGCGACCGAGGCTTCGTCGGTCAAGACGCGCTGGTACGTGTGGGTCTTGATGAACTTGCCGACCCAAAGACCACCGGTGTAGCGGCCGGCGCCCAGCGTGGGCAAGGTGTGGTTCGTCCCGATCACCTTGTCGCCGTAGCTCACGTTCGTGCGGTGGCCGAGGAACAGCGCGCCGTAGTTTGTCATGCGCTGCAGGTACCAGTCCGGATCGCGCGTCATCACTTGCACGTGCTCCGAGCACAGGCGATTGGCCTCGGCGAGCGCCTCTTCGTCGGTATCGCAGAGGATGATTTCGCCGTAGTCGCGCCAGGCGACGCTCGCGATCGGTGCGGTGTCAAGCCGTGCGAGAACCTTCTCGATCGCGGCCGGCAACTGCTCGGCGATCGATCGGCTGGTGGTGACGCAATACGCGGGCGAGGTCGGCCCATGCTCCGCCTGTCCCATCAGGTCCACCGCCACGAGCTCGGCGTCGACCGAATCGTCGCAGATCACCATGGTCTCGGTCGGGCCGGCAAAGAGGTCGATGCCGACGCGCCCGAACAGTTGCCGCTTGGCTTCCGCAACATAGGCATTGCCCGGGCCCACGATCATGTCGACGCCCGCGATGCTCTGCGTTCCCAATGCCATTGCGGCAACCGCCTGCACGCCACCCAGGCAGTAGATCTCGTCGGCGCCCGCCAGGTGCATGGCCGCCACGATCTCGTTGCAGGGCGTGCCCTCGAAGGGTGGCGCGCAGGCGACCACGCGCTTCACGCCGGCGACCTTCGCGGTAAGCACGCTCATATGGGCGGAAGCGATCAGCGGGTACTTGCCCCCCGGGATATAGCAACCGACCGAATTCACCGGAATGTTGCGGTGACCGAGAACGACTCCCGGCAACGTCTCGATTTCCACGTCGTGCATCGTGCTGCGCTGGATTTGTGCGAAGCGGCGGATCTGTGCCTGCGCGAAGCGGATGTCTTCAAGTGCTTGCGGGGAAAGCGCGGCGATGCACGCGTCGATCTGCGCCTGCGACAGGCGCAGGGATGCGGGCGACCATTTGTCGAATTTCTGCGAATACTCGCGCACGGCGGTGTCGCCGCGCGCGGCGATGTCGGCCAGGATGTTCTCCACCGTTTCGCGGATCTGCGCCTGGTTGCTTGCCTTGGCCTGGGCGCTTTGGCCGGCCTTGAGTTGACGAATCATGGTTTTGCGGACGCTTCCGGAAAAGGTTGAAGGAATTCGATGAGGTTCCCCGCGACATCGCGCACGAAGGCCGTCGGATTGCCTTCGACCGTGATCTCGAAGGCGATGTCGGCGCCGCGTTCGCGCAGGCGGCGGACCGCGGCGGGCACGTCGGGTACCTCGAAGCACATGTGCTTGTTGCCGTGCGTGCGCAGGTCGCGATTCGGGACGCGCCGGTCCTCGGGAAGGGGGGCCGCGCCTGGGACCTGGAAGATCTCGATGCGAAAATCACCGCACCGGATGAAGGCAAGCTCGGCGGGTATCGCCGGTATCGTCATGCGCTTCTCGAGCTCGAAGCCCAGCATGTCGCGATACCACGCGATCGCCGCGTCCAGGTCCGGCACGCTGATACCGAAGTGATGCGCGCGCAACCGCGTGACGGCGGGGAAGTCGTCTGCTGCCATCGGTTCAGACCAGGGCGCTGTGCGGATTTCGCGGCCGATTTTGCGACGACAAGCGGCCGCGAAGCAGGCAAAAGACACCCGCCGCAAAGCTGATCGCAATCAAGGCAAAGCCCCAGGCCTCCACCGATGCGGCCAGGGATCCAAGTTGTCCGGCAACTCCGAGCACGATCGGCGGATTGAGGAAATTGCCGAAAAAAAACATCGCGAAGAATGCACCCACGCCGAAGCCCATGCGCGAGCGGGGCAGGATGCGCATGGTCCAGGTAACCGACATCGGCAGAAAGACGCCGCAGCCCAGACCGTTGATCGCGCCGGCGACCAGCATCGACGAGAAGTCCTTGGCCTCGGCCATCAGCAGGAAGCCGACTCCTGCCACGAAGGTGGACATCAGCATCTGCGTTGCCACGCGGTAGCGCCCGACGATGTACCAGCCGAAAACCAGGGTGCCGGTGGCGACGCAGACGCTGTTGAGCGCGTATGCGAGGCCGATTTTCTGCGGCTCATGCGTGCCGATGTCGACGAGCAGGAACGAGAAATGCACGGGAACGATCATGAAGGCGACGCCCACCACGAGTGCGACGAAGCACGTCCAGGCGAGCAGGGCCGGGCGGTAGGGCACATCGCCGGTCGGCTGAACGTCGCTTGCGCCTGCGGCTTGCGCCGCCCCGCGCTCGGGTTCCCAGATGAAGTAGGAAACCAGGGGGAGCAGCAGCAAGCTGAGCGCATACACACCGAAGGGCACGCGCCAACCGTATTCGCCGAGCATGCCGCCGATCGTGTTGAAGACGAATGCGGAAATGGCGGCGATCGTCGTTTGCAGCGACATGAAGCGGTCACGCTGGCGCCCGCTGAAGTAGTCGCCGATCAGGGCCGTGCTGCACGCCATGATCGCGGACTCGGCCAGGCCGACGCCGGCCCGGGTCGCAAGAATCGCGTCGAGCGAATGCAGGTAGGTTGGTGCAGTGCCGCACAGACCGTAGAGCACCAATGAACCGACCAGCAAGCGCTTGCGCCCGATACGGTCCGAAAGCGCGCCCGCCAGCGTGCTGCAGAACGCAAGCACGAGCATCGGCACCGTCACCACCAGGCGGACGAGCATTTGTGCGTTGGGCACATCGGCGAAATCGCGCTGCATCGACGGCAGCACCGGTCCCAGGATCGCGGACGCGAGGACCGCAAAGCAGATGCACACCAGCAGGATCGTGGCGTGAAATGCCGTCGGCGCTTGCGCAGCGGCACGATGTTGCAGAGCATTCATGACTGCTGTCTCCGCGCGGCGTGTTTTTGCCGCACCTTCTTAGCCTTCGCGCGGCGTGCTTAGGAGCCGCGCATTTTGAGCTTTTCTCCAGGCGAATGTACCGGGCGAAGCAAACCCCCGGAAATCGCGAATGGCGATGCTTGGCATTGGTCGAGTCCATTCCCCTGTCATTTCGATGGGCGATGCGCGCCATCGTCAAATGCGATTTCTCCGGGTATCGGGCCGTGCGTAGGATCGCCCGCCATAAAAGCACTGCATAAAAACGATCCAAGGAGACTCCATGCGCCGCGCATTGCCCGTTCGGCACGCCCCTAGACCACTTTCGATTTCGCTGGCTGTCGCCTGCGCCCGGCGCGGCGCAATCGCCTGCGCTTTTGCGTGCGCGGGTGCCGCGATTGCGCAATCCGCACCCGCGCCGGCGGCCAACCCGCCTGCGCAGAACGCAACGCCGGCGCCCGCCACGCAGTCGGCACCCGCAGCCGAAGCTGCGCCGCAGGAAACGCAGATTGAAGAAATCGTCATCACCGCGCAAAAGCGCAAGGAAAAGCTGGAAGAGACGCCGGTCGCGGCGAGCGTTGTTTCCGGCGACACCTTGAAGCGGTCGAATGTCGGCGACGTGTCGGACCTGAACAACATCGTCCCTTCCCTGGATTTGAATGGCTCGTTCAACGGGCGCGTCCCCATGGGGATCCGCGGCATTTCCTCCGTATCCAACGAAGGCACGATCGGTCTCTCGTCCGGGGTCGCGATCATGATCGACGGCGTTCCCGTGCCGTCCGACTCGTGGCTGGGCAACGTGATGGACGATGCCGCCTCGATCGAAGTGTTGAAAGGACCGCAGGCGACCTTGGGCGGGCGCACGGCGGCGGCAGGCGTCATCAATATCGTCACCAACAAGCCGAGCGGCAAGTTCGGGGGCTTCGCCGATGCGACCTACACCAGCGACAAGGAGTACCGGCTGAACGCCTTCATCACCGGTCCCATCAGCGACAAGCTCGACTACAGCGTCTTCGTCTACGACGGTGACAAGCGCTTCCCCATCAAGAACCTCGCGGACGACCAGCATTCGCAGCAGAAGGAAAGCGGCGTGCGCGCCAAGCTTGCGCTGGCGGCGAGCGATGACCTGGATGTCCAGTTGATGCTGCACAACGGCGTGGACGACAGCTCGGGTGGAAACTTCGTCTACACGTACCTCGTGCCGGGCAACGAGATTCTCACGGGCCCGGGCGGCCCGCCGTTCCTGGCGCAGTCCGTGCTGCTGCCGGGGATCGCGGTCAATCAGCAGAACCTCAACTATGCGAGCCCGGTCACTGCGCACTCGGATGTGCGCGACAGCGACGCAACGCTGAATATCGACTACCGGATCGGCGATCTCACGTTCGGATCGACGACGGCGTACCTCGATGAACAGCAGGAGAACTACCAGGACCTGTTCGCGATCGACGCCTATTTCTGGAACGAGCTTACGGCGGGGAGCGGCGCGCCCGAGTTCTTCAACACGCAATCCCAATTGACCACCGTGCGCCAGATCAGCCAGGAATTCAAGCTGGCCTCTCCCACCGACCGCGCCCTCAGCTACCTCGTGGGCGCGTTCTTCTCCAATACCCAGGTCGACGAACACTACGACCGGGGACTCTTGCCCGCGATCTACAACTCCCTGGTGGATTCGGGCACCAAGACGACCGACTTGTACGGGCGCGTGACCTGGAAGTTCGTGCCGGACACATCCTTGCTGGCAGGTTTGCGTTTCAACAGCGACCAGATCAATTACAGCGTCAACCAGCTCGCCTACGACGCGCAGTTCCCGCCGCCCACGATCTACAACAATTTGACTGCAAGCGGCAGCCATAGCGCGACGGCGCTGGTCGGCGACCTGGGACTGCAGCACGATTTCTCGGCCGACAGCATGGCGTACGCGAACTACTCGCGCGGCTACTCGCCCTCTGCCTACAACACCGCGGCCGACCTGACACCTGCTTCGCCGACAGTGGGCTACGTACCCAAGGAAACGATCGATCATTTCGAGGTCGGCACGAAGGGCACGTACCTGGAACGCCACATGACCGCAAACCTGGCGGCATTCGACACGATCTATCACAACTTCCAAGTGCAGATCTTCGACCAGGCGACGCTGGCAGTGAACCCACCGCTCATCCTGACTCCCGCCGGCAAGGCGGAAACCCGCGGCCTGGAGGCGGACTTCGTGTTCCTGCCGACTTCGCTCTTGCGCTTGAACCTCGACGCCGCATTCGTCGACGCGAAATTCACCGATTACCAGGGCGCGCCCTGCTGGTACGGTCAACAGAATGTCGACAAGGGATGCACGGGCCACCTCAACTCCCTCGGTGGAACGGTCTACACGCAGGATCTGACAGGCAAGACGATGCCGAACTCGCCAAAGGTCAAGATCGTGCTGGGCGCCGACCAGCGCATTCCGATCGACGCTTCGCCCGTCGACGGATTCGTGGGCGGCACCTACACCTACCGCGACTCCGTGCAGATGCTCGTCGACCAGAACCCGCAGGCAATTCAACCGAGCTTGAGCCTGCTGAACCTCAACGCGGGCGTGCGCTCCAAGTCGGGCAAGCTGACCGTCACGGCCTTTGTCGACAATGTCTTCAACAAGGTCTACTACGTCGACATGGAAGACTTCTGGAGCAGCGTATGGGCCAATCGCAACACCGTCATCGCCGAGCCCGCGCGCGATGCGAGCCGCTACGGGGGCCTGCGCGTGCAGTGGAAGTTCGAGTGAGGCGCGCTGCGTGACCTGTTGCCGGATCGCTTTGCATGCTTGAGTTGCGCAACCCGCCGGGGCAGCGATAAGCTGCCCCGATGAAGTCCCCAGGCGGTTCGCTTGACTGATTGCTTCCCGTCATGACGGCCCCGGTCAAGCCCGCCTTGCCCGGCAAGTGCGGTGATCGACTGGCCGGCAAGATCGCCATGGTCACCGGCATTGCAGCGGGCATCGGCCGTGGCATTGCACTGCTTTTCGCGCAGCAGGGCGCAAAGGTGATCGGCTGCGATATCGACGCAGCCGGCGCGCAAAGGACCGTCGAGGATGCCGCCGCGCAGGGCCTGAAGATTGCCAGTCTGCATCCACTCGACCTTACGCAGCCCGAGCAGGTGACGCACCTGGTCGGCTATGCCGCCGCGCAGCTTGGCGGAATCGATGTCCTGGTGAATGCGGCGGCTTTCGGTGCTTTCGAATGGCTTGAGGACATGCACTACGAAAGCCAGTGGCGACGGACCCTGGTCGGCGAAGTTGACGTCGTGTTCCTGCTCTGCCAGGCGGCGTGGCCCCAGATGAAACTCCGTGGCGGCGGTTCGGTCATCAACTTCGCGTCGGCCAATTCACACGTCGCGCTGGCGCTTTCTCCTGCGCTCGCGCACTGCGCGGGCAAGGGCGCGGTACTGGCGATGAGCCGCCAGCTCGCGATGGAAGGTGCTCCGCATGGCATCCGCGTCAATACAATTTCGCCGGCGCTCGTGGAGTCCGCGGCGACCGCTGTACCGCTCAAGACGATCCCCGGCTTTCGCGAGCAGGTTCTGGAAAAGCTGATGATCAAGCGTCTGGGCCAGCCGGAAGACGTCGCGTGGCTCGCGGTGTACCTGGCGTCCGACGAGTCGTCGTGGGTCACCGCATCGGATTTTCGGATCGACGCGGGCGCCACCGCCTGGTAGCGGGATTCCCGGGGACCCGTGCGCAGTTGGCACCGCGCCGTGATGACGGTTTTTGCCGTCGTCCTCCTGTATTGGGTCCTCCTGGGCCTGACACTCGCCGTTCATGATGCGAGCGATGGCAAGCAAGTCTGGGCGCTTCAAGGTGGAGGTCCCGGTGCGCGCTTGACCGATGGCGCGGTGAACGCGGCGCCGATTCCCGACCCGGCAAGCCTCGCTCAGGGGATCGCAATTGCGCGGCAGGCGGCCGGCACGCTTGCGATCGCGAGCGTCGACTTGCGCATGGCAGGGGAAGCACCGCGCATTCAATTCGCGGACGCGAGCGGGCGACGCAGCGAGATGCGCCGCTTCGATGCACGCAGCGGAGCGCCACTGCCGGCCGATAGCGATGACCTGCTCCCCGTTTCCGCCACACGCGACGAAGTCACGCAGCGCGACACGCTCAAAGCGTGGCATCGAGGAAATGTCGCGGGGCTGGCCGGGCAATTCGTGGGCGTGCTCGCCGGCCTTTCCCTGGTGACGATGGCCGCCACGGGAATCGCCTTGTACTTGCGTACCTGGATGATTCGTCGCGCGGCGGGCCAGCGCGCCTTCTTCTGGCGCGCGAAGGAAAGCGTGGTGCGCCGCCTGCATCGATGGATCGCGATCGTCGCGGCGATATTCGTATTGAACGTCGGCATCTCGGGAACCATCCTTGCCATCGGCGAATTGCAATTGAATCTTTTTCTGCAAAAGGGCATAGGCGTGCCGCCGTACCCGAGGCCAGGGCCGACCCCGCCCGTATCGGAAGCGCCCATCGAAGGCGACATCGCCGCGATGCTCGCAAAAATCTATCGCGCGGCGCTCGCCGTTGCGCCCGATGTTCCCGTCACGGGTGTGCAACTCGTCGTGCGCGACGGCTTGGTCAAGGGCATTTGTGTCATGGGCGGCGCGCGGGCGCAGGTTCTCGCATTCGATGCCAACACCGCCAGGCCCGTCGCGGACTGGGCGAGCACGGGAATGCAGGTCGGCAATGGCTACTTCGCGGACTGGCATCAGGTGTTCAAGCGCATGCATCGGGGCGATATCGTCGGCAGCTTTGCCGGACGCTACTTCGACATCTGCGTCGGAATCGCGATCCTCTACCTGGTGCTATCGTCTTTTGTGCTCTACCGCGAATCCTGGCGCCGTCGTCGAGCGGCAGGCAAGCAGGGATTTTTCTGGCGGTAGGCAATGGCCAGGAGGCCGACCGCGGCCGGCGAGGCGGAAATGGCAAGCGATACAGAGAAGGGCCTTGAGGGTCGGTGCCTGTGCGGTGCGGTGCGTTTTCGCGCAATGGGTGCGCCGAACTGGGTCGCGCACTGTCATTGTGAAAGCTGCCGGCGCGCGACGAGCTCGCCCTTCACGACTTACGTCGGCTACCAGGCGCAACAAGTCGTCTGGAGCGGTGAGACGCGGACGTTCCATGAGTCGTCTCCGGGCGTCCAGCGCAGTTTCTGCGAGCGTTGCGGGTCGCCGATGAGCTTTGGCGGAGCGCACTGGCCCGGCGAGATTCATCTCTTCCTGGCTAGCTTTGAAATTCCGGAAGCCTTGAGGCCGCAGGCGCACGTGCATGTGGGCGAACAGCTCAACTGGGTGCACTTGAACGATGGCCTGCCTCGCTTTCACGCAAGCGGGCGCGACGACCCGCCCATCAAGACGCCCGATTGATCCGTCAGGTCAGATCGCGTCCAGCGGAATCTTGAGGTAGCGAATCCCGTTGTCTTCCGGTGGTGGCAGTTCGCCGCCGCGCAGGTTGACCTGCAAGGCGGCCAACATGAGATTGGGCGGTGGAAGCGTTTCGTCGCGGCGCGTGCGCATCGCGACGAATTCCTCCAGGGTCACCGAATCGCGGAAGTGGATGTTTTCCGCGCGCTGCTCTTGGACCGTCGTGAAAAAGCGCACTTCGCGCCCTGCTGGCGGATAGTCGTGACACAAGTACAGGCGCGTTTCGCCGGGCAGCGCCAGGACACGACGGACCGAGCGGTACAGGCTGGCCGCATCACCACCGGGAAAATCGCAGCGTGCCGACCCTACGTCGGGCGGGAAAATCGTGTCGCCGACGAAAACGCTTTCGCCGACCTGGTAGGCGACACACGCTTGCGTGTGCCCTGGGACATGCAGGACGCCCACGCGTAACGCGCCGACCGCCAATTCGTCGCCATCGTCCAGCAGGCGATCGAACTGGGACCCGTCCGGATGAAAGCCGGGTCCGAGGGAAAGCACCGGAAGAAATTTCTCCTGGACGGCGCAAACGCCTCTGCCGATCGCGATCTTGCCGCCGACTTCGCGCTGCAAGACCTTGGCACCGCTGATGTGATCGGCATGCGCGTGCGTTTCAAGGATCCATTCCACGTGCAGCCGGCGTGCATGCAGGAAGGTGCAGATGCGGTCGACGATCTTGGTCGAGGTTCGCCCCGAAGCGGCGTCGAAATCCAGGACCGGATCGATGATCGCGCAGGCACCCCCCTCGCCCTCGAACAGGACGTGGCACAGCGCGTACGTTTCCGGATCGAAGAAGGATTGGACCGGAGGGAACACGGTACTATTTTCGAACTACGATTTTCGAACAGCCCGGTCGCCATGATGCCACTCTGCGCGGGAAATTTCGAGGCGACGGAAAAGAGGAGAAAAGCGCGATGACCGGCAAAATCGACCTCAACAAGACACCGACGCGAATCGGAACCGGCTACCCACCGCCGTTCGACGAACCCTGCAAGGAACGCAAGCGCTGGCGCCTGGGTGACGCGGCAGGCCTTACGCAGTTTGGCGTCAACCTTTTGCAACTAAAACCCGGCACCTGGTCAAGCCAGCGCCACTGGCATACGCAGGAGGATGAATTCGTTTACGTCCTCGAGGGCGAGGTTGTCCTGGTGACCGATGCGGGCGAGGAAATCCTGCGCGCAGGAGACTGCGCGGGATTTCCGGCCGGTGCCGCGAACGGCCACCATCTGCAGAATCGAACAACAAGCGACGCGCTGTTGCTCGAGATGGGTTCACGCAACCTGGTCGAGGACGAAGCGTTCTACCCCGATGTCGACCTGCATTGCCGCAAGGGTGACAGCGCGTTCGTGCACAAGGACGGGAAGCTGTATTGAAGATGCGTTTGCTCGAAGTTTCTAATACCCAGTTCAATAGCCGAAGGCGTAGTAATTTCCAAAGACGTGCCTGACTTCAAGGTTGTCGATGCCCAACAAGGTATTGCTTGCAGCGTCCTCCCAGGACTTGCTCCTTTTATCAAGGGGAAAGGCGAGTTCTCCCGACGCGTCGTATGCAATGCCGTATCCCCCGCCGAATCCCCCACCAATCTCCACGGCGGCGAGTTCGGGCGACCCGCCCTTGAGCCTTGCTTCCCGTAGTTGCTGATCAAGGTCGCCGCGATAAACGACAACGTCGATGAGATCGGCTGCCCTTCTTGCCAGAGTTTCCTCGGGGGCAGGCAATACGACCGCCAGCAAGAATGCACCGAGTGCAGTCGCCAACGCCGAATTGAATAATCTACTTCCGCGCAAATTGCGCGCGATGGCTAGGAAGAGCCCAACGAGAGCCAATTCGACGACCACGATTGGGACTACTGCCACGCAGAATGCTTGGGCAAAACGGAACGCATTGATTGGCGCGGCTAGAAACGCAACAACGCCGATAAGCAAGGTAGCCGTTACGCCAAACGTAACCAACGACCAGCAACGGGCACTGTCAACTTGCGCGGTGCGCGCTCGATTCATTTTGCACTTAACCTTAAGCTAAACGCTGGCCTATACCCGGTACTTGAGGCGGGGAATCGCGATTTATCTCCAAACGTCCCCGATCGCATGTGTCTTCGCCGACGCACCCATCAACGGCAAACCGTAGATCTCCTCCAAGAGGCGCAGCACGTCATAGTGCGTGATGAAGGTCGCGTACTCGCCCGGCTTCACCATGGGACCTACGAACAAGGTTGCAATCCGGTTTTCCGTCGTCCCTTCGTCCTCGTCCCACGTGACAATGAGCATGCTGTTGTGCGCGTCGGCCCATGCCACGTAGCGTGAGAGGTGGATGCGCAACCAGTCGTCGCCGCGGCGTATCTGGGCGGCGGTGCCGGGCCCGTCGTGCATGTCGTTGGACTGGTTGGGTACGACGAAGGCAAGGCGGGGCAGCTTCGTGAAGTCCGCCGGAAACGCGGTGAACGGCTGGTTCGCCTCCTCTGCCACCCCGCGCCCCTGCCAGTTCACGATCGGGTTGTGCTTGCGCGCGTACTCGCGCCCCTCGAAGAAGCAACCCGTGTAGCCGGCTTGCGGCAAGGTTTCCGAGTAGATCGCAAAGGACAACCCCTTGCCTTGCATTTCGCTGGCCAGGTTCGGACCCTCGAGGTCGATGGGACAGTGGTCGTCCTGGATGTCATGCGAGCTTCCCGAGACCAGGGCAACGTAGTTGGGTTGACTCGGGTGCCCGATCCCGTGCGAATCGGTGAACAGCGCCGCGCGGCGGGCGAGCAGATTGATGTACGGCGCCGCCGGACTGCCGATGATTTCGTCGTAGGCCTTGTTTTCCTCGATCACGACGACAATGTGGTCGGGGTGCGGCAATTCCCCGGCCCGCGCGCTTATGACGGATCCGAACGCAAGCAAACCCGCAAATGCAAGGCGCCGCGTGGCGCCGGATTTCATGAGGTGTCTCAAGCTTGGACGAAGGTGGTGACCCGGCGGCGCGAGCGCTCGCGCAACGAGCATTCGCGCAGTGTGTCGGCAAGAGCCTCCAGATTCGGGATGCCGTAGAGGATTACGGTCTGGAAGCTTGGGTCCGACGAGCGCAGATGCAACAGGCAGTTGCCGGTCAAGCGCATGCCAAAAGGCTTGACCAAGTCGAAGTGGTCGACGCGGAACAGCTCGATGCTGTCCTTGTTCTTGGATAGGATGCCGCGCTCGATGCGCACCCGCTGCGAGGTGATCTCGAAGCGCACGCCCAGGCTGCGGAACCAGAAGAAGATCCAGCCGATGCCCAAGGTGAAGATCGAGATGATCCATTGGGACGCGGTATAGAGAACGGCAGGGTGACCCGCAAACAAGGGCTTCTCCGATTCGGCGGCGCGCGAGGCGGCGAACGCTACCAGGTCCGTGTTGCAAAACCTGCATTTGATCGCCGCGGCCTTGATCGTCTCGCCGCAAACGGGGCAGGCCTTGGTATCGCCGCTGTTTGCACCGCTGTTTGCACCGCTGTTTGCGCTGCCAATCGATTCGTCGCTCATCGTCCGGTGTGCTCCTGGGGCGTGCTTTCGTGATTTTCCACGGCAATCTCGAGGCTCATCCGATGATCCGCCCCCGGCGCAACGCGCACGCAGGCCTCCAGCGCATTTGCCGTCTCGACGCAGATCATCTCGCGCCAGCCTTCCCGCCCGTCCGCTGCGATGCCCAGGTCTTTGAGCGCACGTGCCTTCTCCGTGCCCGGCGACCAGACCACGGTCGCGGCGCTTCCGGCCTTGCGTACGCGGATGCGTCGCGCAAGCAACGGGTCTTCGATGACGCATTCGGGACCTTTGTCGAAATAGACGCGGTCGACCTCCCCATTGCATCGGACGGCGCCGCTCTGCGTGTGGTGCTTTCCGCCTTCGACCTTGTCCGCATAAGTCCGGCCTTCGAGTCCTCGCACCTGGACGGACGAAACATCGCCGACCCGGAAATAGGTGTGCAGCGCCTCGCCGATCCAGGCGTCGCTCGCCGATTCGTTCTTCGTGTGCAGTTCCACATACAAGCTCGCACCGACCACGACGCGCAGCTCCAGCGCAAAGGCTTGCGGCCAAAGTTGCTCGATGGTGCGCGGCTTGCCATCGGCTCCCGACACGCGTGCATTCGGCGATTGGGTCAGCCGAAGCACCAGGATCGTTGTTCCGTCGGGCCGGCTTTGCGAGTCGCGCAACTCCCAGGGAAGATTTCGCGCGAAGCCATGCGACGGCAGTGCCGCGTCGCGCGCGTGCGGTCCGAACCATGGCCAGCAGACCGGAATGCCGCCACGCATCGACTTTCCTGGGACGTAACGCACGTTGTTCGAAAGCCAAAGCACGGGTTCGCGCGCGTGGCGCGGTTGCCATTCGAGGACCTGGGCGCCGTGCAGGCAGACGCGCGCACTGGCGGTTTCGCTGCGAATTTCGGCGAACGCAAGCCCTCCCGGCCCGTCGACGATGCGCATCACAGCAGGACCGTTCCTTCGATGCACGTGACGCTCTCGCCACCGATCCAGATGGTGCCCTCGGCATCGCGTTCGACGTGAACCCGGCCGGCACGTGCCAGTGCCGTGCCCTGGCACACGGTGTAGCGAGCGGGTGCCAGGCCGGCGCCGATCATCCAGCACGCGAGGCCGGCATTCAGGCTGCCGGTCACCGGGTCTTCAACCGTTCCTCCGTCCTTGGGAAAGAAAGCGCGCACTTCGAAAGCGCAATCGCTGCCGGCAGGACACGGTGCAATCGCCCCGACATCCCGGGATTCCAGAACCGACGAATCGGGATGCAATGCATGCAGTTTCTCCACGGAGCGCAAGAGCACTGCCTGCCATAGCGGGCCGTTCCGGCACCAGGAGTGCGCCACGACATCCGTGCGCTCCAATCCCAGTCCACGCACGATGATGTCGAGTTCGCTTTCCTCCAGCGGCCCGGATCGGCGCACGGGAGGCGCGGTGAACCAGAGCTTGCCATCCTGCTGGCGGATCGAGACCAGGCCTATGCCGCATTCCTGGATGATGAGATTTCCCCTTGGCCTGCCGCCCGCACGCAACCAGGCGTGACAGCTTCCCAGGGTCGGGTGTCCCGCAAATGGCAGTTCGCGCCCGGGGCAGAAGATGCGAACCTGGTAATCGGCGCGTGCATCGGAAGGTTTCAACAAAAAGGTCGCCTCCGAGAGGTTCGTCCAATCCGTGAAATGCTGCATCTCGCCGGTGTCGAGTTCGCTGGCGTCCAGCACCACCGCGAGCGGATTCCCGCGATAGGCAGTGCCGGTGAACACGTCGACCTGCTCGAACCTGCGATTTCTCACGTGTCGTTCCCCGTTACCGCGTCGTGATCAAGACGCCCGCGCCGCAGCCGATCACGACGATACCGAGCCAGCGCGTTTTCGTCAGGTGTTCCTTGAGAAACAATACGGCAATCACGGCGGCAAAGAGGATCGAGGTTTCACGCAAGGCGGCAAGGCGCGGCGTCGCGCCAAGACGAAGGGCCGACAGGGCAAGGCCGTACGTGCAAATCGACAGGGCGCCGGCGACCAGGCCGGGTTTCCACTGGCCCGCCGCGGCAACCAGGAAAGTGCGGCCGCGCCACGCGGCGAAGACGGTGGCGATGCCAATTCCTAAAGTGAGGAAAACCCACACGATGTAGCTGGGGGCGCTGGGCGCCGCGCGCACGCCCTGGGCGTCAATCACCGTGTACGCCGCGATACAGGCGCCGGTGAGACCCGACCACAGCAGCGCGCGGTTATCGACTGCATGACTCACGCCGACCATGAAGACGCCCGCGCTCACGAGGCCGATGCCCAGCGCCGTCGTGACCGTGATCGCCTCGCCGAAAAGGGCCACGGCCCCGGTCGCCGCCAGCATCGGCGCGAGGCCCCGCGATATCGGGTACGCGACCGACATGTCCGACTGCTCGAAGGCATTGATCAGGCACACGAGGTACGCAAGATGCACCACCCAGGAGGCAGCCAGCCAAGCCCATGCGTGCTCGGGCAGTGGCACGAGGAACGCGGCCGGCGCTACCAACAGCGCGCTGAAGCCGTCGATCAGCGCGCGACCTGACATCTTGTCCTTGCCTGCCTTGAGAATCGCATTGACGACCGAATGCCCGAGGCCGGACGCCAGCATCAGCAGAGAGGCGATATTTTCCATGAGTGCGAGGCATCATATCGTCTGCACATTTCGAATCGACTGACGCGATGCGCCTCCACGTCCTTTCGGACCTCCATCTGGAATTCGCCGATTTCGTACCACCGAATGTCGATTGCGACCTGGTCGTGCTGGCGGGCGACATCCATAACGGAACGAAGGGGCTGGAATGGGCACGGGCGACCTGGCCCGACAAGCCGGTCCTGTATGTTCCCGGCAATCACGAGTACTACGAATTCGACCTGGCAGAACTGCCTGCGCGCCTGCGCGCCGTGGCGGCGGACCTGGACATCATCTTTCTCGACCGGGACGAAATCCATTTGCACGGAAGGCGCATCCTCGGTTGCACGCTCTGGACGGACTTCGACGCTTTCGGCATGCCTCTACGTGCGGAGGCGATGGCCGCATCCGAGCGCTACCTCACGGACTATCGGCTGATCACCGACCGAGGCACGCCTTTGCGCGCCGAGCGCACGCGCGAACTGCACCTGCGCGACCGCGCCTGGCTCGAAGCCAGGATGGCGGAATCGAAACCGGATGAAAAGCTGGTGGTCATCACGCACATGGTCCCGAGCATGCGTTCCACGGCAGACCGCTTTCGCGACAAACTCACGACTGCGGGCTTCAGCAGTCACCTCGACCACTTGGTGGAGCGCACCGATTTATGGATTCACGGCCACACCCACGACAGCTATGACTATCGCATCGGCCGCGGGCGGGTCGTATGCAATCCCCGGGGGTACCCGTTCAAGGGTGTTCGCAAGCGCCGTGCCTCGGAAAATCCGGACTTCCGGGACGGCCTTGTCGTGACGGTTTGAAACCGCGTTTGCCTGGAAAACCCGGCCGGGAATAAAACGCCGCCCGTCCCGGTATTGCTCTTTGTACGCGTCCTGCGCGCAAACAAAGGGGAAGATCTTGGACCGGAAAATCGATCGACGCGAGTTTCTCCGCCTGGCGGGCTACGGTGGCGTGGTGTTTGCCTCGGGGCTGGGCGCCACGGCCTGTGCCAACTTGGGCGGCGGGGCGGGCGGAACACAGGCGGACGACTTCTCGTTCGTACAACTGTCCGACACCCACTGGGGATTCGACGGACCGCCCAACCCCGATTCGCACGGCACGCTGCCCAAGGCGATCGAGGCGGTCAATTCCCTTTCAGAAAAGCCCGACTTCATCGTCTTTACCGGCGACCTCACGCACCTGACACCGGACGGCAAGGAACGGCGTGCCCGGATGGCGCAGTTCCGCGACATCGTCTCCAAGCTCCATGTTTCCGATGTGCGCTTCCTGCCGGGCGAACACGACGCGTCGATGGACCATGGCGAGGCCTACCAGGAGTTCTTCGGTCCGACGCACTACACCTTCGATCACAAGGGCGTGCATTTCATCGCGCTCGACAACGTTTCGGACCCGCGCGGCGCATTCGGTGACGAACAGCTTGCATGGCTGGCGGCCGACCTGGCGAAGCAGCCCAAGGATGCGAGGATCGTCGTGCTGACCCACCGGCCGATGTTCGATCTCGCTCCGCAATGGGGCTGGGCAACGCAAGACGCCGGTCGTGCCATCGATCTGCTGACCCCGTTCCCGCAGGTCACGGTGTTCTACGGGCACATCCACCAGATCAACCACCACATGACGGGCTCGATCGCCCACCATGCCGCCGAGTCGCTGATCTTTCCCTTGCCGCCGCCGGGTTCACCGGACCACAAGCCGATGCTCTGGGACGCGGACCATCCCTACCGCGGACTGGGCTGGCGCACCGTTGAGGCCGGTGGTGCGTACGCCAACACCGAAATCCAGGAACATGACGTCTCCGGGAAGAACGCATGAAAGGGCTTGTTCGCACCCGGCGCGCGGGCGCGCGCCTCGCCGCAGGCCTCGCTTTTTGTGCGGCGTCTTTATCGGCGTCTTCCACCTGGGCCACGGCGGCGGACGCAGCGCACAGCCAGTTGCAATTCACCGCGCGCGAGTCGGAAGTCCCCTTGAACGGCAGGTTCGAGCATTTCGCAGCCGACGTCGAGTTCGACCCCGGTCATTTGCAAGCGAGCAAGATCCAGGTCGATATCGAGACCGATAGCGTGGACGCGGGTGGCAAGGATGCCAACTCGCTCCTGCGCAGCCCCGAGTTCTTCGATGCGCAGAAGTTTCCACGTGCGAGCTTTACCTCGACCTCGGTGGTCGCGACGGGTCCCGGCGCATTCCAGGCCAGCGGCCCCTTCACCTTGAAAGGGAAAACGGCGAATCTCGTCATTTCGTTCACGGCGCGCCCGGACGGCAGCGGCCTGCAGTTCGAAGGCACGGCGCCGATTTCACGCCTCGCTTACGGGGTCGGCCAGGGACAATGGGCAGATACCTCGACACTCGACGACGAAGTGGCGATCCACTTTCAATTGCGGCTTGCGCATTGACCGGTGCGCTTTCGCCCGGTGCCCCACGCGCGGCACCGGTACACTGCGCGCGCATTGCCAGGAGTTCGACAGGTAACGTCCGGCCGCGAGAGTTCCACTGTAATTGTTCGCATGGCGCAATCGAGGTTCGAATCGCTCGTTTTGCCGCACCTGGATGCCGGGTACAACCTGGCGCGCTGGCTTGCGCGCGACGCCCAGGATGCACAGGACATCGTGCAGGACGCCTGCGTGCGCGCGCTGCGCTACATCGACAAGATGCGCGACGCCGAAGCGCGCGCATGGTTCCTGGCAATCGTGCGCAATGCCTTCTACGACTGGTGCGGCAAGAATCGACCCGGTGCTCTCGAGGCGGATGGAGAGACGGCAATGGAAGCGCTCGAATCCGCGCCGGATCCGCATGCGGTCGATCCGGCGCAGGCCGTGCAACAGCGGGCGAGCGCGCGCATCCTGGCCGACGCGGTGCGGGAACTGCCGACGAGCTTTCGCGAGGTTTTCATCCTGCGCGAACTCGAGGGCCTCGCGTACCAGGAAATCGCGCAAATCGTGGGCGTTCCGATCGGTACCGTGATGTCACGCCTGTCGCGTGCACGCACGGTCCTGCAGGCGTCGCCCGCCCTACAGGAATTGCGCGCATGAAGCTGCGTCCCTGCGCCTCGGTTGCATCTGTCTTTGCGTCTTCCCTTGCGAGGTCGTCATGACCGACCCCGATTTCACGGGCACCGAGCGCGCTCGTTTGCGCGCCGAATTGCCGTATTACAAGGCTCCCGAGGAACTGCGATTGCGGGTGCAGGCGCTCGCGGCCGGCGCGCCGTCCGGCCCGGACGCCGCGCGCAGGCCCGCGCGCGCCTGGTGGAAAACGGGCACCGAACAATGGCGATGGATCGGCTGGGGAGCGCTGTCGGGTTGCGCAGCCACCTTGCTTGCCACCTGGATCGTCTCGGGTGTAATCGACTGGCGCGCAGGGCGGGACATCGCGCTGCAAGCGGTCGCGGACCATGTCGACGCGAGCCGCGCGGATCGCCTGATCGTGATTGCATCCTCGGACCAGCACACGGTAAAGCCGTGGCTTTCCGCGCACCTGGACTATTCGCCGCCGGTGCCCGATCTCGCCGCCGAAGGGTTTCCATTGATCGGCGGACGTCTTGAGACCTTGCGGGGACGGCAGGTCGCAACGCTCGTGTACCACTACCACCAGCATACGATCGATGTTTTCGTGCGTCCCTTGCCCGTCACGGGAATTCCCGAAGCCCGCGACATGCGTGGATTTCATATCGCGCATGCGCAAAGCGCAGGCATGGACTGGATCGGCGTCTCGGACGTCAGTCCCGACGTTCTCAATGGTTTTGTCGAACGACTGGCGAGAAGCGATCCCGCGAAGGATTAAATGCTTTATCTTGGAGACCTCGACGTCACGTCCCGGCTCTCCTCGATGAATTTCCGCAATCGCCCCGCGCTTCTTGCTTCTGTTGGTGTTTTATTTGTCGCGTCGGCGCACGCCGCTTCGGTTGCACCCGTGGCGGCGGAGCACGGCATGGTCGTGACTGCGCAGGAGCGCGCCACGCATGTCGGGGTCGAAGTGCTGAAGGCCGGAGGCAACGCGATCGACGCCGCGGTTGCCGTGGGCTATGCGCTTGCAGTCGTGTTTCCTTCCGCGGGCAACCTCGGTGGCGGCGGCTTCATGACCATCGAGTTGGCCGACGGCCGCCGGAGCTTCATCGATTTTCGCGAGCGGGCGCCGCTTGCCGCAAGCGCGAACATGTACCTGGGTCCGGACGGCCAGGTCATCGAGGACCTGAGCACACGCGGCTATCTGTCGGCAGGCGTGCCCGGAACCGTTGCAGGCCTGGAAATGGCGCTCGCCAAATACGGGTCGATGAAGCGTGCACAAGTCATCGATCCGGCGATCCGCCTGGCGCAGGATGGCTTCGTGCTGGAAACGCCCGACGTCCGCATCCTGCGCAGCGCGACCGACGATTTCCGCGCGGACCCGCCCTCGGCCGCGATCTTCCTGCATCATGGCGAACCCTTTGCGGTGGGCGATCGCCTGGTGCAGGCGGATCTCGCGCGCACCTTGCGGCGCATTCGCGACGGTGGCGTCGATGGCTTTTACCGCGGACCGGTGGCCGATGCCATGGTCGCGGCGAACCGGCAGGGCAAGGGCATCATGACCCTCGCCGACTTCGAGCAGTATCAAGCGAAGGAGCGCGACCCGATCGAGTGCGATTACCGCGGCTACCACGTCGTGACGGCGCCGCCGCCGAGTTCGGGAGGTGTCGTGCTCTGCGAGATGCTCAACATCCTCGAGGGCTATCCGCTGCGCGATCTGGGCTTCCATTCCGCGCAGTCCGTGCATGTGGAAATCGAGGCGATGCGCAACGCCTATCGCGACCGCAACACATTCCTGGGCGATCCGGATTTCGTTGCCAATCCGATTGACCGGCTGCTTGCCAAGGAATACGCGCGCGAGGTGCGGGCGCGCATCGACCCGGAGAAGGCCGCCGCGCTGCCGCCCCTGCCGGAGCAGGTGGCGCACGAAGGCACGAACACGACGCATTATTCGATCGCGGACCGGTTTGGCAACGCGGTATCCGTCACCTATACCCTGAACGACTGGTTCGGCGCGCATGTGGTGGCCGCCGGCACGGGCGTGCTGCTCAACGACGAGATGGACGATTTCACCTCCAAGGTCGGCGTGCCGAACATGTACGGACTCCTGCAGGGAAGCGCGAACGCAATCGCGCCGGGCAAGCGGCCCCTGTCCTCGATGACGCCCACCATCGTGAGCAGGGAAGGCAAGCCCGTACTGGTCGTCGGCACGCCGGGGGGCAGCCGCATCACCACCGTGGTTCTGCAGATCATCGTCAACGTGATCGATTACGGCATGAATATCCAGGAGGCCGTGGATGCCCCGCGGTTCCACCAGCAATGGCGGCCGGAAGCGACCGAGGTCGAGGAATTCGCTCTCAGCCCCGACACGCGCAAACTGCTGCTCGCAATGGGACACAAGTTCGCCGGGCCGCAACCCGACAACCACGCCGCGGCGATCCTCATCGGCGCACCGCGGCTGAGCGAACCGCCAGGCCACGTCGAACGCGCTCATCGCGGTGGACCGGCGCAAGCTGCCGAAGATCGATTTTTCGGCGCGAACGACCCCCGGCGCGGGATCGGGCTCGCATTGGGCTATTGAAGGCGGACTCGTTCATGGCCAAGAAGTCGCTCCGGAAAGCCTCCTACAAGGTGGAACTGCGCGACCTGCAAATTGCGCTGGTCAAGGCCCACCGTCACATCATCGCCCACGGCCGGCGCGTCCTTGTCGTTTTCGAGGGGCGCGATGCCGCGGGCAAGGACGGGGCGACCAAGCGGATCGTCGAGCACCTGAGCCCGCGCGAAACGCGCGTCGTCGCCTTGGGCAAACCCTCCGATCGCGAGCTGGGCCAGTGGTATTTCCAGCGCTACGTCCCCTACCTGCCGACGGAGGGCGAGTTCGTGCTGTTCAACCGCAGCTGGTACAACCGGGCTGGCGTGGAGCCGGTCATGCACTTTTGCACGCGCGCGCAGGCGGAGGATTTTCTGCGCGCGGTCGTTCCCTTCGAGCGCATGCTCGCGCATGACGGCATCGAACTCATCAAGTACTACCTGGACATCAGCAAGGTCGAGCAAAAGCGGCGTCTGGCGGAGCGCGCCCACGACCCGCTCACGCAATGGAAATCGAGTCCGGTGGACGCCGCCGCACTGGAACATTGGGACGACTATTCGCAGGCGCGCGACGCGATGCTGGAGCAGACGGATTCACCCGGCGCACCTTGGGTCATAGTGCGTTCGGACGACAAGAAGCGCGCGCGCATCAATCTGCTGCGCGACCTCGTCCGCCGCATCGAGCGGCCGGATGACGACAAGAATGGAAAGAAGCAGGCGGTGCGCCACCTGGTGGCACCCGACGCATCCGTCGTTTTCACGTTCAAGCCCGGACGCGAACGCCGGTTAGCGCATTGAGAGCGGAGCAGGGAGGGAAGGAAAAATGTTCGAGCTGTATATCGGCAACAAGAACTACTCATCGTGGTCGCTGCGTCCCTGGGTGCTGATGCGCGAGCGCGGCGTCGCATTCCAGGAGAAACTCGTGCCTTTCCAGGATGCGGAGAAGAATTACACGAACTTTCGCGTCTTCTCGCCGTCGGCCAAGGTGCCCTGCCTCGTCGATGGCGCCACCACGGTCTGGGATTCTCTGGCCATTGCCGAATACCTCGCCGAGCGTCATCCCGGCGTGTGGCCGGAGGATGCCAAGGCGCGCGCCTGGTCGCGCTGCGCTGCCGCGGAAATGCATTCGGGGTTCTCGAACCTGCGCAACATCTGCTCCATGAGTGTCGGCGTGCGCGTCCGCCTGCCGGAAATCCCTGTCGCGCTGCAGCAGGACTTGCGCCGCATCGATGAACTCTGGCAGGAAGGGCTCAAGCGCCACGGCGGCCCGTTTCTTGGGGGCCAAAGCTTTTCTGCCGTCGACGCGTTCTATTGCCCCGTTGCTTTTCGCATACAAACCTACGGCCTCGAAGTATCCGGGGCTTCCATGGCCTACGGGAAGCGCTTGCTCGCCCTCGCGTCGATGCAGGCCTGGTACGCAGACGCCTTGAAGGAGCCTTGGCGCGACTCGGGCCACGAGGATCACATCAAACACGCCGGTACGTGGCTGGAGGACAATCGACATCCAGCCTAGACCCGTCTAGGCAGTTCCGGGAGGACTCGACATGGACATCGCTCCGAATGGCGGGCCGGCGAGTGGCGTCGGCTTTTGCTGCATTCTCCTCGCCTGTGCGGCGACCGTGGCGTGTGGGCCCGACACGCTGACGGCAAGTGCGACGAGCGCCAAGGCCGCAGCAGACGCCGCCAAGCAAGCCAAGGAACAGCGGGAGCAGATCGAATCCCAGCTCAGGACGATGCAGCAGACGGAGCAAAAGCGGGTCGATTCCGTGGGCGAGCAAGCCGACAAGGCTGCGCAATAGCGCTCCGAGAATTCCGACGATAAGCATTCTGTCGACGCGGAATTACGCGGAATTCTTACGCCTGCACACAAGGCTCCGCCTAATTTCCCAGTGACGCCATAGCGGGACGGCAGTACGCTTGATACCCGTTGCGGAGGGCAGCCAGATGCGCAGGTTCATTCGTCACCCCTCGAACATCCCGATCGAAATCAGTTCGTGCAGCAGCACGGACGCTCCCCCCTCTTATCAGAAGCGCCAGGTCATGGATGTAAGCCTGGGTGGCCTCGCATTCGACGCCGATCACCCGCTGGATTTGGGAACGCTCGTTGCACTGCGCATCTCCCTGGTGCGCCCGCCCTTCGAGACGCTGGCGCGCGTCGTGTGGTGCCGCGCGCGCACTCTCGGGTACAAGATCGGGGCCGAATTCCTGCATACGGACGACGAGTTTCGCGCTCGCATGGTCGAGCAGGTTTGCTACATCGAGAGCTACAAGCGCCAGATCTCGGAGCGGGAAAGCCGCCGCCTTTCCTCCGAGGAGGCGGCAATGGAATGGATCAGCAAGTATGCCGCGCAGTTCCCCGAGGCGGGCGCCGAGGAACTGCATTGAGGACCACGTTCACGTCATCGTGAGCACGACGCGAAAGCGCGCTTTCCCGCTCATCATGCGCGCATAGGCTTCCGGTGCCTTGGCCAGGGGCACCTTCTCGATCATCGCCCGGATCCCCGACAACACGCTGAACGACAGCGTTTCCTCGGAGTCCTTCGGCGCACCCGATGGCCAGCCCTGGATGGACTGGCGCTTCATGATCATGGGCAAGGTGCTGATCGACATCGGTTCCACGTCCGCACCGAGGATGACGAGCTTGCCATTGACTCCGAGACCGCTCATCACCGCGCTCATCGCCTTCGTGCTCGTCACCGTCGCGAGAATCACGCGCGCACCGCCGAGCTTGGCAAGCTCCGCCCCAGGGTCGCCGGCGGACGTATCGATATAGGCATGCGCGCCCAGTTCGCGCGCCAGCGGCTCCTTGTCGCGGCCGCGCGCCAGCGCGATCGTGCGATAGCCGAGTTTCGCCGCAAATTGCACGCCAAGGTGTCCCAGTCCGCCTACTCCCAGTACTGCGACGGTATCGCCGGAGGAGGCGCCCGCATGCCGCAGCGAATTGAACACGGTGATGCCGGCGCAGAGCAGCGGACCCGCATCGGCCGCGCTCAGCTCGTCCGGAATCGAGACCAATGCTTCCGCCGGCGCGA
>Ga0181537_10000071_pt1 | contig 83675 bp, 79 predicted proteins | sample PEATcosm2014_Bin_39_FD_119765 | JGI IMG/M metagenome (GOLD analysis project Ga0181537, IMG submission 119765) | Peatland microbial communities from MTU Mesocosm Facility, Houghton, MI, USA - PEATcosm2014_Bin23_10_metaG | ecosystem: Environmental > Terrestrial > Soil > Wetlands > Peat | place... | reverse complement strand
TTCGGCGGTGACGCCGCCCCACGGCCACGCTTCGCCGACACAAAGCAATTTTCCCGTGCGCGCAACCGACGCGACAACGGTGTCGGTGTCCAATGGTTTGACGGAACGTAAATCCACGATTTCAATCTCCCAGCCTTCGGGCGCAAGTTCCGTCGCCGCTTCAAGCGCTTCGTGAACCATGGCGCTGTAAGTGACGATGGTCAGATCGCGGCCTTCGCGGGCAATGCCAGCTTTTCCAATGGGCAATGCTTCGCTCGGCAATTTTTCCGCTTTCAAATGGCGGTAGAGAAATTTGTGCTCGCAGAAAATCACCGGATCATCGAGCGCGACGGCTTCGAGCAGCATTGAGTAAGCGTCCTCGACCGTCGCGGGCGTCAGCACGATGAGTCCGGGATAATGTGCGTAAATCGTCTCGATGCACTGGCTGTGGAACGGCCCACCGCCCGACGTGCCGCCGAACGGCAGACGCACGGTGATCGGACACGGAACATTTGTGCGCCAGAAAAGCGTCGCGGCCTGGTTGACGATCTGGTTGAAACCGACGGTGGAAAAATCGGCGAACTGCATTTCGATTATCGGCCGCAATCCTTCAATCGCCGCGCCGACAGCGAGACCGACCATCGCGTCCTCGGAAATCGGTGAGTCCAAAACGCGTCCGGGAAATTCCTTTGCAAGATTTTTGGTGGCCTTGAACGCGCCGCCGAACGCGCCGACATCCTGGCCGTAAATGAAGACGCGCGGGTCGTCGCGCAGCGCATGGGCCTGCGCTTCGCGGATGGCGTCAATATAGGTGATTTCAGTTCCCATCTTCTTTGTGGGTCTCGCTCAAGTGTTCGGATGAAATCGCCGACCAATTTTCCGCGAACGGGTCGGGCGCGGGTTCGCGCTGGACCTGCCCGACGGCTTCCTCGATCTCGCGGATGATTTCGCCGCGCCAAGTCGCGAGCGTCGCGGCGTCCGACCATTTTTTTTGGAGCAAAAATTCCTCGGCGGTTTTCAGGCAGTCGCGGCCAATCGGCAGCGTTTTCAATTTCGGGTCAACGTAACTGGAATCGTCGTGTTCGCCGTGGCCGCAAAGCCGGAGCAATTTTGCGACGACGAGTTGCGGGCCGTTTCCGGCTCGCGCGCGCGCAACCGCATCGCCAACAATTTTCAAACATGCCACCAAATCCGTGCCGTCAACGGAATGAGATTCGACGCCGTAGCCAGCGGCCTTTTGGGCAAGATCTTCACAGGCGAACTGGTGCGAAGTCGGCGTCGAGTAGGCGTACTGGTTGTCGGCAACGACCAGGACGAGCGGCAGTTTTTCGACGGCGGCCTGATTCAATGCCTCGTGAAACGCGCCGGTGGAAGTCGCGCCGTCGCCGACGCAGGCCGCGCCGACCGTGCCGGAAATTTTTTTGAGACGGCGCGCGAACAAAACGCCGTTGACGACGGAAATCATCGCGCCGAGGTGGCTGATCATCGGCAGATAACCTTCCTGCGGCTTGCCGCGATGGACGTTTCCGTCGCGACCGCGCATCGGGCCGAGCGGCGAGCCGAGATATGTCCGCACGGCGTCCAGAACGGTTTCGCCAAATGCCAGCCGTCCGGCGGCGTCGCGGATAAGCGGCGCAAACACGTCGGTTTTTTTCAACGAAACGCCGATGGACGCGCTCAACGCCTCCTGTCCGCGTCCGAGAAAAACGCCGCCATGGATTTTTCCGGCGCGGTAAAGCCCGGCGAACTTGTCGTCGAGCAAGCGCGCGAGCAGCATGAAACGATACGCGGCGAGCGTCGTGTCGCGCGCCGTGGCGGTGTCGCTGGCAGGTTTGGCGTCGAGCACCGTTTGCAGCATGGCGGAATTTTATCGCGGAAATCGCGCGCCAGCAATGTTTCTTTCCTGACGGAAATTTTTGCGCAAAAAAAACGGATTGGCCAGCCGCGAAAAATCGTGTTTAATGCCGAACCTTGACAGTAATCAGGGATGAATTGAGATTGCAGCTTATGAGCCGGACGGAATTCCAAATTTTGATGGTTGGCAACGATGCAAAGTTGCTGGCGGCGCTGTCTGACGCGCTGGCGGCGGACGGGGTCGTGTTCCAGTCCGCGCCCACGCCCGCCGGGGCGTTGAAATTTCTCGGCGAAAGCTCCACCGACTTCGTGCTGGTGGATCTGGGATTGCCGGAGGCAGGTGGCTTTGAACTGTTGCGCCAGTTGAAGGAGCGTCCGCCGATGCCATCCCCGCTCGTCATCGCGTTCACGCCGAAGGATGACAAGGCGGAAAAACTCCGCGCGTATGAACTCGGCGCGCTGGACTGCATCCGCAAGGAACCAGACACGGAGGTTTTTTGCGCGCGCCTGCGGGCGGCGATGAAGACCAAGCGTCATTACGACGATTTGCTCCAGCACAACCACGCATTGATTCAGGCGCGCGCCACCGCCGAGTCCGCCGCGCGCGCCAAGGGCGATTTTCTCGCGGCGATGAGCCACGAAATCCGCACGCCGATGAACGGCGTCATCGCGATGGCCGGCCTACTCATGGAAACGCCGATGACCGCCGAGCAGCACGGCTATCTTGAAACCATCCACACGAGCAGCGAATCGTTGATGGCCATCATCAATGACATTCTGGATTTCTCAAAAATCGAGTCGGGCAAGATGGAACTGGACTCGCGCCCGTTCGACCTGCGCGCGTGCGTCGAGGAAACCCTCGACCTCATGTCCGCCAAGGCCGTGGAAAAAAGCCTCGACCTCGTCTATCAGATGGACGACCTCATCCCGTCCAAAATCAAGGGCGACCCGCTGCGGTTGCGCCAGATACTGGCGAACCTTTTGAGCAACGCGCTCAAATTCACCGACGACGGCGACGTTGCGGTCGAGATCAAACTGCTTTCTTCGCCGGCAGCGGATGAAAAAAATCCGAACCCGGTTCATCTGCATTTTTCAGTCCAGGACACGGGTATCGGCATCACGCCCGACAAACTCACGCGGCTGTTCAAGCCGTTCATGCAGGCGGACGTTTCGACCGCGCGGCAGTATGGCGGCACCGGTTTGGGACTGGCCATCAGCAAACGGCTCGTCGAATTGATGGGCGGAAAAATGTGGGCGGAAAGCGTGCCGGGCAAAGGCTCGACGTTCCATTTCACCGCGAATTTTCAGGCAGAACCGCAGGCCGCGCGTGAAAACGGCCAGCCCAAGCTCGCCGACCTGAAGATTTTGATCGTGGACGACAATATTTCCAGCCGCCGGACGCTCGCCGAACAGGCATCGAGGTGGAAAATGATTCCGGAAAGCGTCGAGACTCCGCAACGCGCGCTTGAATTGCTCCGGCGCGACCAATTCGATGTGGCGGTGATTGACCTGCAATTGCCCGGCATGGACGGCATCGCGCTCGCGGCGGAAATCCATAAACTGCCCGGCGCGGCAATGTTGCCGCTCATCCTGCTCATGCCGCTCGGCGTCCGCACCGACGCGCCCGCCAATGCGCACATCGCCTTTGCCAACAGCATCGCCAAACCCGTCAAGCCCGCGCAATTTTCCGCCGCGCTGGAACGCGCATTGTTCAGCCCGAAAAAAACCGCCCCGTCCGCGCCATCACAGAACAGCCAGCTTCTCGCGGAGCGGCTGCCGCTGCGAATTCTTTTGGTGGACGACAATGCCATCAACCAAAAAGTCGCCGCGCGCATCCTGCACCAGATCGGTTATCATCCCGACCTCGCGGACAACGGGCGCGGGGCGATCGCCGCGATCGACCAAAGGCCCTATGATTTGGTTTTCATGGATTTGATGATGCCGGAAATGGACGGGCTTGAAGCCGCACAGACCATCCGTGCGCGCCAAAAAAACGCGGTGGCGCATCCGAATTACAATTCACGCATAATCATTATCGCCATGACCGCGCATGCCATGCAAAGCGACCGCGACAACTGTCTCGCAGCCGGCATGGACGATTACTTGTCCAAGCCGATCCGTCCCAGTGACATCCGCGGCATCATTGAAAAATGGGGGCAACCAATTATGAAAGAAGAAACCAAGCCAGGAGAAACCAAACCCGCACCAGTTGCGAAAATTGAAACGTCCGCCGCCGAGCCGCCCGTGGAAATGGAACGGCTCAACGACCTGACCGACGGCAACGCGGACAGTTTTCGCGAGCTGGTCGAGATGTATCACAAGCAGACCACGCAGCAGCTCGCGCAGCTCGAGGCCGCCGTGCTCGCGAACAAGACCGACGACGTCCGCCGCGTGGCGCACAGCTGCGCGGGCGCGAGCGCGACGCTCGGCATGATGCGGTTCGCCGGGATGATGCGCGCACTTGAAAAAGAGGGGGCATCGGGTAAGTTGACGGACGCCACCCGGATTTGCGAAGATGCGGCACGCGAGTTCAAGGCCATAAAAGATTTTCTGGCCGCGCAGCCCGGCGCGACGCCGATGTGACCGCCGCTTAAAATGAAAAAAATCCTCATCATCGAAGACGACCAGATCGTCGCCAATGTCTACCGGAACAAATTCGCGGTGGACGGTTTTCACGCCGAGCTGGCGCTCGACGGCGAGACCGGGCTGAAGACGATGCGGACGCTCAAGCCCGACCTCATCATACTCGACCTCATGCTGCCGAAAATGTCGGGCGTGGAGGTCATCAAGCAAATCCGCACTGAAGATGAATTTTCCAAGACGCCCATCATCATTTTTTCCAACACTTACCTGACCAACCTGATCCAGGACGCGTGGAAGGCCGGCGCGACGAAATGCCTTTCCAAGTCGAACTGCTCGCCCAAGGAAGTTTTGGACGTGGTACGCCACACCATCGGCGACAGCGGCGCGATTCCGCAGGCGCTCCCGACGATCCAGGGCACGCACTCCCAAAAACCCAGGCCCGCCGCGCTCGGCAGCGAGGCCGATTCGGAATTTCAGGCCGACCTGCGCAAGACTTTCATTGACAGCCTGCCCGCGACGCTCAACACCCTGCGCGCCTCATTGCAAAGCCTCATCAAGACCGACAACGAAATCGCCCGCCTCAAGGAAATTTACGAACTCTTCCGCCGCATCCACGCGCTCAACGGCAACGCCGGCATCGCCGGGCTTGTCCAGATCGCGCACATGAGCGCCGCCCTCGAGGCGCTGCTCAAGGAACTTTACGAAAAACCGAAAAACATCAACGCCTCCACCCTGCGCACCGTCGCCGCCACCGTGGATTTCCTCGGCTTCCTCTTTCAATACGGCACGCTGCCCGAAAAACAGGAAATCCCCGCCGCCAACATCATGGTCGTGGACGACGAGGCCATCTCGCGGCGCGCCGTCATCTACGCGCTCGAAAAGGGGCACCTGCAATCCGTCAGCACCGAGGATCCGGAGGCCGCCTTCAAGCTCCTTTCAGAAAATCATTTCGACCTCGTGTTCCTCGACGTGGACATGCCCGGCATGACCGGCTTTGAGCTTTGCACCAAACTGCGCGCCCTGCCGATGCACAAAAAGACACCCGTCGTATTCGTCACCAGCTTGAGCGACTTCGACAACCGCACCAGCTCCATGATGGCTGGCGGCAACGACTTCATCGCCAAGCCCTTCCTCTTCATCGAACTCACCGTCAAAGCCCTCATCCACGTCCTGCGCGGAAAATTGCAGCCAGTGAAAAACTGAAGCGAACTTTGCGAGTCAAAATCCTTCTAGCGACAAATCAGTTCAATCCGGAATGATTGTCCCGAACATCTCCTTGTTCATCACGCCTTCCGCAACTTTCGTCACGCCGCCTGTCATGCGGATTGAAAAATTGTCGCCAATCTCGATTTGAATTATTCCGCCCGGCATCTGGACGGAAATCTCGCGGTCGCACAGGCCGAGCTTGTGCGCCACCGCCGCCGCCGCGCTGCTGCTGCTGCCGCTCGCCAGCGTGTAGCCCGCGCCGCGCTCCCAAATCTCGATCTGGATATTTTTGCGGTCGAGCACCTTCATCAACTGCACGTTCGTGCGGTTCGGAAAGCGCGCGTGCGTCTCCAGCAGCGGCCCGATTTGTTTCGCCAGTTCCTCGCTGATTTTCGGCAACGGCAAAACGCAGTGCGGATTTCCAACGGTCGCCGCGCAAAAATTAAATTTCTGCCCGCGCAGATGGATCTGCTCGTTGATGACTTCGCGGCGCGGTCCTGCCACGGGAATCTCATTGCTCCAGAAACTGACGTTGCCCATTTCGACGCGCACGATTTTGCCGCGTTCCATGACCGTCGCATGAACAACTCCGCCAGGCGTCTCGATGGAAAATTCTGTCTTCCCGACAAGTTTTTTGTCCCACAGGTAGCGCGAAAAAATCCGCAGGCCGTTCCCGCTTTTTTCCGCCTCGCTGCCGTCGGGATTGAAGATGCGCAGCCCGAACTCCGCCTTTTTCGACGGCAACGGCCCGAGCAAAATCCCGTCCGAGCCGACGCCGAAATTGCGGTGGCAAATCGTCCTGACCTGCGCGGTCGTCAGCGGCGACGGCAGGTTCTTCAGGTCAATGACGATGTAGTCGTTGCCCAATGCGTGGTATTTTGTGAACGCCCAAAGCATGGATGAAGAATATCGCGCCGGACGCGAAGTGCAAAAGAGAATCCGGCTTAAATTTTGGCAGGAGGCTGTTGCGTCACCGCCTCTTTATTTTCTTTTTTCACAAACGCACGCCGCACCCATTTTTCCTGTTGCAATTCTTTTGAAAGCGTGAAACCAAATTCCTTCAGGAAATTTTCCGTTGGCGCGAGAATTGTCACCGGCCTGCGCGTGAACGTGTCCTTGTAAGCCAGCCGCACCGCGCGCAAACCGAGGCGAAAACCTTTTTGCACGCGCCCATAAATTTCATCGCAAACAATCGGACTGCCCGACTCCGCCAGATGCAGACGGATTTGATGGGTGCGCCCCGTCAACGGACTCGCCTCGATCAAAGTGAACCGCTCGTTGCTTTGCAGCACGCGAAAATGCGTTTCGGATTCCCGGCCCTCCTCCGTGTAATCCACGCGCATCTTGCCGAAATTTTTCGGGTCAGCGCCGATGGGCAGTTCGCACTTCCATTCCTTTTCGTGCGGCACGCCTTCGACGACGGCGAGGTAGGTTTTTTCCATCCGGCGCGACTCGAACATGTCGCCCATCGCGCGCATCGCGCCTTCGCTTTTGGCGAAGAGCATTACGCCGCTCGTGTCCGCGTCCAGCCGGTGAACGTGCCGGAGATAACGCAGATTGCGCGAGCGCGCCCAGAAATCATCCGCGCGGATGGACGAATCAATCGCCGTCTGCAAATTCCAGTTTGTCTTGCGCCACGAATCCGGCACGAGCATCCAGCCGCGCGGCTTGTCAATGGCCAGCACTGAGCGGTCTTCAAAAAGGATTTTGATCGGCTCGCAGCCCGGCAGTTCGATGAAATTGGGTTTGGCCATTCGCGCGATGGTAACAATTAAAATGAAAATTCGCAAAATTCCTTCTCGCCCTTCATTTCTACTCGTGCTAAACCAAATCTGTGTTCGCTCAAACAATCAATTATTTAAATTCTACGGACTTTAAGGACGTTCTTGAGAAGATAAGTTTTGCCGCCACGGTCATTCTTGCATTTGTGGAGAACCGATGCGACACAAACGAGTTGGTTTAATACGGTTTCTGGTCACCGAGAATTTCTCGAAATGCGCTCGATCTAAAAAGGCAGGCAATCGAATCACAAATGCAATCTTTACCGAACAAGAAGATTCCATCAATCGGTTGTGAATAGACCGTAGCATTTCAATGCTTCCGCCACTCCGTCTTTGGCGGTTCCGGCAAACCTTGCGCGCGCAGCGCCGTGCGGAAATGCAGCTTGGAAATTTTCACCAGTTCGCCCGCGCCGCGTTCTTCCACAAATTTTTTCGCCGCCGCATCCACCGCCGCTGACGCGCCCTTCGGCAGTTTCATTTCAAATTGTTTCTCCAGTTTTGCCAGGCCCTTCACAAATTCGTCGCGCGCCAGAATCGAGGCCGCCGCCACGGCGATGTCTTCTTCCGCCTTGTGCCGCTGCACGAGCTGGATTTCCTTGCCCTGCGACATCAACGCTTTTTCGATCACGCTCTTGCTCGCGGCGAACTGGTCGCTGATGGCCTTCACCGGCGGCGGGTTCATCTGGTAACGCTTGCCCAGCAGATTTTCGATCACGCGCGCGTGACCCCATGCGAGCAGCGTGTTGACGCTTTTCATCTTCGCGTAAAGCCGGTTGTAAGCCTCGTTGCCGATGACGACGGAATCCGTCACGCAGCCGGGCGTCTTGCGGATTTTTTCGGCAAGCTCGGCAATCTTCTTATCGCTGGAAATATTTTTGGAATCGCGGACGCCCAAATCCTTCCACGCGGCGATGACTTTTTCGTTCACATAAACGCCGGCGATGGACAGCGGCCCGAAGAAATCGCCCTTGCCGCTTTCGTCCACGCCGATGCGCGGCAGGAGCAGCTCGGGATTCAAAATGGTTTCGTAGCCCAGCTTGACCTCCTTGAGAATCTCCGGCTCCAGCACGAACTCGACAAATTCCGCCGTGCCCTTGCCCTGCACCACCAGCTTGCCGCTCTCGTAAAAAACGATGTTCGTCTTGTCCGACTCGAACGCGAACCGCGCATACGGCACGTCGCGCGGCTTCCAGTTGCGCGCCTCCAACGCGGCTCGCAGCGCCGACGCCTGTTCGTCGGTCAGCTTGCAAGTGTGGATGGTGAGCGGTTTCACGGAAAAAATCTTAACCACAAAGGCACCAAGGCACAAAGGTTTTGGCACGAATTCAATCCCTGAAAATTCGTGCAATTCGCGTCTGAAATTATCTTGAAAAAAATTGGCAGGAGCAAAGTCACATTTCGTGAACTCAAGAAAATGGAATTACTCCAACTGGGTTGGAATAGGAGCGGCACTTTTTTTCGTAATTTGCTTTTTCGGGTCATATGTCTTTGAGCCGACAGAGACACCAACGTTTGAAAATGTCACTGTCGTTTCGTATAGCGCCGGACCGAAAAACTCTCATTTTACCGTTAAATCTGCGACATCGGAAAAATCGTGGGAAGTCGCTCCTGCGTGCGGCCCGTTTTCTTCAAATTACCGTGGCCCAGCCATTTTAGCCATTCGCCATGGTCGTTGGACAGGTAGAGATCATTTTCACCTTTGGAGAGCAATGCATTAACAAATCAGCCAAGCAGTAAATAATTTACAATTATTTGGCCGTCACATTCTTCGCGCGACCATTTCTTCATTCAATCTTTCGTGTATTTTGTGTTTCTTTGCGGCAATAATTCCGTTGCCGTTGGACTCAGAACTAAAAATTCAAACTTCAAAACTGCAAAAGCTGCCGCCGCTTTTGCTCGACTGGTTCGCCGCGAACGCCCGCGATCTGCCGTGGCGGCGCACGCGCGATTCTTACGCCATCTGGGTTTCGGAAATCATGCTGCAACAAACGCAGGTGAAGACTGTGATTCCATTTTGGAACCGCTGGCTGCGCGAACTGCCGACGATTGAAGCCGCCGCGAAAGCGCCATCGGAAAAAATCCACAAACTGTGGGAAGGACTTGGCTATTACACCCGCGTCCGCAATTTGCAGAAAGCAGCACAAGTCATTGTGGAAAAACACGGCGGAAAATTTCCAAAAAACTTTGACGACATTTTGTCTCTGCCCGGTATCGGACGTTACACCGCCGGCGCGATTTGCAGCATCGCCTTCAACCAGCCGAAGCCGATTCTCGACGGCAATGTCATCCGCGTGCTGACCAGAATTTTCGGCATCGCTGAAAATCCGAAGGAAAAGAAAACCAATGCGCGGCTTTGGAAATTGGCGGAAGAATTGGTAGGGCGGGCACTCCGCTGCCCGCCGCGGCGCGGTGCGGAGACCGCGCCCTACCTAAAATATTCCTGCTCGCACCTCAACCAATCTTTGATGGAACTCGGCGCTTTGATTTGCACGCCGCGAAATCCGCAGTGCGGAATTTGTCCGGTGAAAAAGCTCTGCGTGGCGTTCAAAGAAAATCGCGTTGAAGAATTACCCGATCTCGGGAAACGCGAAGCGGCAACGGTGCGACGCTTCGCAGCGTTCATCATTGAGCGCGACGGAAAATTTCTTGTCCGGCAACGGCCAGTCGGAGTCATCAACGCGCATCTGTGGGAATTCCCGAACGTCGAAATGGTCAACGGAATATCAAATCCGAAGCTGGCGGCAAAAGATATCCTTGGGATCGAGCCGTCGAAGCTGGAACTTTTTCACACGTTAAAACATTCCATCACGCGCTATCGGATCACGTTGGAAGCATTTCGAGTTCGATTGCCAAAACGCTTGAAAACATTTAACGGAATCTGGTTGCCGCGCGCCCGGTTTGATTCGCTCGCCTTCACGGCTGCGCACAAAAAACTCGCCAGTTTTGCGGCAAATTGTATCTTGTCCGACCGATGATTTATTTCGATCACAACGCCACCGCGCCGGTGATGCGTGAAGCGCGCGAAGCATGGCTCGACGCGACCGAGAATATTTCCGGCAACCCGTCCAGTCCGCACGGCATCGGCACGCGCGCAAATGTCGCGATGCGCGAGGCGCGTGAAAAGCTGGCGCATTTTCTCGGCTGCCACACGAACGACATCGTCTGGACGAGCGGTGCGACGGAGGCGAACAACACGGTCATTCATCATTTTGCCGAAAAGCTCGGCGCTACAGGGGAAGTTTGGGTTTCCGCCATCGAGCATCCGTGCATTGACGAGTCGGCGAAACATTATTTTGGCAAGCGCGCGAAATTCATTCCTGTCACACACGACGGCATGATTGACCTGGACTGGCTCACGGTGGAGCTTGCCGACACGCGACCCGGCCTCATCGGCGTCATGGCGGCGAACAACGAGACGGGTGTCATCCAGCCGTGGCGCGAGATTCTTTCCATCTGTCAGAGCTATGAAGTGCCGTTCTTCACCGACGCGGTTCAATGGCTCGGCAAGATGCCGACGCATGGTCTGGGCGATTGCGATTTTGTCACCGGAGCAGCGCACAAGTTCGGCGGGCCGCGCGGCATCGGCTTCCTGAAAATTCCGCACAAGAGCAAAATCACGCCGCTGCTCGTCGGCGGCAAACAGGAACAGGGCGTCCGCGCGGGAACGGAAAATGTCGCGACGATTTTGGCGATGCTTGCCGCGCTGGAAGCCCGCGAAAAGCAAATCGCGAACGGCCAGCATATTTTGCGCGGCGTCTGGCGCGAAAATTTTGAGAAACAACTTTTGAAGGAATTGCCCGGCGTAAAAATTGTCGGAGCGAATTCACCGCGATTGTGGAACACGGTTTCCGCGCTGATGCCCGACGGCGTGCAATCGCGCTGGCTTTCAAAACTGGACAAGGCGGGCTTTGCCGTTTCGACCGGCTCGGCCTGCACGACTGGAAAGGAAGAGCCGTCGCACGTTCTTGCTGCGATGCACTTCAAGGCGGCGGAAGCTCATCGCGTTTTGCGTTTCAGCAGCGGTTGGGAAACGACGGAATCAGATTGGGACGCGCTGGCAAAGACGCTGGCGAAAATCCACGCCGACGTTTAATTTTGGCTGACCATCCGCACTTCGCGCTGCGGGAAGGGAATCTCAATCTTGTTCGCGCGGAATTGGTTCAAGATCGCCTCGTAAATTTCCACCTGCGCGGGAACGTAATCCGCAACCGCCGTCCACGGCTTAATCATGATCTGGATGGACGAATCGCCCAAAGCGGTGATGCCGACGACGGGAACCGGCTCTTTGAGCACGCGCGAATTGGCGGCAAAAATTTCGCGGATGATTTTCAGTGCGCTGTCAATGTTCGTTCCGTAACCGACGCCGACGCCCAGATCAAGCTGCCGGATATGGCCGTAGTTGTGCAGGATTTCGCCGACGAGTTTCCGGTTTGGAACCATGACGCGCGACATGTCGGAATGCAGCAGTATCGTGGAAAACAATTCGATCTGCTTCACCTGACCGCTCACGCCTGCGATCTCGATGTATTCGCCCACACGGAACGGCTTGGTGAAAATAATCGTCATCCCGGCGACCAGATTGCCGAGAACGCCTTGCAACGCCAGTCCCACGCCCACGCCCGCCACGCCGATGCCCGCGATCAACGCCGTCACGTCCATTCCCGCCGTGCCCAGCGCGACGACCAGAGTCAGCGCGACGACCAGCAACCGGACGATGCGCGTCAGCAACATCCGCACCGGCGGCTCCATCGCCTTGCGGCTCAGCCAGCGTTCGAAAAGCTTTCCTATCCAACCCGCCGCGATGAAACCGACGATCACGATGACCGCCGCCGAAATCAGCGCGCCGGCATGGTTGATGATGTATTCGATGAGCTTGTCCTTCCAGGCGAGCGCGCCGCCTGAATTTGCCGGGGTATTTGTCGGATTATCCATAAATCAGATGCCATTCGTTAAACGAAACAGGCAGATCTCGTCAATACTTGAATGATTGACGCCGGAAAAATCTTTGCCAAGCTAGCGCAAACATGACCACCAAAACGCGCAACCGGCTCTTCGTGTTTCTCATTCTGGTGTTTCCATTCGTCGTCCTGTTCGGGTTTTTGATTTCCGAAGTCATCACGCCTTCTCCGCCAGAATCACCGTTTCCAAATACAAACACCGTCACGAATTCTACTTACTCGCCGCGATAAACCGCGCGCGCCGTGCAAGTCTCCGCCACGACGACTTCCGTGAGCAATGGCAATTTTGGCTTCAATTTTTTCCAGATCCAGACCGCGACGATTTCGCTCGTCGGATTTTCGAGGCCGGGGATTTTGTTGAGATAATTATGATCCAGCTTCTCCCAAACCGGTTTGAACGCCGCCGAGATGTCCGCATAATCCATCAGCCAGCCGAGTTTTTTGTCGCACTTGCCCGCGACGACGATTTCCACCTTGAAACTGTGGCCGTGCAATCGCCGGCATTTATGCGACTTCGGCAAATGCGGCAGCAGATGCGCCGCTTCAAATTGAAATGATTTTCTTAATTCCATTTTCATAATTCCAAATCCGTCCAGGTGATCAAATCGCCGAGCGCCGGGCGACCGTCGTGCCGCCACGTCAGCGGCGGATTTTGCATCTGGCCAAGCGGACAAATCCGCGTCGCGCCCCAACGTGCCAGTTGCGTCGCGATTTCATTTATTTTTTCCTCCGGCACGGCGATTCCGACCGTCGAAACTTTTCCGCGAACGCTGTCCGCGTTTTCCAAGGCCGTCTTCAAATCGGCGACGCCTTTGACGTAAATGAAACGGTTCAGGCACGACATTTGAAAACGCGCGTCCGCCTCAAAAACCACAGTCCATGCGGTCGAATTTTTACTGCACCAATGCTGCGTCGTCTCCGGCGAATGCGCCGCGCGCACCTCGTACATCCCACGACGCGAGGAAATCGCCGCCGCGTGTTCCGCCGGCAATTCGCCGCGCGGTTCGGTTTGTTCGCGCTTCTCCAGTTCTTCCGCCAGCAGTTGAGCGAAATGTTCCGGCATGATTTCGCCGCCAAGCTGGACATAAATGACGTGCGGCGAAAGACAACCAAGCTGATTCCATGCAACCACATCATCCGCTGCAGCCGCCACAATTTTTTTTGCGCGTGAACCGTATAAAACCTCGCCGGCAATAAAAGCAAAACTCACGCGATGGCCATAACCAAGAAACCGGGTTTTGAGCGGAAGTCGTTTGCGGATTTCGTCGAGCGTTTCGTCGTCACCCGTCGCCGTTACGCAATCGGCTTCGACAAACAAGGCGGCTTCCAAAGCCACATTTCCACCGCGCCATTCAGCGATTTCGAGGCACGCGCCAAGTTTCGGATCGGCATCGTAAACCGAGTGCGCGAACAGTCGCGGCAAAAAAGATGAGCCGCTCGCGCACTTCACAAATTGCGCCGATCGCGTGAGCAGACCGAAGGCGATGCTCGTCAACGCCGGATTCGGGATGCTGCCAGCCGTGATGTGAACTTGAAATTCCGGCGCGTTGGCAATCGCGCTGCGATTTTGCTTTTGTTCGACAATTGTCGCGGCCATGGCCTCGAGACGTTTCGTGTCGCCGAATTCCTGCACAAGCAATGCGTGAAGATTTTCGCGCGTTAGCTGCCCTAAAAAATTATCCAGCCCGCGTGTCAATGTTTCACGTGAAAAACCTGTTTGTGCAGGGCCAAGCTCCATCGCAAGTTTCCGAAATGGATTTTCCGGCTGCAGCCAGCCGTCGGCCACGTCGCTCAAGATTTTTATCAGCCCTTCCGTCGGGCGATTCAACAAGTAGCGCTCGCGGTTGCGCTTCAGTGTCTGGCACGCCTCTGCAATCATCGACGGCGACAACGTCGCTTCCGGAGGCAAATCCGCGAGAAAATAATTCGGCAGGTTCATGCGGTCATCAAGGAACAACCGCGCGGTTCGGCCAGTTGGGCGCGGCCAATCAGTTCAAACCCGTCGCCACGGCGGATTGCCAAATCTTCCGTCTGGATCGCCATGACGGAAAAAACATTCGCCAGATCAAAAATGCGGATCAATCCGGTTTCACCGTCGCAAACTTCATAATTTGTTTCCGGTGAAATGATTTGCACGCGCGCCCACGAAGGAAATTGAAATTTTCTCGCTTCCAACTTCTCACATCCAACTTTTCGGTCATACGCCTGCGAACTCAATTCGCTCATGCCGTATTCGCAAATGATTTTTCCGGGCGAAATTCCAAGCTGCCGCACGATGAGCGTGTGCAATTCCGATTTCAGCATCGTGCGGGAACGGTTCTTGTAGCCGCCGGTCTCCATGACCCGCGAATCTTTTGGCAGCTTGAAACACAGATTGTGCTCCATCAGATAATCCAGCAGATGAACGAAGGAAAAAGCCGCGCCGAGCAATGTCAGCGGCCTTCCCGCATCGCAGGCGGTCTCCAACTTTTGAACGGTTGCGGCGAAATCAACCGCCCACAAACCATCGTCAGAAATATTCCCTGTAAAAGCGGATTCGGGCAGACCAAATTTTCGCCGCACGGTTTCAAACATATGAACGAGTGAGGAACGAGGCGCGGCGTTTCGGTTCGGCGTCAGAAAAACAAGTTCACCCGTATCACCAAAATGAAACTGAAACCATTTCCACAACGACGCTTCATAAACCGCCAGCGATTCGGCGCTGTGAAAATGGCGGCTGGGTTTTTGTCCTGTCGTGCCGCTGGAAAGGAAAATCGCCGTGCGTTCATCCGGCGCAAGACTGGTCAGTTCAAACTCCTTGAACGCCGCCGTCGGCACGGCGGGAATCTGCGTCCAATGCTCGACAACCCGCGGCGTTCGCGCGCGCGCTTCGCAGATTTTCCGGTAAGGGATGTTGTGTTCGAACTGAAGTGCGAAGAGTTCCAGTGCCAGAGCATCAAAGTTTTTCCTCTGAAAACCAGAATCAATAGACTCGCGCAAGCACGCGGCGAAACTTGAAAGTTCTTTGGTCATGCGGTGTTTGTTTGCGGCTGGTTTTCCGCGACAGCCGGAAGGCATGATAACACGAAGCGTTTGCGCTGCAAGCGAGATTGCCTTTGCGCTATTTGTGCGTCAAACTGTGGATTCGATAATGAGCAAACGGTTTTACATCACCACCGCGATTGATTACGTCAACGGCCAGCCGCATCTCGGCCACGCCTACGAAAAGATCGTGGCCGACGTCATCGCGCGGTCGCGGCGCAGCCTGGGGCAGGAAGTTTTTTTCCTGACCGGCCTTGACGAGCACGGCCAGAAAGTCCAGCAGGCCGCGCAGGCGGAGAGAAAAAATCCGCAGGAATACTGCGACGCGCTCGCGGCGGACTGGCTGGCGTTCGCCAAAAGGCTGGAGCTGACCAATGACGATTTTGTCCGCACGACCGAGCCGCGCCACAAGGAGTTCGTGCAGGCGATTCTCTCGAAGCTCTACGCCGCCGGGCAATTTTATAAAGGAAGTTACAAGGGATTTTATTCTGCGAAGGAAGAAACATTTTTGACGGAAAAGGATCGCCGGCCCGACGGCACTTTCGATCCGAGCTACGGTGACATCGTCGAACTGCTCGAAGAAAATTATTATTTCAAACTCAAAGACCATCAGCAGTGGCTGATTGATTACATCGAGTCGAATCCGTCGTTCGTCGCGCCGGATTATCGGCGCAATGAAGTCCTCGGTTTTCTGAAAAACAACACGCTCGAAGACCTGTGCATCTCGCGTCCGGCGGCGCGGTTGAACTGGGGGATTCCGATTCCGTTTGACACAAACTTCGTGACTTACGTCTGGTTCGACGCGCTCGTGAGTTACATCAGCATCCCAAACTCACATCCGTCGCTGGAACTTTGGCCAGCCGACGTGCACGTCATCGGCAAGGACATCCTGAAATTTCACGCGGTTTATTGGCCGATCATGCTCAAGGCGATGGGATTGCCGTTGCCGAAACAGGTTCTCGTCCATGGCTGGTGGCAAAAAGACGGCGCAAAGATGAGCAAAAGCACCGGCAACATTGTTGACCCGATTGCAGTCATTGACGAATGGGGTTTGGACGCATTTCGCTTTTACGTTTTGCGTGAACTGGACATCGGCCCGGACGGAAACTGGACGGACGCCGGATTCAAATCACGTTACCAATCCGAACTTGCAAACGGACTTGGCAATCTGGTGAACCGCTCGCTCTCGATGCTCAAGCGTTATCGCAACGGAATCGTTCCGACGAAATCTGATGAACTAGCCGGCGGGACAGCCTTAATCACCAGATCAACCCAGAGTTTTTTTGAGCAAAATGAACTTCAGGCTGCACTGCAAAATATTTGGTGTCTTATTGAACAAGCCAATCGCTATGTTGACCAGACCGCGCCATTCAAACTGGCGAAAGACCCGGCGCAGTCGCAACGGCTCGACGAAGTTTTGTATAATCTGGCCGAAACGTGCCGCATTCTTGCCGTTTTGCTTTGGCCGTTTCTGCCTGGAACGGCGGTGAAAATTTACGCGCAGCTTGGTTTGAATGAATCGCCGGACAAGTTTTCCGAAGCGGCTTGGGGAAAATTAAAAATCGGTCACGCAATTGGCGAACCATTACCTCTGTTTCCTCGCAAGGATATTTAATTCAACACCACGCCTCGGCGATAGTAGGTCGGGATGTCGAGGTCTTCACCCCTGTGAATCGTCGGTTCGCTTTTATCGAAACGTCCCTTGGAAATGATCGCCAGCGGAAGCTGCTGCTGGCGCATTTTTGAAGCGGATTTTCGTCCGCGCCCGGCCGCATGCTGCTTCAACAACTGCTCGCGCTGGTCGAGCGCGGCGTTTTGCGGCTGGGAAACGCAGCGTGATGCCGGACGCGCAATTGAATGACGCGACGTCTGCCCGGATGAATCGTCCGCAACGCCCGGCGATTCTGTGTTTGAATTTTGTCTTGCGGCGATCACCGTCACGGACAATTTATTTTTCATCGCCACATCCACCGCCGCACCCATGATGATCTGCGCGCGTTCGGCGTGGCGGCTGATTTGTTCCATCACGCGGTTCACCTCGGCCATCGTCAAATCTTTTCCGCCCATCAAACTCACCAGCACGGCGTCGGATTCGGCAAGCGCGCGGCCTTCGTCGAGCAACGGATGCGCGATCAATTTTTCCACGACTTCGCGCGAACGTCCCGCGCCGGCGGCTTCGACGCAGGCAAACACGCTTTCGGAATGGCGGTCGCGAACGAGCGCGCACAAATCGTTGAAATGAATTTGAATAAGGCCGGGTCGCGTCAGCAATTGCCACACGCCGCGCACGCCTTCGACGAGCAGACCGCCCGTGATGCGAAACGTGTCGAGCACGCTCGTGTTTTCGTCAATCAGCTTGAAAGCTTTCTGGCTCGGCAGGCAGATCACGCCGTCGGCGACGGATTTTAATTGTTCCAGACCTTGCTGCGCCTGTTGCTGGCGGCGATTGCCCTCGCACAAAAATGGCAATGTCACAAATGCCAAAACCAGCGCGCCGGTTTCCTCCGCCGCGCGCGCAAGCACGGGACTTATGCCACTGCCCGCGCCTCCTCCAAGACCGACGATTATAAAGATCACGTCCGAGCCTTCGCACGCGGTTTTGAGCGTGGCAAATTGTTCCTCGGCGATCGCGCGTCCGCGGTCAGGATCGCCGCCCGTGCCGAGTCCGCGCATCAATTTAGTTTCGAGATGAATTTTCACCGCTGCGGACGACGCGGCAAGCGACGGCGCATCGGTATTGACCGCCACGAAATCAGCGCCGACGAAATCTTCGCCGTTCAGCGCGTCGAGCAGGCTGACGCCCGCGCCGCCGACACCGAAAATCTTGATCGCCCGCGCCTTCGTCGCTTCAAGCGCAGCCATTGGAGTTTCAGTTTTTGTTTTCATGGCGAATCAATTTTTATCGGCGCAAAATGGTTCCGATTGTTTTTTTGATCTTGTCTTGAAAGGACGACTTGCCTTCGCGCTTGCGTGTTTTAAGCGAACCGAATTTCGCAAGGCCGATGGCCGTGACAAACTCCGGCTGGTCGAGCGCGGATTTGAGGCCGCTGACGGAATTCGTCTGCCCGAGCGAAACCGGCATCTGCAAAATCGGCTCGGCAAGTTTGGTGATTTGCGGAACTCGCGCGCAGCCGCCGCAGAGAAAAACCCCCGCGCGCAGATAATCCGTCAGCCCAGCCTGTTCCAAATCCTGCGCGACAATCTGGAAAATTTCCTCGAGCCGCAACGACACGATGCGTTGCAGATGCTCGACGTTGATGGTCTTTAGCGGCATGCCGAGTTCGTTCGTGATCGTGAGCGTCCGGCCTTTCATAGCCTCGTCCACGAGCGCCGAGCCGTGCTCCAATTTCAATTTTTCCGCGCGGCTCAACGGCACTTTCAGGCCGTGGCCCAGATCGTTTGAAACATGGTCGCCTCCGAGCGCGAGCGCGCCGGTGTATTTGATGACGCCGTCGGCATAAACGACGTAATCCGTCGTGCCGCCGCCAATATCAATAACCAGTGCGCCGAGTTCCTTTTGTTCGTTCGTCAGCAGCGCAAGCGACGACGCGAGGCCGTTGAAAACAATTTCGTCCACTTCAAGCTGCAGACCTTTCACGAGACGGACGGCGTTCTGCAAACGGTTCGTGATTCCGTGAACGACATGGACGTCCACTTCCAGCCGCGCGCCGAGCATCCCGACGGGATTCGTGATGCCGTCCTGCCCGTCCACAAAAAAATGCTGGCGGACGGCGTGAACGACGGTGTTTTCAGCCGGCAAATTGATCGCCTTCGCGTTCTTGATGACGTCCTGAACGTCGTCCTCGGAAATTTCGCGGTCGGCGGAAACCACCGGATGCACGCCGCGATTATTGAAGCCTCGGATATGTCCGCCGGTCACGCCGAGATAAACATTGCGGATCTCCACGTCCGCCATCTGCTCGGCTTCGACTATGGCGTTGCGCACGCATTCCTCGGCCTGCGCCGCGTCCACGATCTCGCCTTTGCGCACGCCGCGCGCGGGCGACTGGCCGACGCCGACAACGTTCAGCGCGCCGTCGGCATTCTGCTCGCCGACGACGACGCAGACTTTCGACGTGCCGATTTCCAGACCAACGATGATATTCGAATCGTCAAACATTTTTCCTCCGTGAGTTTGCAGGCGTTGAATTTTTTGGCGCGACCGGCGCGGAACTGATTTCCGCCCAGCGAACCGGAACGTTGTTCGCCACGGCCAGATCGAGCGACGCAATCATTTTATTCCGGCTCATGCCCAAATCATAAATCTCGCGCCAGCGTCGCAATTGCTGGTCCAGATTGTCGAGCGCAAAAGTGATCTCGCCGCCCTGCCCAGTCGTCGCGACGATGACGCCCGGCTCTGAAACGTCAATGCGCCGCAAATCCACCAGCCCCGCCATCGGGGAATGCGCGAATGCGCCGAGCAATTTCAGCGCGGCCTGCGCCTGCGGCAGCTCGACACGATGTCCCGCCTGCAATTGATAGACATTCAAGCCTGCGATCACCGGCAACTGCGCGCCCATCTGCGACAGCGGAATCAAGCGCAGCCGCGGATCGAGCGGCTGCATCACAAAACCGTCCGCGTCAAGTTGGAAAACCGAGATGGCGATCCCGCCCGACGCGACCGCGCGCGGCACGTTGACCTGCGCGACCGGCTGGCGTTCCGTCACGCGGATTTTCAACGTGCGCGGCAAAATGCGTTCGACGGAAACCGAATCAATCGTCGAAACCAGTTCCAGATTGCGTTTCACCGACGCCAGATCCAGCGCGATCAGGTTTGCGCCGATCTTTACGTCCGACCAGCGGCGCAATTGATCCGGCGCGATCACGCCGTCGGTTTGCACCTGGATATTCTGGATGGCGAACTCGGAATTTTCATAGACGAATTTGTCCAGCGCCCATTCGCCCGTGCGCCAGAGCAGGTAAAGCCCGAACACCGTGCCGAACAAAACGCCGGACGCGATCGCCGCCAGCCGCGTGCGCGTCGCCCGGACTTGATCCGAGCGCACCTTCACGTCGAGCACATGCCCGCGATGCAGACGCCGGTTTTTTTGTTCGCGCTTAAACCACATTTGTCATCAACTCATTGTTGCAATACAAATTTTTGCCGTGAATGCCGTGTTATCACCCATTTTTTCCACCCCGCTTCTCTTCAACGCCAAATCAATCATCCGCTGGCACAATTCTTCATAACTTATTCCCGCCGCAGCCGCAGCTTTTGGCAGCAAACTCGTCTCCGTCATTCCCGGCAACGTGTTCACTTCCAGCACGACCGGCTCGCCGTTCGCGCGCACCATCACATCCACGCGCGCGTAATCGCGTCCGCCGATTGCGTGAAACGCGCCGAGCGCGGCAGCCTGAATTTTTTCCGTCGTCGCCGCATCAAATTCCGCCGGACAAAAATATTCCGTGCAACCCGCCGTGTATTTATTTTTGTAATCGTAAGCACCGGCTTTTGGCCGGACTTCTACAATCGGCAACGCCGCACCGTCCAAAATCCCCACCGTCGTCTCGCGCCCGGCGATTTTTTCCTCGACCAAAACTTCCGAATCAAATTTCAACGCCTCCGCCAGCGCCTTTGGCCAGTCTTCCGCGCGCTCGACAAATTGCAGACCGACGCTCGAACCCTGCCGCACCGGTTTCACGACCACCGGCAATACCAAATCTTTCGGCAGCGGAGCTTTTTCCGAATTGACGACCACAAATTTCGACGTCGGCACGCCGGCTGCGATGCACTTTTGCTTCGTCAAAACCTTGTCGAACGCGATGCGGCTCGCTTCCGAATCGCAGCCCGTGTAAAGCACGCCGAGCTTTTCGAGCTGCCGCTGCACCGTGCCGTCCTCGCCGTAAGTGCCGTGCAACGGCGCGAGGCAGACGACCTCCGTGGCCGGCGGCAAAATCCAGTCCGGCGTTTTGGGATCCAGCTCGACCACCGAGTGACCGAGCGACCGCAACGCCTTCACCACGCCCGCGCCCGACCGCAACGACACTTCGCGCTCGGCGCTTGGGCCGCCGAGCATCACCACAATTTTTAATTCATTTCGCACGATGAAATTTCTATTCGGTCGTAATCGTATTTTTTTATGAGTGCCCAAATTTCTGGCAACTCGTCTTTAATATAATCATCTAACCAAGGCCATTCACACCATTGTCTGCTGCCAGAATTACTGCGAGAAACAATTTTTCCGTAAATTCTAAATTTTCTCTTTTTCTCGGCTAATTGAAAAAGTTGTGGAAGCCATTTGTTTGCATCGTCATTAACCATGTCTAGAAATTCAGCCGAATTACCATGGAATTCTCCCATTTTGCGCGTTGCTCTGGGCGAAAGGTCAATGTGAGCGGTATTACGGAAGAAAGAATCTCCATCAGGAATCAGATTTGCTTTTTCCAAATACGAAAACCACTGGTGCGGAAAACGAGTGAAATAAGTAACTAAACGATGAGTTAATTGTTCTGAAGTTAGCCCACAAGCCCAACCTCTTTCAGACTTGAATTCGGTCGGCGATGGATTAACTGCAATAGTCATTACTTCTGCATTTTCCAAATCACCAAAAAAAGGAAGCGGATAAAGAGGACGCGCCTTGTCGTAAAGAGAAACAAAACGTGAATCGGTTTGTTTCACCTCGCGAATAATTTTATCAACAAGTTTAGTTAGATTATTCATCGCCGATGATTTCGACTTCCGTGTGCAATTCAATTCCGCGCTCCGTCTTCGCCTTCGCCTTCAAAATTGAAATCAATTCCAAAACGTCGCGCGCCGTCGCGCTGCCGCCGTTCACGATGAAATTGCCGTGCTCCAGCGAGACCATCGCCCCGCCGACGTGCGCGCCTTTCAGCCCGATCTCATCGATCAATTTTCCCGCCGGAATCTTCCCGTGGTTTTTGAAGATGCAGCCGGCGCTCGGCGCGGCGGGCTGCGATTCCCAGCGCGTCTCGCTGAACGCCTTCATGCGCTGCTCGATCTCCGCGCGCGGCAAAGTTTTGCATCTGAAAACCGCGCCCAGCGCGATGTGCGTCTTCAGCAGCGGACAGGCGCGATATTCCACCGGCATCTCTTTTAACGGAAGTTCGCGCACGTTGCCGTCAAAATCCATCACGCGCACCGACTCGACGACATCGAACGTCGCGCCGCCCATCGCGCCCGCGTTCATCCGCAACGCGCCGCCGACGCTGCCGGGAATGCCTTCGAGAAATTCCACGCCGCTCAAATTGTTCCGCTTCGCCTCGACCGAGACATTTTTCAGCTTCGCGCCCGCGCCGCAAAATATTTTCTCGCCGGCTATTTTGATCTGGCTGAAATGCGGCTGCGCCAGGCAAATCACCACGCCGCGAAACCCGCCGTCGCGCACAAGCAGGTTCGAGCCGCGCCCGAGAATGAGAAACGGCAGGCCGTTTTTGCCGCAAAATTTCACGACGTTCGCCAAATCCTCCTCCGACGCCGGTTCGACGTAAATGTCCGCCGGGCCGCCGACGCGCAAGGTCGTGTGCTTCGCCAGCGGCTCGTCGCGGCGGACGACCGTCGCGCGCGAAACGAGCCCGGCGATTTCATCAGCGGTGTTTTTTTTGGTTCGCATCGGATTTTTCAAAATGCCCGCATCGGCGTCATGGTTCAATGGGCGTGTTTCGCCACGCCGTGCGCGTGGCCGCAGCCGCACTTTTCCGCCTTCGTTTGCGACGATTTCTCCAGCTGCGCGACGGCTTTCAAAATGATTTCCGCGATCTGCTCCGCCGCCTTCGGTGCGTGCCATTGCGCGAGCGCGGATTGAATTTTGGAACGCGAGTTTTCATTTTCAACCAGTTCAGCCAAAATTGCCGCGACTTTTTCCGGCGTGGAATTCTTCTGTCCGAGCAATTTTGCCGCGCCGGATTTTTCAAACGCCAGAGCGTTGATGAATTGATGGTTGTCCGCCGCCGCCGGATACGGCACGAGCAGGGACGGCAGCCGCATCGCCGCGATTTCCGCCAGCGACGAGGCACCGGAGCGACTGACGGAAACCGTCGCAGCGCCAAGCGCCAGATCCATTTCTGCGAGAAACGGTCTCACAACGGCTTTGATTTTTTGCGCGGCATAGGCAGTCTTTACTTTTTCTAAATCATTGGCACCGGTGAGGTGAAGCCATTGCCAGTTTTTCCCAGCAAGCAGCGGCAGCGCGGACAAAATCATTTCGTTCAGGCCGCTCGCGCCCTGACTGCCTCCCATGACCAGAATCGTCGGATGATTTGGCTCAAGGCCTAGCGTGACGCGGCATTCAGCGACGTCGCGTGCCTGAAATTGCGGGCGGACGGGCGTACCGGTCACGGAAACTTTTTTTGCGCGCAAACACGCGGCGGCCTCGGCAAACCCGACAAAGGCTTCGTCCACGAACCGCGCGAGCAAACGGTTGGCGCGTCCGGGAATGGTGTTGGATTCGTGCAGGAACGTTTTCGCACCGAATTTCCGGGCGGCAAGGACTGGTGGCGCGGAAGTAAATCCGCCCATTGCAAGAACGGCGTCTGGTTTTTGTGTTTTGAAAATGTTTCGAGCGGTGCGGAACGATTTCCAAAAGCTCAAAGCGAAGGAGAAATAATTTCGATTTTGCAATCCAACCGCCGGAAGCGTGAAAATTTCCATGTCGCGCACGGATTTTACGGCCTGTTGATCCACGTCTTTCGGCGAGACGAGCAGTGCGATTTTGCAGCCGCGTTTTTTTAATTCCCCGGCGACGGCGATTCCCGGAAAGAGATGCCCGCCCGTCCCGCCGCAGGCGATGGCGACGAAGGGCGGTTTGCTTTCGGGAGCGGTCATGTTGCCCTCGCGGCGAAGGGATTTCCGCCGGCTTCAATCTCCGATTTTGAATTTTTCTCGCGGACGGGGTTTTCCCGCACGGGCGCGCGGCGCGCGACGCTCAATAAAATTCCTACACCGATCAGCATTGCGAGCAGGCTCGAGCCGCCGGAACTGATGAACGGCAGCGCGAGTCCCTTGTTCGGCAGGACGCTGGTGACGACGCCGATGTTGATGACAGCTTGCAGTGAAATCAAAAATGTGACGCCCGATGCGAGCAGGCAGCCGAAATTGTCGCGCGAATTGAGCGCGATGTAGATTCCGCAAACGGCGATGAGCAGAAATGCGATGACGACGAACAATGTGGCAATCAACCCCAATTCTTCGCCGATGTTGGCCAGAATGAAATCGCTCTGGATTTCAGGAACGTAACCCAGCTTTTGCAGTCCGTTGCCGAGTCCAAGCCCGTCCACGCCGCCAGAACCGAGCGCAATCATGCCTTGTTGAGCCTGAAGCGCAGCGCCGTTGAGATGTTGCTGCGGATGCAGCCATGCAGCGATGCGGTTCATGCGCATCGGGTCGTGCACAATCGAAACGGCCAGGACCGCCACGCCGCAAAGCGCTGGCAGGAGAAGATGTTTCAAGCGGACGCCCGCGACCAAAAGCATCATGCCGCTGACGGCGGCGAGAAGGATTGTCGTGCCGCGGTCGGGTTCGACAAAAATCAGGCCGATCGCCAGCGCGATGATGATTCCGGGAAAAACAATTCCGCGTTTGAAGGTGTCCATTTTCCGCTGCGAGCGGTCGCAATACCACGCTAGGATGATTATGAGCGCGATCTTGACGAGTTCGGACGGCTGGAAAGTCGCGCCGGGCAGCCTGATCCAGCGGCGTGCGCCGTTGAGTTTCATTCCGAGGTGCGGGACGAAAACGCAGGCGGCGAGAGCCAGCGCACCGATGAAAACCGGCCACGCGAGCTTTTTAAGGATTTGATAATCGAGCCCGGCGAGCGCGGCGCAGGAGAGAAGCCCGATAGCGCACCAGAGCAATTGCATGAGGAGCAGATGCGCGCCGATTTCCGTGTGAGTCCGCGCGTTGACCATCGCCAGACTCGAGCTGTAAAGCATCACCAGCCCCAGCGCCAGCAGGGCGGCGACGCAAAAGGACAAAGTTGTGACGGCGACTTTCATTTCAAGTTTTCAAAACAAACGCCGACCGCAATTTTTACGCCGACGCTTAATGCATGGGCGGTGTCACGGGCACGGCGGGCGCGGGCGCGACCGGAGCGACCGGCGCAGGCGCCGGAGCTGCGGCTTCGGCTTTAACTGGAATCTTCAGCTTCTGTCCGACTTTAATCTTCGTCGTGGACAGATTGTTTTCAGATTCAATAGCCTTGACGGTTGTGCCGTTCGCCTTCGCGATTTTCGTCAACGTGTCGCCGGACTTGACGCTATAGATTTCTTCACCGCTGGCGTCGCTGGTCGAAGCCGTCGCGCCCATTGTTGCAGTCGCATCACCGGTCGAGGCGGGGATTGAAAGTTTCTGCCCGATTTTCAGCTTGGTCGAATCAACGCCCGGATTCGCGGCGGCAATCGCCTTGACGGTCACGCCTGATTTCTTGGCGATTTTCGAGAAGCTATCGCCTTTGACCACGATGTATTCCGTTCCGGCGGTTTCAACCGGCGGTGTCGGCACAACCACCGGCGGGTTGGTCACGACCGGCTGTGCGGGTGCGGGCGTGTTTGTGTCCGCCGTCGCCGAGGCGTTCGTGTCCGTTTCCGCAGGCGTGTTCGTGTCAACCGCCGGCGTGTTGTCGGCAGATTCAGTTTCGCGTTTGCAACCTTGGATAAGCATGGCCGTGAGTCCGGCGATGCCGAGCGCAAGGACGCAGAACACGCCAAGCTTCATGCGTGAACGGCGTTTGCTCTGTTCCAGGAGTGATCCTTGTGGGACGAATGGATTCGGGTTGTTCATTTTTTTGGCGCGGGTTGCGTCCTTTCTTCGAGGTCGGTTTTGTTTGGTTGATTTTTCCGCAGCGAAACTTTCCCTCGAAAAATTTCGCGGCGGGTTAAATTCATTTTGTTCATCGTCGCTTGCGTGAAGTCGTCGCCAGAATTCCCGACGGCATGGAAAATTAAAAATGCCTCGCCGTCGACTGCGCGCCTCGCCGCTTCCGGCAGAATTTTTAGCAGCCGCGCGACCCGCGCGCAAGACGCAAAACGCATTTTTTCCATTGGCAATGTTGCCTTCATCTTAATTTCAAGGTTGCCAGCGCGACCACCGCGAACAGCACGCACAAAATGTAGAACCGCATCACGACCTGCGACTCATACCAGCCTTTTTTCTCGAAATGATGGTGCAGCGGCGCCATCAAAAAAATCCGCCGGCCGGTTCCCGTCCGCATCCGCGTGAAACGGAACCAACCTGTTTGTAGCATCACCGATGCCGCTTCCATGACAAAAATCCCTCCGGCGATCACAAGGACGAACGGCTGGTGGATGAGAACGGCAGTGATTCCAAACGCGCCGCCGAGCGCGAGCGAGCCGGTGTCGCCCATGAAAACCTGCGCCGGGTGACAGTTGAACCACAGAAATCCAAGACCTGCGCCAATCATTGCCGCGCAAAAGACGGCCAATTCGCCCGCGCCGCTGACGTAGGGAATCTGCAGGTAGCCCGCGATTTTCACGTTGCCAGCGACGTAAGTGAAAACTAAAAAAACAAACGCCGTGATAAGCGTGCAGCCGATGGCAAGGCCGTCGAGGCCGTCCGTCAAATTCACCGCGTTCGAGCTGCCGACGATCGCGAGCAGCACAACCAGCACGCCGACGATCGCGCCCGCTTTAATCGGATATTTATAAAACGGCAGCATCAAATCGCTGACGAGATTGCTGTGGATGATGTTTTTATTTCCAAGCAGGAACAGTTCGCTCGTCGCGGGAAGTTTCCAGAGATAAACGCCCACAAACAAACCGAGCGCCGCCTGAACCAGAAGTTTCACGCGCGGCGGAGTGCCGCCGCCGCTCTGCTGGATTATTTTTGCGTAATCGTCGTAAAATCCCAAGCCCGACAAAACCAGCACTGCGAGCAGCGCCAATTCAACCTGCGCGTTCCATTGCGTCCATAACATCGTCGAAAAAACCAGAACCGCGACGATCAAAACTCCGCCCATCGTCGGCGTTCCTTTTTTGCTCAAGACACGCGCGGCCAGGCCGCCAGCTTCTTCCGCCTTGTCTTTATAGTCCTGCCCAAATTTTAATGTCTTGAGCCAATGAATGATTTTCGGGCCGAGCCACCAGCTCAAAATCAACGCAGTGATCGCCGCGCCCGCACTGCGAACCGTGATATAACGAAACAAGCGCAGGAACGAGAGCCGGCTTTCCCAAGCCGTCCCCTGCGACCAATCCAAAATTTGCTGGCTCAAATAATAGAACATTTTCAGTTCACGATTTTTCTGACTTCAGAGTTTCCGCAATCCGCTCCAAACGCGACGCCCGCGACGCTTTCAACAAAACCACGTCGCCCGCCTTCAAAAAATTCTTCACCGCTTTGACCGCCGCTTCCACGTCCGCAAACTCAATCACCCGATTCAGCCCTCCGTCACGCGCGGCCCTGGCGATGAACTGCGCCATTTTTCCGACGGCGAACAACTGGCCGATCTTTAATTCCGCCGCGCGCCGGCCGACTTCCGCGTGCGCCGTCTCGCTGTGCGCGCCGAGTTCTTCCATGTCGCCGAGAACCGCCACGCGGCGGCCTTGCAACGGCAAATCGCACAACGTTTCGAGCGCGGCAATCGTCGAATCCGCGTTCGCATTGTAGGCGTCGTCCAAAACCCGGACGCCGTTCGCTTCCCAAAATTGCAGGCGCATCTTCGCCGGCTTGCAGTCGGCTAGGCCGCGCTGAATCTCAGCGCGGCCCAACCCCAGTTCCCCACCCAGCCCGATCGCAAAAAGCGCATTCGCGACTTGATGACGACCGAGCAAATTGATCCGATACTCTCCGCAAAATTCTTCTTTCGACGCTTGAACCCGAAACGTCACACCGTTTTTGTCCAAGCGGATTTTCTCCGCGCGCCAGTCGTTTTTTTCGCCTAGCCCGACCATGACGATTTTCGTCTTTGTCCGCGCAACAATTTTTCCCGTCCATTCATTGTCGCCGTTTACAAATAATTTTCCATCCGCCGGCAAAAGTTCCGCGAGGCAGCCTTCCTCGCGCGCGACGCCTTCAACGTCACCAAAAAATTCCAGGTGCTCGCGCCCGATGTTCGTCAGGACGCCGAATTTCGGCTGGATCATTTTCACGAGCGGTGCCAGTTCGCCCGGATGATTTGTGCCCGCTTCCAGCACGGCAACCTGATGCGATTTTTCCAGCCGCAACAGCGTCAGCGGCACGCCGATGTCGTTGTTGAAACTTGCCTCGCTCCACAACATCAAAAATTTCTGACTTAACACCGACGCAATCAATTCTTTCACCGTCGTTTTGCCGTTAGAGCCGGCAACGCAAATCATCGGCAGATCAAATTGCCGCCGATAAACCGCCGCCAATTTTCCGAACGCAATCCTTGCGTCTTTAACAACAAGAATGCCGCAATCCGGCAATTGTGACGGAACTTTTTTTTGTTCGATGACAACCGCCGCAACATTTTTCGCCGAGACTTCGTCCAAAAAATCGTGACCGTCGAATTTTTCGCCGCGAATGGCGAAAAACAAATCCCCAGATTTCACCTGACGCGAATCGGTGCAGACATTTTTTATCAAAGCTTCGCCCGACCCGCGCCGGATTTCGGCGGCGCAGGCTTCGGCGACAAATTTCAAAGAACGTTCTTCCACAAAATTTCAGCGCGAACCGCCCGCAGCCACGAGCGGCTGTGGCGAATTCAACGGCGGTAAATTTTTATCCGGCGCAATGTTCAGGTAGCTGGCGCAGCGTTCGGCGATTTCCTTGAACACCGGCGCGGCGTCTGTCCCGCCAAAGGCGTGTGCGCCTTCCTTAGGCGCATCCAGCACGACATAAATGCAAAGCTGCGGGTCGTCCGCAGGAAAAAATCCGATGAATGACACGAGATATTTGTCGGAAGAATAAGTGTGGGTCTGGCTGTCAACCTCCTGCGCCGTGCCGGTTTTGCCGGCGACTACATAATCTTTCATCGCCGCATCGGGTGCCGTTCCATCCGGCGTCACGACGGTTTTGAGCGCCTCGACCATAAGTTTGCTCGTGGATTCATTCAGGACGCGGCGCACAGGTTGCGGCGCATATTGCTGGACCGTATTTCCATTCTGATCCTGAAGCCGGTTCACCAGCATCGGCTGCATGAGAGTGCCGCCATTGGCAATCGCGCACACGGCCATCATCATCTGCAGGCGAGTCACCGCTACACCCTGTCCCATGGGAATTTGCGCGATGGAGACTTTGTTCCATTTTTCGACCGGGCGCAGATAATTTTTTCCGCTGACTTCGCCGGGCAATGGAATTCCCGTCGGCACGCCGAGGCCGTAAGCCTGCATATAATCGTAAAGTTTTGGCGCCTGAAGCTGGATGCCGATTTTTGCCGCACCGATGTTCGAAGATTTTTGCAAAATTTGCTCGACGGTCAGATTTCCGAAATGATGCCCTTCGGCGTCATGCAAGGTGATGCCCGAAAAATGGAACGCGCCATCCTCGCAGAAAAAATTGTCGTTCAACGACACGACGTGTTCGTTCAACGCCGCCGAAATCACGATTGTCTTGAACGTTGAACCCGGCTCGATCAGATCACCGATGACGCGGTCGCGCGTGTCGGTCGTCACCGTGCGCGGATTGTTCGGATCGTAATCAGGCAGCGACGCCATCGCCAGAATTTCGCCCGTGCGCGGACGCATCACGATGCCCGTGATGCTCGCGGGCGCGTGTTCCTTCATCGCGTCGGCCAGCGCCGTCTCGACGATGTGCTGGACGGCCGAATCAATCGTCAGCACGACGTTCAAGCCGTCGCGCGCCTGCACGTCCTCGTCGCGCAGGGCGACAAGTTCATGTTTTCGGCTGTCAGTTTCCGTCAACCGCCAGCCCGTCGCACCGCTTAATTTGGAATTTAACGACCGTTCAATCCCGTCGCATCCGGACATTTGCTGGACACCGTTGGTTCCGTCCTGCGAAGCGACAAAGCCCAGCACGTTCGCCGCGAGCCCACCGTTCGGATACACGCGCATCTGATCCGCATCGGCAAAAATCGCGCTCTGGCAGAGATTGGTAAGCGCCATCCGATCCGATTTTTTCCATTTGCTCATGTCCGCTACGGACGGAAGGTTGTTCATCGCCAGTTGGATTTTACTCCACGTTTCGTCCGTGACCTTGCGCTGAAGAACGACGTATTGGTTCGTAGCCATTTCGCCCTTTTGATTTTTCCACACGCGCGGAAGCAATTGCTGGTAAAGTTTATTCTCGTCCACCTGCAACAACGGCGCGAGCGCACGGGCAAAAGTCATTTGTGGATTACCAATCAGACGCTGGTTGGCGAGCAACGACGGGTTAGCACAGACCGTTTTCACAAAAATACTCGTCGCGAGCAGATTGCCGTTTACGTCCAAAATGTCGCCGCGCTTCGCAGCCTGCCAGAATTTCTGCTGCGTGTTGTCCTGCGCCAGTTTCGCCAGCTCGTCGTGCCGCCATAACTGCAAGTCCACGAGCCGGAAACCCAGCCCGATGAAGGCCATGACGACCAGCGCCAGCAGTGCGAGAACGCGCTTGAATTGTTGCCGCCGATTTTTCATCCAAAAAACGGCCAGCCGCCCGTGGCGATCGGTTCCTCAACCAACGGCGTCACGAGCGGCGGCCAAAATATTTTCATGTCATTGCGTTGCCACGCCGACCGCCCTTTCCGCAAGCTGGCGCGACGGGTTTTTATTTTCAGAAGGCGAGGCCAAAGGTTCGGCAAGCCGCACGACATCCAGCGGCTGCACCGGCGCAAGCCCCAGATTCAATTCCCGCGCACGCTGGTCGAGCATCACCGGCGAATGCAGGATCGCTAGCTGGTCGGCCAGCCTTTTGTCATCGTTCTGCAACTGCGTCAGGCGGCTTTCTTTTTCGCGGATCAGCTTGCCAAGATTGTAAATCTCGCCCTTTTGCCAGACGTAGCCGACCGCCGCACCCGCGATGACGAGGCACGCAAACAGTGCCGTTAATGCCGGGCCAAACTGGATCGCCGCCGACTGGTATTTTTTATTTTTTGCCATGCTAAATTTTTTCCAAAACTCGCAACTGTGCGCTCCGGCTGCGCGGATTTTCCTTCAGTTCAATTTCACCAGGCTTGGCCGCCTTGCGTTTCACCCATTTCATTTCCGGCACCCGCGCCTGTCTCAATTCCGGCACGTCCACCTCGCCGCTGAACGTATAATCACGCGTTTTTTCGCGGCCAAAATCTTTTACGGCGCGATCTTCTAGCGAATGAAACGTGATGACCGCCAACCGTCCGCCCGGCTTCAAAATTTTCACCGCCGCCGCCAATCCGCGCTTCAAAGAGCCGATTTCATCGTTCACCGCGATCCGCAGCGCCTGAAAAACTTTCGTCGCCGGATGCGACTTTTTCCCGTTGCGCGGCGCGAGCCGTTCGATTAAATCCGCCAATTGTTTCGTCGTCTCAAATTTTCTTTGTACACGGTCGTGAACGATTGCCTTTGCAAACCGCCGCGACTCGCGTTCGCCGCCAAACTCCCAAAAAATCTTCGCCAGTTCCTCGGCGCTTAAATCGTTCACCAAATTTGCCGCCGTCAGTTTTTGCCGGTCGTCCATCCGCATATCCAGCGGGCCGTCCTGCTGGAAACTGAACCCGCGTTCAGGCGAATCCAATTGCGGCGAACTCACGCCCAAATCCAAAATCACACCGTCGCAACTCACCGCTGGCATCCATTCCGCCATTTCTGAAAAATTCCCGCGCCGGATTTCAAATCGTCCGGCGAATTTTTCCGAGAGCCGGTTTCTTGCCGCTTCAACTGCGGCGCCATCGCGATCGCACCCAGACAGCCATCCAGTCGGTGAACTCGTGGCCAAAATGCTCGCCGCGTGACCAGCTCCACCGAGCGTCCCGTCGGCGTAACGCCCGCCTGGTCTCGGCTTCAGCGCGTCCAGCACCTCCGCCGCCATCACTGGTCTGTGAATGAATTCTAGCACTGCGCATTTTTCCAGTTAGTTCATGTTGCGTTTGTTCCAAAAATCCGCTCACCCAAAACCTCCCACGATCTTTCCGCCGGCTGCAAAATCGGCGCGGCCGGACGTGATTTCACCGGCACGACCTCCACCTCGGCGTCGCTCAAGTCGTTATGCACGACCTTTATCCGGTCCAGCGAGAGCTCGGATTGCACCGTCGGCCGGAAACTTTGCGCCGCTGGTTGGGGACCGCGCAACATCGTCATCGGATTCAGCCTGCTGGTCCAAGCCGCCAGGGATTTTGACGTCGCAGAAACCATCGGCATCTTTTGCGTCTTTTTCCAGGCAGGCATGACTGTTCTTTTGACCGGCGCGGAATTTTCCACCTGCGGTTGCGGCAATTCAGTTTGCGTCGCCGTCGCAAATGGATTTTTTGGCGAAACAAACTTCGGCAGATAAACGCGCTTGTCCGCGCGATACGCCGCCACTTTGCCGCCGTTCACAAAACTTTTTCCCGCGCCAAGCAGTTTTCCAAAGTTCATAATTTTTACTCCATCAGTTTGAAGGCTTCCGACGCGAGCACCGCGTCGGCGGCCTTGACGTTTTCGTAACGGTTCGGATTCCAGATCTCAAAACGGTCGAGCAGCCCGACGAGCACGACTTCATCCTTGATGCCCGCCGCGCGCGCCATTTCGTCCGGCAGGCAAATCCGGCCGGACTTGTCCAAAGCCACCTGGACGGATTCGCTGCCAATGAATCTTTTGAGGACAACCTTGTTCGGATTGCCGTTCGGCATCGCGTCGATGTCCGCTTTCATCTTCGCCATTTCCGTCGGCGGCAAAACCCGAAGGCAACTTCCAGCCTGATGTTGCGGCCAGAGCATCAAGGTCAATTCAGTGCCAGCCCTTTCAGGCCGCCACTTGGACGGGACTTGGACGCGCCGCTTCTCATCCACACCGTGCCGGTAGCACGAATTGTAGTAAGTCGGCCCTGTTTTTTTTGCGTCGCTCATCTTATCCACCACAAACCTTAAAACGACATCATCACCCACAACGACCCACTTTTATCCACTTTAACCCACATCATGTCAACAGAAATTTTCACATTTTTTAAGGCTTATTCGGAAGTTATTCACAACCCAAATCCGCTAAAATCACCTTCGAATTCTCAATCCTGTTTTTACAGACGCGATTTTGATAGGTTCACGCGCGATGCGAACCGCTGATTTCGATTTTGAGCTGCCTCTCGGCCTGATAGCACAGCATCCCGCACCCAAGCGGGATTCGTCGCGGCTGCTGGTTTTGCATCGAAAGGAAAACCGTGTTGAACACCGGCAATTTTCAGATTTGCTGGGATTTCTCCGCGACGGCGACGTGCTGGTGCTGAATAATTCGCGTGTGATCCCGGCGCGACTGCGCGGCAACAATGCAAAAAGCGGCGGCCAGTTTGAAATTTTATTGCTGGAAGAAACCGCCACAAACGACTGGTGGGCGATGGTTCGGCCTGGAAAAAAGGCACGCATCGGGACGCAAATCGTTTTCCGTGACACAAACGGCCAGCCGACAAAAATCCAAGCAACGATTGCCAAAGTGAATGACAAAGGCCACCGGCGGCTGCAATTTTCCGGCACGCCGGACATTGGTCGCGAGCTGGAACATCTCGGCGAAATCCCGCTGCCGCCTTACATTCATCGCGACGGTAAATTGCCGGAAGACAAGGAACGCTATCAGACTGTTTTTGCCAAAGCAGCCGGATCAATCGCCGCACCGACGGCGGGACTGCATTTCACGCCGGAATTGCTGGCACAAATCCGCGCGCGCGGCGTTAAAGTCTGTTTCGTCACGTTGCACGTCGGGCTTGGGACTTTTTTGCCGGTCAAATCTGAAACTCTTGCCGCGCACAAAATGCACGAGGAACGGTTTGAAATCAGCGAAGAAACGGTTCAAGGCGTGAACGAAGCGAAGAAATCCGGCAATCGCGTCATCGCCGTCGGCACAACCAGCGTGCGCGTGCTGGAAAGTGTCGCCGCGCAAAATAACGGAAGGCTCAATGTTTATGCGGGCAAAACGAACATTTTTGTTTTCCCGCCGTTTCAATTTCAAATGGTGGACGCACTGTTGACAAACTTCCATCTTCCCTGCTCCACTTTGCTGATGCTCGTGAGCGCATTTGCCGCGCCGGGCGAGACGCGCGGGCGCGAAATGATCTTGTCCGCCTACGCCGAAGCGGTCCGCGAGCGTTACCGATTTTTTAGTTACGGCGATGCGATGCTCATTTTGTGAACGTGAAACAAGATAAAAATCTAAAAATGCCGTTCGTTTTGGTCAACATGGCGATGACGGCCGATGGAAAAATTGCGACGACGAACCGCGCCGTCCACTCGTTCGGCAGCGCCCGCGACCTGAAGCATCTTTACGAATTGCGGGTGACGGCGGATGCGGTCATGTGCGGCGCTCGGACAATTGAAATCTCGCAAAGTATTTTGGGTGCTGGCGGCGCAAAGTTCCGCAAACTGCGTCTGAAGAGCGGACTGGCCGAATACAACCTGCGCGTGATCGTCAGCGGCAGCGGCTCGATCAATCCGCGCGCGGAAATTTTCAAAAGGCGCTTTTCGCCGGTCATCATTTTGACGACTGCGCGGATTTCGAAGGCGAACCTGAAAAGGCTCCGTGACGTGGCGGACGAGGTGAAAATCTGCGGCAAAACGGAGATCCATTTTGACGCCGCGTTGCGCTGGTTGCGGGCAAAATGGAACGTGAAGCGTTTGTTATGCGAAGGCGGCGGCGAGCTGAACGGCGCTTTGTTTCGCGCAGGGCTGGTGGATGAATTGCACCTGACGATCTGCCCAAAAATCTTTGGCGGAAGAAATGCCCCGACAATCGCCGACGGCATGGAAATTTTTCATCTAGCGGACGCGGTTCAATTTAATTTGAAGCCAGCAAAGCGTGTTGGTGACGAATTATTTACGGTCTTTGCCCGCGTTTGACAGCAGTTTATTCACAAGCCAGCCGGAGCTTTGCCACCGGATTGTCACAAGCGCACGCACGGGCCGCCTAACCTTCTCTTTTTTCATTTTTCGCCGTGTCCAGCTTGGATTCCGCCCAGCGCGCAAAAAGCCACAGCAAGTCGGACAAACGGTTGAGATAAATCAGAATTTCCAAGTTGCGCAGCTCGCCGGTGAACTTCAGCGCGCAAACGCACCGCTCCGCGCGGCGGCAAACCGTCCGCGCCATGTCGAGCGCGGCCGAATCTTTCGCCGCACCCGGCGTCGCCCAGCCTTTGAAGCTCACGTTTTGAGATTCGATTTCCCTGACGAGCACATCCAGCTTCGCCGTCATTTCCGGCGCGACCGGCAGATAACCGTCGTCAAAATACCGCTTCAAATCCTCCGGCTGGACACCAAGCTCGCCCATCAGCACGATCAAATCTTTTTGGATCGCGAGAAGATTTTCGCCGACAAAACTTTCTGCCGTCGTCGCTCGCGCCACCCCGAGCGCGGCGTTCAATTCATCAATCGCGCCACACGCCTCGACGCGCGGATGGTTTTTTGCGACGCGACGGCCATACATCAGTCCCGTCGTTCCCGAATCCCCGGTTTTGGTCACGATGCTCATGGCGATTGTTTCGCCGTTGAAACTTTGTCCGCGTTCGTCGCAGAAATTTTCACCGCCGAAATTTTATTCGTTGGTGAAACTGGAGGCAAAACCACAGGTGCGGTCAACTTTTGATAATTCAAGATTCCTTTCACAATCGCCGACGCCAACTGCCGACGCCAGACCGCATCATAAATCTTTTTGCCTTCCGTCGGATTCGTCATATAGCCGCCCTCGATCAAAATCGCGGGCATCGCCGCGTCGCGCAGCACGGCGAATCGCGCACGTCGCACGCTGCGGTCATTCACGTTCAGGCCTTGCACGAGCGATTTTTGGATTTGATACGCGAACAGCAGGCTTTTTTGTTCGTTGCGATTGGCGGTCGTCGGGCCGGTGCCGGTCGCTTTGCCATATTCGCTGCCCTCGACGCTCGCGTTGCTGGAATTTGCGCCGACGGGTGTGATGCAATAGGTTTCCGGCCCCTGAACTTCGTCCTTGTCGGTTTGCGCCGCGTTGAAATGCAAACTGACGAATAAATCCGCTCTGGCCCTGTTCGCAACCGCCGGGCGCGCGGGCAATTCAACAAATGTATCGCTGTTGCGCGTAAGAATGACATTAAAACCGGCTTGCTTTAATTGATCACGAAGTTCGAATGCGAGCGCGAGCGTGTAAGTTTTTTCGTCATGCCAAAAAAAACCGGCGACGCGGTTGCCGGAATCTTTTCCGCCGTGGCCTGGGTCGAGGCAAATCGTCGTGATTTTTTTCGGCTCAATGTAACGCGATGGAGACAGCAGCGGGCGGACTGTTTTATCCAGGTCAAATTGCGCGATGAGCGGGACACCCTTGTCCTTCGCCACCGGAAATGACAGCCGCACATTCACGCCATTGATTTGCGACTGCGTCGAATCCACCTCAAAAACCAGCCGCGTCGCACTGTTGGTCAAAATGATTTGATCGCCGCGATTGAGCGTGTAGCCGTTCAGGCCGTTCCCGCGCGCCCAATCCGCGAGCGAGACATAATTCTGTCCGTTGATGAAAGCCGCGCATGTCGGCATCGCGCAAAAGACGAGGCAAAGCAAAATGGGCAGCGGGAAGATTTTGTTCACGGCGGTGCAAATTGCCCGCACGCCGCGTTTGATTCAAGGCAAATGCCGAGTACGTTCGCTTAAAAGTTTGATTTTCGGCGGCAATGGTTTTTAATTCGTCACTTGATTTTGCAATGAACATCCACGAATACCAAGCCAAGCAGCTGCTCGCCAGATACGGCGTCGCCGTTCCGCTCGAAATTCCCGCCAAGTCGCTCGCCGAGGTGCGGCCCGCAGCGGATAAAATTGTCGCCAGCGGCAGTTCGCGCGTCGTCGTCAAATCGCAAATCCACGCCGGCGGACGCGGCAAGGGAACTTTTAAGAGCGGTTTTCAAGGCGGCGTGAAAGTCGCCGGCTCGGTGGATGAAGCTGTTTCGTTCGCCGAAAAAATGCTCGGCAATGTGCTCGTCACGAAACAAACCGGCACCGAAGGTCGCAAAGTACAGACGCTGCTGATTTCCGAAGGCTGCAAAATCAAAAAGGAATTTTATCTCGCCGTGCTGCTCGACCGCGCGAATTCGCGTCCGCTCATCATGGCCAGCACCGAGGGCGGCATGGACATCGAGGAAGTCGCCGAGAAATTTCCTGAAAAGATTTTCAAGGAATCTATTGACCCCGCCGTCGGCATCATGCCGTTTCAGGCGCGCAAGATTTCCGCCGCGCTCGGCCTCAAAGGCGATTTATTCAACGCCGGCGTGAAATTGATCACCGGCGTTTATAACACTTGGTGGGAATGCGACGCCTCGATGGTGGAATTGAATCCACTGGCAGTCGTCGAATTGCGCGACGGCAAGGAAACCGTCATGGCGCTCGACGCAAAAATTTCCCTCGATGACAACGCGCTCTACCGTCACAAGGACATTTTGGAGATGCGCGATTTGAATGAGGAAGCGCCGCTGGAGATCGAGGCGTCCAAATTTTCGCTCAATTACATCAAGCTCGACGGCAGCATCGCGTGCCTTGTCAACGGCGCGGGCCTGGCGATGGCGACGATGGACATCATCCAGCATTGCGGCTCCAGCCCGGCGAACTTTCTCGACGTGGGCGGCGGCGCGAGCAAGGAGCAGGTCACGGCGGCATTCAAAATCATTTTGAGCGACCCGAACGTGAAGGGAATTTTGGTGAACATTTTCGGCGGCATCATGGATTGCAATGTCATTGCCACCGGCATCGTCGCGGCGGTGAAAGAAACGGGTTTAAAACTGCCGCTGGTCGTCCGGCTCGAAGGTAACAACGTTGTTGCCGGCAAGAAAACGCTGGCCGAATCCGGCGTGGCCATCATCACCGGCGATTCAATGGCGGACGCGGCGCAAAAAATTGTCAAAGCCGTCAGCAAATAATTTTCGCAAATTCAAAACAAAATTTCATGTCCATTCTCGTCACATCCAACACGAAGGTTCTCGTCCAAGGCATCACCGGCAGCTTTGGCGCGAAGCACGCGCAACTCTCAATTGATTACGGCACGCAAGTCGTCGCCGGCGTCACGCCCGGCAAAGGCGGACAGTTTTTTGAGCACGGCGGCAAGAAGGTTCCGATCTTCGACACCGTCGCCGACGCGGTGAAACAAACCGGCGCGACGGCTTCGGCAATTTTTGTTCCCCCGCCATTCGCCGCCGATGCGATTCTAGAAGGCGCTGACGCCGGACTTGAACTTGTTGTCGCCATCACCGAAGGCATTCCGGTGCGCGACATGGTGCGCGTGAAGCGCGCGATGGAAGGCAATACAAAGACACGGCTCATCGGACCGAATTGTCCCGGCGTTGTCACGCCCGGCGAAGGCAAGGATTCCCACGGCGGCTGCCGCATCGGCATCGCGCCTGGCTACATTCACAAAAAAGGCAACATCGGAGTCGTCTCGCGCAGCGGCACGCTGACTTATGAAGCGGTCTGGCAACTCACGTCGCGCGGCGTCGGTCAATCCACCTGTGTCGGCATCGGCGGCGATCCAGTGAACGGCACTTCGCATTTGGATGTGATAAAACTTTTCAACGACGATCCCGAAACCCACGGCATCATCATGATCGGCGAAATCGGCGGCAGCGCCGAAGAAGAAGCCGCCGAGTGGATAAAAAAACATTGCAAGAAGCCGGTCGCCGGCTTCATCGCGGGTGCGACCGCGCCGCCCGGACGCCGCATGGGCCACGCGGGCGCAATCGTCAGCGGCGGCAAAGGAACGGCAGAGGCAAAAATTGCCGCGTTCAAGGCCGCTGGTATCGGCATCGCCGTCACGCCGAGTGAAATGGCGGACACACTTTTGAAAATGATGTGAATTCCGTAGAATCGCGGATCGTTGAATTGTTAAACCGGTTCAACGATGCAACGGTTCAACGGTTCAAAGCTTTGTGAGCCTCATTGATTTCATCCTGAACCTCGCGGGCTTGCTGCTGTGGATCAAATGGCGTTCGCTGCCGTTCGACCCGTTCAACAAAAGGATTCCCGCGACGCTCATCGGCACGTTGCGCCGCGCCGCGCCGTCGCATTTCCGCCGATGGCATCTGCTCGCCACCATCGGCGCGCTACTGGTTTTGCGCGCGCTGTTTTACTGGCAGATCGGCTCGGCGGCGGGCTGGATAGGAAAACTGGATCTGGGTGTCACCGTGCTTTTCTTCCGCAGCAATCTTTTCGGCCAGATACTTTTGTTTTCGATTTTCAGCTATGCGCGGGCGCTTGGAATTTTTTATCTCTGGTTGCTGCTGCTTTCAATTGCCGGCAGCCGCGATGGAAAATCGGAGTTGATCCACCGGCTGGTGCGGATGCAACTGGGCGGGATTGACGGCTGGCCGCGCTGGTTGAAATCCATTTTGCCGCTGGCGGTCACGACTTTTTCTTGGTGGCTGGCAAGCTGGCTGTTCGCGTGGCTGCAAATCATTCCGCGACCGGCTTCGGCGGCGCACCGGGTCGAGGAATCGCTCGTCATCGCACTGGGCAGTTACGTCGCCTGGAAATTTGTCATCGGCGCGCTGCTCGCGCTGCACTTGCTGAGCACCTACATTTATTTCGGCAAACATCCGTTCTGGAATTATGTGAACGCGGCGGCGCAAACCTTGTTGTTTCCTCTGAAAAAAATCCCGTTGCGAGCAGGCCGGACGGATTTCACGCCGGTTGTCGGGATCGCGCTGGCGTTTTTGACCGCTGAACTGGCCGGACGCGGACTGGCGCTGATTTATGCCCGCCTGTCGCCTTGAACAGAATCAAGGTTCCTTCGTCTTTGGAAGTTTCGCGATGACCGTCGTGCCCGCGCTTTTTTCGCCTTCGATGGAAAGCGTGCCGCCGTGCAATTCGACGAGCCGCTTGGCGATGGCCAGACCGAGTCCCAATCCCTGCTGATCCTGGATTTTGCGGTCGAACTGCGTGTAGGCGCCGATTCGCCGGATCTGCTCGGTGGAAAATCCACGCCCCCGGTCGCTGACGGAAAGTTGGATGCCGTTGAACGCGGCCGTCAGCGTGACGCGAATCGGCGAACCGGCTGTGGAAAACTTGAACGCATTGTGAACCAGTTCATTCACGACTTTGCTGAAATAATTCTCGGACATCGGCACGGGAATGTCCGCCGCTTCCACGGCCAGATCGTTCTGGCGGTTTGAGTGCGCGGCGTGGGACTCGGAGATTTTTTTGAGCAGCGGCGCAGGATGTTCCGCTCTTCCAATCCGGAGCGCGTTGACGTTCTTCGGGTCGGCGGCGATCAGCTCGAGCTGCGCGTAAATCAAAAAATTTTCGATGAGCCGTTCGAGCCGCTGGCCGGACTTCAAAATTTCCTGCCCCATTTCGACGATTTCAGAAGACTTCAACGTCGCAGCGGAAGTGGCGAGCATTTCGGCGTTGGAAAGGATTCCGTTGAGCGGCGTGCGCATTTCGTGCGGCATCATCAGGCTGATGTTGTCGCGCAGATAGGCGAGCTTGCGCTCGGCCTCGTCGCGGAGCGTCTGGGATTTTTTGAGCCGCGCGTCCACGGCGGCGTAAAGCGCATCGGTCGTGAACGGCTTGGGCAGATAATCGTCCGCGCCGAGTTCCATGCCGTGCCTCATGCCGGCGTTGTCGGCAAGGCCGGTCATCAGGATGAACGGTATGGCGGCGGTCGGCGATTCCGTGCGCAACGCGGAAAGGGTCAGGTAGCCGTCCACTTTTCCCATGTTCACGTCGCACAGGATCAGGTCGGGAAGTTCCTTGCGCGCCGTTTCGATGCCGTCGGTGCCATTGGCGGCCTCGATGACTTTGAAGCCGCGCTGGTTCAGCGCGAGCTGGATCATCTCGCGCAACCATTCTTCGTCGTCAATGACCAAAATCTTTTTCATGGATAGAAACTACATCCGCCCCCCGAGACACAGCAAATGTTATGCCCTTTGGACGCGAACCGCGCCGGAGCCTTCAAATCTTGAAAATCGAGCCGGACGGAATCACTTCCGTTCTTCCAGCGGCACATAATGATTCAGCGTGCGACCGATGTAAATCTGCCGCGGCCGATAAATGCGGCTCTTCGGTTCTTCCATGATTTCCTTGTAATTCGCGATCCAGCCGGGCATCCGGCCGATCGCAAAAATCACCGGAAACATCTCCATCGGGATGCCGAGCGCGCGCATGATGATGCCGCTGTAAAAATCCACGTTCGGATAAAGTTTGCGTTCGACAAAATAGGAATCCTTGAGCGCGGCGTCTTCCAGGTGCTTGGCGATGTCCAGCAACGGGTCGGCTATGTGCAACTTGGACAAAACCTCGTCGCAGGCTTTTTTGATGATTTTTGCGCGCGGGTCGTGATTTTTATAGACGCGATGGCCGAAGCCCATGAGTTTCTTGCCGCTGTTTTTGTCCTTCGCCGCCACGATGAACCGAGAGCCGTCGTCGCCTTCGCGATGAATTTCTTCGAGCATCTCGATCACCGCCTGGTTCGCACCGCCGTGCAACGGCCCCCAGAGCGCGCAGACGCCGGCGGAACAACTGGCGAACAGGTTCGCCTGGCTCGAAGCGACCATGCGGACGGTGGAAGTGGAACAATTTTGTTCGTGATCCGCGTGCAGCAGCAAAATCAAGTCCAGCGCCTTCACCACTTCCGGTTTTATTTCAAAGTCTTCATACGGCGACGAGAACAGCATATGCAGAAAGTTCGCCGTGTATTTGTAGCTCTTCTTGGGATAAATCAGCGGCAGGCCTTTCGACTTGCGATACGAATACGCCGAGATCGTCCGCACCTGCGAAATCAATTTCGCCACGATGATGTCGAACTCCTTCGTCTTGCTCCATTGCCAGCGCATGATTTTTTCGTCGAAGCAGCTCGCCGCGTTGATCATCGCCGAAAGGATCGCCATCGGATGCGCGCCCATCGGAAATCCCTGGAAGTGATACTTCATGTCCTCGTGCAAAAACTGGTGCTCCGTGAGCAGATCGGAAAACATCTTGAGCTGCGCGCGATTCGGCAGTTCGCCGTAAATGATCAGGTAGGCGGTTTCAATGAAGGTGGATTTCTCCGCCAGTTCCTCGATCGGGATGCCGCGATAGCGCAAAATCCCCTTGTCGCCGTCAATGAACGTGATCTTGCTCGTGCAGGAACCCGTATTGCCGTAGCCGTCGTCGAGCGTGATATAGCCGGTGTTTGCGCGCAGTGATGAAACATCCACCGCCTTTTCGCCCTCGCTGCCCTCGACGATCGGCAGCGTAAAAACTTTTCCGTCCAGTTCCAGTTTTGCCTCTTTGCTCATGCTCTTAAAATTTCTAAAAGATTCGGTTGTGTCTGTTTCGAAGTAGTTTGCGTCGAAAGTCAAAAATTGGCAAGCCACGAAAATCAAATTCCGCAAAAATTCACAGAACGATTTTTCTGGCACGGTGTTGGACTTCATGGCTCAATCCAAAAACCATGAAACGCTGGGCCGTTCTCACCGTTTTGCTCTATGCGCTCCTGCTGCTGGCGTTGACTTTGCCGCTGCTGATGGCCGCCTTCAGCGCGTGGGGGAATAATCCGATAAAACTGCAGGACGAACTGGGCATTTTCAAAACGTGGGGTTATTGGCTGTGGCTCGCAATAATGACCGCCGGACAGGCATTGCTGCTTTTGCTGCCCATCAACATCGCCGAACGCCGCCTGCCTGCGCGACGACCGCTGAAAATTGCCGTCATCGTCACCGCGTTCTTTCTGGCCGGCCTTTTTTTTGCCGGAATCCTTTCAATCCTCTGCGCGGCATTCACGGATAACGGTCTTGGGTCTTTTGGAGCGCTCGACCCTTTTCCGATCAAACCGCCGGACAATTTGGGCGATGGATTGATTTTTGGAATGCTGACTTTCATCGCCGCATTCTGGATCATTTGGGCCGTCATTTTCCGAAAATTCGCAAAATCGGACGACGAAAATTCCCTTTTGAAACACTCCACGCGCTGGCTGCTGCGCGGCAGCATTCTGGAACTGCTCGTCGCCGTGCCCAGCCATATCATCGCCCGCCGCCGCGACGATTGCTGCGCGCCTGCCGGAACTTTTTGGGGGATCACGACGGGAATTTCCGTCATGCTCCTCTGCTTCGGCCCCGGCGTTTTCTTTTTGTTCGTCGAAAAACTCCAGCGTCTGAAGCCGAAGGAAACGAATCCGGGCGACGCGCCGAAAAATTAAATCTCTTTCGCTTTTCTTTCCCGAACTTGCAGCTTAATTTGCGCGGACGCAAATGGGATTAAAACTGTTCAACACGCTCTCGCGCTCCGTCCAGGATTTTGCGCCGCTCGATCCGGCAAGCAAAAAAGTCGGCATATATTGCTGCGGGCCGACCGTCTATGACTTCGCGCACATCGGCAACTGGCGCACGTTCGTCTTCGCCGACTTGGTTCGGCGTTATCTGGAATTCAAAAACTTCCAGGTCACGCACGTCATGAACATCACGGACATCGAGGACAAAATCATCAGGCGTGTCCGCGAAGCCAAAACCACGCTGCCGGAATTCACCGGAAAATTTGAAGCAGCGTTCTTCGAGGATTTGAAAACGTTGAACTGCCTTTCGCCGCATCAAACGCCGCGCGCCACCGAACACATTCCCGAAATCATTTCGCTCATTGAAAAACTCATCGCGCGCGGCATCGCCTACAAAGCCGCTGACGGCTCGGTTTATTTCTCAATCGAAAAATATCGCGGCTGCGGCTGCAATTACGGCCAGTTGCTTAAATTGAATTTTGACGAAATGCGCGCCGGCGAACGCGTCAAGAGCGACGAATACGCCAAGGAATCCATCGCCGATTTCGCGCTCTGGAAATCACGCGCGCCGGACGACGGCGAGATTTTCTGGCCGAGTCCGTTCGGCGAAGGCCGTCCCGGCTGGCACATCGAATGCAGCGCGATGAGCATGAAGATTCTCGGTGCGAGCTTCGATCTGCACCTCGGCGGCGAGGACTTGATTTTCCCGCATCACGAGGACGAAATCGCCCAAAGCGAAGGCGCGACGCAAAAACCGTTCGTGAAATACTGGATGCACGGCGCGTTTCTGCTCGTTGAAGGCAAGAAGATGAGCAAGTCGCTCGGAAATTTTTTCACGCTGCGCGATCTGCTGGCGAAAGGTTTCACCGGACGCGAAATCCGTTATCTGCTGCTTACCGCGCATTATCGCGAGACGTTCAATTTCACAATTGACGGCTTGCAAGCGGCACGCACAGCGTTGACGCGAATTGATACGTTTTTAGCCTTTCTTTTGGAACTGAAAGGAAAAGCCGTTTCAGCGCCGGATTCAGAATTGCTGAAAGAGTTTGGTGAAGCCATGGATGACGATTTGAATGTTTCGCGCGCGTGGGGAATTGTGTTTGAGTGGATTAGGAAAACAAACCGCCTGATTTCGGAAGGAAAATTGTCAGAACAAGCAGCGGCCAAATGTCATGCAACTTGGGCGGAATTGGATAAAGTATTTGGCACCGGAACAACGGTTCAACGATTGTTTCCAGAAGAAAATGAGCAAGCAATTTTACAAGAATTACTGGCTTCGCGCGAAGTCGCGCGCAAAGCAAAAGACTTCAAGCGTTCCGATGCAATTCGCGACGAATTGAAATTGAAAGGTTGGATGATTGAAGATACACCCAAAGGTGCGCGATTGAAAAAATTGTGAGCAAAGGCCTGTTCATCACGTTTGAAGGCACTGAAGGCTGCGGCAAGTCCACGCAGATCGCATTGCTCGCCGACCGGCTGAACAAGCTGAATTATCACAACGTGGTGGTTTTGCGCGAACCGGGCGGCACGCCTATCGGCGAGGAGATCCGCCACACGCTGAAGCACAGCCAGCAAAATCACGCGATGACCGCCGAGGCGGAACTCCTTTTGATGAACGCCAGCCGCGCGCAACTCGTCCGCGAAATCATCCGGCCCGCGCTCGCCGACGGAAAAATCATCCTCTGCGACCGTTTTTACGATTCGTCCACCGCTTATCAGGGTCACGGTCGCGAACTGGATTTGCAGACGGTCAAAAGCATGATTGATTTCGCCGTCGGCGACACGCGCCCGAACCTGACGCTGCTGCTTTCCGTGCCGGTGGAAGTCAGCGAAGCGCGGCGCTCCGCCCGGAAGGAAACGATGCTGTTCGATATGCCGACGTCCGACAAAAAGGACGGGCCGCCGAAACTGCCTTTCGTCGAACCGTTGCGCGACCGGATGGAAGAAGCGGATCGCAGTTTTTTTGAGCGCGTGGCAAAAGGTTTCAAGGCGATCGCCGCCGCCGAACCCAATCGCGTTCACATCATCAATGCGGCGGATTCAATCGAAAATGTCTGCGCCAGAATCTGGGAGCTTGTCCAGCCGGTTTTGCCGCGCATCGGAAGGTGGTGAACGCGCTTGAGAAATTTTCCACAACGAATACTTTTACAGCATGATTGAAAAAACCATCGGCGAAATTGAGGCGAACATTCGCGACGCGGATTCCGTGAGCGCCGAACGCAAGGCGGAACTGCTTAAATTGCTCGGCACGTTGAAATCCGAAGTCGGCAAACTTTCCAAAACGCACGACGAACACGCGCAAAGCATCGCCGGCTTCGCGCACGTCTCCGCGTACGAGGCCACGCGCAAGGCGCAGAATCCCGATTCGCTGCAACATTCCGTCGCCGGCCTGCGCTCGTCCGTCGAGGGGTTTGAGAAATCGCATCCCAAGCTCGTCCAGATCGTCAACAGCATCAGCAACACGCTGTCGAATTTGGGGATTTAATCCGCGCGCGGCTCCAGCTTCGCGATCTCCGCCATGATTTCGTCCGCGACCTGCTGGTAGATTTCCTTGAGCCTTGGCTTGGAGCAGGTTTTAGCCTCGGCGCGCAACGCTTCAAACTTCATCGGCTCGCCGTATTTCACCGCGACGCGGAACGGGCGCGGAAATTTATGATTCCGCCCGTAAGCCTCAAACGTCCCGAACGTCCGCACCGGAATCACGACCGCATCCGATTTGATCACCGTCAAGCCGATGCCGGAGCGCACGGGTTGCAGCTTGCCGTCTTTCGTGCGCGTGCCTTCGGGAAATAAAATGATCGCGCCGCCCGCGAGCAGCCGGTCGAGAATCGCCCGCAAGCCCGCCGCGCCGCCGCCGTCGCGGTCCACCGGAACCGAATTCCATTTCCGCAGCAGCCAGCCGATGCCGGGATAACGGAACAAACTTTCGCGCGCGAGATAATTGATCGGGCGATGCAAACCCGAACCGACGAGCGGTGGATCAAGAAAACTCGCGTGGTTCGACGCAAGGATGACCGGCCCGGACAGCGGCACGCGCGCCGCGTTGAAGACGCGCCAGCGAAAATACGTCGCATACATCAACCGGAAAAAAGACCAGCCGATGAAATAAACCGGATTCATGCGAGGCCAAGACGCCGCTTCATGTCGGCGATGATCAATCCGCTCGTCTCGGCGGAAGACATCTTCGAGTTGTCAATCACCCTCGCGCCGAGCGCGATCATCAACGGCGCGACGGCGCGCTGGCTGTCGCGCTGGTCGCGCGCGGCGAGATTTTCATCCACACCGTCGGCGGCGCGGCGTGCAGAACGTTCCTCCAGTTTTGCATCCAAATAAAATTTGTAATCCGTTTCTGGAAAAACATTCGTGCCGATGTCACGGCCTTCCATGACAAGATTTCCGAACCGGAGGCACTCGCGCTGTTTTTTCTTCATCCACTCGCGCACTTTTGGGATTGCGGCGACGTGCGGCACGGCGGCGGCGGTTTCCGGCGTGCGGATTTCTTTTTCAGGAAAATAACCGGCCACAAGCAGCCGCACTTTTCCGTCCACACACTCCAGTTTCGTTTTCCATTTGCGACAAAGTGCCGCGACGGCCTTCGCGTCATGCACATCAATTTTGTGTTTCAGGCAACACCAAGCCAGCGTGCGATACATCGCGCCCGTGTCCACGTAAACGTAGCCGAGCGCCTTCGCCACAAGCTTGGCGTTCGTGCTCTTGCCGCTTGCACTCGTGCCGTCAATGGCGATGACAATCGGTTGTTTCATCAATAAAATTTAATCCGCGAACAATTCCTTGAACTCCAATTTCCGTCCCGACTTCGCGTCCAAAATCGTCGCGCCCAATCCGTGCGGCGGTTGCGCGGCCAGTTTCTGGAAAAAATTCGGGAACGTTTTTTTTACGCAGGCGGGATTTTTAATTTTTATGCCGGGAACTTTCAATCCCAGAATCGCAAAACACATCGCCATGCGATGATCGTTATAGGTTTCAATCTCCGCGCCGTGCAACGGCGACGGCCAGACCGTCAGCGTGTCACCCTCCTCGACCACTTTCGCGCCGCACTTGGTCAGCTCCGTCCGCAACGCGACGACGCGCTCGGTTTCTTGAAGACGCAAACGGCCAAGGTCTGAAAATTTGGATGTTTCTGGCATCGTTGGCGCGAGCGTAATTGCTGTCATTATGCTGTCACCTAAATCGTGCAATCTTGAATTTTCGCGAAGTAAAATTCTTGCCGGAAATCCTGTATCAATTTGTAATTTGGAATGCGACCAACTTGATGTTCTAATTCGATAATTTGTCGGCTCGCCATAATTATTTAGCAAGAAACGCGCGCCCCAAAAGTAACTCGCGCTCGAAGCATCTGGATCAACTTCGTATATGCCACCCTTTTGCGGAAATGTTTCAACCATTTCCAAAGTCATTGCCACATAAGGTGATTCTTCTGCGTTTTCACCAACGACTTTAATTTTCCATCCACCTGCTTTTGCACATAATAATAATGCTGATGCAAATTGCGAACTATCCTCAATAGTAACGGTGCATTCAGCGCCTGGCTTCGGACCAGCACCATAAATCGTGACAGGCAATTTACCATTCGATGAATCAATTTGATAACCAAGTTTCTGCAGACTTGGATAAAAAAAGCTAAATAGCCGTTCATAAATTTTCAATTTGCGCATGGCATTAAACATGGCTGCCTGCGGACGCGCGTGCATTCGCGGCACGCCGCTCAAACGATAAACTCCTTTTCCCAGACAAACGAACGCCGACAAAAACCGCGCCGCTGTTCCCGCGTTGCCGACAAACAATTCCAGCGGCTTTTCCACCGTTCCTGCCTTTGGAATTTTTCCGCCAAGGCCCTTGACCGTGATCGTGCGATTGCAAAATTCTTCCGGATCATTTTCGACGCGAATCTCAAATCCCAGTTTCTGCAAACACGCGACCATGATCTGCGTGTCCTCGCTCCAGAGCGCGCCGGTGAGCGTGACTTCGCCGTCCGCGAGCGCGGCGAGGATCAGCGCGCGGTTCGTGATGCTCTTCGAGCCGGGCACGGTGATCTCCGCGCGCACGGGCTGGTCGAGCGGGACGATTTCGATGAGTTCGGGCAAGGCCATTTTTTAACCACGGATAAACACGGATGGACACGGATTGAAAAAAAAATTGTCCGCAGATTGCGCAGATTTTCGCAGATTACTTTGCGATTTAACCTGCGTTAATCCGCGAAATCTGCGGATGTCTTCATTTGTGTTCAATCTGTGTTTCATCTGTGGCTGATTATTCGGAAGAAATTGAAGTGTCTTTCCTGTGCCAAGAATCACGGCGCTGTTTTGCCGCCTCAAAAAATTCTGAAAGCGCTTTGTCATCCGCAGCTTTCAACGCGCGCTGGAATTTTTTCAATTCGGAAATAAAGGCATCCAGCGACCTTGAAAGATTTTTCCGATTGGCCAGCGCGATGTCGCGCCACATCTCCGACGAGCCGGACGCGATGCGCGTGGTGTCGCGAAAACCTGTGGCGCAAAGCTGCGATTGCATTTTCGGATTGGCCGGATTCAAAACCAGATTTGCCAGCGCCGCTGCCACGACATGCGGCAGATGGCTGGATCGGCTGACGAGCAAATCGTGCTGCGCGGCGTCCAATTTCAAAACGTGCGCGCCGAGGGATTTCCAAAATTGTTCCAGTTTTTTCAGCGCAGCGGCATTCGTTTTTTTAGTCGGCGTCAAAACACAGATGGCATTTTGAAACAAATCCGCGAGCGCGGCGGCGACGCCGGTTTTTTCCGCGCCGGCCATCGGATGACCGCCGACAAAATGCGCGCCGGATTTTGCGATGAGCGATTCCAATTCGCGCACGACACCTGCTTTGACGCTGCCGACATCCGTGACAATCGCGCCGCGCTTGAGCGCTGGCAGAAATTGTTTCGTTATCGCTGCCATTTGCGCGAGCGGCGTGCAAAGAATCACCAAATCCGCGTTGGAAACGGCGGCGAGCAGGTCAGTCGTAGCAAAATCAACCGCGCCCGCCTTCTCGCAATCTTTCAAACTCGCGGCGCGGCGCACAAAGCCCGCGACTTCGCGCGCGAGCTTCCGGCGTTTGACGGCCAGCCCGATCGAGCCGCCGAGCAGGCCGACGCCGATGATTGTGATTTTCCGAAATTGCACGGGCGCAGAATAGCGTGATTTGTTGAACCGTTAAAGCGTTAAAGCGTTTGCCGCTTCCCGGACGCGCTCCAAAATCACGTCGGCCATTTCCGGCGCGCTGCCGACGGCGGGCGAATACCAGATCAATTTTCCATTGCGTTCGGTTGGATTGCGCCACGCGGGCTGGCCGACGGCGAGCCGTTGTTCTACAACTGGTTTCGCCTCACCCAGCAAAACCGGAATGTCTTCCTGCGTGTGCAAACCGTCGCTGATGAAAAGCGGCACGATGACCAGGTTTTTCGTCTGCGCGATTTGAAAACAATCGACGATGCGCGGCGGTTCTTCAAGAAAAACCGCGCGGACATCCGCGTAAATTTTCTGCGCGCGGATCAATTCAACCTGCCGTTCGATGGCTTTGCGGGAATTTTCATTTCTGTCCGTTCCATGTCCGGCAATGAACAGCGTGATGTCGGAATTCTTCGGCGCGCGCGGGAATGGAAATTTATTAACAACTTCCCCGGCGCGCGACAAAATGACCTTGGTCATCGAATCATGCGAGCCGACCGGCTTGCAGTAAAAAATTTCCGAACCTTCAGTTTTCAGCTTCAATCTTTCAGGAAAACTGAAACCAAGTTCTTTCGGGATGATTTGCGAGCTGAAATAGCCTTCGCTGATGAACAGCGGCGCGATGAAGATTCTTGGAGCGGAAATTTCCGCGAGGACTTTCTTGATCTGCGGCTCCTGTTTCCAGAACGCCTCGCGGACTTCGGCAAAGATTTTCCGGCGGCGCAGTTCCGCCGCGTGCTGGAAGACCGGCGCGGCGGATTCAACATTCAAAACCGTGCCGTGGCCAAGCACCACCAGCACGGCATCGGAAAAATTCTCGCTGTTCACGCGACAAGACTGGCGCAATTGCCCATCGCCCGCAAGTTGCGCGTCCGCAAGGAAATTTTTTTATTGAAACTTTTCGACGTTTGTGGCGTCTTAAGTCCAGATTGTCCGCGAAACAATAAAATCCCAATGAAAATCATGACAAAATTCACCGCCGCCGCGCTTGCCGCCGTTTTTGGATTTGCCGTCGCAGTTTCGGCCGACGACACGAAACCCGCGCCGACCCTGCCGCCAGCCTCGACAAAAACCAACGTGACTTATGCGACCGACATCAAGCCCATTTTTGATGCCAGTTGCCTAAAATGCCACGACAGCACAAAAAAACCAAAGGCCCATCTTGCGCTCGATTCGCTCGAAGGCGCGCTCAAGGGCAGCAAGGACGGAAAAGTCATCACGCCCGGTGACAGTGCGAAAAGCGCTTTGGTTTTGAGCGTCGCCCACGTCGGCGATCCCGACACGTTCATGCCCAAACACGCAAAGCCGCTCACGCCGGATCAAATCGGCTTGATCCGCGCCTGGATTGACCAGGGCGCGAAGTAATTTTCTGGATCAACAAAAAAGGCGCGGTCCGATAAGGATCGCGCCTTTTTAATTTGGGAATGGCGACAACGGCGCGCGCTTCTGTTCACGCAATTTTTGCTGTTCGCGCAGAAGTTCGATTTTTCCCGTTTCAGAAATTTCCGGCTGGGCAGCTTTTTGCGTGAGCGTGGCAATTTGACGGTCCAAAAATTGATTGCGTAGTTTCAAGGTCACGTCGGCCAATTGTGTTTCGGGATTGGGAATTTTCCGGTCTTCGGCGACCGCTTCGGTTACAAGACTTCGGATTTCCTGCGATTCACATTCGTCCAAAAACGCGGCGAGATTTGTCCAGCTTTCGTTCTTCTGCGCGGCGAGGCGTTGCGCGGCGATTAGCCGCACGAGCGGATGCAAAATCCAGTTCGTGTCCAGATGCAACGCCGCCCACGCGACCAAATCGTCGTGCAGCAAAAGCAGCTTAAGCAGGTGAAATTCGTGCGGAGATGGGCGTGAAACTTCCATTTCTTCGGAGGCAGTTTCGATTTCTGCGGGAAGCACGTTCCTGCTGTTAAATATTTTTTTGAATTCAGCGTGAACCGCAATGGCTGAAATTCCTAATCCTAAACGCAGCGAAATTTTATTAGCGCATACATCAACTAATAGAGCGTTGTTTGTTTTTTGAACCGCTTCAGCCATATTTTTAACAACTGCTGTGCGACCTTTGTCTGTGTATGGGTCATAAATTGTGCAAAGTCGGTTCAAATAATAATCAAAAAATCCGTCGGCGCTTTGAACCAGTTCGCGGAATTTTTCGCCGCCGAAATTTTTGATGAAACTGTCCGGGTCGTGCGGCGCGGGCACGACGGCGACGCGCACGGCCAGACCGGACGCGAGCAGATGGTCGAGCGAACGTACGGCGGCGTTTTGCCCGGCCTCGTCGGAATCGAAACACAAAACGACTTCGTCAACATAGCGCTTCAAAATCCGCGCGTGCTGGTCGGTAAAGGCCGTGCCCTGCGGCGCGACGACGTTCTGCACGCCAGCCATGAAGCACGCGATCAAATCGAGTTGGCCCTCGCAGACGATGGCGGATTGCGCGTCAAGCAGCGCGCGCTTGGATTTGTCGAGACCGAAGAAAACTTTGCTCTTGGTGAAAATCGCGGTCTCGGGCGAGTTGACATACTTCGCGGTTTTTTCATCGCCGGACAAAATGCGTCCGCTGAAGCCAATGACCCTGCCCTGCTCGTCACAAATCGGAAACATGAGCCGTCCGCGAAAACGGTCGTAATAGTTTCGGGTCTCGGATTTCGGGTCTTGGGTCTCGGATTTTTTGATGATGAGTCCAGCTTTTTCGACGAGCGGCAGTTCGTAATTCTTGCTTTTCGCCCAGTTCACCGTGTCGTCCCACAAGTCCGGCGCAGCGCCGAGGCGGAATAATTTTATCGCGTCAGCGGAAACGCCGCGCTTGGCGAGATAATCGCGCGCGGCTTTTCCGGCGGCTTCGTTGAGCAGACATTTTTGCCAGCGTTGCGTGATCTGCTCGTGGATTTGCAGCAGTTCGTCCTTGAGATGACGCGATTGTTGTTCGGCGGGATTGTTGTCAAAATCGAGCGGAATTTTTGCGCGCTCGGCGAGCCGACGCACGGCATCCACGAAGCCGATATTTTCGTATTCCTTGACGAAGGTGAAAACGTCGCCGCCTTTGTGGCAGCCAAAGCAGTGGAAAATCTGCTTGTGCGGATTGACGTTGAAGCTCGGCGTCTTTTCCTTATGGAACGGGCAGAGCGCGGTGAAGTTCGCGCCGGCTTTTTTCAGCGGCACATACGCGCCGATGATGTCCACGATGTCGCTGGCGGCGCGGATGCGTTCGAGGGTTGCGGGAGAAATTCCGGCCATGCGCGTTCAGTGGCGCGTTGCGCCGGTCAGTTGCCGATGTGGATTATCGGATGTTTTTGCGGTGCCGATGCCGGTTTGTCCGACGGAACGGATTTGATCAGCAGCGCACCGAGATAATCCGTGATTAACGGGCCGGTCCTGGATTTTTTGAAAACGCCCTCCTGCACGCTTTGCAACGTGGGAAAAAAATCGCCGTTATACAATCCGCCGCCAAACCAGCGGGACACATAGGCCTTGCTGCTCGCAATGTCCTGCACGCTGTAATACGGCGCGTTCAGAAGCGCGAGCACAAAAAACAGGATGCACGCAAAACGGATCATGCCCGACAACATCCCCAGATAATATTCGGCCTTGCCGAAGAAATTGCTGCCGGTCAGCCGATCCATGAAAAGTTTTTTCAGAATCAAAAAAAACAGGGACACCCCGAGCGCGACGGTCAGATAGCCCAGGACATAGCCCCATGTTTTTCCCGTTCCGGCGGTGTTGATGAAGAATTGCCCCACCATCTGGTAGCCCATCCCGCACGCAGCGACCAGCGCCAGCCATTGCAACACCGGAAGAAACTCCTTGGTCATGCCGTTTTTACGCCCGCGAAAAAGCCCGAAGGCCAGCACCGCGACGAACGCCACGTCGAACCAGCCGAACGGCAGGTTTTCGAGCGCAAAATTGTTGAGCCCGAAAAAATGGGTTGCCTGTGTCGCCGCAGCAATCATGATGCAATCTTAAAACTTCCGGGCTGTAATGCCAGCCAAATTTAATGCAAAAGCCGGGCTTGGAGAAACAGGCAGTGTTGACATCTTCATCGCGCTGTCCGCCTGTGAGAGCTGATACTCGCAGTTCGTCAGCGGCCATTGTTCAAACACGCCGGAGGGTTCAAGGTGCCAGTTATTCCCCTCTCGACTATCTAATCACTCTTGAAGCAAGCCGATTTCAAGGCTGACTGACTTGCTGAAATTCGTTAAGATTTTTAATCAAATTCTGCTTCAAATCAAATTCAACATTCTGACCATTGGGCGTGGGATTGAGGTAGTATTTGAATTGCATGAAATCGCCGTAGATTTTTCCATAATGGGCGCTGACGATGTTCCCCCCATCATCTATTTTAGTTCGCACGCGAATATAATAGTTTCGATTTGGATCTCGATTGGTTTCAATAGGCTTGCCCGGTACGCGCCTATCCGTCAGCACCCACTTCATTTGATAACCGTCTGCTGGAGCCTCCTGTGAAGACCTTAGTCCGCTGTAAGGACCATTTTGAGCAAGTGCCGGTGCTTTAAATTCTTGAATACCGTCACCACGATTTGGAAAACTCACGGTTAAGGTGAAATCTGATTCGCCATTCGTATATTTGTCAAAATGGCCGGTGAACAAGATATCAGCGTTGATACCTTTGCCATAAGGTGAAACCCAATCGCCATTTTCAAAATCATAACCAATTGGTTTATCTAAATCTGGCACATGTGTATTTAATGATTTAGCATACATTGGAATTGGTTTTATAATTTTTTTGAGAACTAAAACCGGATTTGGATTCCATTTCGCTGAATCAAATGTAAATCCCAAGTCGTATCCCTCTCGGGTTATGTAATATCCCGCCTTTTCGGCTGTAAATCCTAATTCTCCTGAATAGGCCTCATGCGATGCCGTAAAAACGCCATTCGTGTCGGTTAAACCGTCTATTGAAGCAGGCTGTGATTTAGAATAATACCCAACACTGGCCTTGGCACCGACGATTGGATTTCCAACTTCATCCACTACTTTTACCACTATTTTCCATTCGTGTTTTGTTAGCGACGTTTGCGCCCATACACAGCTGATTGTAGCACAAACGATTATTAGGCTGAAGATTGTTTTCATAATCAATATAAGTTTCCGAGAGTTGTAATTTTCTTAAACAACTTGTAAGTAAAAGAATAAGCTATATAATCAAAATCTGAATGATGCCATTTCAAGGCTTCCCCACCCGTAGAACGGCTTGACGGCCAATTGCTTTGAAAGTCGGAGAATTGCACACCGTCCGGACTACTCATGTTGAAATTTTTATCATCTTGATTTTGCGGATGAAATTTATCCACCGCGTTCGCCCCCACCGGCAGCGTCAGTGCCGGAATCGCATCCGATAAAATCCGGTCGCGATTGGCTTGGGCATAACTGCTGCCATCAGATCCGAGCAGATGGTCATAGTCAGAATGGTCGCTGAACAACTCCCAGCCAAAATCGAAAAAGGCGTTCGTTTGTAATTGAGAAGGTGGTATGGCGTTAGCCATATCTGTTTGCCCCAAAAGCAACATCCAGCAACGGCTTGATGTTGGCAAACTGTTTATATACACCCAGCCTTCTATGGTGTGCGGCGAATTTCCATTGGTCAGCCCTTGAATGACGCTTACCGACATTCCTCCGGAACCCCCGTCGAAACTGAAAGCTTGCCCCACGACGCCGTTGGTATAGCTAACCCCGCCTTGCAACACACCATCGTTGGCGTTCACATAATCATAGGAATCTCCATTTCCAGGCCACCAAGAAATGATGCCGGATGGAGGCGGGTCGCAGGCTAATTCAAGTTCGGCAACCGCACTTGTCACGCTGCCGGCAAAATTTGTAATCACCACCAAATAATAACCCTGGTTGGTTGACTGAACATTGGTCAGAACCAATGAACAATTAGTTGCTCCAATCAGTTGATTGGTTCCGTTGAAATACCATTGGTAACTCAAAAGAGTTGAACCGGTGACCGTCACACTGAAAGTCGCATTGTTTCCTTGAATGACCGTTTGATCGGCGGGCTGTGTCATAATCGACGGCATGTAATCAGGCAGTCCCTCGGCTTGCAGAAACAGACTGGGACGGTTGCTCATGCCCACACTGGCCGGAGTCAGATTGGTTGTCTCGCTTCCCCAGACAAACCCCTCCGATAGCCATTGCGTGTCCAGCAAGGTTTCCTTGCTCAAAAGCTGATACGGCACGTCGGGCTGCGTGTTGTGCAGCCACAACCCGAGGGCGCAATCCGAGACGTTCGTGATTTCAAGCCAGAGATTCGTCCCGTAATCGGGTGGAGTATAACTGTTGGTGTAGAAATAAATATCCGTTCCACCGCCGCCAGAGCCGGGCGGCATCTGGGCAAAAATATTCGTTACGAGAAAAATCCACACGATTAAATTCCGCAGCCCAGCACCGGTCGCTTTCACAAGTTCCCTTCCATTCCTTTTGGAGATGATCAACCGCACAGCCCCATCAGAAAGTCCGTTGTCCTATCTCCTGATTGCGCCAACAATCATTTGGATTTTTAAAAAGTTGTCGCGCTGTTTTTTGGCAAACACACAATATTTTTTGCTATTTAGCGACTTTTTAAGGTCTCGACTGACGAACCGCATTTTGAAATCGTTGCTCCGCCCCTGCTCAAGCGAGGAAGTGGATTTCTACTGTGTCTCTAAACCGGTTAAAGGCGTCAAAAATGTTTTGATGAAGGGGGAAAACTCGACATCTCACGCCACCACACATTCGTGTCGGAGAGGAAAAAAACAAGGCGGAATGAGAAAATCGTTCCGGCTGTTTTTCAATTCAACACCCCTTTTATTTCATGGCGGATTCGATGAAAGCCAGAACCGGATGTCCGTCGCCTGCGGATTGCGCGGGTCGAGTTCCAGCACTTTCATGTAGTGCGGCCGCGCCCGCGCCGGGTCGCGCAACTGCTGCGCGTAAAGATTTCCGAGCGCGAGATGCGCGCGCACTTCGCCGGGGCTTGCCGCCGCGACTTTTTTCAATTCGTTCACCGCGTCCACCGGATAGCCCGCCGCCTTGAGCGCCAGCGCGAAATTGTAACGCGCATCCGCCGAATCCGGGCGGATGACCAGCGCCGTTTCGTAAGCCGCGAGAGCCGCGCTGAAATCCCGCAGGCGATACGCCATCACGCCGTAATTATACCGCGCCTCGAACCACGTCGGGTCGGCTTCCGTCGCGCGCCGATACCAGTCCATCGCGTCCGGCCAGTGCGAGTCCTGCTCGAACTCGCGCGCCTTCGTGAACGCGAGCGACGCCGCCTGCCTGTCGCCCGTCTTCGGCTTGCGCGGCGACAAATACAAATAGCGGGGAAACGTCGGCGCGGCGGGTGGGATAATTTTCACCGGCTTCGGCGGCGCAACCACCGGCACGGGCGCGGGTGCTGGTGCGGGCGGATTCGCAACCACCGGCGCCGGACTCGGCGGAATCAGCGGCGTTGAAACCGCACGGCTGTTTTCGGAACCGGGCTCCGGCAGCGGCGTCACGCCATTGGGATCAAATTTTTTCTCCGGCGCGGAAGAATCAAACCAGTTCGCCGGATTGAGCTTGTGCAAAACGCCCGGTTTCTCCGGTGCTTCCGGCGGCGTTTCGGTTTCCGCCGCAATCCTTTCCGGCGGCGACACGATCACCGGCTCCGGCTGGATTTTCACGACCTGCGCCGGATGCGGCGGTGGATTTGGATTAACGTGCGTGACCGTGTGCGGCGAAGTCTCGGGGCGCACGGCAACCATCGGTTGCGTTTTCGCCATGACAAGCGGCGGATTTTGCGCGGCATTTTGGTTTTGATTCGCCGGCGGCAGATTGGCAACCGCGACCGCCGCTGACGGTTCAAGGCCGTTCGCAATCTCGTTGACTGCGTCCCAATTTTCCGGGTGCGGCGTGAACGCGAGATACGCGCGGTAATGTTCCAGCGCCGACCTGTTGTCATGCAAATACTGCTGTTCGACGGTCGCCAGATTCAAGATCGCGGGCGCGTAATCGGGATGATCCTGGGCGGCGGCGGCGAAAAATTGCGCCGCCTCGCGCGGACGACCGCGCTGGATTCGCGCGAGGCCGAGGCCGTTCAGCGCCTCGGCGTTGTTTTGATTGAGGTAGAGCGCGGTGCTGAAGCTTTTTTCCGCCATCACAAAATCGCCCGCGCGCAATTGCGCCGAACCGAGTTTCAACCAGCCTTCCGGCGCGTTGTTGTGGCGCAACGTGTAGGCCGTGAACTCCGTTTTCGCAGAATCAAATTTGTTCAGCCCCAGCCAGAGCAGACCGAGATTGTAATGCGCCTCCATCAAGTCGCGGTCGAGCACGAGCGCGCGCTGGTAGGCCGCCACCGCGTCGTCGGTATCGCCCGCATGCTGGCACGCGACGCCGAGATAATTCCACGCCTGCGCGTTTGCGGGCAAAAGCGTCGTGGCGGTTTTTAATTCGTCGACTGCCGCCGCATAATCGCCGCGCTCCAGAAGCTTTTTGCCTTTCAACAACGCGCGCGGCCCCGGCGGCGTGCAGCCTGAAATGAAAACGGCAAGCGCCAAAAAAAGAATTGCACCGTGTCGCGGCAGATTTTTTGTGACCAGCATCGGCAGTGTTGGTAACATCCGCGCCCTGAAGTGTCAAGAAACGCACAGACTCGATTTGCCGGAAAACTCCGCTGGCTGGCGGTGATGAGCGCCGTCTGGCTTGTCTTTTTTCAAGTCCGCGCCGGCGAACCATTTTCAATCCGTCCTGCCGGTGCCAGCGCGCGCGTCGTCACCGTCGAGGATGCGAGCGCCATTTTAGATTTTCAACCGGACGAATCTGTCGTGGAAAAAATGGTCACGCGCGGCCTCACAAATTTGACAGGCAAAGCCACTGTGGCCGAAGCGTGGCACAGCCTTGTCTCGACGCAGGATGTCGTCGGCATAAAAGTTTTTTCCGCCGCCGGCGAATTGAGCGGCACGCGGCCAGCCGTTGTCGGTGCCGTGATCCGTGGATTGCTCGACGCCGGATTGCCGCCGCAAAATATCATCATTTGGGACAAGCAGACGGACGATTTGCGCGCCGCCGGATTTTTCAGGCTCGCCGCGCAACTCGGCGTCCGCGCCGTGGGCGGCGCGCAATCCGGCTACGACCCGACTAATTTTTATCTGCCGGACACTGCCGTCATCGGCAATCTCGTTTATGGCGATTTTGAATTCGGGCAGAAAGGCGAAGGCGTCGGCAAAAAATCCTTCCTGTCAAAGATTGTCAGTCGCGAGATCACAAAAATAATTTCCATCGCGCCGCTGCTCAACCAGGAATCCGCCGGGACATGCGGGCATCTTTACAGCCTCGCGCTCGGCAGCGTGGACAACACGCGGCGTTTTGAGGACGACCCCGACCGCCTCGCCGTCGCCGTGCCGGAGATTTACGCGCTGCCCGCGCTCGGCGACCGCGTGGTGCTGAACATCACCGACGCGCTCATCGGCCAATACGAAGGCGGCTCGCGCGGACTGCTGCAATATTCCACCGTGCTCGACCAACTTTGGTTCAGCCGCGATCCCGTCGCGCTCGACACGCTCGCCATCAAGGAACTCCAGCACCGCCGACACGCCGCCGCCGCGCCGGAATTCAAGCCGAACCTCGAACTTTACGCCAACGCCGCCCTGCTCCAGCTCGGCGTGAACGACCCGGCGAAAATTCAGATGCAAAAAATCAAGTAGCCACACTCACGGGCAATAATCCTTGATAGAAATTCATATTTCTGCTTTCATAATAACCGCTAGTTATCACTGATATGGCTTCCAATGAAGAAAATGCGGCGCAGATCATACCAGATTTTTTTGCCGAGTTTATTGGACGTATCACGCCAGGTTTGGTGGTGATAGCATTAGCTGTTTTCTGGTCTGGAAAAAATTTCAAGGCCGTGTTCTCCAGTGTTGAACTGTCGGTCTTCGTATTAGCAGCGGCTTGGATTATCGGCATTACTCTTGATATGGGAATTTTTTGCATCGGAAAGCTGTTTTATTTAGATCGCTGTGAGAAGCTATTGCCGCCTCTTAATACCGGTGAAGATTATTGGAAATACATTCTCAACGCGAAAGCATGGGAGCGCGGAATTATAAACAAGCAAATGGCCCAGTTGATTTTCTTCCGTAACATGATGTCAATTTGCGCACTCATGGCGCTCATTAGTATAGCCATGAATTTTCCTTCAAGTTTGAATTTTTTGCTGCCTGTTTTAGATAACTACCATCAAATCTTCGGGATTTTGGGGAGCGTTTTCTTTTTCGTCTTCGGGTTGTGTTGGCAGGCGCAGCGTGAAACCATTAGAGTAGATTGGAAAGAAGTTTGGTCAAAAAAGCATACTCCTCAAAAGTCTAACCAGGCTGGAGTCAACGGCTAGTTAAGCCTTCCAGACTTTTCCGTCCGCAGTTTTGATTCCGGCCATTGCGTTGCGCGTGTCCACGATGAGTTGCGCCCAGTCGGCGAGTTCCTGAAAATTCATGCTTCCGTGCGCCGTCGCGATCAGCACCGCGTCGAAGCCGGAAATTATTTTTTGATCCCACGCCACGGATTTTGTCCCCGCCCAATGCGCGTGCTCGCGCGTCTTGCGGATCACCGGCACATGCGGGTCGTGATACGCGGCCTCCGCGCCGTGCGCCTTCAGCAAATCCATCAGCACATAACTCGGCGATTCGCGGTCGTCGTCCACGTTCGACTTGTAGGCGAGGCCGAGAACCAGGATTTTCGCGCCGCGCAAAGTTTTTTTCCTCGACGCGAGCGCCTTGTCCAATTGCGCAATGACAAGGCGCGGCATGGCGGTGTTGATCTCGCCCGCGAGTTCGATGAAGCGCGTTTCCTGCCCGATCTGTTTCGCCTTCCACGCGAGATAAAACGGGTCAATCGGGATGCAATGTCCGCCGAGTCCCGGCCCCGGATAAAACGGCATGAAGCCGAACGGCTTCGTCTTCGCGGCGGTGACGACTTCCCAGATGTCAATGTCCATCGCGCCGTAAACCGACTTAAGCTCGTTGACGAGCGCGATGTTGACGCTGCGGAAAATATTTTCGAGCAGCTTCGCCGCCTCGGCGGTGCGGCAATTTGAAACGGGAATCAAAGTGCGGATGGCCTTGCCGTAAACTTCCTTTGCTTTTTCCAGACATGCAGGCGTGTAGCCGCCGATGACCTTTGGAATCTCCGAAACCTTGCTGTCGGGATTGCCAGGGTCTTCGCGCTCCGGCGAAAACGCGAGGTGAAAATCTTTTCCGGCTTTCAAACCAGAACCTTTTTCTAAAACTTCGCGCAATTCATTTTCCGTCGTGCCGGGATACGTCGTGGATTCCAGCACGACGAGCATTCCACTTTGCAAATGCGGCGCGATGGCTTCGCCGGTTTTGAGGACGAAAGACAGATCCGGTTCGCGATTTTTTTTGAGCGGCGTCGGCACGCAGATCAAAACCGCCATGACATTTTTAATCTCCGAAAAATCCGCGGATGCGGAAAATTTCCCCGCGCCGACGAGTTTTTGGATTTCGCCGCCGTCGATGTGCCGGATGTAACTTTTTCCCGCGTTGAGGCTCGCGACCTTCTTCGCGTCTATGTCGAGGCCGAGCACGCGCACGCCGCTGCGCGCGAATTGCAGGGCGAGCGGCAGGCCGACGTAGCCGAGTCCGATGATGGCGATGTTCATGCCGTTCGCGCCAGCTTGCACCAGCGGCGCGCGCGGCAAAAGCGTTTTCCGCGGACGATTATTTCTTGAACGTCCGCAGATAGGCGACGGACGCCGTGATGTCGTCATCCGCAAGCTCGGACGGTTTCATCAGCGTCTTGTCGTCCTTTTTCATGCCTTCCTTGACGGCCTTGAACGCGTCGGCATCGGTGAACGCCGCCTGCACGGCCGCGTCGGTGTAATCCTTCGCGCCGAGCCGCTGGCCCATCTTGGTCGCGCCTTTGCCGTCGTCGCCGTGGCATTTGGCGCAGTTGTCGGAATAGACCGCCTTGCCGTCGGCGGCAAGAGCACTGGTGGTGAAGGCGAGCACGAACGCCGCCGGGATTGCGAGAAGTGCGAGTTTTTTCATAGCCATTAATAGATGACATCTTCGCAACAAATTTTCCAAACGCTTTTTGGCAAGGATTGGACGTAAATTGCGGCTGGAAAGGCAACATTTTTCTTCTCAATCGGATTTTACTCCGGCACGCTGCCGCCATGAAATGCGCTGTCCACAATTCCGAAGCCATCGGCATCTGCGCCTACTGCGGACGCGCGCTGTGCACCGACTGCGCCAAGCCTTCCGCGACGGAACGCATGACTTGTTCTGACAAATGTACGGTGGCGCTCACGCGCAACGACAAGGCGCTGCAATCGATTCTCCAGAAAAGTTTGCAAAGCGCGCGGGCCAGCGCGTTTTACTCCTACCTGTGCGGCGGACTTTCGGTGGCGGCGGCGGTCGGCGCGAAATTTTATTTGCCGTCGCCGTTCCTGATCTGGTTCACGGCGGGTTGCGGCGTGGTTTTTATCGCCTCCGGCTTTTGGTATGGCCGCATCGCCAAAAAGCAGACCGGCGATCTGTAAGCCTGACAGATCCCATTGCCATCTTCAATCCACCTTGCCCCCCTGCCCGCTCTGCGCTAGTTTGCGTGTGATATGGAAAATTCATTTTCTTCGCCCGGCGTTCCACCGCCGATGATCCCGCCGCCCATCATCACTCCGCCGCCGCCGTCCAGGCCGCGCAAGAGCCGTGGCTGGATGATCGTCGCGATCATTTTAATCGTGCTGCTGGCGTTCAGCCTGCTCGGAAATTTCACGCAGGCGATTTCGCACGCGTTGAGTTTCAACAACGGCTTCAACCGCGGCTTCAAAACCGTCAACGCGCGGCAGGTCGCCCCGCGCCTTGATGAATGCATCCTGGAGGACAACGACTCCCGCAACAAAATAGCCGTCGTCACCGTCGACGGCATCATCACCAGCCACACGGCGGATCCATCGGGCAACAACATGGTGGACATGATCAAGGCGCAGCTCGATAACGCGGCGGACGACAGCCGCGTCAAGGCCGTGATCCTCAAGGTGGATTCTCCCGGCGGCGAAGTGATGGCTTCGGACCAGATCAACAAATTGATCTCCAAGTTTGAAAATGGCAGCGACGGCAAGCCGGTGATCTGTTCGATGGGCAGCCTTGCGGCCTCGGGCGGTTATTACATTTCCGCGCCGTGCCGCTGGATTGAGGCGAACGACCTCACCATCACCGCCAGCATCGGCGTCATCATGGAAGGCCTGAACTATCGCGGGCTGATGGACAAGCTCGGCGTCCAGCCGAACGTCTACAAAAGCGGAAAATTCAAGGACATGTTGAGCGGCATGCGCGAGACGAATGAAATCCCGCCGGAGGAACACGCGATGGTGCAAAAGCTCATTGACGAAACTTACAACAAATTCAAGGGCGTCGTGCGCGACGGCCGCAACGCCGCGCATCAAAAGAACGGCAGTGAAGGAAAATCACTTGCGCCCGATTGGGAGAATTACGCCGACGGTCGCGTCGTTTCCGGCACGGAAGCCCTCAAGCTCGGCTTCGTGGACGAACTCGGCGATTTCGACGACGCCGTGAGCCGCGCGGAAAAAATCGCGCACATCCACAGCGCCAACCTGGTCGAATACCGCGAACGCTACGACATCGGCGATTTTCTCTCCATGTTCAACCAAAGCGGCAAATCGCACGACATCAAGCTCGACCTCGGCGTGGACATCCCGAAATTGCAGGCCGGCGCGCTTTATTTCCTCTGGCAGATGCCGGAGGATTAAATGAAGGATTTCATCGCTCCCGGCTCCGTCGGCGCGGGCGGCCGCTCGTTTGGGACTTGAACAGTTGCCCCGCCAATCGTTAAATCGTCGCATCGTTGAACCGGTTCACGATTCAACGACTAATCATGTCAGACACTTTGCTCATCGTCGCCGACAGCGAGCGCGACGCGAACATGCTTTACGCCACCGGCCTGTTCGTGCCCGACCCGTTCATTTATCTGCGCGCGGGCGGACGACCGCTCATCGTGTTGAGCGACCTGGAGATCGACCGCGCGCGCAAGCAGGCGCCGCATTGCCGCGCCGTCTCGTTGAGCGCGTATCAGCAAAAACTCCGGCGCGACGGCGTGAAGTCGCCGCGCTACGCCCACGTCATCCGCCAGATTCTGCGCGAACAAAAGATCCGCCGCGTCGTCGTGCCGGACAATTTTCCGCTCGGCCTGGCGAAGGATCTGAAGAAGCTCGGCATCAAACTGAAGCCGCGCACGAGCTTTTTTCCGAAGCGCGAAACCAAGTCCGCCGACGAAGTCCGGAAAATTTCCGCCGCGCTGACGATGGCCGAGGTCGGCATGGCCGAAGGCATGGAAGTCTTGCGACGCTCCAAGATCGGGCGCAACCGCAATCTCATCTACCACGGCCTGCCGCTCACGTCGGAAAAACTGCGCGCCGTGATTGACTGCGCGATTTTGCAGGCGTGCGGACTGGCGGCGAACACCATCGTCGCCGGCGGCAGGCAGGCGTGCGACCCGCACGAACGCGGCCATGGACGGCTGCGCGCGAACGAGCCGATCATCATTGATATTTTTCCGCGCTCGCAAAAGACCGGCTATTTCGGCGACATCACCCGAACGGTCGTGCGCGGGCGCGCGGGCGAGGCCGTGAAAAAACTTTACGACACGGTTCTGCGCGGGCAGAAGATCGGCTTTGAAAAAATCCGCGCCAAAACGCCGACGGCGGAAGTCCACAAGGCCGTCCAGAAATTTTTCGTGCAGCAGGGTTACAGGACCGGACGGCACAACGGATGCATGGAGGGATTTTTTCACGGCACGGGCCACGGGCTTGGCTTGGAGATCCACGAAGCACCGCGCATGGGCGCGAGTTCCACGGAAATGTTGCGGCCCGGCCACGTCGTGACCGTCGAGCCGGGGCTTTATTATCCGGAAATCGGCGGCGTGCGGCTGGAAGACGTCGCGCTCGTCACGGGCAATGGCGCAAAAAACCTGACGCGGTTCGAGAAGGTTTTGGAGATTTGAACTGACCGTGCCTCTTGAAAATCCGAAAATCCGCGCGACGTGCAGAAGATTCTCGATAAGCACATTGCCAAGAAACTGGTATGACGACCTCCCTCAGGCAGACGACAGCGTGCCGGTGAACACCGGCTCGAACAGGGCGACCGCCTCGTCGCGAAACTGCCGGGAATGGAACTTCAGACGGCAGGCCGATGACAGCGCACGGCAAAACGCCAGATGCTGCGATTCGATGCCGTAAAGTTCAAACGGCATCCGGGCCTTGGCCCAATTCCAACAATCCGCCTGCCAGCCCTGTGTCCGTGTCGTCGTCGAGTTGATGATGTGACGCATAGAAAAATTCCCCTGCGTTGTTCATCAGTCTCCTTCCTGTCTGATGATTTGATTTCAACCAACGATGAACCGTTCAAAAATTTTCACACAGACTCCGCTGACGGAAATCCTCGACGAACATATCGCGAAGAAGCTAGTGTAGCATCCATGGCCATTCCCGCAAAGATGCTTGCCCTGTTGCGCGACCCCGTTGCTCTCGAACCATTTGAGATTGAAGGCGACGCCCTGGTGAACAAGGCAAATCACCGGAGTTATCCCATCAAGGATTCCATCCCCATGCTGCTCAACGAAGCCGAGCTTGGTCCGCAAAACATCAAAATTAAAAAAATGTATCAATGGATGGCCGCAGGCTTCGACATCGCCGACCGGATCGGGAATCTTCTGTCGTTGGGCGGTATCTCCAAAATGCGGCGGCAACTCGCCTCCGGGCTTGGATTGAAACCGGGCGACCGGCTTTTATACACCTCCATTGGCACCGGCCTTGATCTGCCATTTTTGGCGGAGCAGGTTCCGCTCGACGCCATCGAACTGGTCGGTCTGGACCTGTCGCTGGAGATGTTGCGGAAATGTGAGCGCAGACTGCGGGCTTATGAAAAGACTTCGCTGCTCGTGCAGGCCAACGCCGAGCGGCTGCCTTTTGCCGCTGGTGCTTTCGATGTTGTTTTGCATGTGGGTGGAATCAATCAGTTTGACCGGCCCGCTGCGGCTGTCCGGGAAATGATCCGCGTCGCGAAACCGGGCGCGCGCATCGTCATCGCGGATGAAACCAAGGGCGTCATAAAGTCGCAGTATCAAAAAATTCCTTTCACCCGTTCAACCTACAAAGACATGCCGACCGAATTTGACCCGCGAGATTGGATCCCCGCAGGCATCAGCGATGCCGTCTATCAGGAAGTCGCAAAAGGAAAAATCTATTTTCTATCTTTCACGGCACCGCTTCATTGACGCCTTTTATTCCCGCGCCGAAGGAGAATCGTCCGTGTCCCCTTGAAAATCCGTGCGACGGGATTTGCCGGAAACTCATTGTCCCGGCGGTTTCTTGTCGTGATCCGGCGCGGCATCCTTCTGGTCGTCCTTTCGGTCTTGATGCACATCGGCAGGCTTCCAATTTTTCGGATATTTCTGAAGCATCTCTTTGTGATGGTTTGCCGGTGAGTCATGCCAATCCATGTGCACAGACGGTGAGGCGAGCAGCACGTCGACCGCGACACCCTCCGGTGCCGGTGCCAAAACCCACGCATCGCCCCTCAAATAATAGTATTGGTGGCGGCCGCTGTTGTAATAGATGCCATAGTCGGGATAATAAACGTAGTCGTCCTGCACCACTACGACGGGTGCCACGACCACGGGAGGTGCGACCACGGGAGGTGCGACCACCACCACGGGAGGTATCACATCTATCCCGATGCTCACCCCGCCGGCGTAACCCGCGCTTTCGGTCAGCGCCGCCATAAGCACGGCAGCCAGCGCGAATCCGACCTTGTTGGTCTTCAAGAAAAGTTTTTTGTTGTTCATGGGTTGAGAGTATTCCGGGAAGCGTGCCGGTGCTATGGGGTGTAACCCGAAGTGCAAGGCCGGCGCATCTGCCGCAAGAATTGGCCTTTTGTTGATTGTTCCCACGAAGCAGGAGAGTCGTCCGTGTCGCCTTGAAAATCCGTGCGACGGGATTTGCGCAGGGCTATCATCAGCGCCATGCCCGAACTGTTCCACCGGCTGCCGCGAAACGTCATCGCCATCTTCAGCGGACGCAATCTCCTCTGGCACGCGCTCGCCATCATCCTGACCATCCTCATCGTCATGTCAGGCTCCGACTGGTCTTATTATCTTTCGACGCGCGGAGATTCAATCCGCGCTCTCGCCCGGCCGGCCATCATGCTCGGCAGCGCGGTGCCCGTCTTCGGGACTTTGCTGCTCCTGATCATCGGCGAGGTTGCAAGAAACCGCCGCATCATCACCACCTCCTGGGCTTTGGGACAGGCAGCCATCCTCGGCTATCTCATATCGTGCTGTTACAAGGGGTTCACCGGACGCATCCCGCCGCCATTCCACGGATTCAGGATGTCGGCGATGAACGCAGGGTCGCTGGTGGACAGCAGCCACGGCTTCCAGTTCGGTTTCCTCAAGGGCGGCGTCTTCTGGGGCTGGCCGTCATCGCACGCCACCGTGACGTTCGCCATGACCGCCTGCCTCATCGCGCTCCATCCCAAAAACAAGCCGCTCATTTTTCTCGCGCTGCTTTATGCGCTCTACATCGGCCTCGGCGTCTCCGTCACAATCCATTGGCTCTCTGAATTTGCGGCAGGAGCCATCATCGGCAGCCTTGTTGGAACCGTCGTGGGCAGAAGTTTTGCCGCTCCCTCTCCCGACCTCTGACCTCTGCGTTCTCAATCCGACCTTCGGAATTCACACTTCGACATTCGACCCAGCCTCGCCACCTCCGCATGGGCGAACACCACGTCCGGGTCGCGCTGCAACGCCTCGTCGTAATGGCCTGAAAACCCGTCGTCGCCCGCCGCCGCCACCAGCAGCGATCGCGTGCGCGTCACCAGCCCGTCCGCACACGCCGCCGTCAATGCCACCTTCCCGTCCAGCATCTCATCCATCGCGGCCACGAGCTGCGACAACGGGCGCAGCCACGCGAACCACGCGTCACCCGTCAGCAGTTGCAGGAACTGCAACGGCGACGCGACCCTGCCGAAAACCCTTTCATAAGCCGCGCGTTCGGATTCCATCAACGCCTTGTGCAGGCGCAGCAACGCCTCGCGCAATTCCGCCAGACCCTGCCGCACATCCCCGCGCCCCGTGCCCGATTGTACCGATGATTCATTTTTCACACTGCAATATAACATACCGCGCAAGTGCCGGATGCGATTCCTCCTCCGCAAGATTCCTCGCTCGCGGGAGCGGGAGCGGGAGATTGCCCCTCGCCCATCGGATGAGAGAGGGATTCAGGGTGAGGGAATGAATTGGACAGGTGAGGGTTAAACGGAGAAAGCAATTCAGCGGACGGCACCATTGATGATGGAGGTTGACCGGCGGGAAAAAGTCGCCGGCACACCGCCGCATTAAACATTAGACTGTCTCCGTTCCTTATGATTAATCTGGTTCCCATGAAAACGGACAAGGCATTTCACTTCCTCGTGTGTTCAATCCTGTTTACCACGCTCGCCATCCGCGCCGGTGAATTTCCCGACGAATGGACATGGGACGACCAGCCCGAAGTCCGCGCCGCCCATGCCGCGCTTGAAGGCAAACCCATGCCGCCATTTAGAGTCGCCGGCTGGATCAATGGCGGCATCACGTCCGCCGGCGTGAAAGGCAAAGTCGTGGTCGTGGATTTTTACGCGACGTGGTGCGGGCCTTGCATGGCGGCCATTCCGCACAACAACGAGATGCTCAAAAGATATGCCGACAAGGGCCTCGTCATCATCGGTGTTTGCACCAGCAGTCATGGACAGGAAAATTTCGTCAGCAACGCCAACGAACACGGCATTGAATATCCGGCTGCCCGCGACGCGGAATTGAAATCGCAGAAAACCTGGGCGGTGCATTATTATCCCACCTACGCCATCATTGACCGCAAAGGCATCGTCCGCTCGATCGGCCTGCAACCGCAATACGTTGAAACCGTCGTCCAGAAATTGCTGGCCGAACCCGCGCCGTAAGGCAGGCCGCGCGACATGGATTGGTGCGTGGTGGCCGTGCGCAAGCACCTGCCCCGGGAAATCGTTCCACGAAATTTTCCCTCGCCCATCGGATGGGTGAGGGCCGTGTGGCCGATTCATCATTCGACATTCTGCCTTCATCATTTCAGATGTGGAGAGGGCCGGATGAGGAGTCGGATTGAATCAGGTGTTCACCCCATAGCCATGAAAAGGTTTGCGGGCGTATTATTTTGTCGAATATGAAAATCAAACAAAAAAATTTCTTCCGTGAAAGACCGGCCCGCCAGAATACTCCGAATGTTCTGGCCAACCGGATCAAGATCGGGCTGGCCATTGTGACGCTGACCGCCTTGACGGGATGCATCGGTGTCGTGGATGACGGAGGTTACGGTGACGGTGACGTTGGCGTTGGCTGGTGGGGCGGTTGGTGGGGCGGTGGCGGTGGCTATTATGACCGGGGACGCGATGTGCATGGTTATAGTGCTCGCGGAGCCGCCAGTCGTGGAGCGGCACATGGCGGCGGCGGACACCCGGGCGGCGGTGGTGGGCATCCGAGCGGAGGAGGAGGCGGGCATGACGGTGGCGGGGGCAGGCACTGAACCGCAAAACTGATCGCACAAAAAAATCGCAAATCAATCCCTATGAAAATTTCAAACCTGTTGACACGTTTTTCCAGTCTTTTGACCTTGGCATTGTTGGTGGCCGCCTCGGCTGTTTTGCCCGCAAAACTTCAGGCGTCCGAGCCGGATGCGACACCGGCAAATCCAGCCATCACGGAACAATTGTTCGCCTCGCCGGATGATGCCGTAAAGGCCTTGCAAGCCGCTGCTGAATCCAACGACCAGGCGGCCTTGCAAACAATTTTCGGCCCGGAGTTTTCCGGGCTTTTGACCGGTGACAAGGTGCAGGATGCGAACAATGCGCAGCGGTTCGCCGCCGCGATGGCGCAGAGCTGCAATCTGGTGAAAGATGGCGATGACACAATCACATTGGAAGTGGGCACGAACAACTGGCCGTATCCCATTCCGCTGGTGAAGGCGGATGGCCAATGGCATTTCGACACGGCGGCGGGCAAGGAAGAGATCATCAACCGCCACATCGGCAAGGACGAACTCTGTGCCATCGGCGTCTGCCGGACTTATGTCGTCGCGCAACGGCAATATGCGATCGCGAACCCGGAAGCGGGCGGAGTCGTAAGCTACGCGCAACAATTCAAGAGCACGCCCGGCAAGAAGGACGGCCTCTACTGGCCGGTGGCGGAAGGCGAAGCGGCCAGTCCATTCGGACCATTGGTGGCGGAAGCCCATGCCGAGGGTTATGTCAGGCATCCAAGCGCGGGGCAGCATCCCTTTCACGGATATTATTTCAAGATTTTGACCCGGCAGGGCGAGGCTGCGCCCGGCGGGAAAATGGATTATATGAGCCACGGCAGCTTGACCGGCGGCTTTGCACTGGTGGCTTACCCGGAACATTGGGATCAATCCGGCATCATGACTTTTATCGTTGGTCAGGACGGCAAAGTATTTCAGCAGAACCTGGGCGAAAAGACTTCGCGGATTGCGGGAACGATGAAGGAATATAATCCGGATGACGACTGGACGTTGGTGTCGGATGAGGGAGTCTTGAGCGCGGCGTCCGAGAAATGACGCCGGCCAGACGCCAACCCCTATCTCCTTTTGGCAATTGAGCACCCGCCGGGCCGAAGCTCATGCCCGGCTCACAGGCAGTATTTCTCCAAATGCCGTTTGTAATCTTCCAGCGCGCGCGGAATGTCCGGGTTCTTGTAAATATCGAACACCCCGAACGACGGCAGAATGTCGTAACCGCAGAATTTATAGTTGGAAGTGATGGGCAGAAACAAGTCGGCCACCCCCTTGCCGCCGTATAAGAAACTGCCGGGATTGTCGAACGTCTCGCGCGGCGCATTCCACGTCGCGGAGATCATGAACTTCTTCCCCTGCATCTTGCCGCCCGTGCCATACTGCTTGCCCGGGTCTTTGCGCGTGCGGCCATCGCCTTCGAGCATGACCTTGGAGGCCAGAGCGGCATTGAAGACCTCGTCCACGTATTTTTTGTAAATCCACGGCGCACCAAACCAGTTCACCGGCGTCTGCAGGATGACCAGATCGGCGACAACGTGTTTTTGCACCTCATCCTCCGGCTTATAGCCACGCTCGACAAAAGTCTCGGCCACCGTTGACACGCCGGACTTCGGCTGCCCGCGCTCCGTAAAAAACGCCTTCGCCGCGTCCATGAAAGTGAGGTTCAGCTTGCCCTCCGACCATCCGGGATAATTGAGGTGCGCGTTGATGATGAGTATTTTCATTTGGTTAGTTTCAAAACCAAGGACTGACACTTTTACAAACAAAATAAAGTTAATATACAGCGTGTGGATGCAGAAAATGTTTTCGCAGTGTATCAGGTAATTCCTTTACACGATCATGTTCAATAACGATTTCTTTCACTGGAACATTTAGCAAAGGAGAAAAGTCAGTTATGCTCTTGCAGTTCCACAGTGAAATTCTACGGAGCTTACCAAGATTTTTTACTTCATTGAGGCTGCAAAGTTTTGTAGATCCATTCAGAATTAATCTTTCAATTTTTGAATTGTCTGGAAAAAGTGGAAGTTTTGTCACATTGGGACAGCCGACTAATTGAAAATCCTTCAGATCAGAAAGACCACCAAGAGAAGATATATCAACCAACGCACCACAGTCCCTAAAAGTAATATTAGTAAGTTTATATGCGGTTAAAACGTCCGTTATGTCGGCAAGCTGCCTACACCGCATTAAGCTAAGCTCAACGAGCGTCGGGAAAATAAAGTTTTTAAGCTTGGTAATCGGAAGATTGTTTAATTCAAGGACAGACAGAGTAGAAATTGTAGGAATTGCTTCGACAGCCCCAATATCTCGAAGATACAAAGTTGTAAGCAGAGACGAAGACAATGGAGTAAGCTCGATTTTGCCTTCAATTGCATTCAAATTTAGCGATTTTATTTTCGGCATTTTCCCTATGGGAAGAAGATCAATCTTGCCGCTCAACCGTGTTAAGCAAAGTGACTTTATGTGACTTTCGCCTAAAAAGCTTAAATCCAAGTTAGGTTGCGGTTGATGTAAATGAAAATCTTGTAGTTTCTTAGCTCGCGCGATTGGACTCAAATCAGTAATCGCCCAACAACTTTCGATAATTAGTCGCTCTAGTTCTTTCAAACGCTCAATTGGAGAAATATCTTTCAGATTTGAAAAACTTCTCAAAAAGATTTTAGTAACTCTGGTGTAGTTTCCAAAGGGCTTAAATCTGTAATGTGCTTTCGCAACGAAGTTGGCATCCCTGCGTAGTCTGAAGTAAGAAAATGCACCATTCGTGGTGTTTTGAGAGCCTGCACATTCGGACATTCGCAAACTTCGGCCAGAACAGTTGCTCGCCTGTCTCTTCCATACTGTTCCTGAAGCACCTTAAGAGCAGGTTTTGTCCCAATCAGGCTTAACGTTCTTGCGGACGCAGCAACAATAGCAACGCCATGATGCTTAACATGGGCATATCGCAAGTAAGGCAACACAGCCTCCCCGGCAGCGGACAAACTTCGTGCGTCAATAAAATCGCGCGGTGGAACAATTTCTCGCAAGTGTTTATTAACACGGTCACGCAATTCCTGTTGGATTTGGCGTCCTGTTTCTAAACATGCGGTTGCTAAAGCAAAACAAATATGCCGCAATCGTTTGTCCGTCTCCTTCTCCCCTCGTATGAGAAGCTGTTCAACTAAAGAATTTCCGAATGGAACGCCACCAATTTTAGTGCCCGCAGCGATAATTATTGTTTCGTGCCATTGATCATCTCCTGCGTGCTTTACTAATTCACCAGTTTCGTTCAAAGCCCCAGCAGCGCACGCAGCTAGATATTCTTGAAACGTTCTGTGAGGAAAATCTACAAGACCCTTTGCTGGGAAACGAAGTAGTCCAGTGCGTTCAATTAAAAAATTTAGGACTTCTTCAGCGGAACATTTTCTCGCCATCGAATTTTCGCATGCAGTTAAATTTGGGCGTATCCAACTAATTGCTTCCTCGCGAGAAATTTCAATTTGATGACCCTTGATCGCTGACCCCAGTTTATTGCGCATCATTGTCAGCGCCAACCTCTGTAGAATCATCTCTTTGTCGCCCAACGTAAGGTATCGTAATGGCCCTTGTGGCCTGTCGATATTGCGTTTCAAATCGCGTTCCTCTATGAGCATGGTGCAACATCTGTCGTAAAGATCGACTCGTTTCGACGGCAGATAGCCCTCTTCCCGCCAATGCAAAGCACAAACGAGTGAGCAAAGCAAAGGGCTGCGACAAAGTTCTCTTACTCGTCGGTTTACTGGTTCAAGTAGTTTAGTTGGCAAAATGTCTCTTGCGACCTCCAATTGCAATTTTTCTTGCGGATCAGTCTCGGAATGCAGGATAGCGTTGTGCCAATTCTGAATAAGTTGAGCAATATCTGAATCACTCATTTCTTGAAGTTCCGCAGAAGCAAATGAAGCTGGCGGATTCCAAAGTGATTTGTCGCCCGTTCCTGTATCTGGAAATTGTCGAGACGTAATATATATGCGATTGCCCTCGTAACGCTCCAAAAAATCTCCAACCCATTTCCAAAAATTCGGACGTAATTCAACTGGAAGTTCATCTACCCCATCAATTAGTAGCACGCCACGTTTTTCGTTCAAGACTCGATGCAGCCAATTCACTGGTTGTGTAAGTGCCCAAACTTTTGGATCTAATGTGTAAGATACAAGCTTTTGGATGTTCGGTGAACCATTGTCCTGTTTATCTAATCTGCGAAGGGGTATAAAAAACGGCACACCTCCCTTCCATGGATTCTCTATCGTCGTTCGATTTGAACATTGAACAGCAATCCAACTGAGGAGGGTAGATTTTCCAGAACCAGCAGGACCACGAACGGTCAAAATCTTTTCGGTTAAGAGGATGCTTTCGGCTCTTTCAGGATGGTCATCCTTTTCCCTCTTAACTGCAAGAGACACATACGCAATACTGAGTTGCTGTCTTAAGTCGCACATTTCTCGGACACCGAGCATCTGCAACTTTCCGTATTCGTTTGCGACTTGAGCGAGATAAGTTTCTTCAAATGATGAATCCTCAAATCCGACATTGGAAAAATCAAACAGGGATAAATCTCGTCGTAGTTGTTCAACTCCTTTTGACAACACGCGAATTTCACCGGTTAAAGCTGAGTCGCGTTCCTGTAATTCAGTTAATATTCGATCTATGCCATCGGAGGTTTCACTTGAAAATTCTTTCAACAAGCCCTGAAGCGCAATTATTGATTCCTGCGAAGAAATCAGGTTGTTTAAGACTTCCTGGTGGTCTTTGCGACGTAGCCACTCCAAGTAATTTTCTATCGTCGCCTTTTTTTTGTCGCCTTTGACCGTGGCATACCATTGAGCCAATGTAAGACCAATGCCGCCAACTCCGGCAACCGAGTTTAGCAATTCTGAAATTCCCATAGACTTTGTAGTTGATTCATTCACGGGACGCCGAATGCCGCGATTTTTCAAACGCCATAACTTCCAACTGTGGTTTTCTTACGCCTATTTCCGAACCGAGTCGAGAAGTTTCTGGCTTCCAAGCCCGCCACCAGATGGATGCTATCGTCGCCCACAGAGCGGACGTTACATGAGCCGTGGAAAGCAATCGGGCGATGTGGACATTAACACCGTCGCCCGCGACGTTTTATGACGATGAGGCCCATGTTCAAAAAATCGCCGCCATAGCCTCACCAGCGATGCCCACTCCACCGTAATTTATGGCGGCGACCTAAAACTTGGATTGAGGAAAAGCAAAAAGCGTTCCAGCCCGTCACCAGATGGATTTGTAGGAGTCGAGGTGACGAGACTCAAATCAAACCAGTCAGAGACTCCTTACGTCGTCTCCTACGGTCAATTGTTCGCGTGGTTCGCGGTTCAAAATCTGTGTTTCATCTGTGTCCATCTGTGGCCCACCTCATCCGGCCTCCGGCCAGCCGAAGCTCGGCTTGCCAATTCTCCCCATCCGATGCGGAGAAGGAATTATTTTGTGGAACGTTTTCCCGGCGTAGGTGCTTGCGCACGGCCACCAACACCGGGCTGATTTCCGTTACGCCTTCAGCGTATTTGAATCCGTGTTTATCCGTGTTTATCCGTGGTAAAAAATTTTCGCGTGTTTGGCGTAGTTCGCGGTTCACCTCATCCGGCCTTCCCGCCAGCTTCAGCCGACCGGCATCTGGAGCATCACCGCGCGGCCGGTGCTGCTGACGTCACTGAGCTTGAATTTGCCGGGGCAGTCGGCTTCGTGGACGCTGCAAGGCCCGAATTTTTCCACGGCCAGTTCGCGCCGGGCCAGTTGTGTGGCCCATTCGAGCGGTTGCGCGCTGTTGATGGGCACGCTGCAAAGGATTTCCCTGAACTCGACGCGGCCTTCAAAGCTCAACTCGTCGTCAACCTCGTCGATCCATTCGGGCATTTCCCAATCCGGCGGCAGGGGCTGCTGGAAAAATTCCTTCAGATGGCAGTCCATCATGAATTTGGACGCCCGTTCGCTGGGAATGAGTGCCTCCAGCGAAAATTCAAATTCATGACCGTGCCGTTCGCCGAATTTCAGGTCGGTCTCCCATTTCCCAAACCGCAGGGGTTTGGTCTCGCCGGGCGGCCAGATCCAGATGTCCGGCCCGCGCGTTTCCGACGATTCATCGCCGTCAATCGGTTCGTGATAGCCGAGGAAAAGATTTTCCAGGTCGCGCCAGTCGCGCAGGCCGGGCACGAACCCGATGAGGCGGAGCCGCAGCCCGGGCGCATCGGCCGGCACGGTGGCCGCCTCCGCCTCGTGCGGGACAAAAGACCAGTCGGCCTGAAAATAAATGCAGCTTTCCCGACCCTCGCGGGGCAGGAACAGTTTCAGCCCGTCGGAACCCCGGAGTTTCCATTTTTGAGAGTTGAGTTGCAGGTTCATGCTTTGAAATTAGTCCTGTTCAGGGTTTTTTGTCGAGCCGTTTTAAGAGGTCGGCAAGCCGCGTCCAAAATTTGTGTTTCATCTGTGCCCATCTGTGGCTCACTCCATCCGTTTAATTTTCCTTCATTTCGCGTCAATTGACTCGCTCGCACCCGCTCGCTCGGCCTTGCGGCCTTCGTCCCGCAAATGCGGGACAAATTCCTTTCGCCGTTTCCCAAACAGTTCAAGTCTTGGGCGGGATTCAAAACTGATTCTCGCTCCTTGCGGAGGGCCACCGGGTTCGTGCCGGACTGCCGTTTGAATTTGTAGCGGCGGGCTGTGACCGCCGGTAACGATATTTTGACATTTTCAAGCAATTCCGGCCTGGAATGGCGAATTTTGCACAGCAATCTCTACTGATTGGTCACCAATCTCTAAAGGTCAGCGAGCAATCTTCAAAGGTCGGTCACCAATCTCTAAAGATCAGTGAGCAATCTTCAAAGGTCGGTGAGCAACCTCTAAAGGTCAGCGAGCAATCTTCAAAGATCGGTCACCAATCTCTAAAGGTCAGTGAGCGATCTTCAAAGGTCGGTCAGCAACCTCTAAAGGTCAGTGAGCGATCTTCAAAGGTCGGTCATCAATCTCTAAAGGTCAGTGAGCGATCTTCAAAGGTCGGTGATCAATCTCTATTGATCGGTCACCGACCTCTATTGATTGGCGACTTATGGCAAAGGTTCGCGACGCTCCTTGCGGAGCGCCACCATTATCCAAAGGTTGATTTCCGATAGGGACGCCGCGCTGCGGCGTCCGGAGGAAGTTCCGTCTCCCTTGCCTGTGGAGAAGCACCAAACGTTCATCGCAGCGCAATGACCCTACCGTTGGAAATTTGCCGGGCAAACAAAGGGCGATGGATAGTGCATGAAGCCGGTCTTCCGCATTGTCTGTCGCCCGGATTATTTTTGGTCCTAGCGGACGGCCAGCATCGCACACGGCCCCTACTTGCGTAGGGCCACCGTTGCGCAGGGCCACCGTTGCGCAGGGCCACCATGTTGTTACTTTAATTGGAATATACCCTGACAACATCGGTCAACTCCCTGCCTGTGCTGAAGGAGAACCACTTGCCGGATTTGTCGAATACCCCCAAACACCTGTATTCCTTGCATTGAATCCAATGGTTTTCGCCGGTTTTGAAATTTTCTGCCGCTGGCAGACAGCCATCCATATTTTGTTTTTCTTCTCTCATCCCTGTATTGTATGTCCGGGCTGGTGTTGCCGCGACTAGGAAGCTCCTTGCCGCCGCTAGGGAAACCCCAGTCCCAAACAATACCGCTGCCGGAATTTCAGATCACGTTCGGGACTTGGAAGAAATTGTTGATCTCTTGGATTGAAATACGAGGTCACAAGACCCATTTTAATAGGACAAAAGTAACCACGAAGGCCAGCAGCCCTGAAATGACATCTTTGTAAACGCCGCGCTTCCGCCCGTTTGACCTGCGTTCATAAGTTAGGTTGGGTCCCATGTGTGCCCAATGTGAACATAATTATTTCAAACTGCACATGGGGTGTTCACCCCATAGGATTCAATCAATACCACTACCGGTTCCGGGCAAATCTTGCGCGGCAATCCGATTTATGCTTTATTCCGGCAAGGGTACGCGCCGCTTTGAATGAAAACGGCGGATGCGCTGTCCATTGAAACGAATCTATGTTCTACGCTTTTGATCCATTGTGGCTGCTGTTCGCGGTGCCGGGGTTGCTGCTCGGCATCTGGGCGCAGGTGAAATTGTCGCACGCCTACGGCAAATACAGCAAGGTGGCCGTCGAGTCGGGCATGACGGGCGCGCAGGCGGCGCGCCGGATCCTCGATGACGCCGGCCTCAACGACATGGCGGTGGAGGAAGTGCCCGGCCACTTGAGCGACCATTACGACCCGACGAAGCGCGCGCTGTTTTTGTCGTCGGAAAATTTTCGCGGGCGCACGGTCGCGGCGGTGGGCGTGGCGGCGCACGAATCCGGCCACGCGCTGCAGCATCAGGCGGCCTACGGGCTGTTCAATTTCCGGATGGCGATCGCGCCGGTGACGCAGTTCGCAAGCATGGCCTACATGGGGGTCTTCTTCGCTGGATTCATTTTCCGCCAGTTTTTCCCCACGTTCATCACCATCGCCATCGTGCTTTTTTCCGTGATGACGCTGTTCCAGCTCGTGACGCTGCCGGTGGAATATGACGCGAGCCGCCGGGCAAAGGAGCAGTTGTTCCGGCTCGGCCTCGTGCGCGAGGACGAACGCGCGGGCATCAGCAAGGTTTTGGACGCGGCGGCGCTGACTTATGTCGCGGCGCTGGTCAGCTCGGTCATGCAATTGCTCTACCTGCTCACCATCCGCGGCCGGCGCTGATTTGATTTTTCTTGCCCGCGCGCATTTCGTCTTTAACGTCTTGCCCGTCATGGCGGTAAAAACCAAAAAGCCAAAAGCGGTCAGGATCCAAGGACGCGCAAAAATCTCCGCGCCGGCGGCCAAGTTCGTCCCGTATGTCATCCCTGATTCCGCCCCGCCCAAGCCGGCCGAGGGCGACACGACGGCGTTCATCCGTTATGAAAGTTCGCGTTCCGACGGCGACAGTTCCATCCGGCTTTACCTGCGCGAGATCGGGCAGGTGAAACTGCTCACGCCGGACGAGGAGATCCAGCTCGCCGCGCGCATCAAGAAGGGCGACAAGAAGGCGCGCGAACACATGATCAAGGCGAACCTGCGCCTCGTCGTGAAGATCGCGCGCGATTACGAGGGCATCGGCCTGCCGCTGCTGGATTTGATCAGCGAGGGCAACATCGGCCTGATGAAGGCCGTCGAACGGTTCGACCCCGCGAAGGGCGGAAAACTTTCGACCTACGGTTCGTGGTGGATCAAGCAGTCCATCAAGCGCGCGCTGGCCAACCAGTCCAAGACCATCCGCCTGCCCGTCCATCTCGTTGACAAGATCTCCAAGATGCGCCGCATCGGGATGCGCCTGCAGGAGGAGCTTGGCCGCGAGGCGACGGACGAGGAACTGGCCGACGAGATGGGCATGACCGCCGCGCGCGTGCGGCAGATGCGGCAGGCGGCCATCCGCCCGGCGTCGCTCGACGCACCCATCGGCGACGACGACTCGAACAATTTTTCCGACGTGGTCGAGGACGAGAACGCCACGTCGCCCTACGACAACCTCGAGGACAAGACCGTGACCGGGATGTTGCAGGACATGGTCAAGGATCTCGACGACCGCGAGGCGACGATTTTGCGCTTCCGTTTCGGCCTCGACGGCGGCACGGAAAAGACATTGGAGGAGGTCGGCGTGAAATTCGGCGTCACGCGCGAGCGGGTCCGCCAGATACAGAACCTGGCGCTGAAAAAACTCCGCAGGATGATCCAAAAGCTTGAAACAGAAAAAGGCAAAGAAAAATAAAGATCATGCCGAACGTCACGTCCAAAGAAATCGAAACCGCCATCCGCAACGTCCCGGATTTTCCGAAAGCCGGCATCCAGTTCAAGGACATCACGCCCGTGCTGGCCGACGCGCGGCTGTTCGCAGGCGCGATCGACCTGCTTTGCGACGGCTTCAAGCCCGGCTCGGTGGACGCGGTCGTGGGCATTGATGCGCGCGGATTCATCTTCGCCGCCGCCGCCGCCATGAAATTGAAGGCCGGCTTCGTGCCCGTCCGCAAAAAGGGCAAGCTGCCCTACAAAACACACGAGCAGGATTACGCGCTCGAATACGGCTCGGCGACCGTGGCGATGCACATCGACGCGCTCAAGCCCGGTGCGCGCGTCTTGTTGATCGATGACCTGCTCGCAACAGGCGGAACCGCCGCCGCCGCGACCGCGCTGGTGAAAAAACTTGGCGCGCAGATTCTGGAGATCAGCTTTCTCATCGAATTGAAATTACTCGACGGCCGCGAAAAATTGAAAGGCTGCCCGGTTCGCTCGATCGTGGTCTACTAGGCCGCGCGCAATTCAGTTTTCAACTTCGTCCTTTTCGCTACACTTCCGGCGATGCACTGGCTGCAAACGCTCGACACGGGCCTGTTTCATTTCATCAACGGCTCGCTGGGCAATCCGCCCTGCGACTGGCTCATGCCCATCCTGAGCGGCGGCGGCGGCGTGATGCAATGGTTCGTTCCCTTCGCCGTCGCGCTCGTCATCGGCATCCTGTGTTTCGGAAATGCGCGCGCGCGGCTCTGCGCCCTGATGATCTTTCTCGTCATCGCGCTCGGCGACCCGCTCATCGTCAACACCATCAAGCACGCCGTCGACCGCCCGCGCCCGTGCATCACGCTTTCCAATGTCGTCGAACGGCTGGGCTGCACGGAAACCGGCAGCATGCCGTCCGCGCACGCGGCGAACTGGTTCGCGATGACGATGATCATGTTTCTTTTTTACCGGCGCAGCGCGTGGTTCATGCTGCCGATGGCGCTGGCCGTTTCGTTTTCGCGCGTCTACAACGGCGTGCATTATCCGAGCGACGTTCTGGCCGGCGCGATCCTGGGCGCGGGCTACGCGGCGGCCTTTGCGATCGCGATCGAAATGGCGTGGCAGAATTTCGGAAAAAAATGGTTTCCGCTCTGGCACGCAAAGCTGCCGTCGCTCTTAAACGCGGAATGCGGAATGCAAAATGCGGAAAATCAAAATCCTGCCAACTCCGAACTCCGAACTCCGAACTCCGAACTCGAATGGCTCCGCCTCGGTTACATCTTGATTTTCGCCATGTTGATCGGCCGCTGGATTTACATCGCCAGCGGCACGATTGACCTGGAAAAAGACGAGGCATATCAATGGGTCTGGTCGAAGCATCTCGCGCTGTCGTACTACAGCAAGCCGTTCGGGATCGCGCTGATCCAATTCGCAAGCACCCATGTCTTTGGCGACACGGAATTCGGCATCCGCTTTTTCTCGCCGCTCTTCGCCGCGATTTTGAGCGTGATGGCGCTGCGGTTTTTCGCGCGTGAAGCCAGCGCGTGCGCGGCGTTCTGGCTTTTGCTCGTCGTCACCGCCGCGCCGCTGCTCGGCATCGGCACGATCTTGATGACCATTGACCCGCCGCTCGTGCTGTGCTGGACATGGGCGCTCATCGCCGGCTGGCGCGCGACGCAACCCGGCGGCAAAACGCGCGACTGGCTCGTCGTCGGGCTGGCGATGGGGCTCGGCTTTCTGTGCAAATACACGGCGGCGACGCAGCTCGTCTGCTGGATGATTTTCTTCGCGCTCCAACCGTCGGCGCGCGCGCATCTGAAAAAGGCCGGCCCCTGGCTTGCGCTGCTGGTCTTCTCGATCTGCACCCTGCCCGTCGCCATCTGGAACTCCCAACACGGCTGGGTCACCGTCACTCACGTCGCGGGCGACGCGGGAATGCACACGGCGTGGAGGCCGACGCTGCGCTATTTCTGGGATTTCATTTTCTCGCAGGCCGGGTTGCTCAATCCGGTTTTCTTCGTCGGCGCGGTCTGGGCGATGTTCGGCTTCTGGAGATCCCGGCGCGAACGCCCGCTGTGGCTTTATTTTTTCTGCATGGGCGCGCCGCTTTATCTCGGCTACTGGCTTTTCTCATTTCATTCGCGCGTGCTGCCGAACTGGCCCGTGGCCGCCGTCCCGGCGATGTTCTGCCTGATGGTTCTTTATTGGGAGGAAAAAATCCGCGCCGGTTCGCGCTGGGTGAAACCATTTTTCACCGCCGGCCTCGCGCTCGGGATTTTTGCCATCGTGTTCATGTATGACAGCAATCTCGTCGGCAAGATTTCCGGCCACCTGCTGCCCGGCGAAACCGACCCGTCGCGCCGCGTGCGCGCGTGGCAGCCGACCGCCGCGCTCGTCGAGACCGCGCGCGAAAACCTCGAGGCCGAAGGCAAGCCCGCGTTCATCATCGCCGACCATTACGGCATCACCAGCGAATTTTCATTTTACCTGCCGCAGGCGCGCGCCGCGCTGGATTCCAAGCCGCTCGTCTATTGCGTGGACTCGGACGAACCGGAAAACCAATTCTATTACTGGCCGGAATATGATTATCGCTCCAGCCGCAAAGGCGAGAACGCCATCTACATTTCCGAGCTCAACCCCTACCCGCTCGAAAGCGGCTGGCTTTGGAAGTGGCTCGCGCATGAACCCGTCGATTACGCCGGCACGCCGCCGCCCATGAAAATCCCGGCGCGCGTCGCCGGTGAATTTGAATCCACAGCCGACCTCGGCGAACACGAGATCATGTTCGGCGACCGCATCTTCCGACGCGTCCATCTTTGGGCGTGCTACAATCTGAAATAAAATGGCCGCGACGGAAACCCTTCTGCGCGTCCGCGATTATGATCTGGCCGCGACACTGGATTCCGGCCAGGTCTTCCGCTGGCGACAAAAAGAAAATTCATGGATTGGCGTTGTCGGAAAAAACTCCGTGCGGCTGACGCAAACACCCGCGGGCATTTTTGCCGAAACTGATGCGCCGCAAAAAAACTGGGACTGGCTGCGCGATTATCTTCAAACCGAGATTGAACTGGGAAAAATTCTCAAAGCTTTTCCAGACGACGCGCCGATGAGAAACGCCGTCGCCAGTTGTCGCGGACTGCGGCTGTTGCGGCAAGACCCGTGGGAATGTCTCGCGTCGTTCATTTTGTCCTCCACGAAACAAATCGTCCAAATCCGCCAGATCGTCGCGCTGCTCTGCGAACGCTTTGGCGATCGGCTTACGCCGCAGCCACCGATTTCAAGCGAGGTGAATTATTCGTTCCCGTCGCCGGAGCAAATTGCCGCCGCGACGGAAAAGGAACTCCGCGCCTGCAAAATGGGCTTCCGCGCGCCCAACCTCCTCGCCGCCGCGCGGCAGATTGCCGATGGAAAATTTGACCTCGAAAAAATCCGCCGGCTGGATTACGCCGAAGCGCGCGCGGAACTGATGAAACTGCGCGGCGTGGGCGGGAAGATTGCCGACTGCGTTTTGCTCTTCGCCTACGGATTTGATTCCGCGTTTCCCGTGGATGTCTGGATCGAACGCGCGCTGCAACGGCTTTATTTCCCGCGCCGCCGCGCCAGCGAACCACGCCTGCGCCGCTTTGCCGCCACGCATTTCGGCCCGCATGCCGGTTACGCCCAGCAATATCTTTTTCATTACATGCGGACGAAATTGAAATAGCTTTTTCTTGATAAAAAATTGCCGGTCAACTTTCATAAGCTCTGATGAAAGCGGGCGTGCATAGGTAGCGGTTTAATAATAATGTTGGCATCAAGCCATGAGCTTTCTTTCACAGTTTACAATAAACGAACCATTGATGAGATGGCGCGAACCAAATGCTTACTCCAGACGCGATCTTTCGCGGCCTCGTGCATGGATTGGCTTATCACTGTTTTTTCTAATACCGATTCTACTTCTCTTCATCGCGCCATATACAGACATGGACAGTAGCCCCAGAAGGAACATATTCGTAGCCTCTTTTTTGTGGGTGGTCGGCGCGCTTGTATTTGTTCGTATTTGGTTTGGTCCAGGTAATGTAGTCCGTCTGCATGAAGACTATGTGGCGAAAGCAATCAGTCGGCCAGCATGGCAGACGCGATACAAAGATATTGAAAGTTGCAGTGTCAGCTACGACAGTTATCACGATAGTAAGTTTTGCATATTAACATTTACCCTCAAGAAAGGTTTGCCAACGGGACAAGTCGGTCAGATTGTTTTACCGGACGATTCCACTCTGGAGCGAGCGTTGCAGATACTTCGAGACAGAGGCATAAAGATTATGCTGCCTAACAATTAGATAGACTGCAAATTTCCTTCGCCGCCTTCGCGTCCTTCGCGCGACGCAAAATGAAAATTGAAACCATCCTGACGCCGGCGGAATTGCCCGCGCTCGCCCAACGCGATTTGCGCGCGACCGCGTGCGTCGTGTTCGACGTGCTGCGCGCGA
>Ga0181537_10000070_pt1 | contig 83811 bp, 72 predicted proteins | sample PEATcosm2014_Bin_39_FD_119765 | JGI IMG/M metagenome (GOLD analysis project Ga0181537, IMG submission 119765) | Peatland microbial communities from MTU Mesocosm Facility, Houghton, MI, USA - PEATcosm2014_Bin23_10_metaG | ecosystem: Environmental > Terrestrial > Soil > Wetlands > Peat | place... | reverse complement strand
GTCGCCCACGGTCGCGGTGCCCCAAACGGTGTTGCGCTGCGGCTGGGTGGTGTCGCCGGCAATTGCGCCGCCGTGAGGAACGTGGCAGCTCTTGCAGCCCTGGAAGGCAGTCACATTGCCGGTGAAGGTTACGCCGATGTCGTGCACGCTAAGATGGGCGTCCTGCTGAGCGAAACCGAAAGAAGCGAGCGCCAGCACTGCTGCCGCCAAAAGTAACTTTTTCATACTAAGAACCTCCTGATAATTTTTCAATTCTTACTGTTCTTGTTTCCACTACAAAACCACTTCACTATGACTGTTTGCAGCCTTATGAGAACAGCGCCTGCCATTCCCATATCTTGTGGAGCCGGCCAGAGTCCAACCCAGCCCATCAAGCTTTGTTCAGGCCGAAGACGGATACCTTCCCGTTACTTCGGCTCGCCCTTCTTCTGGGCGTCTTTAGCATCGCCGCCGCCACGCTTGGCAATTTGCGCCTCGGCTTCGGCATCGGTGATGTATTGAAACACTTCCACCCGCGGCAGGGCCCCGCCATCGGTTGCAAACAGTCTGTTGTTCTTGTCGAACACCAGCGCGGTAAGCAACATGAACTGGCCGGGCTGCTGGCCGAAGTTTCCCACGGCCATCAGCGGCTTCCCTTCCGGAGTGAAAATCTGAAAATTGTTAAATTCGTCATCAGCCACGTAGACGTGGCCATCGGAATCCACGGCGATCCCCTTGGGCCGCGCAAAGGTTCCGGCAGTGGTACCCTGCTCGCCGAATCCCCGCACGTAGTTTCCCTCGGTATCAAAGACCTCGACCCGGTTCGGGATGGTATCCACAACATAGACCAGGCCGTCAGGGTCAACGGTCAGGTTGGTGGGAGTGCCGAGGAAACCGTGAGGCTCTTCCGGGGTTGGGGCCTGTGAATTGATATACCGGACGAGCTTGAATGTGTCGAGATCAAAAATGGCCAGACGCGCGCCTTTTACATCGGCCACATAGAGGCGGCGCAGCTCGCTATCGACCGCAAGGCCTGCCGGCCGCATCAGTTCGTTCTCGCCAAACACGCTGAGGAAGCCGCCTTTGGCATCGAAGACTGTGATCTGGTGAAGAACCGCATCCGAGACAAACAGCCGGTCGGCGTCGTCAATGGCCAGGCCGATAATGACGGAGAACTGGGCCGGAGGTTTATCCCCCCGGTAGGTCAGCTGTTTCTTTTCCAGATCGAATACGAAGACTCTGTGCAGCGCGGAGTCTCCCACGTAAACAAGGCCCTTCGAGTCCACGGCCACGCCGTAAGGCTTTCGGAGGTGGGGCCGTTCCTGGTCCGCCATCGAGATGCCGGCCGCCTTCTCCAGCCAACTGGCTTTCTTCTGCTTAACTCCAAGCAGGTCGCGTTCTCCGACCATCTGAGTTACATAGCGAATGCGGGCGACCCTGGGGGGCAGCGGCCAAACCAGCTTGGACACGTCAACCGGCGGCAAAGGCTGAAGCTTGCGCTTGGCGCGCACATTGGGTCTGCTGCCCGCCTGAGCCCATCCGGTCGAGGCCATGGCAACGCACAGCGTTCCCATCAGCGCCATCCAGGTGATTTTTTTCGCCCACAACTTAACCAACAACATAACAACTCCTATTTAATCTTTGCGTGGCATTGCGAACACAAAGGGCCAGTACCGGCGCCGCCGGTAACCAGCAGCTTGCTATCCCCAGCGTGGGGTGTGTGGCAACGCAGGCAACCAAACTGGGTACCCTTATTCGAGGGATCGGGGCCGGAGACCGGGTGATTCTTGACCGGATGCCCTTTCCCATTTTGCAACTGCAGATGGGTTGCTCCTTCGAGGTACTTTTCTGGCAGTTCCACGGATTTATCAAAAATACTAAGTTTGTCGGTGCCTGCGACCGGCGTGCCTTTCACTTCCGACCCATGGCATTCCAAGCATAGAGCGTCCTTCTGGGCGCGCAGCAGTTTCGGGTTGTCGCCGCCATGCGGAGCATGGCAAATGCTGCACTGTCCGGAAACCGGGCTGTGCGTCACAGGCCTGGAGGTGCGCTGTTCCAATATGTCCGCATGACAAGTGTCGCAGACGCCCACGGGGTCAGGGCTTATGAAGCGGGGAAATCTTCCAGCGTGCGGGTTGTGGCACGCGGTGCAGTCGCCTTGCGCGCCGGCGTGCGGGAACTTCGCGGTATCGATCTTTTTCGCCGCCTCGTCGTGGCACATGGAGCACAGCGTCTTCGCGTCGGTCTGGGTCAGCTTTACTTTTCCGTTCTGCGGCGCCTCGTGGCAAGTGTCGCAGCCGTCGGCGAACGGAGGATGCACGTACTTCTGCATAAGCTTCGGTGACTTCGACTGATGCGGATCGTGACAGTTGGTGCAATCGGCGCCGCCAAACGGCTGATTCTTATGCGCCTCGATCAACTTGCTGTCCTTCACATCGTGGCAATCGACGCACAGGCCCGGAGCCGCCTTCGTCAGATGGAAAGCAATTTCCGGCTTGTTGTCTGTGCCGGATTTATGCGTGACGTGACAGGCGTCGCAACCCATATCGAGAGCGGCGTGCCGGCTTCCCTTTTCAGGGGTATTGAGGCCCTGGGTATGGCACTGAAGACACAGGTTAGTGTCTTTGTCTCCCGAAGTGGCCTTCTTCAATAGAGATTTGTTCTCGGAGTGGTGGGGCGTGTGGCAAATCAGACAATTAACGCCCACGGGCGCGTGGAAATGCTCCTTGCGATCGCCAGCCTTCTTATCCGCATGACAGGTGATGCAAAGAGAAGTCGATTTCGGCGTCTTGAGCGTTACTCGCGTCGCATCTCCGGAACCACGTACGACATGACAGCTAAAACAACCCATCGCGACGGCGGCGTGGACAACCGTGCCCTTGGTCAGATCTTCATGACACTGGAGGCACTCTTCTTCCTTCACTCCCTTATCCAGCGGGACCGGGTGCTGTGCAGCAAACACCGGTACGGCCAGCAGCGCCAGCAGAAAGAAAGCCGTCAAAGAACCAAGCATTGCCTGGGCCTTCCTGGCTGCGCGCGTTGTGGAAACCGTCTTCACTTCTACAACTCCTTGACTTACGGACACCGTTCTTAGGCTGCTACAAGCTTGAATCTTTGAAAGAAGAGTGAGGCTGGTCTCCCAGCCTCACTCAGGTTAGTGGTTTAGTGGATCACGAAGGTGCCGCTGGTCGCCTTGCTGGCAGCGGTTCCGTCGATAGCGATTGCTTTAATCGTTTCCGAAGCGCTCACGGTGATAGCTGCACCGCTTGCAACCGTAGTCCCGTTGCAAGGCACGACCGGAGTAGCTCCGTTGGTCGTGTAGCAAATGGACGCATTTACATCGGTATCGGTCAGAGCTGCAGTGACCGCGCCAGTGTAGGTGCCGGGGAACTTCGCCGGAGCTACGTTCGACCATGCCGGCGTAGGCGGTGTGACCGTGAACGTCGCGGTAGCAACGACGGAGCTGACCCCGTAGTTGGAACCGTAGCCCACAGCCTTGATTACCATCGAGCTGCCCACTGTGATCGACGTGCCGCTTGCGACGCTGGTGCCGCTGCAAGTGGTGCCGGTTACTGTCGGGACGGCTCCATTGGTCGTGTAGCAAACGCTGCCCGCCGCATCAGTCAGCTTTACGCTGACCGTTGCCGGGTAGGTAAGGGCCGCGCCCGTCGGAGCGATGGTCGCGGTCGGAGCAGGCTGCACTCCGTAGGTTCCGCCTACCACTGCGCTCGGCGTGAAGCTGTAGCTCGCCGGACCTGCGGCAAAGGCGTAGATCGTGGTGGTGGCTGTCACAGGGATCGTGACAGTCGGACCAGCTGCTTCGATCGTCGTGCCGCCAGGTACGTACTGCTCGGCAACGTTGACAGACGCAGTCGGGGTGGTGCCATCAGTCGTGTAGAAGATCGAGGCATAGGTGCCCTCGGAGATCGACGACGAGGTGATGGTGATGCTGGTCGGTGCACCGGTGCTGGGAAGCGCAACGTTGAACGTCGGAGCAGCAGCGTTCGTGTTGTGCATCGAGACCGCCGCGGCAGCCAGGAATGCACGGCTGTAAGGACGAGGTGCTACGCCACCATCGCCAGGATACGGGGTGAGGCCATACGGATTGGAAGCACCGGTGCCGCCAGTGTGGCACTGACCGCAAGCGATGTCTACGTCAAGGGCGACGGCCGGATAAACCTGCGTCGCGCCATTGGCGTCCGTGTACGTGTCGCCAGCGTTGTAGGTGTTCAACTTACCAAACTGGCCGCTGCCGGGCGCTGTGTAGTACTGCTGGGCAGTCGGGAAGGTGGTGTAGTTCGGGTCAGGATTGATGCGGAGGAAGTGATACTTGGTTCCCGTCTTCTTGCTGAAGTGGCAAGTCGAGCAGGATTCCTGCGAACCAAAGCCGCCGGCGGAGCCGTTAACTGCTGCAAACGGAGTGCCCGGGCCAGTCGGGTGATTCATTGCATTGCCGTGGCTTGCGTGGCAAGAGGTGCAATTCACGAGCTGGGCAGTAGTGGTGTTGATGCTGTTCGTTCCGATACCGGAAATGTTGGTTGCGTCGACTGGGGCGTAAGCAGGAGGTGTAAACCCAGTGTAGGTGGGCATGGCGCCGTGAATGTCATGGCAACCTGCGCAGCTACCCGTAACGCCGTTGGTTGCACCGGTAACACCAGCCGGGGCGCCCTGATCTGCGGTGCCTTTGCTGGCGAAATGGGAGTTGTACTTACCGGCAACGTTCACGCTGGTGGCAACGCCGGCGACGCTCACGTTGGTGGTGCCGCCAATGATGGTAAGCGTGTTGTCAGCGGTCCCAGGGTTCTTAATGTCAACGTATCCGGAGACGAGAGCGTGGGGGCTGTTCAGGATGGTGGCTACGGCGCCGTGCGACATTCCGCCCGGTACGTAGGTAACGGTTCCGCCGGCCGCGACGCAGCCAGCGTAGTCGTTGGTCTTGATGCCGGCAACGGCGACGCCGTTGATGGTGCAACCCCAAGTGGCCGAGAACTGACCGGTCGCAAGCTTGGTGGAGGTGTAGCCGGAATTGAGCGGCGTTGCAAGGCCTTCAAAGCCCGGCAGCGGCGTAATGTGAACCTGACCAACCTGGCTGGTGATCTTGTTGTTCCAGGTCGAGTAGGCCTGATGGCACTCAAGGCAGGTCAGCGCGGTCGGAGGAATCGGCAGCGGACGGGTAGCGGCAGTCGCCGTGACGGCGGTGCTCATGTAGAAGTCCGTGCCCGTAATCACGCCCGTGGTCGCATTCGCGGTCACGGAAGTGGGAATGATGTTGTTGAAGTGGCTGATGCGGCCGGCAGAAAGAGACGGAGCAGCCACCGTGCCGATGTTGGGGTTCACAACCGTGGCATCGTACTGCATGTCGGCCTTGTGGCAGCGTTCGCACTGGATACCCGTGAGGGACCAGGACGAGGTGCCAGAGCCGGCGCCGACGGGAATGCGCGAGAACTGGGCGTCGGTCAGCGGGGTGTAGGTGAGTGTGGGGTACGTGCCGGTAACGGCCGTCGGTTCCGGAGCCTTGTTGTCAGGGCGGTAACCGGTGGTGTGGCAGCGTGCGCAGGAGCCATAAGCAAGAGTGCTGCCGGTGCCGAAGACATCTTCTGCGTTCGTCCAGCCAGCCAGATACAGAGCCGGGAAGGTGCCGAGGGTTCCGCTAATGGTTCCGGCGGTCTGGCTCAGCGTGAACGGGTTGCCGCTATGGTCAACCACGTTGAGGACTGAGTTGCCCGTTGTATCAAACAACGTCTGTCCAGGAACGATTTTGCGCAGGATGTTCTTGTGGCCGCCAACCAGGTAGCCGCCGCCGCGTCCCGCCGTGGTGATGCTGCCGTGGTGGCAGCTAAGGCAGCCGCTGCTGGAACCGTTGCCCTCGATCCAGTTGCCAAACGTAGTGCCAGTGGCAGTGGCAGTCCAAACGGAGTTCGGTCTCGTGTTGTCGCTGTGATAGTACTGGCCGGCGACGCAGGTTACGCCGTCCAACGCGTATGCCAGGCAGTTGACCGACGTCGGGTCGGCAACCTTGGTGTTCGCCGACGGATTGATCGCTGTGACCGTCAGCAGCTTGTCTTGAGCGACAAGACTGACTGAACAAAGAAGCGAGAAAGCTAGAAACAGGGCCAGAAAGCAACCTGTTCCCTTTCGTGTGCTCATAATTATGACCTCCTGATAATGTTCAACTTCCTACAGATTCCTACAGCACAGGCAAACTCGAATTTGTCAGGCCCCAATTTCTTTAGTCTGCTGCGAACTCTTGGCGGTCCAGACATCTTCGTTGTTTATTAATCCAGCCCAAAGGAGCCTTTTCGCCCCTCTCGTCTCATACAAGCTGGCACCGGCCAACTGGCTTCTTGCGGACAGACGTCAAGCATTCTCCATACGGCAATTACACCTTTGGCTGCTGTCTAATGAGCATTTCGAGTGCCGTGACCGCCTGTCTCTTCCGAAGAGTTCTATATTGCTGATAATAAATATGATATTCGGCGTGTCGCGTGGCTTGCGAGTGATCACCCAGGCTTGGGTGCGGGTTTTGTCGCATTCCTTAGAGTCAAATAGCGCACTCAATTCAGGGGCAAATCTCGAGTCGAGTGGCGCCGCACAGCCGCGACTAGCCAGGAAGTGCCATCCGTCGGTAAACACTTGGACCGACATACCGATAGCTGCCCCGGGAACACCCGGGGAGTGGAGCACGTTTGTCGTCGGGTATTCCGAACCGCTGTGCTAAGATGTGCAGGTTCACTGCCATTCATCTGAATCTTCCCACTTGGCGCAATTCATCCGCGAGTAAGCAGTGGTGTGATGGGCAGCGCAATAATTATGCCCGGAGGTAACATGAAACTGATACAGGGGGCCCTCGTCCTGCTGCTGAGCAGCTGCGCCATGGGGCAGTCTTCACCAACAAACGCGACTCCATCCGCCCAGCCCAAGACCGCGAACACCGCAACCCAGCCGAGCGCCGCACAGCCCAGGCAGGAAGACAAAGTAAGGGCCGCGATCACCGCCGATACGGCAGTCATCACCGTACCGAACTCCTGCCAACCGGCAGCCAAGGACTGTAAGGCGCAGGTGACTCGCAAACAGTTCGAGTCCACGCTGCTTGGCCTCTCTGGCGGCCAACCTGTGTCGCCAGACGTGCCAAGGCGTTTTGCTTCGCAGTACGCGGAAGTGCTGGTCTTCTCGCAGAAAGCAACGGAAAAAGGCCTGGACAAGGATGCCGATACGGAAGCGGGTATTCGCTATGCGCGAATGCAGGTGCTGGCGACTCGATATCTGCGGACGCTGCAGGAGAAATCGCACCCTAGCGAAGAGGAAATCCAGAAATACTACGACAGCAATCCGACGCAGTTTCAAGACGCCACGCTCGACCGCCTCGTGATCCCCAGCTCGCATGGAAAGTCGAAGAAGCCGGAAGAGCTGAAGGCAATGGCCGAAGAGATGCGCAAGCGGCTCGCGGCTGGTGAAGACGCATCGAAGCTCGAGGATGAAATCTACTCCAAGATGGAGTTGAAGAACCCCCCGTCAACCTCGGCGATGGTCCGCCCGGGAGACCCCGACCAGGAGTCTCTCCTCAAACTGAAGGTCGGCGAAGTATCGAACGTAATCCAGGATCCGATGGCGTTCCTCGTTTTCAGATCAAAGGGAGTAAAAACAGCTCCCTTTGAGATGGTCAAAGACGAAATCCGAGGTCAGTTGTACCAGCAGAAGCTTAAGGCCGCAGTTGACGAAGTGATGGGAGATCGTAAGTCGATCCTGAACGATGCATATTTCGGCCCGGAGACGCCCACCAATCCTCACGAGCAGTAGAGTGGCTGGGTGCGTGAAAAAAGGGGGAAAGATCATCGCATGACAACGAACGAACAAGCTACAAAATCGGGCTACAGCCCTAAACAATCACTTGTGATGGCGGTGGTCTTTCTGGTTGTTGGACTGGCGTTAGGGTACGTGATTCGAGGGGCACGTCCAGGATCAGGCAGCGCCGCTCAGGCCAAGCCCACCGCACCGATGGCGGGCTTGCCTGCCAACGTGCCGGTTCCCCCCGGGGAACTGAAGCGAATGGCGGACGAGCAGGCCAAACCAATCGTGGAGAAGCTGAAGTCTGACCCGAAGGACCCGGCCTTGCTGGCGCAACTCGGCGATCTTCGGTTTGACGCAGCCCAGTACAAGGAAGCAATCACATATTACGGACAGTCACTCGAACTCGATCCGAAAAACACACGAGTTCGCGCGGACATGGCGAACGCCTACGCCTACACGGGCGATCCTGACCGCGCAATTTCGGAATACCAGACCGCGCTGAAGTACGATCCGAAGCAAGGCCTCAGCTTGCTCAACCTCGGCATGGTTCAGTGGCACGACAAGGGCGATGCGAAGTCGGCTGTTGAGACCTGGGAAAAGTTGAAAAAGGTAAATCCGCAGTTCGCAAAGCAAGTGCAAATTGACAACCTAATTGCCAAGGCCAAAGAGCACACCAGCATGCCTGCACCGGCCCAAGGCAAGTAAGCAAGCACCTACAACCACTTCAAGAGAAGGAGCCCATAAGGAACACTTATGGGCTCTTTCTTGATTTCAGCTGCTCACCTGACTAGGGGCACCCAAAGGGCACCGGGAACACATCGGACCACTGCCTTATCCACTAACGGCAGCGTTTAGCTAAAGCTCTCTTGATCACCGGTTATCCCTGTGCCTTCATCCCCTGCTTCACACGCTCAATCATTTCCAGCACTTGGGCTTTATGCGGATGGTCAGGGTGATATTTCAGAAATGTCTCCCACGATGCAATCGCGCCCTTGGCATCCTTCTTGCCGACGAACTTAACCATCCCCGTGTTGAACAAGGCTTTGTCATTCTTCGGATCTGCTTTCAGAATTTCCGCAAACTCTGCCAGTGATTGATCGGTGTCGCCGGCGCGAAAGTATGCGTTTCCCAGATTGATGCGAACTCCCGAGTCTTCCTTCACTTTCAGCGCGCGCAGGTAGTACTCCACGGCCAGTGTGGGCGCACCCGCCCTCATCTCCGCATTGCCGGCTTGCGACAGCAAGTCGAAGTTATTTGGGTCGCTCTTTACTTTCTCATAGACAGGATCGACTACCACCGCTGGCGCCACTGCGCGGGCCGGGTCGGACGGCGCCTGAGACCGCATCTGCTCAGCCCCGCCAACAGGGGGGGCCTGATGATCCGCGGTTGCAGTCGCGGCAGGCAAATGCGCTGGGCCGTGGAACAATGCGCCAACCAGTATCCCCAAGCCCAGGCAGATCGTGGCGAGAACATACACTCGGGTCGAAGTCCACCCGCCAGTAGAAGCTATTTGATTTTCCATCTTTCAGAAACTCCTATGAAGCATGCGGATTGATCCGCAAAATGGCAGCTTTACAGAATGTGCGGATCGCATGCCAGGATTCTAACTGTTCAGCCCACGGGGATTGCAGTGCTTTGAATCACATTCGCGGAAAGATCTGGACAAACGAATGCATTCCGGTGCGGTTCTGAATTCTTCTGCCCCGCCCCATCGCCACCCAGGTTCTTAACGGTTACTCCAAAGGCGGATTTCTGGTTGGGCGGATCGGTCCAACGCCCCGCGATTATATTAATGGACGAGGCGAGCCATTCGACGCGGCCCTGATGAAGCGCAAGGCTTGGTGCATTGGGCCGCCGACGGCAAGGAGATCACGGCTGCGACGGCTCCGACTGAGACCCTGGTAGTTGTTGTTCTCCGTCGACCGGAATCGAAAAGTCCGATTCAGCGGTCGGGCCTCACTTGTGCCATGTCGCCTCCGCTAGAACCTGCAGCGGGACCAGTGCAGTCGTGCGTTCAACAAAGTTCGCGCCGTATCCGACTCGCCGTAGTTCTCAAGCTGACCCGCTTGCGGCGGCGCCATCGCGCAAGAAATCACGCTTCGCCTGCTCTTTGCGCGCCGCGGAACGAGCTCGCGACTTTGCGAACCCGACAGTAGGAAAAGAACACATCAACGCCCGGTCCGGGCTTTCCCATTCCATTCCCGACCACAAAAAATACCCGCAGGATTTGCCTACGGGTATCAGATCGGGACTTCGAAGAGCACGGGCGCCGGTCTGGCGCTACATGGCAGGCTTGTCCGTTTTCTGGCCAGGCTTGATGTTAGCGTGCTTCTTCGCCTGCGCCATATACATACGCACCTTGTCGGCTTGCTCGTAATTCGGATTCTCCTTTAGCAGTTTCTCCCAATCCGCTAGGGCGCCGTTCACGTCCATCTTTGCCTGCCACTTCACAACACCGCGATTGAATAATGCATTGCCGTTCTTGGGATCATCTTTCAGTGCGCGATCAAATTCAGCAATTGCGTGATCCGGGTCGTTGGCGTAAAACAGTGCCGTCGCCAGATCGGTACGCACGGCCACATTCTTCGGTTCGATTGCCAGCACCTTCTGGTAATACTCGATTGCTACCGGAAAGATCTGCGCATCGTAGTACATATTGCCAACCTGCGTAATCAGGGCAGGATCGTTTGGCTTTGACTTGAGTTGATCGAGCAGCGGCGCAGCCTGCTTGTCCGCCATTGCCTTCATTTGCTCTGGGGAGGGCATCTGTTGCGCCTGCCCCGCGCCGCCGCCCATGCCGGCGGGCGGCATGCCCTGCTGCTGCTGTACCGCCGCCGCAGTTGGTGCTGGAGCGCTGCCACCCACAGATCCACGCAGCAGGTAACCTACCGCACAACCTACGAGTAGGCAGAGAACTGCCATGATATAAGCCTGTGTGCTCGTCCAATTTTGGGAGCTGTTGACCCCGTTTGTTTCTGCCATATGTCCGTCCTTGAAGTGTTCTGAAGCGGCACGGCGCAGACTCACTGCCGAATGCCCTTCCATTTAACAGAACTTATACTATTCCTTCCGGGACGGTCATCATTGTGACTTCCATCACAGGACACTTTCACCTGGTGCAGAGCGCCGAACACTTACCTTTTCAACGATGAGGCTGCGCTCCACCAGTACGGAGTTCGCGCCTGTGATGCCAACGATGGCCCGCCCCAGCGGTCGCAGGTGTCCAGATTCCCGCGGTAGCCGGCAAACTCGATGTTGAGGCCAGGCTCGTCCAGTACTTCCCGAGAGTGGCGGACAGAGCGGGCGAACCGGCCCAGGACGCCAGAGTCTGGCGCGGCCTGTCCCTTGCGGCATGCCCATTTCTCCTGAGCTCACACCCCGAGAGTTTTCCAACTTGCCAGCATTTTCCCAGGCACTGTCTTTCCGTATTCAGGATCGCCCGCGGGGTCGCCTTCAATTTCCAGCACGAGCGCGGGCACCTGCGGTGCGGTGCGCAACAACTCCATCGTAGGCGTCCAGTCGATGTTCCCACCGCCCGGCCAGAGGTGCTCGTCTTTCATGCCGTGATTGTCATGCACATGGACTGAGCGGATCAGCGATTTGAGGGTCTCAAAAGCGGCCTCGATACCCGGCTCAAGGTGCGCGTGTCCAAGGTCAAAACAGACTCCGATATCGTCGTAGTGCAGGGTATGAATCAACTCCACCAGCTTTTCGGGAGCGGTGAGTTCGTTGGGAATGTTCTCCAGCAACAGGCGCACGCCGAGCGGTTTTGCGAAAGCCCGCAGGTGCTCAATGGAGGTCAGCGCTCCCTCAAACTTATGGTCGTCGAAGCTCTCTCCCGAGAGCCCCGCGTGCAGCACGAGAAAGCGGAACGGGATCACCTCAGCCACTTCAATGGCGCGCTTGATCTCATCCATGGCGTCGATGCGCTCTTTGCGGTCCCGCCCCGCGATGTTGAGCGGCGGAGTATCGAAGCGGCCCCACTCGCCGGAGGCAAACATCGGGGCGTGCATGGATTCAAAGGATACGTCCGGCTGCGAGTGGAACCAGGAAGCAATCTCGCGAACCTGTTGCGGGTTTGCGTAATCGAAATGTCCGCGCATCGCGAAGATTTCGATTCCGGCGGCTCCGCCCGCGGCAAGCTTTTCGAGAATTCCAGGATGCAACCGCTCTCTCAGGTGCACATGCGTGGATATGGCCTTCAACATTTGTTTGCTCCGCTCGTTACCAGCCTACGGCAGCGCCGCCATTGCGGGCGTCGCTCGCGCCCAGTCGTTCGCCGGTCTTCCCGTCGATTGCAATGCACTCGCCGTCGCCCCAGGAACCGGTGCGCTTCAACTTGTGTCCCATCTTTTCCAGCAATTCAATGGTATCCGGCGAGAGCTGCCACGCCTCCACACGCAGTTCGTCGGGCATCCACTGGTGATGGAAGCGCGGCGCGTTGACGGCACGCTGAATGTCTTCGCCAAAGTCCACCGCGTTGATCAGCACATTGGCAACCGTGGTGATGATGGTCGGACCGCCCGGTGAGCCGAGCACCAGCAGGAGACGCCCATCCTTCACCACCATGGTCGGCGTCATTGTGCTGAGCGGGCGCTTGCCGGGAGCAATCGCGTTGGCTTCGCCCTGGATGAGGCCGAACATATTCGGCGAACCGGGCTTGGCTGCGAAGTCGTCCATCTCGTCGTTGAGCAGAAATCCGAAGCCGGGCAGCGTGGCGCGGGAGCCGAATGCATCGTTCAGCGTAGTCGTCACGGCAACCGCGTTGCCTGCTTCGTCCATCACGGAGTAGTGTGTCGTATCCGTCTTCTCCGGGCCAATGTAAGGCGCATGCAAGGCCGCCGCTTCGTCCAGTTGCGCCATGCTCGGGCGCTGTAGTTTGTCGCTCGCAGACGCCTTCTGCGGATCAATGGAAGCGGCCCACTCGGCTGCATACTTCTTGGCTGTCAACTGCGCCACCGGAATCTGCACAAAATCGGGATCACCGAGGAAGACCGAGCGATCATAGAACGCGCGGCGGTAGGCCTCTGTAACCAGGTGCAGATGCAGCGCGGAATTTCGCTTGGCCGCGTGCAGGTCGAAGTTCTCGAGGATGTTGAGCGTCTCCATCAGCGCAATGCCCCCGGAGGAGGGCGGCGGAGCGCTGTATACGTCGTATCCGCGATAGGTTCCGTGAACGGGCACGCGCTCCACGACCTTGTATTCCGCGAGATCGGCGGCCGTGATGAGCCCTCCGCCTTTCTGGATTGCTGTTGCAATCTGGGTGGCCAGGGCGCCGCGATAGAACTCGCCGGGGTTACGACTGATGCGATCCAGCGTTGCGGCCAGCTCGGGCTGCTTCAGAATCTCGCCCGGCTCGTAGAACTTGCCTTCGCGCTGGAAGATTCGTTTCGATTCGGGATCGCGCGCAAGCCCGGCATCATGCATCATCTCGGCTTCGTTCTGCGTGACGGCAACGCCCTCGCGCGCCAGGCGAATCGCCGGCTCCATCACCTTGACCAGCCCCAGTTTGCCCCAACGCTGCTCGGCCTCCACCAACCCCGCCACTGTACCCGGCACGCCGGCCGCGCGATAGCCGAAGCGGCTTTGTTCGCTGGGGTTTCCCTGCGCGTCGAGGTACATATTGCGCGATGCCGCTGCCGGGGCCTTCTCTCGGAAATCCAGGAAGTGCATTTCGCCCCCGGCCGTGCGATAAAGCATGAATCCGCCGCCTCCGAGATTTCCTGCAGCGGGATGCACAACGGCCAGCGCAAAGCCCGTGGCGACTGCGGCGTCTACTGCGTTTCCGCCGTCGCGCATGACTTGCGCGCCTATACTCGATGCCTGCGGATGCACGCTTGCCACCATGGCGTGGCGCGCCCGCACCGGTTGGAACCCCTCGGCAAAGAGCGGCATGGAAAAAATCAAGAGGCTGAGAACAGACCGAATGACGAGTCGGTGCATTTTGGGATGCATGTTTCTCCTGAAGCTGTCCAACGCTAACCCAAGCGGCGGAGCCGGTCAACCGCGCAGCCTCGGAGGTTCAATCAACCCGTGAAAAGGGTCCACGCCCTGTCTCTCCGCAGAAATCGAGCTATAATCTCGGGACATTCCGGCAAAGACGGCGGCAATCCCGGGTTGGCGAACTGAAATGTGCAGGTGCCGCGCGGCGCATCTAGAAGCCGCTCAACCTGGCGTGCGGATTGCGCCCCCGTTGGCGCGTATGCGCCCGACGGCACTTTGGATTTACTCCACTTGAGGGTGGAAGCAAACTTGCTCTACCTGTATGTTTGGAGATGTGGGTTGTCCCGGGTGCGTTCGCGCATCCGGCCCGTTGTGCCGGAATACCCGCACGACGATGATGAAGTTGTTGCATTCAATTGCAGGATGGAGAGCGAATTATGGCGGAGACAGTTCAGGGGAACGTGCATCCGATAACACTCGGAACAAAGACGATAGGAGCCGGGTTTCCCTGTTACGTGATCGCCGAAATCGGAATTAATCACAACGGCGATGTCGACCTGGCAAAGCGAATGATCAGCATCGCTGTCGGCGCAGGCTGCGACGCTGTCAAGTTCCAGAAGCGCACCATTGATATCGTTTACACGGCGGAAGAACTGGCGAAGCCGCGCGAGAATCCTTTTGGCCCGACCAACGGCGACCTGAAGCGCGGGCTGGAATTCGACTACGATGATTTTGTTGAGATCGATCAGTACTGCAAGGCTGTCAAGATTCCCTGGTTTGCGTCCGCATGGGATGAGCCTTCCGTTGATTTCATCAACAGGTTCGATGTGCCGTGCTTTAAGATCGCCTCGGCGTCACTCACAGACGATAACCTGCTCCGCTACACTCGAGCCACCGGCAAGCCGATCCTGCTTTCGACCGGCATGAGCACAATCGCGGAGATTGACCACGCGGTGGAAGTGCTCGGGAAGCAGGACCTGGTTCTGTTGCACGCCTGCAGCACTTACCCCGCGCATTACGAAGAGCTGAACCTGAACGCGATACGCACGCTGGCGGAGCGCTACGGCGTTCCGGTGGGATACTCGGGCCATGAGTCCGGACTCCCCTCTTCGGTTGCTGCGGCTGCGCTGGGCGCATGCATTGTCGAGCGCCACATCACCACGGATCGCGCGATGTGGGGCTCTGATCAGGCTGCCTCGCTTGAACCGAATGGAATCACCAAGCTTGTGAGCTACATCCGCGTAGTTGAACGTTCGATGGGCGACGGCGTCAAGCGCGTGCTGGAGCGCGAACAGCCGATCCTGAAGAAGCTGCGCCGCGTCGGAGCCGGCATTGACAGTTAAGCTGATCGCAATGGATGTGGATGGAGTGCTCACCGATGGTTCGTTCTGGTGGGGACCAAACGGCGAAGAGTGGAAGCGATTCCACTTCGCCGACATCATGGGCCTGTCGCGGGCGCGCAAAGCAGGCTTGAAGCTGGCGCTCATCTCCGGCGAAGACAGCCCGCTGATCGACCGCCTGGCCGCGAAGATGCAAATCAGCGATGTAGAAAAATCCTGCAAGGACAAAGCCCGTGCCTTGCAGAACATCGCCACTCGCCACCATCTTGCGCTTTCTGAAGTCTGTTTCATGGGCGATGACGTGAATGACCTGCCCGCGCTGGAGATTGCTGGACTCCCCGCCGCGCCCGCCGATGCGCAACCGGCCATCCGCGCGAAATGCCGCGTTGTCACTACCGCTAAGGGTGGCAACGGCGCCGTGCGCGAGCTGATCGAAATGATTCTCTCTGAATCTATCCCCGCTGCCACGGACAAGGCATAATGGCAGGATGAACCTGTCCAGTCTTGTTCTGCGCGGCTGCGCCCATGAGGGACTGCCGCCGATTCCAGAGAAGGCGGCGGCATGAAAATACTGCTCACTGGCGGCTCTGGTTTTATTGGGCGCAACCTGGTGGAATTGCTTGGCGGACGCTACTCGATCGCCGCACCCGAATCAGCCGAACTAAACCTGCTCGACGAGAACAGCGTGCGCGAGTATCTGCGCGCGCAGGCATTCGACGTTGTGGTGCATGCGGCTACGACTCGCTCCAACCGCCGCGTGGGCGCCGCCGCGGATATGCTGGACCGCAACTGCAGGATGTACTTCAACCTCGCTCGCAACCGCAGTCTGTTTGGCAAGATGCTGCACTTCGGCTCCGGCGCGGAGTACAGCCGCCCGGGACTTCCATCGCGGGTCAGTGAAGACTATTTCGATACTCATGTGCCAGAGGACCCCTACGGTTTTTCAAAGTACATCTGCACCAAGCATGCCGAGACGCAGGAGAATATTTTTGTCCTTCGTCTCTTCGGAGTTTTCGGCAAGTACGAAGCGTGGGATGTCCGCTTCATATCCAATGCCTGCGCGCGCGTGGTGAAGGGGCTGCCGATCGTGATTCGGCAGAATGTGAAGTTCGATTATCTCTATGTCCGCGAACTGGCTGAGTTGCTTTCCTGGTTTCTGGAGCACGAGCTGCGCGACAAGACTTATAACGTTTGCCGGGGTGAAACTTTCACCCTGCTGCAACTGGCAGAGATGGTGGCCGCGGCGGCCGGCAACAGCCCGGAGATTCGCGTTCGCAATCCAGGGCTGGGCGCTGAGTACAGCGGAGACAATGCGCGCCTGATGGGCGAGATAGGCGGCTTCCATTTCCACGCCATGAGCGATAGCGTGCGCGAGCTCTACGGTTGGTACCGGGATCATGCAGATCTGATTGATACGAGACTCTTGACGTTTGACGATTCGGAGTAATTCATTGAAGACCATCAGCATCATCACGCCCTGCTACAACGAAGAGCTGAACGTGCGTGAATTGTATGAGCGGGTGCGCGCTGCAATTGCCTCGCTCGGCAACTACCGCTACGAACACATCTTCATTGACAACGCTTCCACTGACAACACGCTGGGCGAACTGAAGGCCATCGCGGCGATGGACAGAAACGTCAAGGTAATCCGCAACACCCGCAACTTCGGGCACATCCGCTCGCCGATGCACGCATTTCACCAGACGACGGGAGATGTTGTCATTGGCATTGTCGCCGACCTGCAGGACCCACCGGAGATGATTGTGGACATGGTCCGCCACTGGGAAAAAGGCATTCCCGTGGTGATCTGCGTGAAGGTCGCGAGCGACGAGAGCAGCCTGATGTTCTGGATTCGCAAGCGCTATTACCGGTTGGTGAACCGGCTCTCTGGAATTGAAACCTATGAGAACTTCACCGGCTTTGGCCTCTACGACCGCAAGGTTGTGGACATCATCAAGTCGTTCGATGACCCCTATCCATACTTCCGCGGCATCATCGCCGAGCTTGGTTTTCCGCGGGTTGAACTGCCGTATCATCAGCCGGCGCGAACCCGCGGAATTACAGCGAACAATTTTTACAGCCTGTACGATATGGCGATGCTGGGTATTACGAATCTCTCGAAGGTGCCACTACGCATGGCGGTGTTTGCCGGTTTCGGCGGAGCGTTGATTTCAGGACTGATCTCGCTGGCATACCTGGTCTACAAACTGTTCTTCTGGCGAAATTTCGAGTTGGGCGTGGCTCCGATCCTGATTGGATTTTTCTTCCTTGCCTCCATCCATCTGCTGTTCCTTGGAATGATCGGCGAGTATGTTGGAGCGATTCATACCATGGTGCAGAAGCGGCCGTTTGCGATTGAGCGGGAGCGAATTAACTTCGAGTTCGGCTCCGGCGAGCCGCTGAAGCCTGATGGAGACAAGAAGCCTGAACAGGCTTGAACAGTGGTCCGCGCGATGCAATCGCTAGGCTGATTCGAACAACTCTCTCTCGATGATCTCGCACAGGATGTGCCCGGTAAGAATGTGAGCCTCCTGGATGCGCGGGATGCAATCGGAGGGAATGCAGATGGCGTGATCCGCAATGGAGGCAAGCGTTCCCGCGCGGCCGCTCAATCCCACGGTCACCATCTTTTTTTCTTTCGCAACTTCGATGGCGCGCAGCACGTTGGCAGAGTTGCCGCTGGTGCTGAGTCCGAAGGCGATGTCTCCGGCGGAGCCAATGCCGGAGAGTGGACGCGCGAAGACTTCATCGTAGCCGTAGTCGTTGCCGACGGCGGTGACCGCGGAAGTATTGGTCGAGAGCGCAAGTCCAGGCAGGCTGCGGCGTTCGAGAAGAAAGCGTCCCGTAAGTTCCGCCGCAAGATGTTGCGCGTCGGCGGCGCTGCCTCCGTTGCCGAAGAAGAGAACTTTGTGTCCTGCGCGCAAAGCCGCTGCCAGCGCGGCGGCGGCGCTGGATACGGCCGCGAGATAGCTCTCATCCTTGAGTAATAACGACACGAGCGCGATGTGATCGGCGATGCGCGCGGTGACCAATGGGCGATGCGAAGCGGACATGGGTTCTCCGGAAGAGCGAAGCTCAGTCTAACTTACGCGACGAGCGCGCGGGAAGCTTCACAGCCTTGCGAGGCTTGATTTTAGCGGGCTCGGCGGCGGTGAGCGCTTCGCGGCGCGAGCGCGGAAGGCTCTCAAAGACGAGCGTGTGCGCGGCGCGAATCAGGCCGCTCATTTCGTCGTCGCGCAAAAGGCCGAGGTCGCGCAGGGCAAGCCACCGGGCGCGGGCAAGATAGGGGGCCGGAACGATGCCGTCGATCTCCTGCAACTGCTCAAACGCCTCAGCGCTGACCTTGAGCGAGAGCGCATGTTTACTGGGTTCAAGCGCGGCCACGAGAAACATCTTGTCGCCGACCTTGAAGACGAGATGTTCGCCCCACTGCACCTTTTCGGTGACATGAGGGAGGCGCAGGCAGAGACGGCGGATGGCTTCCAGATCCATGAACCATTATCGTTCCAGATATTCGTTTTGGACCACCTGTTATTCAAATAGGTAATGGTTTGGGGCAGTGCCGAACGATTGACCAGAAGGTACTGGGGTCTCTTGCGCGCCGTTGACCGTGCGGCCAATGGCACGAAGGTAATGCGGTGAATGGTCAATTGGCGAGCGCGCCAATGCTTCACTGTGGTGGTGTTTACTCTACGGTAAATCGCTGGAGTAGGAAGAACGAAGGAACTGGTGAGCAGCCCCATTCAACGAAAAGTGCGTTGAGCGGTACACCGTCTGTAACACCTTTGTCCGATTGCGGGGAAGGAATGTTTCGGGCGAGAATGCTGCGGGGGAGCCTTGACGGTGAATCAGAGAAATATGCTGGCGATTACGAAGCGGGCCGCGCAGTTCTGCGGTACGCAGGCGCTGCTGTATGCGTCAGGAATTGAACTGGTAGCCGCCGACAACATGCGATCGGCGAGGAAGGTCATCAAGGACCAGGCCGTGAAGGGCGTCATCGTCTGCATGCACTCGTGGTCTGAGCGGGAGCGCGAGGATATTGCGACGGAGCTTTCGGCGAGTCACTCGGAGTTTTCCGTCATTCTGCGCTGCCCCGGCTGCACGGGATGCGACGAAGCGAAGAACCGCCCCGGCACCTTAAGCGACTCTCCGGAGTTCGAGAGGGCGCTCACGGCGGTATGCGGTTCGGAGTTGCACTAGAGCGGGTCCTGGGTTGATGGAATCTGCACTCCCACCTTAGCCGCGCAAAAGGCGCGCGCCGAAGGTGGGGCACGGGGTAGGTTTCAAAGTTTCAAGGTCTCAAAGTTTCAAAGTTTCAAGGTTTCAAGGTTAAGAATAACGGCAAGATCAAAAACAAATTCAAAAGCAAGTTCAAGAGCCACGCATCTGCTAACCGCGGCAGGTGGGGGGCACCCGCGCTAGTGAACCACTTTGGTTTGGAGGACGTCGCGCAGTTTGCGGGCGAGGGCGCCAAAGGTGAAGGGCTTTTGCAGGAAGTGCGAGGCCGACTCGTGAATGTCCTGCCGGAGGAGCGCGTCATCGGTGTATCCGGACATATGGATCACCTTGAGGCTGGGACGGAGCGCGAGCAAGGTTTGCGACAATTCGCGCCCGCTCATTTTCGGCATTACGACATCGGTGACAAGGAGATCGATGTGCTCGAACTGGCCGGCGATCTGGAGCGCCTGATGGCCTGAATTGGCGAGCAGCACGGTGTATCCCATTTTGCGCAGGTAGGCTCCCATGGCTTCGCGCAGCGCCTGCTCGTCCTCAACGACGAGGACGGTTTCGGTTCCACGGGGATGGGATTCGGTGTTGACGCGGGTGTCAGCGATGACCGGGGTCTTTGCGCCGGGAAGCAGAATGGTGAAGCAGGCACCCTGTCCTGGGTCGCTCTCCACCCAGACGTAGCCGCGACTTTGTTTCACCATGCCGTAAACCATGGAAAGCCCGAGGCCGGTTCCCTTGCCGACGCCCTTGGTGGTGAAGAATGGGTCGAAGATCTGTTCCTGAAGTTCCTTGCTGATTCCGCGGCCGGTATCGGCCACCGAGAAGAATACGTAATCGCCGGGAGGGATGTAGGGACGACCGGGAATGCCCCCCTCCAGGACCGGGAGATTGCCGGTTGCCACCGTGATGACGCCGCCTTTGGACATGGCGTCACGGGCATTGACGCAGAGATTCATCAGGACCTGGACGATCTGATCGGGGTCGGCCTCGATGGTCGATAGCGGCTCGCCGGGAAGAATGCGGAATTCGATATCTTCGCCGATGAGGCGCTCAAGCATTTTTGCCGCGTCGTGGATGACGGCGTTGAGGTCCAGAACGACGGGGGAGATGATCTGCTTGCGGCTGAAGGCGAGCATCTGACCGGTGAGGCTGGCGGCGCGCTGGGAGGCCTTCATGACCTCAAGGGTGTAGGCGCGGAGCGCATCGTCGGCGGGCAGGCTGTCCTGCAACATCTCGGTGTAGCTCTGGATGACCATGAGGAGATTGTTGAAGTCGTGGGCGATGCCTCCGGCGAGGCGGCCGACGGCTTCCATTTTCTGGGCCTGGCGAAGCTGGTGCTCGAGGCCGCGGCGGTTGTCTTCCTCGCGCTTGCGGTCGGTGATCTCACGGAAGAAGACGATGAGTCCGGGGCGAGCCTCGAAGTCGAAGGCGATTCCGGTTGATTCGACGTCGAACTCCGTGCCGTCCAGGTGGAGATACTTGTGTTCGGCGAAGGGGATGGGCACGCGATCTTCCATGACGCTCCGAACCCGCTGCTCGACGGAAGCATGGCACTCCGGGTGGATACGGTCATAGAAGTTCTGGCCAACGACCTGGCCTGGGCTTTGCGCGCCGAACATCTTCATGGCGGCGGGATTGAGATAACGGATCAGCCCATCGGTTTGAATGCACATGCCCAGGGGTGCACCCTCGACGACGAGGCGGAAGCGCTCTTCGCTCTGGCGCAGGGCCTCTTCGTCGCGCTTGCGCTGCGTGATGTCAATGAACGCACCGACAGCGCCGCGGACGTTTCCCAGTTCATCAAAGAGCGGCGCAGCGCTGCCGAATGCGCTGCGGGAGGCGCCATCTTCATAACTGATCGTGAACTCACAGTCACGGATCTGCTGTCCGGTTGCGGCCGCCATCTGCACCGGCATTTCGGCTGGAGTCAGCTCCCTTCCATCCCGGAGGAGGCGAAAGCTGGATGGCGCCTCTCCGTTGGGCGCGGACTTGGAGGGATTGGCGCCGGGGGGAATGCGAAAGAGATCATCGGCCGCGCGATTGCCTGTCATTTGGCGGCACTCGGGATCATGGCCGATGAAGGTGGCGGCGGGCACGGTATCCATGATGGCAGCCAGCTCGGTAGCACGGGCGCGGGCCTCGGCTTCACGGCGCTTCAACTCGGCGTTGAGGCGTTTGAGTTCGTCGGCTTCAAGGCGGGCAGCCTGGGCACGTTCGCGCTCCGCTGCACGCTGCTGAAGAAGAAGCGAGGCCTTGCGCAAGGATTCGCCGACCTCGCGGGTTTCCTCAAGCTTGAAATCTCCGATGGAAACCGACTCTCCACGTCCGAGAGCCAGGGCGGGATCCACCAGGTCCTGGATGGAGGCGGCGATACGGCCTGCCATGAGCAGAGCCAGGGCAATTCCGGCAAGGGAGAGGAGCGCGGTGGCCGCGATGGTGAAAGCCAGCCAGCGCCAAATCTCCGCCATCATGGTCTCCCTAGGCACGCCGATGACCACGGTCCAACCCGAGGTTGCCGACTGGCTGAAGCTGTCAAACATCGGGACACCTTCGAGGTTGACAACCTGGGCGGTGCCCTCGGAGGTTTCACCCATGCGCTGCCTGAGAGCGGGACCGGCAATCTGGCCGATAAGTTTGTCGGCGGCGCGAGTGCGGGCGACGATGACGTGATGCGCGTCAAAGATGGTGCCGACGAATTCCGGGGGCAGTTGCTGCTGCGAGAGAACGGCGGAAAAGCGGTCGGGCGGTACGGCCATCGCAAGGTCGTAGACAACCCGGCCATTGCGGAAGACCGGGACATCCACACTGACTTTCAGCTCCTCGGTGGAAGCAGCTTTGTAGACACTTGCGACGACGGGCCTGCCGGTGGCAAAGACCTGGCTAACGGCCTCCAGAGAACCGCGCCTTGGCAAAGGCGAGCCAAAGGGACGAAAGGTGTTTAAGAGCTCCTGGCCGGATGAATCGGAGAGGATGATGTCAGCACCGGGTTGAGATTGCAGAAGCATCCGCGCCCTCTGGCAGGAAGCCGCGAGATCGCCGGAGACGAGAGGGGTGGAGGTGGCAAGGTCTCCGAGGCTGGCTTGCATATTCGCCAGATCGCGGTCGACGACGAGGGTGAGCGCGCGAGCGGTTTCCAACATGCGCCGCTCGGTGAGAGCGCGCTTGTTTTGATAGTTGTAGTAGACGAGAAAACCAGCGCCGATCCAGACCGGGACGACACAGGCAAGGACCAGGCAGGCAAGCCAGAAGCGAATGGACGGCCTGCGCCGGCTGCGGTCGCTGGCAAACTGATCCGCCGGGTTCACATCTTCTGGTTTCACTTGGATTGTGTGCTCTGCACTGAGACCGCCAGCCTGTTGCGACGAGCGGACTGGAGAGCCTTATGCACAGGATAGTGTCCGGCAACCGAGAATGCTATACCCGATTCACCTGAGACAAAGGACACGGAAGTCGCTGCCCTGACGAGGGGGTGAGGGCAAGGGCAAGGTTGCGCGGGTTGCAAAGGTTGCGCAGGTTTCACAGGTTTCAAGGTTTCAAGGTTTCAAGGTTAAGAGCAAAGGCCAGGTCAAATTCAAAGACAGGTTCAGAAGCAAAGTCAAAAGCCCCGCCCTAACCAAAAGAAGGTTAGGACGGGGCACCCTGAGCCTGTTTATGGATCAGCACATTGGGACTAGACGCGGTTGCCTCCCTTGGCTTCATCGAGCTGGAACTTGGCCGTTTGACGCTTTTTGCCGTGGTAGTAGACGACGGTGACGGTGTCGCCGGAGCGGTGGTTGTTCATGAGGTGGGCGAGGTCGGCCGTGTCCTTGACCTCCTGGCCGTCGAGTTCGACGATGAGGTCGCCGCCGATGATGATTTCGTAGTTGCCGAAATAGACGCGCTGATTGCCTCCCTGGATTCCGGCGCGGGCGGCGGCGGAGCCGGGAACAACCTGCATGACGAGGACTCCGGTATCGACAGGAAGGTCGAGCTGCTCGGCAAGGTCACGAGTCATTGGCATGGGCAGGGGGCGGATTCCGAGAGTGGGACGGCGGACCCGGCCGAACTGCACGAGATCATTAAGCACGGACTTGGCGGAGTTGATGGGGATGGCGAATCCGACACCGGCGCTGCCGCCACTGGCAGAGGCGATCATGGTGTTGATGCCGATGACCTCTCCGCGGGAGTTGAGGAGCGGGCCGCCGGAGTTTCCGGGATTGATGGCGGCGTCGGTCTGGATGGCTTCATCGATGTAGGTTCCGTCGGGCTCCTGCACCTGACGGATGGAGCTGACGATGCCGCGGGTCATGGTTCCGTTGAAGATTCCGAAGGGATTGCCGATGGCGAGAACCTTCTGGCCGACCTGAAGCGCCGAGCTGGAGCCAAGGGTGACGGGCTGAAGATTGGGCGCCTTGATCTGGATGACGGCCAGGTCGTGCGATTTGTCCGATCCGATGACGGTGGCGGTGTAGTGCTTCTTGTTCTCGAGGATGACCTCTAGTTTGCGGGCTCCGTCGATGACGTGGAAGTTGGTGAGGATGTGGCCTTCCTTGTCGATGATGAAGCCAGAGCCGGCACCCTGCTGGGCCTGCGCGCCAAAGAAGAAATCATAGGAGACAGAGGTGGAGGTGATGTTGACGACCGAGGGAACGACACGCTTGTAGACATCCACGTTGTTCTGCTCTTCGCCATCGAGAGCAGGGGCGGCCTGAGCCTCGGTGATCTGGATGGGATCGCGGGAGATCCAAGAGGCGGGCGCACCGGAACGATGGCTGGTGTAGAGGAAGAACGCGGCGGCGAGAAGTACTCCGAGAGCAAAAGGTCGTAGAGCTTTCATGGTTCGAGCCTGATTCAGTGGCATACAGGATTATAGACGCGCGAGCGGGAGGAAAGTTTCGGTGGAAGGTTGCACAGGTTGCGAAGGTTGCACAGGTTGCGAAGGTTGCACAGGTTGCGAAGGTTGCACAGGTTGCGAAGGTTGCACAGGTAAAGGCAAAGGCAAGAACAAAGGCAACAGACCCACTTCTGCCAAAGGCGCTTCGCAGCCGGGTGCGCGGCAAATAGCGCCGCTCCGGCTGCGGGCGCCCGGCAGAAATGGGGCACCAGATCAAGATCAAGAGCAAGAGGAAAGGCAAGAACAAGGCAAGCGGCTAGGAGTTGACGAGGGCGCGGGTGGGACGGCGGCGGCGGGAAACGGCAGCCAGGGAGCTCTCGCTCGGCAGCGGAGTGGCGCGGAGTTCGGGGATGTGGAAGCGCTCCATGATCTGAAGCAGGTATTGGGACATCTTTGACATCTGATCGGCGGAGACGGCGAGTTCGGCGGAGCTGGAGCTGATTTCGCGGCTGCCGCCAAGCATGGCATCCATGCTGTGGGAGACCTGTTTGGTTGCCACGGCCTGCTGCTCGATGGAGGAAGCCATCTCCTGCGTGAGCTGGTTGAGGTGATTGGTGGCGCGGGCGATGAGGTTGGCTCCGGCGGCCTGCTGATTGGTGGCCTCGCCGATCTCGCGGGCGTGCTGGTAGACATCGGCGACGGTGGCGGAGATGTTGGAAAAAGACTGGCGAAGCTCATCGGCGAGTTGGAGACCTTCGGCGACGGCGCGGGTGGAGTCGAGGATCTGTCCGTCGTTGCGGACGACCTCCTTCTGAATTCCGACGACAAGGTCGGCGATCTCATGGGCAGATTCGGCGGAGCGGGTGGCGAGCTTGGTGAGTTCGTCGGCAAGGACGGCGAAGCCTGCGCCATGCTCGCCGGCGCGGGCGGCCTCGATGGCGGCGTTGAGGGCGAGCAGGTTGGTTTGCTCGGCAAGCTCCTCGATGAAAGAGGAGATGCGGCTGATGGTTGCGGTCTTCTGCTCAAGGAGCTTGCTGTTCTCCTTGGTGACGCAATTGACGGACTCGATGCGATGGAGGCCGCTCTCGGTGCGCTGCATGGCGTCCATGCCATTGGCGGTCTGCTGGCGCGAGCGGTCGCAGAGCTCAAGCAGACGATTTGCGCCCTCGGCGATGCGGTCCACGGAGGTGGCCATCTCCTCGACGGATGTGGTGCTCTCACCAACGCGCTGCGCCTGGGTGCGGGCGCTCTCGACCATTCGGTGGAGGCTGACCGACATCTCATGCATGGTGCTGGTGGCCTGGTTGACGCGGTCGGCGGCAGCCTCACCGACCTTGGCGAGACGGTCGGAAGCATCGGCGATCTGGCCGGAGGCAGAGGCGACTTCGGTGGCGCGCTCACGGCTTTCACGGACGAGAGTTTCGAGGCCATTGCGCATCTGGACGAAGGCGTGACCGAGGGTGTCTTCGCTGGAGCGGGGGCGAATCTGAATGGCGAGATTGCCGGAGGCGATGGCCGTGGAGTGATCGGCCATCTCGCGAAGATAGGTGACCATTTCAGCAAAGGTGCGGTCGAGTTCTCCGATTTCGTCATCGGAGGCGGCGGAGAGCTCGCCGATGGCAAGGTCTCCGGAGGAGATCTGGCGGGCGTGCGAGATGAGGACAGGAACGGATGTAGCCAGGCGGCGACTGGCAAGAACAGCGGCGGCGGTGGCGATTCCAGCGACCAGCAGGGCGATGACGACGGTCATGATGAGGGCGAAGGTGGCAAGCCAGGTGGCGTTGCGGCTCTCGCGATTGGAGGCGGCGCTGACCACATCGACGAGGGAACGGGCCCCGGCGCGAACCTTTTCCGCCCAGAGGACGGAGCTGAGATTGATGGCGAGCGAAGCCTGATGGGCACCTTCGTCGGCGCCCTCTTCCAGACGGAGATAGTTGTACTGGGCCTGGCGGGTTTCCTGAAGATCGGCAAGGAGACGGGGGAGACGGCTTTGCGCCTCAGGGGAACGGAGATGGGGATCGAGGCCCTGGAGGCTTCCGGTGGCGGTATCAATGTCGGTCCAGAGGTGATCGATCATGGCGTGCAAACGGGTGGTCTCGTCGGGATCGTTATTGAGGCGGGCAATGATGTAGCCGCGCAAAGCGCCATTGAGCTGGCTGACGGCGGAGAGGATCTCGTAGGAGTCCTTGATCTCCCGGGTGCGGCACTCGGTGACCTTCTGAGCGTGGAGAATCTGTGCCATCTGCCAGAAGGTAAAGCAGGAACCCAACACCAATAGACAAATAATGCCGATGAAACCTGAAGAGAGCTTTTGAGCGATGGTCCGGCGCACGGGTATAGCTCCTGAACGGGTGGTGCGACCGGCGCGAACGAAATTGCGATGACGCAGCCGGTCGACACGAGGTACACAATCAAGAGCCTAACGAGGGAAAAAAAACAGGGTGTTACGGGAGGAAGAAAGTTCCGAGTGAGAAATGGACAACGGGACATGTCCTAAAGTGCAAATGTTCGGAAATTAGAATATTCCGCTCTTCGCTTCGGCGATGAGTCCGCGTGCGAGTGCATGAATCCCGAACTCGAAGTCGCGCTCGAAGAGGCCTCCCACAAACGGGAGCCCTTCACAGAGGTTGGGAAACTGACCGGCCGGGAAGTTCTGCGCCATGTCCTTGATTTGACTGGGCGTAGATTGGCAGGCACCGGGAAATGAAGCCATCCCAACGACGCCCCGAACGGCAGCCGCGATCGCATTCATGCCAGCCCACGCATAGCAAGGCGACAGACCTGCGTCGCGCAGAATTCCGATAAGCAACTCGACCGGCCGCAGCGCAACCGGCGTGACAGGACCGCGCGCCAGGATTATCGGCAGCGCGTTGACGTGGGCCATCATGGCGTCGCGGTAGGCGCGGGCGGCACACATAATGCGCTCCTCGGGAGGGTCGGCGGGGTTATCCACCGAGAGATCAATCTCCGCCATGACGGCCTCGACGATGGCATCGAGGAGCGCTTCCTTGTTCGGAATGTGGTAGTAAACAGCCATCGGATCGACGCCGAGCCCGGCCCCGAGCCGGCGCATGGAAAGCGCACCGAGGCCATCGCGGTCAACGAGCGCCAACGCGCTGGCGACGATGTGCGCGCGGGTGAGCGGCGTCTCCGGACCTTCACGGCGCTTCCGGCGGGCTACTCTGCGCCTGGCCGGCGGAGCGCCAGGGGCGGTCGTCTTCTTCTTACCAGGCAAAGTGACAGGCTCCCTTGAGAGGTTAAGGACACACATATTCTACGTCGTAGAGGCCACGAGCGACCAGTTGATGTTGAAGGGTTGCTGAAGGCTGCCGGAAATGCCAGGCCGTTGCCTGGGGAAGGGGGTTGACAAACTACTTCTACATCGTAGAATAGCTCTTGAACTTATAGTTCTACATTGTAGAACTGAATTAAGGAGGGAGCTTCATGCGTATCGCGATCCTGAATGGAGACCCGGATTCCGACTCGGAGTTCGGCAAGTGCGTTCACAGCGTAGCCCGGTGCCTTGCCGCTTCGGGCCACGAGGTGACAACTCTCGATCTTGTTGAGCTCGACTTGAAGGGGTGCTGCGGCTGCTGGGGTTGCTGGGTGAAGACGCCGGGGGAATGCGCGAGGCGCGACGGCAGCGCAGAGGTTTGCCGGGCGGCTATCAGCGCTGACCTTCTTGTGCTCGCTTCGCCGATCACGATGGGGTTTACGAGCGCGCTGCTCAAGCGCGCAGCCGATCAGATGATCCCCCTGCTGCATCCGTACATCACCCTGCGCGGCGGGGAGATGCACCATCGCCCGCGTTATGGGAAATATCCAGCGCTCGGGCTGTTGCTGGGCGCGGGAGCGGATTGCGACGCGGAGGATGTTGAGATCACGACGGCGATATGGGAGCGAACCGCGCGCAATTTTGTGTCCCGAGTCGTTTGCACCGCGGTTGCGAACCGCCCTGCCGAGGAGATTGCCAATGACTTCGCTTCTGCTGCTTAACGGTTCGCCGAGAGGTTCACGCTCGAATTCGATGAAGATGCTGGCCCGGATCGCCGAGGGGTGGCAACGGAGTGGCGGCGCGGCGCCCGAGGTCCTGCATCTGGCGCACTCCGCCAGCTTTGTCCGCGCGGTGGAGTTGTTCCCGACAGCCGACGTTGTGCTGCTAGGAATGCCGCTGTACACCGACTCCATGCCGGGACTGGTGAAGTCCTACATTGAGGCGCTGGCGCCGCGGGTGACCGCCGCGCGGGCAGGCGAAGCAAACCCGAGGCTCGGATTCCTGGTGCAGTCCGGCTTCCCGGAGGCGTTTCATTCGCGGCCGCTGGAGCGCTATCTGGAGAAACTGGCACGGCGTCTGGGTTCGGAATACTCGGGGACGATCGTGCGCCCCGGCGGCGAATCACTCCAGGCAAAGCCGGAGGCGGCCAGCAGAGAACTGTGGAAACATTTGCGTAACGCTGGCGAACAACTGGCTCGCGATGGCTGCTTTGACAAGGCGGAGTTGCGCGCCATTGCAGGCACTGAGCGCTTTACGCCGGCAACTGCCGCTCTGCTCTCGGTGGTGTTCAAGCTTCCTGCCATGCAGTTTTACTGGAACGGCCAGCTCAAACGGAATGGAGCGTGGGAGCGCCGCTTTGCCGCGCCTTACGGCGCTGCCGCCCAAAGGTAGGGACGGCAGGAGAGGCTGGCGATCAGGCTGGCGGCGCTGAGTCAGCTTTAGACGGCGATTTCCGAGGTGTCAGACTTGACGAGGCGGCGAAGTTTGGCGGCCTTGACGGTGTTGCTCATGAGCATGGCGATGGTGAGCTTGCCGACGCCTCCGGGGACGGGGGTGCAGGCTCCGGCCATGCGGGTGACGCGGGGGTCACAATCGCCGATGATGGTGCTTCCCTTTTCGGCGAACTGCTTTTCACGCTTTTCGTCGCCCTTGAAGAAGCGCTCGAAGAGAACGGGGTCAGTGATGTGGTTGATGCCGACGTCGAGGATGGTTGCGCCGGGCTTGACGAACTCGGTGGTGATGAAGCCGGGGCGGCCAATGGCAGCGACGAGGATGTCTCCGCGGCGGCAGACCTCCGGGAGGTTCTTGGTGCGGGAGTGGCAGATGGTGACGGTGGCGTTGGCGTTGGTGAGCAACATGGCGAGAGGCTTGCCCACGATATCACTGCGACCGACGATGACCGCCTCCTGACCTTCGATGGCGATGTTGGCGCGGCGAAGGATCTCCATGCATCCGGCCGGGGTGCAGGGGACCAGGCTGGGACGCTGGGTGCTGAGGTTGCCGACGTTAACGGGATGGAAGCCATCGACATCCTTCTCCGGGGAGACGGCGAGGAGGACGCGCTTGGAGTCCACGTGCTCCGGCAGGGGAAGCTGGACGAGGATGCCATCGATGTCATCGCGGGCGTTGAGCTGCTCGACGAGAGCGACGAGCTCGTCGGTGGTAGAGGACTCCGGCGGGGTGATCAACTCGCTGAAGATTCCCATCTGCTCGCAGGTGCGAACCTTGCTGCGAACATAGGTCTGGGATGCGGGATCGTTCCCGACAAGGACCGCCGCCAGACCGGGACGCAAGCCGGCGACGGTAACGAGAAGCTGCACCTCGTCGGCGACTTCGGACTTGATCTGGTTCGCGTAGAGATTTCCGTCGAGTATGATCGCGGGCATAAATCTCCCTGTGGGGAAGAGATAAACTACACCTTAGTGTACCGGGATTGGCGCGGGGATGCGAGCGCATCGGGGAGAAGAAGGAAAATGATTCCAGCAAAGATGGTGCAAACCGTTGTGTGCCCAATCTGCCATGGCGGGTTGCGGTTTAACGAAGATTTCACGAAGCTGCGGTGCACGGAGTGCGGCAAGCACTACCGGGTGCAGGACGGGGTTCCGGTGCTGCTGGCACAGGAGGCGGAATAAAGGAGATTTGAGGGAGGAGATTGAACTTTTGGGGCGCTTCGTCCGATGAAAACAGTGTGCCGGAGCTGGTTGGGGAGCGCTGATGAATTCCACATCTGCTCACTGCGGCAGATGGATACACCAGGCGGGCGGCGGGGAGGGGAGCGGATTATGTCGGATGAGGATCGCAACCTTCCAGATCCTGACGGGTTACTACAGATTGAAAGAGGTGACCCAATGCAGGCCGAAAAGTTTTCAGCGCTGGAAGTTGCGGAGTTACGCAGCGAACTGCTGCACAGCGGGCTGGACGCCCGCGACGCGGCGGTACTGATGCAGTCGTTTCTGGCCGGGCGGGGTTACGGGGTTTCTCCGGAGGCAGCACGGGCAGCGGCGTTTGCGGTGGAAGGCTCGGGCTGCTCGCTGGAAGTGATGCAGCGGGAGCTGGACCGGATTGCGATGGTGCAGTAAGAGCTGCTCCTGGCCGGGGAAGAACAAAAGCAAGTTCAAAAACAAGTTCAAAAACAAGATCCGCACCCTAGCCAACGGAAGGCTACGATGGGGCACCCTGAAGCTCTTAGCCGGGGAAGAACAAGGGCAAAAGCAAGTTCAAGAACGAGTTCAAGAGACCCACATCTGCCAACGGAAGGCAGATATGGGGCACCCTGAAAGGTTGCTGATGGAAAAAAGGGGGATGGCCTGAGGCCGTCCCCCTTCCATTTGGAAGCTGGCGGAACTACTTTTTGGCGCCTTTCTTCTGGGTGCCGAAGCTGGTTTGGACGGCGGCTCCGAGAGAGGCGAGGAGATCCTTGGCGGCCTGGGCATTCTTTCCGTCGGGCGCGATTTCAAGGTACTTGTTGAGAGCCTCGACGGTTCCGGGAGCGGGGACCATTTTGCCGTCCTTGCCGAGAGTGGCCTTGGCGAGGAGGTTGACGCCCTTCTGGTAGTAGGCTTCAGCCTTGGTGGGGTCGGCGGCGATGGACTTGTCGAATGCCTGGTTGGCGTCGTCGATCTTCCCCTGGTTGGTGAGGATGGCTCCCTCATTGAAGTAGCATTGGCCGGCCTGGGTGGGATCGATCTGGGCGGTTTTGGCGCATTCGGCTACGGCTGGCTCGGTTTTTCCCTGCCTTGCGAGGGCGAGGGCCAAACCGGAGTGGTAGCTGGCGAGCGATTTCGAGGTCGGCGGAGCGAGTTCGAGGGCCTTGTTGTAGGCAGTTTCCGACTCGGGGTACTTCTTGTCGAGAAGATAGGCGTCGGCCAGCGAACCGTAGATGATGTCGTGCGTCTGATCCTGCGCGACGGCTTGCTCCATGGTGGCTACGGCTTCGTCGAACTTGCCGTCTTTTTTCTGCTGGATGGCCTGGGTGAGCAGGACGTTGAGGCCCTTGATCTTCTCGTTGTCCTGTTTGACCTTCTCGACTGCCTTCTGCTGCTCCGGGGTGACTCCGGCGGCCTTGGCGGCCGCGGCTTTTTCCTTGGCGAGATCGAAGTTGAAGACATTCTCGTCGCCCATGTTGACGGGAGCGTTGTTGACATACCAGAGGACGGTTTTGCCGTCCGGGGCGATGATGCTGATTTTGCAGGTGCCGTAGACGGCGCCCATGGAGTAGTACTCGCCCTTGCTGTCAGTCTTGACGCTGGCTTTCCGGCCGTTCTCATTGCTGAGGAACTCGATGGTTGCGCCGACGAGGGGCTTGCCGGCTTCATCCTTGACGAAGCCCTTGACGGAAGTCGTCTGGGCAGCGGCGCTGACGGCGAAGACCATCAACATGGCTGAAAGTAAGAAGAGTGCGATGCGCTTTGTCATTTTCCGCCTCCAGCGGAGAACAGGGTATGTTTGCCACGCGCACCCGACGAGGCGCGCCGCTAAAGAGCAGGCGGCGCCAAGTAGGGGATGGGATCCGAGGTTCCGGCGGCTTCAAAGGCGCGCAGACGCAGAGCGCAGCTCTCGCAGATACCGCAGGCACGATCTTCCCGGCTGTAGCAGGACCATGTTAGCTCGAAGGGAGCATTCAGTTCCAGACCAAGGTTGACGATCTCCACTTTCCTAAGGGCGATGAGGGGAGTCTTGATGCGGATGAGGCCCTCTTTGGTTCCGGCCTGGATGAGGCGATTGAAGGCCTCGTAGTACTCGGGACGGCAGTCGGGGTAGCCGGAGCTGTCCTGGGCAACGGCCCCGATATAGATGTCCGAGGCACCGACGACCTCAGCCCAACTGACGGCGACGGAGAGGAAGTGGGCGTTGCGGAAGGGGACGTAGGTGATGGGGACCTGCGAACCTATTTCCGGCCCGGCGGTGGGAACGGCGAGGGAGGAATCGGTGAGGGCGGAGCCTCCGATCTGGCTGAGCGCCTGGTTGCGGACCATGAGGCGGCGCTGGATGCCGAGGCGGTCGCAGATTTCGGTGAAGGCGCGCTGCTCGCGGGCTTCGGTGCGCTGTCCGTAGGAGACGTGAAGGGCGGCGACGTGGGCGGCACCCTTGTCACGGACGGCGAGCGCGGCACAGACGGTGGAGTCCATGCCGCCGGAGAGAGTGACTACGGTTTGGATTGAGTTGGGCATCATTCGCTTTCAATGGCAACTTCAAAATGGAGCGAGAACAAAGGCAAAACAAGGACCGTTCACTGGCCGAAAAACTCTGCGCTTCATTGGAGGTCAAGGCCGTACTGGGGTCCTTCGCTGCGCTCAGGATGACACTCCAAGAAAATATACGCCTCGCAGGCACCCCGCATTGGACAGAAAGCGGGCGTAGCGAACCCGGAATTCTAAACGCCCTTCAATTGCGGCTCCCAGATGAATTTGTGGATCTGGAGGCCGAGGCGGGCGTTGAGGTTGTCGGCGAGCATCCACTCGGCGAGCGTGCGCGGATCAAGCAGGCAATTCTCGGTGCTGCGCGAGACGGCGGCTCCCTTGCGAAAGGCCGGAGAGAGGATGACGCGGGCGGGATTGGACTCCAGGCCGTGAGTGCGGATGAAATCGCGGGCATACTCGTAGTCCTCGCGGGAGGCGAGGACGAATTTGAGTTCGTCGCGCGGGGTGAGGGTGGCGAGGTTCTCCGGGCGGAAGCGCAGATGTTCGCCGCTGCCGGGACACTTGACGTCCACGATCTTGTGGACCTCGCGGGGGACGAGTTCGAGGGGACGCTCGCCGCTGGTTTCAAGGAGCAACTGGTAATCCATGGCGAGAAGCTGGCGCATGAATGGGATCAGTTCGCCGGCCTGGAGCATGGGCTCGCCGCCGGTGATTTCGACAAGGCCTCCGGTGGGCGAGAGGCGCTGAACCTCGGCGAGGATTTCGGGCTCAGACATTTTCTGGCCGCCGGAGAAGGTGTACTCGGAGTCACACCAGGCGCAGCGGAGGTTGCATCCGGCGAGGCGGACGAAGACGCAGGGGAGTCCGGCGAATGAGCTTTCTCCTTGCAGCGACTTGTAGATTTCAATGATGTGCATGGGAGGGCCAGGTTTCAAAGTTTCAAGGTTTCGCAGGTTTCAAGGTTAAAGGCGCGCAGGTTTCGTCCGTTGCGCTATTCGTAGTAGGTTGCGATGGAGGTGTCGGTCTCCCAGATGGTGACCTGCTTGACGCTGACACGGCCCGAGGTGGTGTCGCGGAGCCCGCGATTGCACTCGTCATAGAAATACTTGGCGATGTTTTCGGCCGTGGGGTTGAGCACGGTGAAGGGCTCGATGTCATTCATCATCTTGTGGTCGAGATAGTCGACGACCGGTTTCATGACGAGCTTGAGCTCCTTGAAATCGAGGAGGAGGCCGGCGTGATCGAGTTCGGCTCCCTGGAGGGTGACGCGGACACGATAGTTGTGGCCGTGCGGATTCTCGCACTTGCCTTTGTAGTTGCGCAGGTAATGTCCGGACGAAAAAGTGTCTTGCACGGTTACTTCAAACATGAATCTCCATAGAGGATGCGAAGGGCATCCGTCGCCCTTGACGTTGCCGCGGGGCGCCCTGAAAAAACGGGAGGGACACGGGGCAGGTCTCAAGAGGATGGTACGAGATTCATTATACGAGGTGGGGAAGGGTGGGTTCAAAGTTTCGCCGGGTTGCGCAAGGTTACAAGGTTGCACAGGTTACGCAGGTTGCACAGGTTACACAGGTTGAAAGGCAAGGGCAACGGCAAGGGCAACAGCAGGGACAACAGCAAGAGCAAAAGCAAGAACAACAGCAAGAACAACAGCAAGAACAACAGCAAGAACAACAGCAAGAACAACAGCAAGAACAACAGACCCACATCTGCCAAAAGAAGGCAGATATGGGGCACCTGCAACAGACCCACATCTGCCAAAAGAAGGCAGATAGGGGGCACCTGCGGGAGTGAAAGCGGGCATGATTTAACATCAAGGCTTATGAAATTGTCTGATTACGTTATGCGGTTTGTGGCCGGGTTGGGTGTGAAACATGTGTTCCTGGTCACCGGCGGCGGCGCCATGCACTTGAACGACTCACTGGCGCGGTGCGAAGGGTTGGAATTCATCTGCAACCATCACGAGCAGGCGAGCGCGATTGCGGCGGAAAACTATGCCAAGGCCACTGGAAATCTGGGTGTAGCGATGGTGACGACCGGGCCGGGCGGAACCAACGCCGTAACCGGATTGGCGGGAGCATGGCTGGACTCGACACCCGTGCTGTTTCTCTCCGGGCAGGTGAAGCGAGCAGACCGGATGTTTGCCGACGACGGAACGCCGCTGGGAGTAAGGCAGAAGGGGCCGCAGGAACTCGACATTATCTCCGTGGTGAAGCCGCTGACGAAGTACGCGGTGACGGTGACGGATGCGAAGACGATCCGCTATCACCTGGAGAAGGCGATTCACCTGGCGATGAGCGGGCGACCGGGGCCAGTGTGGATTGATCTGCCGCTGGACATACAGGCCGCGACGATTGACGAGGAATCGCTGGCGGGTTATGTGCCCGAGGAAGCGGCGGCTGACGACGCGTTATTGCGCGAGCAGGTGCAGACGGTGATCACGCGGCTGAACCAGTCGGAGCGGCCGTTCCTGATGGTGGGCAACGGGGTGAGACTGGCTCATGCGGAGGAGGAATTCCGGGAGTTGGCGGCGCTGCTGGATGCTCCGGTGGGTGCGACATGGATGGCGAAGGATCTGTACGGGGATGAGAACGAGCTGTGCGTGGGGAGTCCTGGAACATTGGCTCCGAGGGGCGCGAATTTCGCCATGCAGAACTCGGACTTTCTGCTGACGGTGGGCACGCGGATGGACGTTCCGGTGGCGGGCTGGACGCGGCAGGAGCTGGCGCGAGGCGCTTACAAGGTGATGGTGGATATAGACCCGGCCGAGTTGGCGAAGCTCGCGGATGTTGTGCAGATGCCGATTTGCGCGGACGCAGGAAGTTTTTTGCGCGAGATGCTGGCGCAGAAAGCGTCGATTGCGGCGGTGGAGCGCGGGGCGTGGAAGGCGCGCTGCATGGACTGGAAGAAGCGCTATCCGATCATCACGGAAGCGCATCGCGCAGAGGGCAGGGTCAGCATTTATCACCTGGCAGAGGTGATTGCGCAGGCGGCGGAGGCGGGAGATCAGATCGTGTCGGGCAGCTCCGGCATTGGCATTGAGATGTTTGTTTTTGCTTGCCCGGTGAAAACAGGCAGGCGGATTTTTCTCACCTACGGACTGGGCGCAATGGGATACGGGATTGCGGCCAGCATTGGGGTGAGCGTGGCGACCGGACGGAGCCGCACAATCTGCGTGGATGGAGACGGCGGCTTCCAGATGAACATCCAGGAGCTTGCGACGGTGGCCCATCACAAACTGCCGTTGAAGTTTTTTGTGTTGAACAACGGGGGGTACGCGGCGATTCGCGGCTCGCAGAAGGGATTCTTTGGCGGGGCGAATATCGGCTGCGATGCGGCGACGGGATTGACGCTGCCGGATCTGTGCGCGGTGGCGCGAGCCTACGGACTGGGCACGGCGCGGATTGAAGATCAGAGAGACTTGCTGGGGCAGGTGCGGCGCGTGCTGGAGATGCCAGGGCCAGTGGTGTGCGATGTGAGAGTGCTGGAGGATGAGGCGCGCGCGCCTCGCGTGACCTCGGTACAGCTTGCCAATGGGTCGATGGCTTCGAAGCCGCTGGAAGACCTGTGGCCATTCCTCGACCGCGAGGAGTTTCTTTCGAACATGTTGATTCCCGTGAAAGAGGAGTAACGAGATGTTACTTGGATTGATGCAGGGCCGACTTCTGCCGCCATGGAATGGGCGCTTTCAGTCGTTTCCGATGGAACGCTGGAGGGAAGAATTTCCGCTGGCGGCGGGCGCGGGATTGGACGCGATTGAGTGGATCTACGACTCGGTGAGCGAGGTCGATAATCCAATTGGCACGGCGAATGGACTGGCCGAGATGCGCGGGCTGAGTGAGCAGTACGGGATTGCCGTGGTCTCGGTCTGCGCGGACTATTTCATGGAGCATCCACTGGCGAGAGGCAGCGAAGCGGAGCAGGAAGCGCGCATCAAGAAGCTGATTTGGCTGCTGGAACGCTGCGAAGCGGCTGGTGTGCGCCGGGTGGTGATTCCGTTTGTGGACAATTCCAGAATTGAAGACGATGCCGACGAGGCGCGGGCGGTACAGGTGCTAGGTTCAGTGCTGGCATATGCCGAAAAAAGCGGCATCGAGTTGCACCTGGAGACATCGCTCGACCCGCAGGGATTCTGTTCCCTTCTCTCCAAGCTGCCGCATCCCCTGTTGAAGGTGAACTACGATTCAGGAAACAGTTCTTCGCTGGGGTATGATCCACGCGAAGAGGTTGCGGCCTATGGCGGCAGAATCGGCAGCGTTCACATTAAGGACCGGATTCGGGGCGGTGGAACGGTTCCGCTTGGAACGGGCGATGCGAACATTCCCGTTCTGTTTTCCGAACTCTTCCGTATTGGATACAAGGGAGACTTTGTGATGCAGATCGCGCGCGGCGAAGAAGGCAAAGAACCCGCATGGATCCGGCATAACCGTGAAGTTGTGGCGAGCCTGTTGAGTGCGGCGGGATTCGACTGCGGAGCGAAGCAGTGAAGATATTGATGGTTGGACTGGGTGGCATTGGGCAGCGCCATTTGCGCAATCTGCGAACGCTGCTGGGGAACGAGGCGGAGATCATCGCCTACCGCGTACGCCGGCTTTCGCGGGTGATTACGCCAACGTTGCAGGTTGATAACGACCGCGACGTGGAGCAGGTTTATGGGGTGCGCGTGTTTGGGGAATTGGAAGCCGCGCTGGCGGAAAGGCCTGACGCCGCATTCATCTGCAACCCAAGCAGCATGCACGTTCCGGCGGCGCTGGCTTGCGTTCGCGCGGGGTGCGACCTGTTCATCGAAAAACCTCTGTCCGGCGACATGCAGGGGCTGACCGAGTTGCAGGAGATGGTGGAGGAAAGCTCGCGGGTTGTGATGGTGGGATACCAACTGCGCTTTCATCCATGTTTTCTGCGTCTGCAGGAGATTGTGCGCTCCGGCGTGCTGGGCAACCTGCTGGCAGTGCGGGCTGCGGTGGGAGAGTACCTGCCGGGCTGGCACCGCTACGAGGACTACCGGCAGGGCTATGCAGCGCGGGCAGAGTTGGGCGGAGGCGTGATTCTGTCGCAGATTCATGAATTCGATTATCTTTATGCGCTGTTCGGCAAGGCGAAGCGATTGTTTTCGGTTGGCGGACACTGGAGCAATCTCGAGATCAACGTGGAAGACGCGGCGAGCACATTGATGGAGTGCGAATTCAAGGGAAGACCACTGCCTGTGCATCTGCAGCAGGATTACCTGCAACGGCCTCCCCAGCGGCAATGTGAAGTGATTGGGGACGCGGGCAAGGCTATATTCGATTTGCCGACGCTTTCCGTTACTTTGTATGGGAAGGAAGGAGAGTTGGCGGATCGTTTTGCATGTGAAGCGCTCGACCGCAATCAGCTCTTCCTCGACGAAACGAAGCATTTTTTGGAGTGCGTAAGAACGCGGAGCAAGCCGGTGGTGGATCTGAGCGAAGGCATGTGGAGCCTGCGATTGGCGCTGGCGGCGAAGGAATCGATTGCGACGGGTAGTGTGGTTGAGCTTTGCTGAAGAATCGAGAAAGCATGAGCAAGATTGGAAATCCATTTGATTTAACAGGACGTGTCGCCGTTATCACGGGGGGCGCGGGGTTGCTGGGCGAACAGCACGGGCGGGCGATTGCCGCCGCGGGCGGCATCCCGGTGCTGGTGGACATTCAACAACAGCGCGCAAGCGAAAAGGCGGCGGAGCTTTCACGGGAGTTCGGAGTTGCGGCGACAGGCTGCGCGTGCGACATCACGAAGCAGGCGAAGGTCGAGGACTTGCGGGATGAAATCGTGGCGCGCTTTGGACGCGTGGATATATTGATCAACAACGCGGCGAACAATCCGAAGATGGAAGCCAGCGAAGAGGTGAACTTCTCGCGGCTGGAGAATTTCCCCGTGGCGCAGTGGGAGGCGGATATTGCGGTAGGCCTGACCGGTGCGTTCTTGTGCAGCAAAGTGATTGGCGGTTACATGGCCGAGCATGGCGGGGGAGTGATTGTGAACGTGGCATCAGATCTTGCGCTGATTGCTCCCGATCAGCGGATCTACCGGCAACCCGGCGCGCCGGAGCATATGCAGCCGGTGAAACCCGTGACTTATTCGGTGGTGAAGTCCGCACTGGTTGGGCTTACGCGATATCTAGCGACTTACTGGGCGGACAAGAAGGTGCGAGTGAATGCCATCTCTCCAGGCGGAGTGGCGAATCATCAGCCGGAGGACTTTGTTGCGCGGCTGACGAAGCTGATTCCGCTGGGACGAATGGCGGATGTGGACGAGTATCGCGGGGCGATACTGTTTCTGTGTTCGGACGCGTCCTCTTACATGACAGGGACGAACCTGGTGGTGGACGGCGGAAGAAGCTGCTGGTGAATGGTAGAGATTACACCGGGAGTTGCGTACCAGAAACCGGTCAGAGGAAGAGTGCCCGTTGAGTAAGCAATTCAGGCCGAGAGTAGCAATTGTCACGGGCGGAGGGTCCGGACTTGGCGCGGCGCTGGCTGAAAGGCTGGCACAGGCGGGCGCGCATGTGATTGTTGCAGATATTGACGTGGAGAGTGCGCGTGCCACGGCTGAACGAATTGGAAAGAACGCGGAAGCTGCACGGGTGGATGTGTCGGACTGCAAGCAGATCGCGGATCTGGTTCAGGAAACCAAGCGCAAGCATGGCCGCCTGGATCTGATGTTGAACAATGCAGGAATTTCCTGCTGCGGCGAGATTCTGGAGCTTTCGACCGAAGACTGGCAGCGGGTATTGCAGGTGAATCTGTGGGGAGTTATCGCAGGGTCGATCGCCGCCTATTCGGTCATGGCCGAGCAGGGCTCCGGGTATATTGTGAACATGGGTTCGATGGCGACGTCTCTTCATAATCCTATGTTTGCTCCCTATGTGGCGAGCAAGTGCGGAGTTGTAGGATTCACAAGAGTTCTGGCTATGGAAGCAGAGGTACACGGCGTACAGGTGACGGCTGTATGCCCCGGCAATATCCGGACGGCGATTCTGAAACACGCCGAGCCGTCGCGTTTTACCCCGGCGATTCCGGTGGAGGAGGCAGCGCGACGAATTCTGGAGGGTGTTGCGCGGGGGCGCCGGATGATTGTGTTTCCGTTTTACGCGCGAGTGGCGTGGTGGCTGGACCGGCTGAGCCCTAAATTGCTGAACCCGCTGCGGCGTGAGATTTTGCGCCGGGCACGAGAGCGCCGCGCGGACTCAAGTGGCGATTCATAAGCCGGTGGTGATTGTGGCAGAGGAACCTATGTCCGTATCGGCCGAGAACTCCACCCAGAAAAGCGCATTCCGGCGTCTGGCTCCAAGCCGGCAGTTCATCCGGTATGTACTGGTGGGCGGCTGGAACACGGCGTTCAGCTATGGGTCATTCGCGCTGCTGACAGCCGCCCTGGACAAGGTGATTCCGTACAGCTACATGGTTGCGAGCGCGATCTCATCGCTACTCAGCATCACCGTCTCATTCCTTGGGTATAAGTGGTTTGTGTTCAAGACCAAGGGCAACTATCTGAGCGAGTGGCTGCGCTGCCTTATGGTGTACAGCGGAAGCATTGCCTTGGGATTCGTCCTGCTGCCCGTGCTGGTGTTTCTGATCCGGCACTACACGGTGTACCAGCGGCAGGCTCCCTACATTGCAGGAGCCTTGTTGCCTGTGATGACAGTTGCCGTTGGATTCTTCGGGCACAAGCATATTTCCTTCCGCCAGCCACGAGCATAAAACCCGGATTCATCCAGAGAGCAGCGCACCGCGCTACAAGCGCTTGCGGAGGAAGATGGTGGCCTGGGGATTGTCATTGTAGCGGGGGCAGGGCTGGTATCCGGTGGAGAGGTAGAAGCGGATAGCGGCGTGGAGGTCGTCCTTGGTATCGAGATAGAGCCACTGGATTCCTTCGCTGCGGGCGTGACTCTCGGCGGCCTGCATGAGAGCGTGGGCGAGTCCGAGGGCGCGGAAGGCGGGGCGGACGTAGAGGCGTTTGACCTCGGCGGCGTGAGGGATTTGCGGCAGGGGGCGGAGCATGACGCATCCGGCGGGAGAGGCGTTGACGGAGGCGATGAAGATGGGTGAATCGGGGCTGGCGAGATAGTGTTCAAGGGCTGCGCGGTCGTCGCGCACGATGACTGCGACGGCCTCGTAATACTCCTCGATGAGGGAAAAGGCGGCATCGGCCTGGAGGGCGGTGGCGCGGCGGACGGTGATGGCGGGCGCAGGTTTCACGATGGCGATTCTCTTTGCGGCTCTCCGTTCAATTAGAATAACTCCGATGACTTCACAAAATTGGAAGCTGGGAACGGTTCGCGCCGGAGAAGACGTGGCGTTCCACTATGAACCGAGCTATGCGCGGCAGGTTGTGGGCGGAGTGGAACGGCTGGTGATCGCCGCGGGAGCCGCTCCGGTGGCGCTGATGCGCGAGTTGCTGCCGCTGCTGCCGGAGCCGCTGTGGGTGCTGTATGTGCTGATCACGCCGCGGAGCGACGCTCCGGCGGGGCGGTACCAGTCGGCAAAGGCGCACACGCGCGAAGAAGCGCTGGCGCTGCTGGAACACTTTGAAAACTACCTGGCAAACGATGGACGGCATAATCTGTGGCTGGCCGCGCCTCCGGCGGGACAACTGGTATTTGACCGCCATGAGGTGATTTACGCCTACGGGCCGATTGCGGAGATTGTGGGCCGTCTAAAGGAAAAAGGATTCGCCGAGGTGGAGATGATTCGCGTGCCGGTTCCGCACTCGCACCACTTCCACGAAGAAATGGACGGCGACGAACACGAGATGCTGGCGCACTGGGAGTGGCTGCACTCGGATTTGCAGGAGACGGACGATTTGTAGAAGTTGCGCAGGTTGCACAGGTTAAGAACAAGAGCAGGAAGAAGAACAAGAACAAGAGCAAGAGCAAAAGCAAAGGCCCCATCCTAACCAACAGAAGGTTAGGATGGGGCATCCTCATACTTTCTTCCCAACACAGGATTTGTATCCAAACTCATTGCGAGTGGCGCTGGCGCGGCTAGTGCGGGCGCGCGACTTGGTGGAATGAGTCGATGATGTAGTCGAGCATTTCGGGGGTGAGGCCGGGGTAGACGCCGATCCAGAAGACGTTGTGCATGACGTAATCAGTGTTGGGCAAAGCGCCGACCTGGCGGAAGTTGGAGTCAAGATAGGCGGGCTGGCGCAGGAGGTTTCCGCCGAAGAGCAGGCGGGTGCCGATTTTGGCGGCGTTGAGGTGGGCGATTACTTTGTCGCGGGTGAGGCCGCCTTCCGGGCGGACGGCCATGGGGAAGCCGAACCAGCTTGGGTCGGAGTTGGGAGTGGCCTGGGGCAGGGCGAAGAACTCCTGTAGGCCGCTGAGTCCGACGTAGAGGCGCTGGAAGTTGGCCTTGCGGGCGGCAATGAAGCCGGGAAGTTTCTTGAGCTGTGAGACGCCAACGGCAGCCTGCATGTCCGAGAGCTTCAGGTTGTAGCCGATGTGCGAATAGATGTACTTGTGGTCGTATCCGCAGGGGAGCTGGCCGAGCTGCCACTCGAAGCGCTTGCCGCAGGTGTTGTCCTTGCCGGGAGCGCACCAGCAGTCGCGGCCCCAGTCGCGGAAAGATTCGATGAGCTTGGTGAGGGCGGGCTTGTCGGTCATGACGGCTCCGCCCTCGCCCATGGTGATGTGGTGGGCGGGATAGAAGCTGGCGGTGGCGATGTCGCCGAAGGTTCCGACGCCCTGGCCTTTGTAGGTAGCACCGACGGCGTCGCAACAGTCCTCGATGAGCCAGAGATTGTGCTTGCGGCAGAAGGCAGTAACGGCTTCGAGATCGAAGGGATTTCCGAGGGTGTGGGCAATCATGACGGCCCTGGTGCGCGGGGAGACGGCGGCCTCAAGCTGACTGCAATCAATATCGTAGGTGCCGAGTTGGACGTCGACAAAGACGGGGACGAGATTGTTCTGGAAGATGGGATTGAGGGTGGTGGGAAATCCGGCGGCGACGGTGATGACTTCATCTCCGGGAAGCAATCTGCGCTCGCCGAGCGTGGATGAGGTGAGGACGGAGAGCGCGACGAGGTTGGCCGACGAGCCGGAGTTAACGAGACGAGCATCGCGGACTCCGATGACGCGGGCAAACTCGCGCTCGAACTGTTCGGCGAAGCGTCCGGTGGTGAGCCAGAAGTCGAGCGAGGCGTCGACGGCGTACTGGATATCTTCGGCGTCAAAGACCTTGCCGGAGACAGGGACGACGGACTCTCCGGCGACGAAGGCGCGGCGGGGAAAGGCCTCGGCGTGATAGCGCTCGACGAGTTCGCGGATCTGTTCGCGGAGAAGCTCGGCCTGCGATTTTTCCGCGGTGTTTAGTGAATTCACTTCCATGATGACTCCAGTGACCGGCGCTGGACGCTGCGATCACTCTTCCATGAATTGTAGCGGCTAGGGCGCTGCAGTCTCCGCGGCAGAGTTTTCACGATCAGAGATGTAGGCCTCGATCTGGCGCAGGGTGAACTCTCGCGTGGCAGCGGCTGCGGGCCGCGGGTTCCGGTAGAACTCGCGATACCAGCTTACGGTGTTCGCCAGAGCCTGGTCGAGCGTCCAGCGGGGACGCCAGTGCAGGGCGGCGCGGGCCTTGGAGGAATCGAGGCGCAGAAGGTGGGCTTCGTGGATGTTCTCCTGCGGAACGATCTGCCAGGAAGCGCCGGGGCCCCAGAGGCGTGACATTTCAGCGACGAGATGGCGGACGGGCTGCGCGTCGGCGTCCGAGGGGCCGAAGTTCCAACCACCTTCGAACTTTGCACCTTCGCGGAAGAGATGCTCGGCGAGGGTGAGGTATCCGGAGAGCGGCTCAAGAACGTGTTGCCAGGGGCGGACTGCCTCGGGATTGCGGAGGATGACCGGCTCGGCGGCGGTGAAGGCGCGAATAATGTCAGGCACGAGGCGGTCGGAGGCCCAGTCGCCGCCGCCAATGACGTTTCCGGCGCGGGCTGAGGCGATGGCCGCGGAGGACTCGGCGTGAAAGAAGGAGCGGCGATAGGCGGCGGTTACCAGTTCGGCACAGCCTTTGCTGCTGCTGTAAGGATCGTGGCCGCCCATGGCTTCGTCCTCGCGATAGGGCCGAGGCCACTCGCGATTTTCGTAACACTTGTCACTGGTGACGCAGACGACGGCGCGAACCGAGGGCGTGCGGCGGACGGCTTCCAGGAGGTGGACGGTGCCGAGGACGTTGACCTCGTAGGTTTCCACCGGATGCTGGTAGGAGAGGCGCACGAGAGGCTGCGCCGCCATGTGAATGACGACCTCGGGCTGGAAGGCGCGCATGGTGCGCTCAAGCTCTGCGAGGTCGCGAACGTCGCCGAGGTTCGAGTGCATCTGCCCGAGCAGCCCGAGAGCATGGAAGAGATTCGGCTGCGTGCCCGGCTCAAGGGCGTAGCCGCAGACGTCGGCTCCCATGGAGAGCAGCCAGAGGGAGAGCCAGCTTCCCTTGAAGCCGGTGTGTCCGGTGAGGAACACCTTGCGGGATTTCCAGAAGTTTACTTCCATACATGCCAGGCGGCGCGGCCTGTGGCCCAGAGTTGTTCGAGATGATTTTTGTCGCGCAGGGTATCCATGGGCTGCCAGAAGCCGCGATGACGGTAGGCGCGAAGCTGATCGTCTTTGGCGATGAGTTTGAGCGACTCCTGCTCAAAGGCCGTGGAGTCGCCGGGAATGTAGCCGAGCACCTTGGGCGAGAGGACGAAGAATCCGGCGTTGATCCACTGGCCATCGCCAGCCGGCTTCTCCTGGAAATCGAGAACCGAGTCACCTTCCATCAGCATGGAGCCGAAGCGTCCGCTGGGCTGAGTGGCGGTGACGGTGGCGAGGCGTCCGTGGGCTTTATGGAAGGCGATGGTGCTGGTGATGTCCACGTCGGAGACGCCGTCACCGTAGGTCATGCAGAAGGCTTCCTCGTTTTCAACGTAGGGGAGAATGCGTTTGAGGCGGCCTCCGGTCTGGGTGTGGAGACCGGTATCGATGAGGGTGACGCGCCAGGGCTCAGCGGTGCGGCGGTGGACTTCCATGGTGTTCCTGCCGATGTCAAAGGTGACGTCAGAGGAGTGCAGGAAGTAGTTGGCGAAATATTCCTTGATGCAATAGCCCTTGTAACCGAGACAGATGACGAAGTCGTTCACATTATGAGCAGAGTAGATCTTCATAATGTGCCAGAGGATTGGCAAGCCTCCGATCTCAACCATGGGCTTGGGGCGCTCGGTGGTCTCTTCGCTGAGGCGGCTGCCGAAGCCCCCCGCCAGGATGACTGCCTTCATAGTTCCTCGATGTGCGTCACGAACGTTCCCATATTCGCCAGATGAGGGCGGATGTGGGCTACCCGCGGCCCTAACCTGCATATTGCAGAGCTCTTATGAACGCAGTATAGACCACGGGCAGGAGGGGAACAATACGGGGAATTGGGAGGCAGAGGCGAGCGAAAGCCCCACATCCGCCGACAGCGACCGGGTTGGCCGCAGAAGCGGAGAGACCGGTATTCAGCCACGCGCGGGGGAAGAAGGAGTATTCTAGAGACACAACACAATCGCAGCTGATTTGGATTGCGAACGTCCGCTCCGTGGGGCAGACGGGTAGATTGTTGTTCTTACATCTATGTTCACGTCCTTACGTCCTGAATCCAGAGTGAAGCAGCCGGTCGCGTTTCTCACCTCGCTTTGCCTGCAACTGGTGGGGCTGGCGGCACTGTGCTGCATTCCTTCCGCACAGGGGTATGGTCCCTCGCTGCGCTCCGACGGAGTGCGCTCTTCCCCGGTGACACCGATTTATTTTCAAAAAGAGACGACCGCCGCAGCCGGTGCGCCGGAATCCGAGGCGGAGTCCGCACCCCAGGCTTTGCAGCCTGCCGCGCCAATACCAAGCGAGGCAAAGCCGGGAGCAGAGCAGGCAGCAGATTCCCAAGCCAAAGGGACGGACGATGGCTCTGCCGACGGTGATGGGCAGGGGTTGGAGCCGTTTCCCAGCTGGAAGATGAATACGCAGTTCAGCGGTTTTTCCTTCATGCATCACCAGGTGAAGAATGCGCTTGCCGTGTTTACGCCGGATCCGCCGATTCTGCATCGCGGGGCTCCCGAGATTGCCCGGGGAAAAGACATCGTCATGGAAGTGCTGATCGATGATCAGGGCTCAATTGCCGAAATTGAGGTTCTGCAAGGGGTTGGGTACGAGGTAGACATCCTGATCGTGGACACCCTCCGGCGGTGGATCTTCGTTCCAGCCAAAATCAACGGAGTCGCAATCGGATCACGCAAGCAACTGCGCTTTCACATCCCCGGCTAAGCGCTTTCGATCGCTGCGGTTTCCCATGCGCAGGAAGAAGTTGCCCGCCAATGATTGACATTCCCCGGTTTGAGTTATAACGTACGTAATAACTTCGGAGGGTCGAATGATCTCCATGAAACTCACCCAGATTGGAAATTCTGTTGGCTTCATTCTGCCGAAAGAGGCTGCGGCGCGCCTGAAGGTTGAAAAGGGCGATGTGGTTTACCTGACCGAATCTCCGGACGGCTATCGCATCAGCCCGTATGATCCGGCGTTTGAAGAGCAGATGCTCGCTGCCGAGCGGATCATGAAGAAGCGGCGCAATGTGTTGCGCGCGCTGGCGAAGTAAGCAGGTGGCATGGAAATGGGTGCTGGAGAGTGTGGTTCTCGCCGTGCATGAAGCACAGCTTGCAGAACACAGGGGCGGCACGGGAGTTCGGGACGACGGCGCGCTCCGCTCGGCCTTGGCGCGGGCGGAAAACCGACTAGCCTATGGGAAGGATGCCGATGCTGCCGACCTCGCCGCGGCGTATGGGATCGGCATCGCGCGGAACCATCCGTTTGTGGATGGGAATAAGCGCACAGCGCTGGTCACGATGGAACTTCTTCTGGAGATCAACGGGTGGGCGCTGGCGGCGGACGATGCTGACTGCATTGCGACCGTGGAAGCACTCGCGGCGGGAAAGATCACGGAAGCTCAACTGGCGCAGTGGGTGAGAGTGCAGATGGCTCGGCTGTAATAAATTCCTCTTAGTACTCCCTAAGCAAGCTCTGATTCTCAAGCTCTATTCGTCGTGGATAGAGCCGAAGAACTCTTCGACCTTGCGGATGTCGGTGGTGCGAGTGTAGGGCGGAAGGCTCTGGACGAAGACCTTGCCGTAGTGCTTCTTGAGGATGCGGTTGTCGAGCAGGACGAGGAGGCCGCGGTCATTGAGAGACCGGATGAGGCGTCCGAAGCCCTGCTTGAGGGTGATGACCGCAGAGGGTACGGAGTAGTCGAAGAAGGAGTTGCCGCCGCTTTCGTCGATGGCGCGGCAGCGGGCCTGGACAATGGGGTCGCTGGGGACGGCGAAGGGGATTTTGTCGATGATGACGCAGCTTAGCTGCTCGCCCTGGACATCGACTCCCTGCCAGAAGGAAGAGGTGGCGAAGAGAACGGCGTTGGGGGTGGCGCGGAACTGCTCGATGAGCGCGGTTTTAGGGGCCGAGCCTTGCAGAAGCATGGGGTAGTCCAGTTGCCCGAGAAGCGCGTCGTGGACCTGCTGCATCTGGGCGAGGCTGGTGAAGAGGCAGAAGGCGCGGCCACGGGTGATCTCCAATAGCTGGCGGATACGAACGGTGGCCTGGGCGGAGAAGTTGGGGTCGCGCGGTTCAGGCATGTTGGGCGGAACGTAGAAGATGGCCTGCGATTCGTAATCGAAGTGCGAGGGGACGATGAGTTCGCGTGCGCCTTCGAGTCCGAGGCGCGCCTTGATGTAGTCAAAGCCGTTGGCGACGGCAAGAGTGGCCGAAGTGAGGACGATGGACTCGAAGCGGTCAAAGAGCGATTGCCGGAGGATGGCCGAGACATCGATGGGCGTGGCCTGGAGGAAGACGTTTTCGACTTTGGTGAGCTTGCTCTGACGGGTATCGCTGCGCTGCCGGCCGCGGGCGCCGGAGCCGCGAGCGCTGGGGCCGCCCCGTCCTCCGCGGCGTTCGATCCAGTAGACGGTATTTTTCTCGCAGCTCTCCATGAGGAAGGAAAGCTGGGCGTGGAGTTCGTCGGTGCGGCGGATAAGGTTGTGGACTTCGTCAGGCTTGTTGGGGATGGCTTGCAGTTCGGAGTGAAGCTGGCGAATGACGTTCTTGAGGCCGAGAAACTCGCCGCCGAACTCTTCGAGGAACTCCTCGCGATTGTCGAAGGCGAAGCGTCCATCGCCTTCGGGGAGCAGGGAGAAGAAAAACTGCGAGCGGTCACGGACGCGGGCGGAGAGCTGGAGCAGGTCGGTGGAGATGACCTTTTTTTCGCGGATTGTGATTTCGAGGTCGCGGAGAAGATCGTCTACCTTGAGATTTGAGACAGAGATGCCGAAGTAGCTAGTGGCGACGTCTTCGAGCTCGTGGGCTTCGTCGAAGATGACGCAGGCGGCCGCGGGCAGGACTCCGGCGTCGGGAGCCTTGTCGGCCGCGAGTTTGACGGAGAGATCGGCGAAGAAGAGATGGTGGTTGACGATGATGATGTCGCTCTCGGCGGCTTTGCGGCGCATCTCCGTGATGAAGCAGCGTTCGAACTCCGCACACTTGCTGCCGATGCAGTGCTCGGCGCTGGCGTTGAGCTTGCCCCAGAGTTGGCTGGACTCCGGCAGGGTGGTCAGCTCGGCGCGGTCGCCGGTGGAGGTCTGCTTGTCCCAGTCGAGGAGAGTGCGGAACTCGTTGATTTCATCGAGGCCGTTGAGGATGGGCTGATCGGTGAGATCGTAGAGCTTTTTGCGGCAAAGATAATTCTGGCGGCCCTTCATGTAGCAGACCTTGAGCTTCGCAGGAGAGGGCGCTGGCGGGTACGCGGCAACGGACGCCGCTCCGGTCGCTGACGCTGGCGATCCTTCGGTGGAGTCGCCAAAGAGGGCGCGTTCGAGGAAGGGCACGTCTTTGAAGAAGAGCTGCTCTTGCAGGTTCTTGGTTCCGGTGGAGACGATGACGCGCTTGCCGCTCTTGATGATGGGGAGCAGGTAGGCGAGGGTTTTGCCGGTTCCGGTTCCGGCTTCGACGATGAGATGGCGCTTTTCTTCGATAGCCTCCTCGACGGCGGTGGCCATGGCGAGCTGTCCGCGGCGGAATTCATAGGCGGGATGGCGCTGCGAGAGGACTCCGGCGGGGCCGAAAAACTGGTAGAGCGAGAGGCGCGAGAGTTCGACCGGGGTGGGTGATTCGGAGGCGGAGGAAGAGGCGGATTGGGTGGGCTCAGGCACTGACCCCTATAATAGAAGAATCAGGTTGCAAAACTGCAAGGTTTCAAGGTTTCGCAGGTTGCAAGGTTTCGCAGGTTAAGAGCAAGAGCAAAGGCAAAGGCAAAGACGAGACCCCGGCAGGAGCGGCGATGCTGGTGGGTACGCGCAGAACGAGCGTCGTGAGACGCGCGAACGGCCGGGCAGAACAATATTTTTCATTTCAGCGCGAAGAGCGCAAGATCAGGAACAACAAAGTGGCAAACATACTGCAAGACGAGCACGAGGGGCTGCTGGCCATCGTGGGACGGCCCAACGTGGGCAAATCAACACTGTTCAACAAGATGGTGGGACGGCGACGGGCGATTGTGGGCGACGAGCCCGGAATCACGCGCGACCGCCTGTACGGCACGGTGCGCTGGAACGGACGGCAGTTCCGGGTGGTGGATACGGGCGGAATTGTGCCCGAAGACAAGGACCTGATTCCCGCCGAGATCTTCCGCCAGGCGCGAGTGGCGCTGGATGAGGCGGCGGCCGTTGTGATGGTGACCGACGTCCGCACCGAGCTGACTGGACCGGATATGGAACTGGCGCGGCTGCTGCAAAAGCTGGGCAAGCCCCTGTACCTGGCGGTGAACAAGGTGGACGATCCGAAGCTTGAAGCCGAGGCGGAAAACTTCCGGCGGCTGGGGATCCAGAACCTGTGGCCGATTTCGGCAGAGCACTCAACGGGCGTGGCCGAGCTGATCGAAGAGCTGATGACGGTGGTTCCGACGATTGCCGAGACCGACGACGAAAAGCGGATGAATAACTTTGCGCGACGCTCGCTGGCGCTGGACGACGACGCGGTAGAGACCGACATCGACGATCTGAAGGCTGAAGACGAGGGGCCGGACGACCTGCCTCCGGCGGATGAAGATGCGCTGGAAGACCGCCTGCTCGAGACGATGCCAAACGAGATCAAGATCGCGATCATCGGGCGTCCGAACGTGGGCAAGAGCACGCTGCTGAACCAGTTGACGGAAAGCGACCGGGCGATTGTTTCCTCGATTGCGGGCACGACACGCGACGCGATTGACGAGGTGGTGGAGCACGGCGGCAAGCGCTACCGGTTCATTGATACGGCGGGCATACGGCGCAAGGGCAAGACCCACCTGATGGCCGAAAAGATGAGCGTTGTGATGGCGCGGAAGCACTTGGAAGAGGCCGACGTGGCGCTGATGGTGATTGACGCAGTGGATGGCGTCTCGGCGCTGGATGCGAATATCGCCGGGTATGCGCATGAGTCCGGGCGCAGCGTGGTGGTGGTGGTGAACAAGTGGGACGCGGTGACGACCGCACGCGGGGATGACAGCAAGCCTGCGGCCGACAGCCGCGTGTACGAAGAACAGGTGCGGCGGGTGCTGAAGTTTCTGGACTACGCTCCGGTGATTTTTGTGAGCGCGCTGAACGGCAAGAACGTGAAGCGGGTCTTTGAGACCGTGGAGCGGGTGGCGCAAGAGCGCTGGCGGCGCATTACGACGGGCGAGATGAACCGCTTTCTGAAAAACGTGGACTTCGAGCGAGCGTCGGTTCCGATGAAGAACAGGATCAAAATTTATTACATGACGCAGGCGGCGGTTGCGCCTCCAACGTTCATCCTGTTTACGGATAAGGACGTGAAATTGCACTTCTCGTACCAGAGATTTCTGGAGAACCAGATTCGCGAGACGTTTGCATTTGAGGGAACGCCGATCTGGATCAAGAATCATCCGAGAAAGCGCAGAGATTTTGTGCCTGGGCCGAAAAAGATTACAAGTTCGAGAGAAGCGAAGAAGAAAGTGCGTTAGAGGAAGCGTTTATTTTGCAGGAAAAAGCGCGGGCCGATGGCTCGCGCTTTTCTGTGTGCGTTATTCATAGCGCAAGGCCTCCACCGGATCGAGGCGCGAGGCTTTGAGGGCGGGAACCATACCACTGATGATGCCGACGACGAAGAGCACGGCGAAGGAGAGCAGGACGGTTCCGGTGGAGATTTGCAGGTGGATGTCCGCCTTGCCGGATTTGTCCTTGAAGAGCGGGCCGAGCAGGGGCAGGGTTCCGACGGCGTGAGTGAGCAGCCAGGAGAGCAGGATTCCGGCGGCTCCGCCGAGAAACATAAGGACGAAGGTTTCGGCGAAGAGCTGGAGGCGGATGTGGCGCTTGCGCGCTCCAAGGGCGCGGCGCAGGCCGATTTCGCGGATGCGCTCGTCGACCGAGACGAGCATGATGTTCATCACTCCGACGCCGCCAATGCCGAGGGTGAGCGCGCCGATGAAGAGCAACAGACCTTCGAGGCCGATGGTGATGCCGTCAATTACAGGGCGGGTTTCTTCGTGGCCGAACATCTGCACGGCCTTGTCATCGGTGGGCGAGAAGCCCTGGCGCTCAGCCAAGGCGGCGAGGAACTGCTTCTTCGCGATGGCTTCCATGGAGGGATTGAGCGGCGCGAAGATGAAGACCGGCGTATTTTTTGTGTCGTAGAGATCGCTGGCGGTGGTGAATGGAATCCAGGTGGAGTTGTCGTCACTGGTGAAGTAGTTGGAGAGCTGGATTTTCTTATCCATGACGCCGATGACTTCAAAGCGCATGCCGCGGACGAGGATGGTTTCTCCGATGGCATCGCGGGCGCCGAAGAGCTGACGCTTGATCTCATCGCCGAGAAAGATGACGCGGCGGCGCTCGACGAGATCCATGGGGCTGAGCCAACGCCCGGCGGAGGGAACTTCGTTGCGCATCTCGCCATACTCGGAACAGACGGCACGGACGGCTCCGTTGGCGATGTGATCGTTAAACTGGAGCGGCAAGGTGCGCGAGTTTTCACGGCAGATGGTTTTGATGGCGGGCGAGGTGGCCTTGATGTAGTCAAGATCCTCCTGCTCGAAGCGAACCTTTTTGCCAGCGCGCTGGCCTCCGGCCTGCTGGGTGGTTTGCTGCGACCAGGCGACGACAGCGGACTTTCCGAAGGAATCGAATGCGGTGACGAGCACCGAGCGGAAGCTTGAGCCGTAGGCGATGAGCAGCGTCACGGAGGCGATGCCCCAGACGATTCCCAGCATGGTGAGGAGGCTGCGGGTCCGGTTCTTGAGCAGCGCGTTCATGGCTTCGGCGAGCACGTCCTGAATCAATCCCATGGTCAGCCTCCGGCCTCGAAGCGCAAGGCTTCGATGGGATCGATGCGGGCGGCCTGCCGCGCGGGATAAAGCGCGGCGCAGAAGGCGACGGTGCCAAGGAGGAAGATGGCCAAGGCTCCTGACTGCCAGGTGGGAAGCAGCCCAGCAAAAAAGTCAGGCATGGGAAACTGATCGACGAAGGCACAGAGGCCGTAGGCGATGGCGAGCCCGATGGCTCCGCTGAGAAAGACGACGATCATGGTCTCCAGAAAAAACTGGCGGAGGATGCTATGCGCGGGCGCGCCGAGAGCCTTGCGGATGCCGATCTCACGGGTGCGCTCGCGGACGGCGACGAGCATGACGTTCATGACTCCGATGCCTCCTAGGAAGAGCGTGGTGACGCCGACGGCTCCGAGAAAATACTTCATGCCATCGGTCATGGTGGCAAAGGCCGCGGCTTCTTCGAGCGTATCCCAGTTGCTGATGGCTTCCTTGTCGAGGGGATCAAAGCCGTGCAGGTGCGCCAGGGCGAGGGTGAGCTGATGCTTGCAGCTCTCGTGCTCGGTGACGCCGAGGGGGGCGATGAGCAGGCGGTCCACACTGTGAGCGACCTGCGGCGGCTTGTTGGGCAGGTCCTCCTGCATGACGGGGAACGGGACGAAAATCTTATTTACATCCCAGCCGTCGTAGCTGGAGTTCTGTTTCTTATCGCGCATGACGCCGACGACGACGTAGGGAATTCCCTGGATGTAGACGTGCTGGCCTACGGCTCCGCCCTCGGGGAAGAGCTGTTTGTTGATCTCGCTGCCGAGGAAGGCGACGCGGCGCGATTCCTGGACATCCTGCCAGGTGTAGAAGCCTCCGGCGGCAATGTCGAGGCTGCGAATTTCGGCGAAGGGCGGGAAGGATCCGGTGACGGTGGGATGCGCGCTGTTGTAGTTGCTGCGCACGGAGGCTTCGTTGCCAAGTTCGGGCAAGACGTACTTGCACGACGGCGACTGCGCTGCGACGTAAGCAACATCTGTGTCTTCGAAGTGAATGCGCCGCCCGGCGCGGGCACCTCCGGCCTGAAGGCTGGTGCGCCCGGCATTGACGATCATGAGGTCGCGGGCGAAGGTCCGCTGCTGTTTCTCCTGGCCTGCGCGCAGACCCTCTCCAGCGGCGACCATGAGCACGATGGAGACAATGCCCCAGGCAATGCCGAACATGGTGAGGAAGGTTCGCAGCTTGTTGGACCACAGAGTGGTCAGCACGTCGAAAAATAAATCGCGCAGAGACATAGGAAGCGGCCAGGGGTATTGTCCCACCTTAGCCGCAAAAGCGGCGGCGAAGGTGGGGCACCCGCACATTGTTTGATACGCAGCGGATGGGGCAAAAGTTCAGCGCGTGGGGAGAAGCTGGCCGATCTGCTGAATCCACTCGTCGAAGGCTGCGAAGGCGCGCTCGCAAACCATCTGGTGGCGGAGCTTTTTGTCGCGCACCTTGCGCCTGGTGGCTTCGTCAAGTTGTTCCAGCAGATCGAAGGTGATGTTGGCTGGTTGGAAATCATTTGGATCGGCGTTGCAGATGTAGTTGGTGAGCGAGCCGTGGGCGCTGGCGCGAGGCGCGGGGAGCGGGTCCAATCCCGTGGCGACGGCAGCGGCGGTAAGTCCGGCGAGGAGGCCGGTGGCAATGGATTCGACGTAGCCTTCGACGCCGGAGAGCTGCCCGGCAAAGATGATGCGGGGGTGCTGCTTCATCTGCAAGGTGGGCGTGAGAAGAGTGGGCGCGTTGATGTAGGTGTTGCGATGGATCTGTCCGTAGCGGAGGAACTTTGCGTTCTCGAGGCCGGGAATCATGCGGAGGACGCGGGCCTGCTCGCCGAACTTGAGGTGATTCTGAAAACCGACGAGGTTGTAGGAGTCGGCGCGGAGGTTTTCCTGGCGAAGCTGGACGACGGCGTAGGGGATGTTTCCGGTGTGCGGATTGCGCAGGCCGACGGGCTTCATGGGGCCGAAGCGCAAAGTGTCGGGTCCGCGGCGTGCAATCTCTTCGATGGGCAGGCAGCCCTCGAAGTAGTGGGCTTTATCCCAGTCATGGCCGTCGACGCGCTGCGCCTCGGCGAGGGCGGCGATGAAGGCCTCGTACTCCTCGCGCATCATGGGGCAGTTGATGTAGTCGGCGCCGCCCTTGTCATAGCGGGCAGCTTTGTAGACCTTTGCATGATCGATGGAATCAGCTTCGACGATGGGCGAGATGGAATCAAAAAAGTAGAGGCGGTCGGTGCCGCTGAGGCGCTGAATTTCGGAGGCCAGGGCGTCCGAGGTGAGCGGGCCGGAGGCAAGAACAGTGATGCCATCGAAGTCCGCGAGGGTTGTGACCTCTTCGCGCACGACGCGGATGAGGGGCTCGGCGGCGATGGCTTCGGTGACGAGGCGGCTGAACTCAAGGCGATCGACGGCGAGGGCGTGTCCGGCGGGGACGGCGGTGCGGGCAGCGAGCGCCATAAGGAGCGAACCGGCATGGCGCATCTCATGCTTGAGCAGCCAAGGGGCCGAGTTTTCACTGTCGCTCTTGAGCGAATTGGAGCAGACGAGCTCGGCGAAGAGATCGGTCTCATGCGCGGGAGTGTTGCGCAGCGGACGCATCTCGTGAAGCGAGACAGCGAGGCCGCGACGGGCACATTGCCATGCCGCTTCCGGTCCCGCAAGGCCGGCGCCGATGATGCGGATTGGCAGGGTCTGCGAGTTATGCAACGGTTGTTTCCGTTTCCTTGGCTGCTGGCGTGCGCGACTGAATGAGGTACACGATGAGAACGATCAGCAGAACGATGGCGGCGATGACGGCGAAGGTTGCACCGCGATGGCTATGGAAAGCTGAGGCCATGAAGCGGAGAATCTCCGGACCGTAGGCGATGATTAGCGCGCCGAGGATGATGAAGCGCAGCAGCCGGCCGACAAAGATAGAGAGCAGAAAGTGCAGGTAGCGCATCTCGGTGACGCCGGCCATGAGTTCAAAGGCCTTGAAGGGAAAGCCGGGAGGCATGAGCGCAGGGATGATGAGCGCCATGTCTCCGTACTTCTCAGAGAGCGCGTGCATGCGGGCGAAGCGCTTGGGGCCGATCTTCTTGACGACCACCGCCTCGCCGCCCTTGTATCCGATGAGGTATGGAACCGTGCTGCCGATGGCGGAGCCGAGCGATGCCATGAGGGCATAGACGATGGTGCGACGGGGATCGATGGCAACGTAATAGGCGATCACAGGATCGAGAGGAATGCCGAAGAACGACGCATCGATGAAGCCGATGATGAACACGGCCCAGACGCCTCCCACGGGGGCGAGCGCGGCCATGATCCACGCTTTATAGCGCACGAAGAAATGCTTGAGAGCCTTCACTCATTCTGCTGTCTGCGCTGGCGGCGGCGGACATGGGCGAAATTGCAACCCGGAAACCGCGGCAAAGCTGCGCTTGGGAATATAAATCAATTGTATCAAGACGGGCGGCGTGGCAGGCGGCGTGGCCTATAATCTCGGCTGTATGACTACGCCCCACTCGCCAGCCCAGCGCGCCGAAGAATTGCGCGAAGAGATTCGCCATCACGAGCACTGCTACTTTGTGCTGGACGCGCCCGAGATCACGGACGCCGAATTCGACGCCAAGGTGAACGAGCTGAAGGCGATCGAGCGTGAGCATCCAGAGCTGGTGACGCCGGACTCGCCGACGCAGCGGGTGGGAGGCAAGGCTCGCGAGGGCTTTGTGAAGGTGGCGCACTCGGCGCAGATGCTTTCGCTGGACAACGCGTACAGCGAAGAAGAACTGCGCGACTGGACGCGGCGGGTGATGGAGCTGGCAGGCTCGCAGGATGTGGAGTTTGAGTGCGAGTACAAGCTGGATGGGCTTTCGATGGCCCTGCACTACGAGGCAGTGGATGGTTTGGGGGAGGAAGGTCAAAGTCGACGACCCCACGTTAGCCCTAGGAAGGCGGACGCGGGGCACGCTGAAGCTGGGGCGCGATTTGTGCGCGGGATTACGCGCGGGGATGGAGCGACGGGCGAAGACGTGACGGCGAACCTGCGCACGATTCACTCGATTCCGCTGACAGTGAGCGGCGAAGCGTTGCGGAGGGCGGGGATCGAAGCTCCGTTTGAAGTGCGCGGCGAAGTGCTGATGCCGACGAAATCTTTTGTGGCGATGAACGAGCAGCGCGAAGAAGAGGGGCTGGCGAGGTTTGCGAATCCTCGCAACGCTGCCGCCGGTGCGGTGCGCGTGCTGGAGCCGAACGTAACGGCGCAGCGCAAGCTGGACTTCTACTCGTACTTTTTGCTGCACGATGGGCGCATGGCGCGGGCGACGCAGTGGGAGGCGCTGGAAGCGATGAGCGCAGCGGGATTCAAGGTGAATTCGCACCGCACGGTGGCCCGCACGTTTGAAGAGGTTTGGAAGTTTGTGACCGAGACGGAGGCCGCGCGCGATGGGCTTCCCTACGAAATTGACGGCGTGGTAGTGAAGGTAAACTCGACGGCGCTGTGGCAGCGGCTGGGATTTACCGGCAAAGCTCCGCGCTGGGCGACGGCTTACAAGTTTGCGGCACGGGCGGCGGTAACGCAGGTAGAAGACATTTTGATCCAAGTGGGGCGCACGGGAAAGCTGACTCCGGTGGCGGCTCTGCGACCGGTGGCGATTGGCGGCACAACCGTCTCACGGGCCACCTTGCACAACCAGGACGAGGTGGAGAGGCTGGGCGTGCGCATTGGCGACTGGGTGATGGTGGAGCGCGGTGGAGACGTGATTCCGAAGGTGACACGGGTGGTGAACGAAGGCGAGCACCGCAGACCGCATGATGCGCGCGAGTTCCACATGCCAAGGGTGTGCCCGGAGTGCGGCGGCCACGTGGTGCGCGCCGAGGGCGAGGTGAATTCGTTTTGCGTGAATGTGAACTGCCCGGCCAAGCTGCGCGAGTCGCTGCTGCACTTTGCCTCACGCAAGGTGATGAACATTGAGGGCTTGGGCGAGGCGCTGGTGGACCAGCTGCTCTCGAAGGGATTGGTGCGTAATGTCGCGGACCTGTATTCGTTGAAGGAAGAGGACCTGCTTCAACTGGAGCGCATGGGCAAGAAGAGCGCGGAGAATGTACTGCGCGAGATTGAAGCATCCAAGAAACTAGGGCTGGAGCGGGTGATCTTCGGGCTGGGAATCCGCATGGTGGGCGAGCGCACAGCGGAGTTTCTGGCTGAACACTTTGGCTCCATGGATGCGCTGATGGCGGCGGGCGAAGAAGAGCTGCTGGAGGTAAACGAGGTGGGGCCGCGGATCGCGGCGAGCATTCGCGACTTTTTTGCCGAAGAGAAAAATCGATTGCTGATTGAGCGGCTGCGCAAGGCCGATCTAAAGTTTACGGGCGAAAAGAAATTGCGGGGCACGAAGTTTGCGGAGATGACCTTTGTGCTGACGGGGACGCTGCCGACGTACTCACGCGACGACGCCAAGAAGATGATTGAAGACGAGGGCGGCAAGGTGAGTGGATCGGTTAGCAAGAAGACCAGCTATGTGGTGGCCGGAGAAGAGGCGGGATCAAAGCTGGACAAGGCCGAAGCGCTGGGCGTGAAGGTGATCAGCGAGGCGGAGCTGCTTAGAATGCTGGCGGAGTAGGCGCGATGCGATTCGCAGCAATTGACTTTGAGACCGCCAGCGGGGCGAAGGCGAGCGCGTGCTCGCTGGGGATTGCCGTGGTGGAAGGCGGAGAGATTGTGTCGCACCGGGAGTGGCTGATCCGGCCTCCGTCGATGTACTTCAGCCCTGGCAACATCGAGGTGCATGGCATTACCCCGGAGATGGTTGCGGACGCGCCGGAGTTCGACCGGCTGTGGCCGGAGATGGAGCGCGCAATCGGCGGCCGGACGCTGGTGGCGCACAACGCCGCGTTTGACATGGGCGTGCTGCAGGCGACCTTGACACACTACGACGTGTGGAGCGAGAAGATGCAGTTTGTGTGCAGCGTTGCGCTGGCGCGCAAGTGCTGGCCGGAGCTGCGGAGACATTCGCTGGACGCCCTGGCGCGAGAGTTCGGGATCGAGTTCCGGCATCACAACGCGGAGGAAGATGCCGTGGTGGCGGCGAAGGTGGTGCTGCGCGCGGCCGAGGAGTACTCGGCTGAGTCCGTGGAAGTGCTGATGGAGCGGACTCAGATTCGCCTGGGCGAGGTTTCCACGGGAGCATATTTTTCCTGCCGCCGGATTCCGCAAAAGAGAAAACGCACGAAGCTGGTGTACGAGCCGGCGACCTGAAGCGGTTGCTGGGTTGATGTAGCCTGCTATCCCACCTTTGGAAGCGCAACAGCCGCGCGTCGAAACTGGGGCACCTGACCGTCTGGAACCTGTTCCCCACATTCGCCAAAGGAAGGCGGATGTGGGCCACCTGCCACCTGCGCGTCTCCGCACTATCCTACTTTGACAGCGCCTCGCGAATGCGTTGTGCGGTGACCTCGAGGGCTTCGGGGAGCACGCGGGTTTCGCCGATGACGGACATGAAGTTAGCGTCGGCCATCCAGCGCGGCAGCAGGTGCATGTGAATGTGCCCGGCCACTCCGGCTCCGGCGGCTTTGCCGATGTTCATGCCTAGGTTGATGCCGTCGGGATGGTAGAGCGCGCGCAGCACGGATTCCAGGCGCTGGGCGAGCGCCATCATCTCGGTGGCGGCCTCGGGAGGGAGTAGGTCGAGGCGGTCGAGGTGCTGGTAGGGGACGACCATTACGTGTCCCGAGGTGTAGGGGAAGGCGTTGACGATGACAAAGCAGTGCTGGCCGCGGTAGAGGACGAGATTGCGCTCATCGCTCTCGCGACTGGCATCCGGCGAGGGGGCGCGGTCACAGAAGATGCAGCTCGGAGCGCGGTCAGCCGTGGTGATGTAGGCGTAGCGCCAGGGCGTGAAGAGGTAATCCATACAGGGGAGAGTAACAAAGGAGCGCCGGATTGCGCTTGGCAAAAGATGATAGAAGGCGAGATTGCGAACTAGCGGGGGACGGCGTGCATCTGGCTCAGGAGGGCGTGGCCGGAGGGAATTGGATGCCGGGTGAGTGAAAACTGGCGCCAGGGAGAGAGCGGAGGCACAGGGAAAAGCGCCCGAAACTTGATGAATTGTTCACATTCAGGCGGCTTGCGGGTTTGACTTCCAATCTTGGCCGTTGCTATAGTCAGAACAGTCTCCCTGTTCCGGGCAGCATACAGGGAGGTCCGGCCGCTGGTCAGATTCAGCCTGTGCAAGCAGGTTCCATTCCTATTAAGAATGCCAGCAGTCCGAATTATTTCCAGAAGCCTCAGCCGTGTTCACTCACGCCGGGGCAGAAGAATTTAATGGCTTTCGACGATATCCGCGACGACTCTATCACTCACGAGCAGCCTCAGGACACCAGTTTGCCAACGGACAACCAGCCAGCCGAGCAAGACAGCCCAATCTCAGAAACTTTGCTGGAGAAGCCTGCCGAGGGCGTCTCCCGCAACCCACAAAACGAAACCATGACGGAAGATTTCGCAACAGCACTCGAGTCGTTCGAGCAAGAGCAAGCCGAACTCGCAGCTAACGAAGACCGCGTCCTCAAGGGCACGGTTGTTAGCATCAACAGCAACTACCTGGTGGTGGATATTGGCCTGAAGTCCGAGGGCGTTGTGCCCCTGGAAGAAGCCAAGGACCACGACGGTAACGTGAAGTTCCAACCGGGCGACGCAATCGACGTAATGGTCGAGAAGGGCCACACGGAGGAGGGCTATGTAAATCTCTCCTACCAGAAGGCACAGCGCCTGCACGCATGGGACGAGATCGAAAAAGCTCACAACGACAAAGCTTCTGTAAAGGCTCGCGTCATTGACCGCATCAAGGGCGGCCTGACGGTGGACATTCTCGGCGCGCGCGCGTTCCTTCCTGGCTCCCAGGTGGACGTTCGCCCGGTTCGGAATCTGGACGCCCTGAAGGGGCAGGATCTCGAAGTTCGCATCATCAAGGTGAACAAGAAGCGCGGCAACATCGTGGTCAGCCGCAAGCAGATCCTCGATGAAGAAGTGACCGCCAAGCGCGACGTCACGATGACCCACCTGGAAGAGAATGCGGTGCTGACGGGCACGGTGAAGAACCTGACCGATTACGGCGCATTTGTGGATCTGGGCGGCATCGACGGCCTGCTGCATATCACCGATATGAGCTGGGGCCGGCTGACGCATCCGCGCGACCTGGTCAACGTAGGCGACCAGATCCAGGTAAAAGTTCTGAAGTTCGATAAGGACAAGCAGCGGGTTTCCCTGGGCTTCAAGCAGTTGACGCCCGACCCGTGGCTGGACGCCAGCGAGCGCTACCCGATTGGGGCGCGCGTGCATGGCCGCGTGATTTCTGTAACCGACTACGGCGCTTTCATTGAGCTGGAGCAGGGCATCGAAGGCCTGGTCCACGTCAGCGAAATGACTTGGTCGAAGCGGATGAAGCATCCCTCAAAGCTGGTGAACGTGGGCGACCAGGTGGAAGCCGTGGTGCTCAACGTGAATCCGCAGGAGCGCCGCATTTCCCTGGGCCTCAAGCAGCTGGAGCTGAATCCGTGGGAGAGCCTGCATGAGAAGTTCCCGGTTGGCTCGACCGTGGAAGGCAAGGTTCGCAACCTGACCGACTTCGGCGCCTTCATCGAGATCGAAGACGGCATCGACGGACTGGTTCACGTCAGCAACCTGAGCTGGACCAAGCGCGTCAAGCATCCTTCGGAAGTTCTGAAGAAGGGCGACAAGGTCAAGGCTATTGTTCTGGCGATTGAGCCGGACAACCGCCGCCTCTCGCTGGGCGTAAAGCAGCTTCAGCCCGACGTCTGGGAGAGCTTCTTTGCGGCGCATCGCGTGGGCGACGTTCTCAAGGGCAAGATTCTTCGCCTTGCGAGCTTCGGCGCCTTTGTGGAGCTTGCGGACGGCGTAGAAGGCCTTTGCCACAACTCGGAAGCACTGGACGCCAACAGCCAGCAGATTGTGCTGGAGCCAGGCCAGGAGTTCGAGTTCAAGATCATCAAGATGAACGCGGAAGAGAAGAAAGTGGGCTTGAGCATCCGGGCCGTCGGCGAGGAAGCAACTCGCGGCGAAGTGGAAGCCTACAAGCACCCGCAATCTTCGCCGGGCACCTCGACGATCGGCGAACTGCTCGACTGGAAGCGTTCAGGCGAGTAAGCAATCAGATGGAAGGAAAAGCCGCCTGCGGGCGGCTTTTCTGTTTTTCTAATTAGATGGATGCTAGGCCTGTTCGCGGCAGCAAACACAAACAAGTTGTATCCTTGCGTGAATGGCTGCCGAATACGGAGTTTTCGTTGTTGTCGATAGAAAGTACGGCGAACGCCTTTGCGAATTGGCGCGACAGGGCGCGGTTTGGATCATCGACACTCCTGTGAACCGGGCGGCGGCTGTGAAGGCACGGGCTGAACGCCCCAAGGCCAGCCATCTCGATGGCGTAACCACCTTTGACTCTCTGGCCACTTCCCCTGAGAGCTCTTTCCTTGATCAGATGAGTATGATTGACCTGCACCATGGCCCATATTCAGCAGACCCGCCATACACTGCAATAGAGATCATCGGCGCATCGTTGACCGAACGTGTGAAAGCCGAACTGGGTCACTACGGATTCGATAGGTTTTGCTCGACCCCAACAGGGTTTCGTGCCGTTCGTCCTGTGCCGCTGCCTGAGACCCACAAATAGCTGTTTATATATCGCCCAGTATCCAACGGCCTAGTCTCGATATCTCTTCTCTTACGAATCCAGTAGTTTATTTTTCCAGCTTGAGATTGATATGCGCCTGCTTGCGCGCGTCGAAGGAGCTCAGGGTCTTGACCTGGCTCTTCTTGCCGTTGGACTCGGCGCGCACCTCGTAATCGACGTTGGGTGAGAGATTGTTGAAGCGGTAGGTGCCATCGTCTTCCGCGATAAAAGTCGCCACTGCGAGGCTTCGGGTGTTCTTGAGATAGACGATTGCACTGGGCACGGGGTGATCTGACTTATCCACGACGATCCCGGCTAAGTTGCGCGGGGCGGAGGCTTCATCGGCCTTCTTGCCTCCGAAGAGTTGAGCGCACAGAAATGCGGACAGCAACAGGACAGCCGCGCCAATCATTGCCAGACGACGCACGGTGCCACCTCCAGTGGGCCTTGCTACCTTGGATTCTACTACTCCGTGGGCTTCCGCTACTCCGTGAGATGAACGCCGATATCGACGCGCTCGTCGCCTTCAATGTGAATGCTGGTTTCAGGAAGCGGCTTGCCATGGGGGCGTTTTACATCGGGAACGAGGATGTAATCGGCCTTGACGGCCGGGACACGAATGGCGAATTCGCCACGATGGTCAGAGACGGCCTCCCAGCGAAACTTATTTTCAGAGGCGCGGCGCAATTTTAGGCGCACGCCGTAGACGGGATGCTCCCCGGGCCCCCAGAGGGTTCCAAAGATGAGCGCGTACGGGCCGGGAGCAGCCGCACACGCGGCGGGCGCTGCCAGGGCCGGCAACCACAGCAGCAAGGCCGCTGGAGCCGCCACAAGCCCAAGCCAGCGCCGCCTAGTAATCGCCATCCTCGTCGAGTTGCTTAGGATCCTCGTCGTCTTCATCCTCATCGCTGACCTTGGTCAGTTCCAGGGGTTCGACGCCGACGACTTCAAAATCACTGCCGCACTCGGTACAAGATAAAATTTCGCCTTCATCGAGCTCATCTTCTTCAACATCCAGATCGCTCTCGCACTCTGGGCACAGAACCATGACTTCCTCCACTTCTCTTCATTTGGCGGAGATGCTTGCGTATGCATGCTGCCCCGCATTTATATTTAGATTCTCTTCGGTGCAGCGTCAAGTACTCTCGGTAACAGAAGTCTCCATTACGGAGCGATTGGATGCCCAAGATGAATATCAGGAACCTTTTTTATCTCTGCTGCGTTGTGTTGGCCGCCATGGGAGCCCCGGCACAGAACGCCGTCAATCCGCAAAAGGCACTCGATTCCAAAGTTCAACAGGCGGTTTCGGCGGTTTCAGCCGAGCGATTGCAGGCGAGCGATGTGGCGCTGGTGAATTTCGCAAGCCGGCATACCCTGGGAACCTCTCTGCCGCCGGAGAAGAAAGCGGGCGTTGTCCAGGCCGCCCAGTGGCTGACGGCGCAACTGCAACAGCTTGCGGATCAATGCCAGGGCTGCCTGGAGGTGAGCCAGCTCTCGTCCACCGAAGGCCCTTCGGCGCGGATCCCGCAGCCGGCAAAGCTGGTAGAGGTATATGCGGTGCAGAAGGGCAGCGACCCGGAGGCGGCGAAGCGCGTCATCCTGATTTGCGCCCACTATGACACGATCGCCATGGCGCGAATGAACGATCCCGAGGCTCCCGCGCCGGGCGCCAACGACGACGGCAGCGGCGCCAGCCTGGTGCTGGAAGCGGCGCGCGTACTGAGTAAGCAGAAGTTTCCGGCCACCATTGTGTACGCGCTCTTTGCGGGCGAGGAGCAGGGGCTATTTGGCAGCAAGAGCTTTGCCACCACTGTCGCCCGCTCGTGGAATCTGGAAGCGGTTTTGAGCAACGACATTGTGGGCGGAGACAATACGCGCCATCAGCAGGGCCTGGCACGGGTGTTCTCCGAGGGAATCCCGGCTCGGCTCTTCGTCGAAGGGTCAACACCGCAACAGGCCGACGTGCCGGGGCTGCGCAGGCTACGCCTGCTGGGAGCGGAGGCCGATTCGCCGTCGCGGCAACTGGCGCGCTACATCGCTAGCGAAGTGGCTCCGTACGTTGCGGGCAGCAATGTGCAACCCAAGCTGGTCTTCCGGCAGGACCGCTTTTTGCGAGGAGGCGACCACACCTCGTTCAACGAGCAGGGCTTTGCCGCAGTCCGCATTACTGAGTTCGAGGAGAATTTCGACCATCAGCATCAGCTTCCGCGGGTGGAAAACGGCATCGAATATGGTGATCTGATGAAGTTTGTGGATTTTGAGTACCTGGCCGGAGTGACACGGCTGAATGTGGCGGCAGCTGGACTGCTGGCTTCGTCACCGGCCGCCCCCGCCGAGGTAAAGTTGCAGACGAAGGAACTGGTGAACACGAGCACGCTCCACTGGGCGGCCTCTCCGGACGGGCGAGCCGCCGGCTACGAGGTGCTGTACCGGGACACCACTTCCCCACAGTGGGAAAAGGCGATCCCGGCCGGCGCGCAATTGCAGATCACGGTACCCTATTCGAAGGATAATGTTGTATTCGCGGTTCGCGCCTACGACGCGGACGGACATCGCAGTCTGCCGGTGTATCCTACGCCGGAGCGGTAACGCAGAGGAGAACTATGGCACGCGGTGGACCTGTTTCAACATTTGGATTTCCGCCGTTCACGCGCGCGGTGAAGACGCTGATCATCGCCAACGTGGCGGTCTACCTGGTGTTGATGCTGTCGCGGCTGACAGTGCCGACGCTGACGGCCTTTGCCGACTACTATCTCTACCTGCGCCCGGTGGCGGTGTTGCATGGGCAGATATGGCAGCTTGTCACCTACGCGTTTATCCACGATCCCAACTCCATCACCCATATCCTGTTCAACATGCTGGGACTGTGGATGTTCGGCGCGCAGTTCGAGATGGATTTCGGGACGCGGAAATTTTACGAGTTTTACTTCTGGTGCGTAGTGGGAGCGGCGGTCACGACGCTGGCCGTCGGCGCCTTCGGCATTCTGGCCTACCGTCAGATGCCGCTGCCGCTGTTCGGCATTATGGGAAACATCTGGCGGACATCGACCATTGGCGCTTCCGGCGGAGTCTACGGACTGCTGATCGCCTTCGGAATTCTGAATGGCGACCGTCAGGTTTACGTCTTCCCCTTCCCTATTGCGATCAAGGCCCGCTACATTGTGGCCATCTGGCTGTTCATCTCCTTCGTCAGCGCCTTCAACGGAGCCAACGGCGTGGCGGAATTTGCCCACCTGGGGGGCGCGCTGTTTGGCTGGCTGTACCTGCGCTTTGTTCCGCGCTACGGTTTGCAGGTGGTGGCCTCGGAGGGAGTATTCGGAATTCGCAACCGCTACTACAAGTGGAAGAGACGGCAGGCGGCCAAGAAGTTTGAGGTTTACATGCGAAAGACCAAATCGACGCATGAAGAGTATTTCGACGAGCATGGGAACTATCGCGGCCCGTCGCTGGACAAGAAGGACGACGACTCCGGCTGGGTGAACTGAAGCGGGAACACTCACGGACGCGAGAAATACAGAAAGCGCCGGAACTCTCCGGCGCTTTCGATTGGCGGATTTTGGCGATGCCACGCGCAAGGGCGACAGCCGCGCGGACTCCAGCTAGACTCCGCTCTCCAGAATGTCCTCCACGATGCCTTCCTGGGTGGAAAAGACCGGCTCGAGTTCCTCGTAGATGGTTGTGATGGTTCCAATCTCCGGCAGCGTCATCCAGTAGTGGTGCACGTCGGGATCCTGCATGGCGGAGTCGCGGGCTTCATCAGAGAGCCAGATGCGGACGTGTACGAATACGCCCGGCTTTTTCTGGTCCCGGAAGAGCATATCGCGCGAGTACTGCTTGGTGTACATCATGGTGTAAAACTCGCGCAGAAAGGCCAGAAGCTCCTGCTCTTTGCCCTCATGCGGTTGCAGAATCGCCATGGAACGGATTGGATCTCTCATCGCCAGGAGTCCTTAGTTTTTATTTTTCTTCGCTTTTGCAGTCCGGCCGCCCGTTTCGCCCACGGGGCGAATTCGATGCAGCCGGATAAAGTTGGTCGAGCCGGCAGTCACCATCCGGGTTCCTGCCACAATTGCTACAACGTCGCCAGTGCCCACCACGTTTGCCCGCCGCAACTGGGCCTCGGTTGCGTCGATCATGGCATCCACCGAACGCGGCGCCTTAATGGGGACGGGATGCACTCCCCAGTAGAGATTCATCCTGTTACACACCGCGGGCACATGCGAAAAGGCATAGACCTCAGCGCGGGGCCGGTACTTGGATATAAGGCCCGCCGTGCTGCCGGTTGCCGTAAAAACGGCGATCCCGCGCATCTTCAGTTCTTGTGCTACGTGAGCCACACTTTCGCAGATTGCCTCGGGAATCGTCAACTCCAGAAGATCGCGACGGCGCGGCCCGGTCACTTTCTGGATATCCGCCTCGGCCTCAACCACGATGCGCGCCATCATGCTGACGGCCTCACGGGGGTATTGTCCACTGGCGGTCTCACCCGAGAGCATGACCGCGTCTGAACCATCATAAATGGCGTTGGCCACGTCACTGGCCTCAGCGCGGGTGGGGCGGGGATTCTGAATCATTGAATCCAGCATCTGCGTGGCAGTGATGACAGGCTTGCGCCAGAACAAAGCGCGCCGGATGACATGCTTCTGGATCGCCGGAACGCGCTCCGGAGGAACCTCAACGCCCAGGTCTCCGCGGGCAACCATGACGCCATCGGCAATCTGCAGGATTTCTTCGAGATTGTCGATGGCCTGGGGCTTTTCGAGCTTGGCGATCACCGGCGTATCACTGCCGGCAGCGGCGATGATTTTCTTCACTGCCCGGACATCCGCGGCAGAGCGGACGAAGGAGATCGCGACGGCGTCCACACCCACCGAGAGTCCGAAGGCGAGATCCTTCTTGTCCTTGGCGGTGAGCGAGGGCACGCTGAGGACCGCGCCCGGCAGGTTGATGCCCTGATGCTCGCCCAGCATTCCTCCGTCGATCACCTCGCACAACACATCATCGCCCAAAACCTTGAGAACCTTGAGCGAGAGCCGCCCATCGGAGAGCAGGATGAGCGAGCCGGGTTCGGCCTCACGCGCCAAGGTCTTGAAGGTTGTGCCCAGCAACTCGGCGGTTCCCTCCACCTCCTTGTTCGTGATCGTCACACGCGAGCCTGATACCAGCTCCACGTGCGTGTGATTGCGCAGCGCGCTGGTACGAATCTTGGGGCCTTGCAGATCCTGCAATACGCAAACGGTGCGCCCCAGCGAGGCGGCCACCCGGCGCAACATGCGGATGCGTTGCAGGTGCTCCTCATGGGTGCCGTGGGAGAAGTTGAGGCGGGCCACGTCCATTCCAAGCAGCATCAACTGGCGAATCTGGTCCCCGGTATTGGAGGATGGGCCGAGCGTGCAGACAATCTTGGCGCGGCGCGAGGAAGCAGGCTCCAGCGAACTTTCTGCGGTGAGTAAAGTACTCAGGTCCTCAGTCATAATTCCTCTAAATTCCGCTCACCGGCTGCGGAGTCAGCCTCCAGCCGGGAGTACGTTCCAAACAGGTAGCGCGGGTAGCGCACGGCGTTAAACTCTGCCCCAATGAGAATGACCAGAGAGACGAGGTAGAGCCAGACAAGGAGGGCAATGGCGGTGCCAACCGAGCCATAGATGACCCCGTAATCCGCGTAATGGCGCAGGTACCATCCGAAGACGGTTGTGGAGGCAAACCAAAGTCCCGTGGCCAGCACCGAGCCCGGAATAACCCTGTGCCAGGGCTGGGTGCGGGGGAGCCCATGGTGGTAGATCAGAGCGAGTACGGCAATCGTCGTAACCAGCGCGATCAGCCAGCGCATGACCGTCCACATGGCCAGAATGTAAATGTCCAGCTCGCGGGCGGCGTGGAAGGCAAGCCAGTGCTCAATCTGGCTGCCGAAGGCCAGCAGAAAACTGGCAAATGCCATGGGAATGCCGGCCATGAAGACGAGCAGGAACGAGACCAGCCGCTCCTGGTTGAGATTCCACGTTTTCGGCATCTGGTAGGCGCGGCGGAAGCCGTCCATCCAGGAGATCATGGCACCGGAGCCGGTCCATAGCGTTAGGAGCGAGGTGGTCACGATCATGCGGACGGGGGCAGGCTTGCGGCCTTGGAAGAATGTGAGCAGAGTGGGAGCCGTGCCCGACGGCATGATTCCACCGATGGCATAGGAGATTTCCCGCACAAAACCAAGAGTGCTGTGCGATGCGGTAAGAATGGAGGAGATCAGCAGAACGGCAGGAAACAGAGTGAGAATCGCGGAATATGCCGCAGCTTTTGCCACGGCAAACTGGTCATGGTCCAGCGTCCGAACAAGCGCAAGCTTTACCTGTTTCAGGAATCGCAGCATAAAGGGTGCAGTCCCTGGGTTCTCCGGGCCAAAGGTGACCATAGTGATTGTAATTGACACACCGATGCTACGGAACGGAGAAGCTGGAATCGCGCGCTATATATTCCAGGCTATGAAAGTGGCTTTTCCATTTTGATCAACTGCACCGGCATGGTGAGCTTATCCAGCAGCTCCTGGGGTGGCTCCACGACGCCGCTCTCGCGGTAGCCGAGCTTGGTGTAAGCCTGCAACAATGCGGTGCGAACGTTCACCACCGCGATCTCGGCAATGCTGCACCCGGCGCGGCGCAGGATGCCCTCGGCAGCCTGCATGACGGCGCGGCCCAGGCCGTTGCGCTGCTCTGCCGGACGCACCGCCAGCATACCGAGGTAGCCCCGCTCGCCACGGAGTTCGTAATACACCGAGGCGATCAACTGCGCGCCCCGGTGGGCGAGCAGAAAGTGCCCAGTGCGGAAGTGCTCGGCGAGCTGCGCCGGATGAGTGCGCGGGCGATTGACGAAGAATGCTTCCTCTTCAAAGGCGGCATTCACGACTTCCATCATGGCCTCGATGTCGCGCTCGTCGGCCTCGCGAAAGGTGACGCCTGCGTGCAGGGCGGACGATGCGGCTGAATCGGTCACTCGAAACTCCATGGTCGCAAGAAGGGCCGCATCCGGAGATGCGGCCCTCTGATTGTACTTTACGTGGCTTAGCCTTCGGTGGAGAGCTCTTCCGCCTCGTTCTCGCCTTCGGTCCGCATGAGTTCGAGGTTGCGTTCGAACTCCTCCTGCTCCTTGCGGATCTCTTCCTGAACGTTTTCGGCAGCAGCTTCAAGTTCCGGAGCAAGCTGCACGTTGCGGTAGTACTCCATGCCGGTTCCGGCCGGGATCAAGCGGCCGACGATGACGTTTTCCTTGAGACCGCGCAGGCCGTCGATGGAGCCGGTGATGGCTGCCTCGGTGAGCACGCGGGTGGTCTCCTGGAACGACGCCGCCGAGATGAAGCTGTCGGTGGAGAGCGATGCCTTGGTGATGCCCAGCAGCAGCGCGCGGCCCGTGCAGGGCTTGCCGCCGAGAGCGATCACGCGCTCGTTCTCCTCGCGGAAGCGGAACTTGTCGATCTGCTGTTCCAGAAGGAAGTTCGTATCTCCCACGTCCTCGATCTTCACCCAGCGCAGCATCTGGCGCACGATGACTTCGATGTGCTTGTCGCTGATGGCCACGCCCTGGAGACGGTAGACTTCCTGAATCTCGTTGACCAGGTAAGCCTGCAGTTCCTTTTCGCCAAGCACGGCAAGAATGTCATGCGGGTTGAGCGGCCCATCCATCAGCTGTTCGCCGGCGCGGATGCGTTCGCCTTCCTGCATGTTGATGTGGATGCCGCGGGGAACCGAGTATTCCTTTTCGGTGCCGTCATCGGCGACCACATAGATCTTGCGCTGACCCTTGGCAACTTCACCGAACTTCACCACACCATCGATCTCGCTGATGATGGCGGTTTCGCGCGGCTTGCGGGCCTCGAACAGTTCGACAACGCGCGGCAGACCGCCCGTGATGTCCTTGGTCTTGGTGGTTTCGCGCGGGATCTTCGCGAGCACATCGCCGGGCGAGACCTCGTCGCCATCCTGCACCATGAGGTGAGCGCGCGACGGCATGAGGTAGCGCTTGTTGCCCTTGGCTCCCTTGATGACCAGCGCCGGCTGGCGCTTTTCATCCGGAGAATCCATCACAACGTGACGCGACAGGCCGGTGACTTCATCCACTTCTTCCTGCAAGGTGGTGCCTTCGATCAAGTCCTTGAAGGCTACCGCGCCGCCGATTTCCGTGATGATGGAGAAGGTGTAGGGATCCCACTCAAGCAGCGTCTGCCCGAGCTTGACCGCATCGCCTTCCTGCACCTTGAGGTGAGCGCCGTAGACCACCGCGTAGCGTTCCTTTTCGCGGCCCTTGTCGCCAAGCACCACGATGGAGCCGTTGCGGTTCATCACTACTAGGCCGCCATCCTTGCTGCGGACGGTTTGCAGGTTGATGAAGCGCACGGTGCCAGTGTTCTTGGCTTCCTGGCGCGACTGCTCGCTGACTCGCGACGCCGTGCCGCCGACGTGGAAGGTACGCATGGTGAGCTGGGTTCCCGGCTCGCCGATGGACTGCGCCGCAATCACGCCGACCGCTTCGCCGAGTTCCACCAGGCGGCCCGAGGCGAGGTTACGTCCGTAGCACTTGACGCAAACACCGCGCTTGGATTCGCAGGTGAGCACGGAGCGGATCTTAACCCGCTCGATGCCGGCAGCCTGAATGCCCACCGAGAGATCCTCGGTGATTTCCTGGTTGATGTCGACAATGACGTTGCCTTCGTAGTCCTTGATCTTCTCGAGCGATACGCGGCCCACGATGCGGTCGCGCAGCGCTTCAATGACGTCGCCGGCTTCCACGATGGAGCCGACGTAGATGCCGTCGGCGGTGCCGCAGTCGTACTCGCTGATGATCACGTCCTGCGATACGTCAACCAGGCGGCGGGTGAGGTAGCCCGAATCGGCGGTCTTCAGCGCCGTATCGGCCAGGCCCTTGCGCGCGCCGTGGGTCGAGATGAAGTACTGCAGCACGGTGAGACCTTCGCGGAAGTTCGCCGTGATTGGGGTCTCGATGATTTCGCCGGAAGGCTTGGCCATCAAGCCGCGCATACCGGAGAGCTGACGAATCTGCTGCTTCGAACCGCGGGCGCCCGAGTCGGCCATGACGTAAATCGGATTGATCACGCCGGCCTTGTCGCGCTTCTGCATGTCGCCGAACATCTCGTCGGCCACTTTTTCCGTAATGCCGGACCAGATTTCAACGACCTTGTTGTAGCGCTCGCCCTGCGTGATGGCGCCGTCAAGATACTGGCGCTGCACGGCAATCACCTGGTTCTGCGCGTCGTTGACCACCGCGGCCTTGGAAGCCGGGATGACCATGTCGTCGATGCCGATCGAAAGTCCCGAACGGGTCGCCGCCATGAAGCCCAGGGTCTTAACCTCGTCCAACATGCGGACCGTGGTCTCCAGCCCGAACTGCAGGTAGCAGAAGTTCACCAACTGGCTGATGCCCTTCTTCTTGAGCAGTCCGTTGATGTACGGCATCTCGGTGGCGGCAACGCGCAGGCGGTCGTTCAGAATCGCGCGGCCTACCGTCGTGTTGATGAACTGACGGTTGAGCGTGACGGGCTCAGTGTGAATGATCTCCTGATCGTCGTACGCCGTGGTCAGATCGATCACCGTGCCCGTGTAGCGCAGACGGATCGGGGTCAGGGTTTCAACCTCGCCGGCCTCGCGCGCCAACAATACTTCTTCAATGTTGGCAAAGGCGCGACCTTCACCCTTGGCGTCCACCTTGGCCTTGGTCAGGTAGTAGATTCCAAGCACCATGTCCTGCGTGGGAACCGTGATCGGCTGGCCCGACGCAGGCGACAGAATGTTGTGCGATGCCAGCATCAGGACGCTGGCTTCCACCTGCGCCTCAGGCGACAGCGGAATGTGTACGGCCATCTGATCGCCGTCAAAGTCGGCGTTGAAGGCCGTGCAGACCAGCGGGTGAATCTTGATCGCCTTGCCTTCCACCAGCACCGGCTCAAAGGCCTGAATGCCCAGACGGTGAAGGGTTGGGGCGCGATTCAACATCACCGGATGGTCCTTGATGACCTCTTCCAGGATGTCCCACACGATCGGCTCCTGCTGCTCCACCATCTCCTTGGCCTGCTTGATGGTGCTGCAATGTCCGGTCTGTTCCAGGCGGTGATAGATGAACGGCTTGAACAATTCGAGCGCCATCTTCTTCGGCAATCCGCACTGGTGCAGTTTGAGGTCCGGTCCAACCACGATGACCGAACGGCCCGAATAATCAACGCGCTTTCCGAGAAGGTTCTGGCGGAAGCGGCCCTGCTTGCCCTTGAGGGTATCGCTGAGCGACTTGAGCGGACGGTTGTTGGCGCCGCGCAGCACGCGGCCACGGCGGCCGTTGTCAAACAGCGCGTCCACCGCCTCCTGCAACATGCGCTTTTCATTGCGCACAATCACTTCGGGGGCGTGCAGGTCCATCAGCTTCTTCAAGCGGTTGTTGCGGTTGATGACGCGGCGGTACAGATCATTGAGATCCGAGGTCGCAAAGCGGCCGCCGTCGAGTGGAACCAGCGGGCGAAGTTCCGGGGGAATAACCGGAATCACGTCGAGGATCATCCACTGCGGCTTGTTGCCGCTCTTGCGGAATGCCTCGACCACCTTGAGACGCTTGGCGAACTTCAGGCGCTTCTGTAAAGAGGTCTCGGTGCGCATTTTCTCGCGCAACTCCACCGAGGCGGTCTCCACGTCCACGCGCTTGAGCAGTTCCTTGATTGCTTCCGCGCCCATCATGGCCTTGAAGCCGGTAGCGCGGAATTGCAGATCGAGTTCGCGGAACTTTACTTCGTCCTTGATGATCTCGCGCTCTTTGACCGGAGCTTCGCCGGGTTCGACGACCACGTAGGCCTCGAAGTACAGCACCGACTCCAGGTCGCGCAGAGAGATGTCCAGGATGTGCCCGATGCGGCTGGGCAATCCCTTGAAGAACCATACGTGCGAGCAGGGGGAAGCCAGTTCAATGTGGCCGAGGCGTTCACGGCGCACCTTGCTGAGCGTAACTTCCACGCCGCACTTGTCGCAGATGACGCCGCGGTGCTTCATGCGCTTGTACTTGCCGCAGAGGCACTCCCAGTCCGTGACTGGTCCGAAAATACGGGCGCAGAACAGTCCGTCGCGCTCCGGCTTGAAGGTGCGGTAGTTGATCGTCTCCGGCTTGGTTACTTCACCGTGCGACCAGCTTCGAATCTTCTCCGGCGAGGCGAGCTGAATCTTGATGGCGTCGAAATCCGCAATGTTGTTTCCGAGATCGAATGGGCTCGAGCGGTACAAATTGCCTCCTCACCTGGACGTTCGGTAAGCGTCCAGGGCTTTGTGGCCTTGCGCGGCCACCATCGGCTTCCGGTCGTCGATTCCCAGCCGTTGGCCGTCAGAGCCAACTGTGTGAGAACCGTAATTTCTTCCTGCCTGCTGCCGGAAGCGCAGCTTGCAGATTCAACTCATGAGAGCGAGAGAGCGGTGGACGCCGACTGACGATCGGCGGCCACCGTCTGAATCGCTAGTCGGCTGCCGTCGGAACGGGCTCCACCGGAACCTTTGGCTTCACCTTGACCAGTTCGACGTCAAGGCACAGCGCCTGCAGTTCGCGGATCAGCACGTTGAACGACTCCGGCACGCCAGGCTCGATAGCCGCTTCACCCTTGACGATGGCCTCGTAGATCTTGGTGCGGCCGTAAACGTCATCGGACTTTGCGGTCAACAGCTCCTGGAGAATGTAGGCCGCGCCGTACGCTTCCAGCGCCCACACTTCCATTTCGCCGAAGCGCTGCCCGCCGAACTGCGCCTTGCCGCCCAGCGGTTGCTGGGTAATCAGCGAGTACGGTCCGATCGAGCGCGCGTGGATCTTGTCATCCACCAGGTGAGAAAGCTTGAGCATGTAGATGTAGCCAACCGTCACCGGCTGTTCAAAGCGTTCGCCGGTCATGCCGTCATAGAGGAACGTCTTGCCCGAAGTCGGCAGCCCTGCACGCTCCAGCAGCGCCTTGATTTCAAACTCCTTCGATCCGTCGAACACGGGAGAAGCGAAGTAGCAGCGCTCTTCCATGTCGTGCGCGATCTTCAGCAGTTTGTCATCGTCAATGCCGTCGAAGTCAGGCACGAACGGCATGTCCGTGAAGAGCTCGCGAATTGCCTTGCGCGCTTCCTCCACGCCGTTGCCGTACTCGGCCAGCAGTTCGGTGAGTTTCTTGCCGATCTCGGCGCCGGCCCATCCCAGATGCGTCTCCAGAATCTGGCCGACGTTCATACGGGAAGGCACGCCAAGCGGATTCAGGACGATCTCCATCGGCGTTCCGTCTTCGAGGTACGGCATATCCTCTTCCGGCAGAATGCGCGCGATGACACCCTTGTTGCCGTGGCGTCCGGCCATTTTGTCGCCCACGGACAGCTTGCGCTTCATGGCGACATAGACCTTGACCAGTTTGATGACGCCCGGAGGCAGCTCATCGCCCTTCTGCAGCTTCTCGATTTTTTCGCGGATGATCTTGCGCAGAACGTCGATCTGGCGCGAGGTCATCTCTTCGATTTCGTCGATCTGTTCGTTGACGCGGGGATCCTTGTCGTTCAGCTTGATGCGCTTCAGATTGCGCGTCGAGATGCGTTCGATGGTCTCGCGGTCCAGCACTACGTCCTTGGTAAGCAGACGCTTGTTGGTGCGCTCGTCGTGCAGGTCAGCCTGCACGACTTTTCCGCCCAGCAGGCCATCCAAACGCTTCAGGCGTTCGTCGGTAAGAATTCGGATTTCATCCGAGAGGTTCTTTTCCAGACGGGCAATCTGCATGGACTCGATGGTCTTGGCGCGCTCGTCCTTTTCCTGGCCCTTGCGCGAGAAGATTTTTACGTCCACCACCGTGCCCTCGATACCCGGAGGACAGGTCAGCGATGCGTCGCGGACATCGCCGGCTTTTTCACCGAAGATGGCGCGCAGCAGCTTCTCTTCCGGCGTAAGCTGGGTCTCGCCCTTGGGCGTTACCTTGCCAACCAGAATGTCACCGGCCTTCACGCCGGCGCCGATGCGGATCACTCCGCTCTCGTCCAGATCTCGCAGTGCGCTCTCACTCACGTTGGGGATGTCGCGGGTGACTTCTTCCGGCCCCAGCTTGGTGTCGCGCGCTTCGATCTCGAATTCTTCAATGTGAACGGAGGTGTAGTAATCCTCCTTCACCATTTTTTCCGAAACAAGGATTGCGTCCTCGAAGTTGTAACCGCGCCAGGGCATGAAGGCCACCAGCACGTTGCGTCCCAGCGCCAGTTCGCCATTGTCCGTGCAGGGGCCGTCGGCGATGACCTGACCCTTGATCACCCGGTCGCCCTTTTTCACAATCGGGCGCTGGTTGATGCAGGTGTTCTGGTTGGAGCGCTTGAACTTGGTGAGCTGATAAATGTCGCTGCCCACCTCGCGCGAAAGCTGCATCGGATGATGTTCGCCTTCGACGCGCACGATGATGCGCTCGGAATCGACCGAATCGATGATGCCGCTGCGGCGGGCAAGAATCACCGCGCCTGAGTCGCGCGCCGTGACACCCTCCATGCCGGTGCCGACAATCGGAGCCTGTGCGCGAAGCAGAGGAACCGACTGGCGTTGCATGTTCGCACCCATCAGCGCGCGGTTGGCGTCATCGTGCTCGAGGAACGGAACCAGCGACGCGGCCACCGAAACAAGCTGCTTCGGGCTGACGTCGATGTAATCTACCTCGGTGCGGCTGACGAGCACAAAGTTGCCGGCTTTGCGGGCATTCACCAATTCGGTGACGATGTTGCCGCGTTCATCGAGCTCAGCGTTGGCCTGCGCAATGACCCACTTATCTTCTTCCCACGCGGAGAGGTAGAAGGAGAACGGTTCGTGCTCGATCACCTTTTTCTTTTTCCCGCGCAGTTCTTCATTGAGACGGATCAGTTCATCCTTCTCCAGATGGTCGCCAACCTTGTAACCGCTGTCGCCAGCGTTCAGAACGCTGACGTGATCGATCACGCGGCCCTCGCGCACGCGGCGGTAGGGCGACTCAATGAAGCCGTAGTCGTTGATGCGCGCATAGCAGCTCAGCGAAGAGATCAGTCCGATGTTCGGACCTTCCGGCGTTTCAATTGGGCAGATGCGACCGTAGTGCGTCGGGTGAACGTCGCGAACCTCGAAGCCCGCTCTTTCACGCGACAAGCCGCCCGGTCCAAGAGCCGAAAGACGGCGCTTGTGGGTAATTTCCGACAGCGGGTTGGTCTGATCCATGAACTGCGAGAGCTGCGATGAACCGAAGAACTCGCGGATCGCCGCCATCACCGGCTTGGCGTTCACCAGGTCGTGCGGCATCGCCGTGGACATCTCCTGGTACACGCTCATCTTTTCCTTGATGGCGCGTTCCATGCGGACCAGTCCGATGCGGAACTGATTCTCCATCAACTCGCCAACCGCACGTACGCGGCGGTTGCCAAGGTGATCGATGTCGTCTACCGAACCGATGTTCTTGCGCAGCTTGAGAAGGTAGCGAATGGTGGCGTAGAAATCGTCCGGCTCCAGCGTGCGAACCTTGCGATCAGTTGCATCCTCGTTGTCAAACAACTTGATGTTGAACTTCAACCGGCCCACGGCAGAGAAGTCATACTTGCGGGCGTCAAAGAACATGCCATGGAAGAGCGCGGTTGCCGTGTCCAGCGTCGGCGGGTCGCCGGGACGCAGTTTGCGGTAAATTTCGATCAGCGCTTCCTGCGGCGTCTTCACCGAGTCGCGGCGGAGAGTGCCGGTGATCACCGTGCCCACGTCGTCGCGCTCTGGGAAGAACAGGTGTATGTCGGCCACGCCGGCGTCGAGCATCTTCGCCAGTTTGTCAGCCGTCAGCTCATTGTTCGCCTCCAGCAGCACTTCGCCGGTGTTGGTGTCCACCACGTCGGCAGCCGTAAAGGCGCCTTCGAGATCAGCCAGATCGATTTCAACTTCGCCGATCTGGTTGGCGTGCAGGCTCTTCAGAATGCTGCCCGTGACCTTGCGGCCCGAGTGGCCGATCTCCTCGCCAGCCTTGTTCTTAACGCTGTGCGACAGCTTCATGCCCAGCAGGTTGGTAGCCTTCTCGGCGTCGGCGTCGATCGTCCAGAAGAGCTTCTTGTCCTTGAGCGCGATGCGATCCACAGTGTAGAACGTGCGCAGGATTTCTTCGTCCGTGCGCAGACCGAGCGCGCGCAGGAAGATGGTTCCCAGGAACTTGCGCTTGCGGTCGATGCGGACGTAGAGAATATTTTTCTGATCGTACTCGAACTCGACCCACGAGCCGCGGTAAGGAATGATCTTGCCGAGGAAGTAAGTGCGGTTGTTGGCCGTCTCAAAAAAGACGCCAGGCGAGCGGTGCAACTGCGAAACGATCACACGCTCGGTGCCGTTGACGATGAACGTGCCGTTGTCGGTCATCAGCGGAATGTCGCCGAAGAAGACTTCCTGTTCCTTGATGTCGCGAATCGTCTTGTTGCCGGTCTCCGCGTCCTTGTCAAAGATGGTCAGGCGCATGGTGACCTTCAGCGGGGCGCTATAGGTCATGCCGCGCTCTTCGCACTCAGGCACGTCATACTTCAACTGCATACCGACCGGGTCACCGCACTTCGAGCAGAAATCCGGGGTGTTTGCGTTGTAGGTGCCGCACCGTGTGCAGAGCACTTCGCCGGGATGGAACGGATCGGTTACCACGGTCGTTCCGCAATTGCGGCAGGTGGTGCGCAGGTGGTTCAGCCCTTTGAGGTGGCCGCACTTGCACTCCCAGTTGCCGATGGCGAAATCGACGAATTCAAGCTGTGAAACGTTGCGGAAATCGGAGATCGGGAAGACGGACTGAAACACTGCCTGCAGGCCCGCGTCATCGCGCTCGCTGGGCAGTTTGTCCATCTGCAGGAAGCGTTCATAACTGCGCTTCTGAACTTCGATCAGGTTAGGTATCTTGATGGTCGCCGGGATTTTGGAAAAATCGAGTCGTTTACGATTGGCGATCTTCTTCTCTGCCATTTGAACTCCTCAGGGTTGCCACACCCGTCTGTTTGCGGGCCCCGGCGCCGCGCTCACCGGGTGGCATTACGTGCGGCTGTTTTACCGCACTCGGAGATGCCGGGTCATGCACGGCAACTCGCTCGAAGACATTTCGCCATCCGGCCGCGAACCGGGCAGCGAAGACTTTCGTCAGACAGTACTGGACTGCAATCGTGAATCTACGGAATCGTGCATGAACGGAGGTTGAAGATGGACGCAGCCTTTTGCGGCAGATGCCGCCACGGCGAATGCGTAACGAAATTTCTCTTCCAGCACGGGTAAGACAGGAAGCTCCCGGAGGACAAAAATCCCCTCGGGCGCCAATGACAGCGTCTGCCACGTTTGCCCCGCGTGCAGGGGCCTCCAGTGGGTTCCACCGGTACACAGTTTGTAAGTTTCCCGCGCCAGTTCTTAAGAGCCTGTTCTTCAGCTCACCACATCCAGGAGCCGGAGGATGCTGGTGGCTGCCGCCGTTCTTCTCTAGCCCGTACAGCCCCTTCCGCGTGAGGCCGCACAATTTTCAGCCGGGGAATTCTGCGGTCCACTCCATGTGTGGATGTCCGCTCCGCTTCCCAGACAACAACATAATCAGTGCGTCCGCTCCAACGCACCAAACCCTGGAAACTCGTATGCACGCAAGGTTCCGCATGGACGAATTTCGATATCTTTTTATTCTACACCAGAAAAGTGCCATTTGTGACGCCGAGAGTATTCGGATCGTACATAATTCCGAACAGGAAAAAGCGCCGGAGTGGAATCCCACCCCGGCCTCTCTCGTTTGCAGCCCAATCAGGGCTGCTGCAACTACTTGACTTCGACGGTCGCGCCAGCGTCGACGAATTTCTTCTTGATCGTCTCGGCTTCTTCCTTCGTGACGCCTTCCTTGACCGGCTTGGGAGCGCCGTCAACCAGATCCTTGGCTTCTTTCAAGCCCAGGCTGGTGACTTCGCGGACAGCCTTAATCACGTTGATCTTGTTGGGGCCAGCGGCGGTCAGAACCACCGTGAACTCCGTCTGAGCTTCCGCTGCCGGAGCTGCCGCAACCGCGCCAGCTACCGCAACCGGGGCAGCGGCCGCAGCCGACACGCCCAGGGTTTCTTCCAGTTCCTTCACCAGCTGCGCAGCTTCCAGCAGCGACAATCCAACGATCTGTTCCTTCAAAGCAGCCAAATCAGCCATGATCTTATCTCCAATGTAAGTTCGAAATTCGTTGTGGTTCGGTCATCCGTGGCTGAAGCTGCGATCCTGGAGTTACCGGGCGGCCACCACGCAATCCCTGCGTTGCTTCAACCCGTGCCCCGATTCCCCGGAGCTCTCCTGCCGCTGCCCCAGACAAGGCGGCGGACTGAACCTGCTTCGCACGACAGATGACACAAGCCGTTAATTCACCGGAGGGCCGACAACGGGCGGCCGCCCGGCGTGGCGCTGGATGAAGCAAACTCCCTCCAGCCCCGAATACTTTCCCAACGCCCGGATCTTCGCCGGGCAGGGTGCGATTAGGCCGAAGCCGCTTCGTCGCCCTGGAACTTGTTTTCCTTCACTCCCTGGTCGATGACCACCGCCAGGTTGCGTCCCACGCCAGCCAATGCCGAAGCCAGGCGCGTCGCCGGAGCATTGAGCAAGTACAGCAGCTTGCTGTACAGCTCGTCCTTGGACGGGAGGCTCGCCAGAACTTCAATCTGCTTCACGTCGACGGCCTTACCCTCGACCACGGCAGCCTTGAAGCTCAGTTCGGAATTGTCTTTCGCGTACTTGGTCAATGCCTTGGCCAGGGCGACAATGTCTCCCTGGGTATAGGCGATCGAGGTGCGCCCCTTCAGTGCCTTGGCCACATCCTCAAACGCCGTGCCAGCCGTCGCGCGCTTGGCGAGGGTGTTCTTCACCACGCGATACTTGGCGCCCGCTTCGCGGATCGCTTTGCGGAGGACGTCGTCCTGCGCTACGGTCAGCTTGCCGTACTGCGCGATGAAACCATTGCTCACGTCCTTCAGTTCGACGGCGAGCGCTTCTACTTGCGATACTTTCTTTGCCTTGGTAACAGCCATTGCCGCATCCTTCTTGAATCTTGTCTGGGGCGGGAGCTTCCCGCCGGCGGCCTCGCGGCCGCTCACACTACCTGGGGCTTATGCCTTCAACGCAGCTTCCAGCGCCACCGTGTCAATGGAGACTCCAGGGCCCATCGTTGAGCTGATGTAGCAACCCTTGATGTACTTGCCCTTCGCGGCAACCGGCTTCGCCTTGATGACGGCAGAGATCACCGTCTTGGCGTTGTCCACCAGTTTGTCCTGCGTAAAGGAGATCTTGCCCACCGGAACGTGAACCAACGCCGTTTTATCGGTGCGGAACTCGACCTTGCCGGCCTTCACTTCCGCCACTGCCTTGGCGATATCCAGAGTCACCGTACCGGTCTTCGGATTCGGCATCAGGCCGCGGGGACCCAGCACCTTGCCAAGACGTCCGACCGAACGCATCATGTCCGGCGTGGCGATCACGGCATCGTAATCCGTCCAGCTTTCCTTCTGAATCTTTTCCACCAGTTCTTCGCCGCCAAAGATGTCGGCTCCGGCCGCCTCGGCTTCGCGCAGCTTTTCGCCGCTGGCAAGCACCAGGACCTTCTTGCTTTTGCCCAGTCCGTGCGGCAGAACCACCGTGCCGCGAACCATCTGGTCGGCGTGCTTGGGGTCAACACCCAGGCGCAGCGTCACGTCCACCGTCTCATCAAACTTGGCGTACTTGACCTTCTGCAAAAGGGTGACTGCGTCCCCCAGCGTGTAGGCGTGCGTCTCTACCTGCGCGCGCGCCTTCTCAATGTTCTTTCCTGCTTTAGTTGCCATTCCTGCTCCTGTCTCCCACCGCCGCCAACTTGCCGACTCTCCCGCCAAACTTCTGGCATTCTTCGAGTCCCCCGGGCCGGATGTTGCTCCGGGCGGGGCTGACCACCGTGGTATCTACGACCGGGGATCCAAGTGATCCACGGAAGAACTTCCTTCGCTCGCGACCGGGGCGGCATCTGTTGCCGCTTACCTGATCGATGACGCTACCTGCATCCGGGCGCAAAGCCCGGGAAATCTTATGCGATCACGTCCAGACCCATCGAACGGGCCGTGCCCTTCACGCTCTTGACCGCTGCTTCCAGCGATGCTGCGTTCAAATCCGGCATCTTCTGCTTAGCGATCTCCAGAACCTGCTTCTCGGTCACCTTGCCAACCTTTTCCTTGTTCGGCGTGCCAGAGCCCTTGGCGATGCCCGCAATTTTCTTCAGCAGCACGGCAACCGGAGGAGTCTTGGTGATGAAGGTAAAGGTGCGATCACTGTAAACAGTGATAACCACCGGGACGATTAACCCCGCCAGTTCCTTGTTCTGCGTACGCGCGTTGAACTGCTTGCAGAATTCCATAATGTTGACCTGCGCCTGACCGAGCGCCGGACCAACCGGGGGAGCGGGCGTTGCTTTCGCCGCTTCAATCTGCAGTTTGACGGATCCTGTGACTTTCTTTGCCATTGCGGTAAACCTTCCTTATTGCCTGCGCCATCCCCGGGTCTAGGCTTTTCGGCCCGGCGCTACTGAAACGGCGCACGCTGAAAATACTTCGTTAACTCAGAACCTTCTCTACCTGGCCGAACTCCAACTCCACAGGAGTCGAGCGGCCGAAGATCGTTACCATCACCTTCAGGGTCTCGCGGTCTTCGTTGACCTCGTCCACCACGCCGGTAAAGGTTGCGAACGGACCCTCGGTGATGCGTACGGTCTCGTTCTTTTCGTACTTGATCTTGAGCTTCGGTTTTTCCTTGCTGTCAGCCACGCGGTAAACGATCTGCTGCACTTCTTCGTCAGAGAGCGGCGTCGGCTGCTGGCCGGTGCCCACAAAGCCGGTGACGCGCGGCGTGGACTTCACCATGTGCCAGACTTCGTCGTCCATATCCATCTCGATCAGAACGTAGCCGGGATAGAACATGCTCTCGCGCGTGTACTTCTTGTTGTTGCGAATCTCCGTGACCGTCTCGGTCGGAATCAGAACCCGGCCCATGCGGCCTTCGAGCCCAAAAGCTCGAATGCGCGACTCCAGCGACTCACGAACCTTCCGCTCGAACCCCGAGTAAGCGTGGATGATGTACCACTTCATCCTCGGATTTCCGGTCGTCTCCGCCGCCTCGGGCACCGCGGGAGTTGCCGCCGCGCCAATTTCCAGCGTACCTTCCGGTGCGCCTTCCGGCGTGGCTGGCGAGGATGCTTCCGGTCCGTTGCTCTCGTTTTTTAGAATGTCTTCCATAATCTCCCTGCGCGCCGTCTTTCTCAGGCGGTGCGGCCGGCCCTCGCTAGTGGGTGCTGAAATACTTAAAAACCCAATCCAGCGAACGTCCGATCACGCCATCCACTACCCAGAAATATACGCCGAAGATGAAAACCGTAATGATCACGACAATTGTCGTGGCTTCCACTTCCTTGCGCGCCGGCGTAGTGACCTTGCGCATCTCGTTGCGGACGTCGCCGTAGAACGAGCGGATTTTCTCGGGCAGGCCCTTGACCTGTTCGATAAAACTGGGTTGCGCGGTTACCACTGCTGTCTTCGCCATTGCAATCCTGCTTTCGCTCCGGAGCCCTGCGGGCACCCTTTGAGCCGCTTGCTTCTAATATCTTTTGCCACCATCGATCAAATGGCAGGGGCGGAGGGATTCGAACCCCCAAAAACGGTTTTGGAGACCGTCGGTTTACCGTTGAGCCTACGCCCCTAAGTTGCCGCCGGACCTCGACGAGCCCCGCATCCCCGGGAGGCGCCTCGCAGGCATCTCGCCCGCGCCAGCGCCTACTTTACTTCGCGGTGATCCGTGTGCTTGCGGCACTTCCGGCAAAACTTGCTGAACTCGAGACGTTCGGTCGTGGTCTTGCGGTTCTTGGTCGTCGAGTAATTCTTATTCTTGCACACCGTGCATTGAAGCTGAACAATTTCGCGAGGCATTTGTAATTCCTTTCGTGTACCCGGCAGAATCCCTGCCGAGCCTTGTCCGGGTCAGAGCCCGGATATCGGTGACAGCCTTGAAAGCTGTCTGCCGAAGTGAGCCCCCGCGGCCGGAAGAGGCTTCTGCCACATATCCGGCCGCGAAGCTCGATTTCTACAGAATTTCCGAGATCGTTCCGGCGCCCACCGTGCGGCCGCCTTCGCGAATTGCAAAGCGCAGGCCCTTTTCCATGGCAACCGGCGTAATCAACTCGATCTCCAGCGTAACGTTGTCGCCCGGCATCACCATCTCGACGCCTTCCGGCAGCTTCGCAACGCCCGTCACGTCCGTCGTCCGGAAATAAAACTGCGGACGGTAGCCGTTGAAGAACGGCGTGTGACGGCCGCCTTCGTCCTTCGACAGAATGTAAACTTCGCCCTTGATCTTGGTGTGCGGCGTAATCGAGCCGGTCTTGGCCAAAACCATTCCGCGCTCCACGTCGTCCTTGCCGATGCCGCGCAGCAACAGACCCGCGTTGTCGCCCGCCAGACCTTCGTCCAGCTGCTTCTTGAACATCTCAACGCCCGTCACAACCGTCTTGCGCGTCTCGCGGAAGCCCACAATCTCAACTTCCTCGCCGACCTTCACCTTGCCGCGCTCGATACGGCCCGTAACCACCGTGCCGCGTCCCGAGATCGAGAAGATGTCTTCAATCGGCATCAGGAACGGCTGATCAATCGCACGCGCTGGACGCGGAATATACGCATCCACCGCCGCCATCAGCTCGTCAACCTTGGCTTCCCACTCCGGCTCGCCATTCAGCGCGCCCAAGGCCGAGCCGCGAATCACCGGCAGATCGTCGCCCGGGAACTTGTACTTCGACAGCAGTTCCCGTACTTCCATCTCCACCAGGTCGATCAGCTCGGGATCTTCCACCGCGTCGCACTTGTTCAGAAAGACCACGATCGAGGGAACGCCAACCTGGCGCGCCAGCAATACGTGTTCCTTGGTCTGCGGCATCGGACCGTCGGTCGCCGCAACCACCAGAATCGCGCCGTCCATCTGCGCCGCGCCGGTGATCATGTTCTTGATGTAGTCGGCGTGACCCGGGCAGTCCACATGGGCGTAGTGACGGTTCCCCGTCTCGTACTCCACGTGCGCCGTCGCAATCGTAATGCCGCGCTCGCGCTCTTCCGGCGCATTGTCAATCGAGTCAAACGAGCGGAACTTGATGTTCGGATTGTGCTTTGCCAGCACCTTCGTGATCGCTGCCGTCAACGTCGTCTTGCCGTGATCAATGTGCCCGATCGTTCCAACGTTCACGTGCGGCTTGCTGCGGTCAAATTTCTCTTTCGCCATTGCTTT